>JACCDX010898881.1_pt1 | contig 17421 bp, 20 predicted proteins | sample 7449681 | NCBI WGS metagenome assembly JACCDX01 (sample SAMN15323450, study PRJNA562643) | freshwater metagenome | isolation source: river surface water | place: USA:Blue River Watershed | collected 2017-08-18
AACTAAAGAAAACATCAGCCAAACCTTGAACACCTAAACCAATTGGTCTGTGTAATAAATTTGAGAAACGAGCCGCTTCAGATGGATAATAGTTAACATCAATAACATTATTCAAGTTAATAGTAGCAGTGTAAGCAACTTCATAAAGTTTGTTATAATTATATGTCTTATTTTTATTAACAAATTTAGGAAGAGCAATAGATGCTAAATTACAAACAGCAGTTTCATTAACAGATTCTTGACCCCAGAAATTACCAAGTCCTAATTTCTCCAAAAGTTCTTTATTTTGTAAAATTTCCTTTTGTTTTTTAGTAACACCAGTTGCTTCAACGATTTCAGCACATAAGTTAGAACTTCTAATGATACCAATATTAGATTGGTTAGATTTCTCATTAATAGAATCTTTGTAAAGAATATAAGGAGTTCCTGTTTCAATTTGAGATTCAAGGATTTTATTCCAAACATCTCTAGCCTTAAGAGTCTTTTTAGCTTTACCTTCTTGCTCATACTTGATGTAAAGTTTTCTAAATTCTTCACCGTAAGTTTCATTCAATCCAGAACACTCATGTGGACACATCAATGACCAGTCCTCATCTAAATCAACTCTTTCCATAAATAAGTCATTCATCCACATCGCCAAGAAAAGGTCACGAGCTCTAATCTCGTCTTTACCTTGGTTTTTACGAAGATCTAAGAACTCCATAATATCAGAATGCCAAGGTTCCATATAGATAGCGATTGAACCTTTTCTTTTACCACCTCCTTGGTCAACTGCTCTAGCAGTTTCGTTGAATATTTTCAAGAAAGGAATAATACCATTTGATGATCCATTTGTACCAGCGATGTAAGTTCCTTTAGCTCTAACTTTGTTGAAAGAAATTCCGATACCACCTGCATTTTTAGAGATTTGAGCTGATTCTTTAAGTGTATTAAATATACCCTCAATTGAGTCAGATTCAGTATCTAATAAGAAACAAGAAGATAATTGAGGTCTACCTGTACCAGAGTTAAATAATGTTGGAGTAGCGTGTGTATAATAACCTTCTGAAAGAATATTATACGTTTCAATAACTTTTTCAAGATTTTCACCCCATACTTGAAGAGCCGTTCTCATGTACATATACTGTGGTCTCTCAGCAACTTTACCATCTATCTTCAATAAGTAAGACTTTTCTAACGTTTTAAAACCAAAATAGTCAAAGTTATGGTCTCTTGAGTGAACAATTGCAGAATCTAGTGTATCAGAATGTTTCTTTACAATATTAAAAAAGTTCTCTGAAACGATAGGAGAATGTTTTCCTGTTTTAGGATTCACATAATTATATAAATCAGAAACAGTTTCTGAAAAACTCTTTTTTGTTTCTTTGTGTAAAGCTGTAATTGCCAATCTAGCCGCTAATACCGAATAGTCTGGGTGTTTTGTAGTTAGTGAAGCTGATGTTTCCATAGCTAACTCATCTAAAGTTGAAGTCTTAATATCAGGCATGATACCTTCGATTACTTTTTGAGCGACTTCAAAAGGAATAATCCATTTTGTGTCTAGTCCGTAAGTTTGCTGTTTAATTCTATCTAAAATTTTATCCAACATTACCGGTTCTTTCTTTCCATTTCTCTTTGTTACTTTTATATTCATTTTATGTCCTTAATTTTTTTGTTGTTTATATATTGTAGCCATTTTTATGATAAAAAACTTCAAAATTGGTTTTTATGAGGTTTTTTATATTGGTAATTTTTAATTTTTTTTCATTAGTTTTTACAAAAAGTCTATGTTGTTTAATTTATTTAAGTTATACTTAAATTTGGTATTATTTAAAATTTTTGTTATTTGTTCTAATTCGACTTCGTAAATATTTTCATAAGAATCTACCTTGAATATCGAAGATTCGTAGTCTGTTTCCATCACAACACCAGTGATAAGTTTCTCATCATCAAATTCATCAATCCAAACAAATTCTATTTCAGTACCTTCATAGATATTTCTATTTGTAATTTCTTTTGAGTTTTGATTTTTACCAATATGGTCTTGCAATTCCGAAATAATTAAATTTCTCCACTTGTTATCCAATAACTTAAACATATTGAATAGATTATCAGAAAAGTAAATAGCTAACTCGTTGAATAATTCAATATTTGTAAAGCTCTCATCTTTCAAGTTTGCTTTCAATAAAGAGTAGTAATTATTAAAGTCAACTCTTGATGGCTTTCTTCTGTTATTAAGAAAGTTAATAGTAGTGTTTTCTTTTAATACATCATAAACTCTTTCTTTAACTAACTTAGCTCTAACATAAGCCTCATTGTCAATAGATTCGGTGTGATACGATGATGATTTGTCGACTTCAATACTATCTTTTCGATAATTAACATAACCATCTAAAGAATCATCTTCAGTATTCTCTTCCTTTTTACCCTTGAAAATAGAGTCATATTTTAATGAGTGTTTACCTTCAATTTTATGTTTAGATAAAACAATACTCTCATCTTCTTCTGTAGTTTGCTTTGGTTCGTCTTCTTCAGTTAATTCCAACTCATCCTCATCAATCTCAATTATGATATCCATTTCAGAATCATCATCTAAGAGTAACGAATCACCATCAGAATCTTCATCCTCTGATTCATCAGAATCAGATTCATCCACAAATTCAGAACTTGATTCTTCATTTTCATTATCGAAGTCAGAGTCGAAGTCTTCTTCATCGTCTATAAGCTTTTTTGCCATAGAATAATTTTTATTTTTATATAATCCTAAAATTATTTTGTTTATTGATCTAAAAACTGATCATTCTCAAGTGTTAAATACGTTGAGTTAAGATTCAATCTTATTTGTGACTTCAAGAAGTCACCATCTCTTTGTTTCAGTAATTTAAATCTGTATAAATTTTGTCTTTTCATTTCTTCTGTTCTAATTATAGCAAAAAATGTATCAGCTGTTTCTGCTATAGCTTTAGATTCTGGAACACTCTCTAATGTGATATCAGATGAATTCCAAGCGTCTTTGGCAACTTGAACACCAGTAATGACCGGACATTTATATTTAGCACCTAGTGCTCTTAATCCCTCAGCTAAGTGTTTACCCTTAGTATAAAGATTATCAGCACCTAATCCTTTAGGAGCAGCAACTAATGTTATATAATCAACTATGATTAAGTCTATTTTTATATCTCTTTTTTCTTTTAATTTCTGAATATAATTATCAAAGTCAGCAACAGTAGCAGTACCAGCAGCCCAGAATTTACTCATAATTTTACCAACTTTCTTATCAAAGATATCTCCACCTTCAGCATGACTTAAAGCCGCGATTTTCTTTTTAATCAAATCAGTATCTTTTGATATAGTATCATATTCATTGATAGGAATTCTAAGTCTCATAGCACCTAATCTTTTCATAACCTTTCTCTCACTCATTTCGAGTGTTATATAAAGAACGTTATATCCAGAATCTGCCGATTTAACAGCGAAGTTTTGCATCCAAAGAGACTTACCGTTGTTAGTCTCAGCCATAATACAATTAAGTGTTTGTATATCCCAACCACCACCTAACATATGGTCTAATGTCTCAAATCCACTTCTAATTTTAAATTTAGAACTATCTTGAACGTGTACTTCTGGATCATCAAAGTCAGCACCTAAATCTTCATCTTGTACAAAATTTAGTGAAGACATCTCATCAACAATAGATTTTATCTTATCAGCTGCTTCGATTGCTTTCTCGAAGTCAGAAATTGTATCTAAGTTTCTAGTCTCATCAATAATATCAACTGTACCAGTTTTTAATCTATTAGAAAGAACCCAAGCATTAAATTTAGGTTCGATAAACTGTTTTTCATCATATTCTTTTAAATCTACTTGTAATATTGACTTTAAGATTTCCTTTGTAATGATTCCTTCTTTATCTTCTAGATTAACCATATCTAGTATCTGTCTTGGTGTAGGAATGGCAATATCAGATGACTGAACCATGTAATTTCTAACAACACCATAAACGAACTGGATCTCAGAATTTCTGAAGAAATATGGTTTAACTACATCAAAAAACTTTTTGTACTTAAGAATATAATTGAAGAATACTTTCTCTAACTGAGGGGTCATTAATTAATAATTTTTTCTTTTTATTATATGAAATCAAATTATTAAGTTTATTTTATTGTTCTTTTATCAAGTCACCCTCTTCTGAGCTTGTTGCGTCACCAAACGTCATGTCACCAAATTTTTGTATTATCGGAGTCTCAATTTCATCAACGACTTCTTTAGCAACTTTATCATTTATTCCTAATTTAGATTTTATTCTTTTAATTAAATCAACTATACCGTGTTTAGCGATTATTGTACCAACACCAACACCAAGTCCGATAAAATTCTGAGCCAATGTTTCTAAATTTAAGTCATACTTTCCTATCAAATAAAGTACCCCATTCATTATAGGAATTAACATTGATGTGTAAGCAAACATATCTATGAAACCACCAACAACAGCACCTAAATGCTTAGTGATTAAGTAAAATATTGTTTTTATAGAACTCAATGATTTAATGAGTTTTTTAATTATACCATTTCCAACTCCTCTCATTTTTAATTCTTCAAGTAAAGACTTAGCATCATTGGTAATAGTTTCTTCTTCTTTATTATCTTTAAATTTTCTTTCTTCTAAATATATGATAGAAACAGCCGCTATAGTCATCATAACTATAATTTCTGTTGTTCTTTCTACATCAACTGAAGTGTTTTTCATTATAGCATCTACAATAGGATAAAAAGAACCAATACCAGCACCAAAAGTACCAATAAGTCTAAAATTTAATTTTAAATCTGAAATTATTTTATTCTGAACACTTACATAATCATCACTCGGTTTATCCGATTCGTTTAATGAACCATCTAAAGCATTTATAAACTCTAAAGCCATGTCTTCATTATGTAAATCATTATATCTTTTAATCCTATTCATAAACTATATATTAATTATCATTTTCATATTCCTCATCAAGATACTCTTCATAACCACCATCAGTATCTTGTAACTTAAAATAACTTCCTTCTGGTTCATAATTGTAAGCCCATTCACCCTGTGCATAATAAAAAGTATCCATATAAGGAAACCCATCATCCCTAAACTTAAACACATCCGGAACTCTCACCTTAGTTAATAGTTCTTTTTCTTCACCATCTTTAACAAAAGAATTTTCCCATCTAAAGCTAAGACCCGTTCCACTCAAGTTTCTTTTTTTATAATACCAACCATTGTTTTGAGCGTATCTAACAAATCTATAATAATCTTTATCAAATACATAATAAACTCTATCCATAATAGTTCTATTCATGTGATCAACCCAAACTAAAGCTCTTCCTAAAATCTCATCGTTACTGTTTATCAAAACTAAAATACTACAACCTGGACAGAAACTATAGAATTCCACTAAATTCAACTCATCATTCATACAAGAATTAATCAAAGGATTACGACCATTATCATCAAAATAGTATAAATTAGAACGATAAGCGTTTTTTATATCTGTACCGGTGTACATCTCAAATCTCGAATTATCATCTACCGAAGACTTCCATTTATTTACAAAATCTTCTATAGCTTTGTCTGTAAAGGTATTCGGAAAAAACTTCTGAACAAATCTACCTACTTTAATATCAGTTCGATTTTTTTTCCATAACTCATCAGTAGATTTTATCTTTCTTATATCACCTTTATATGATGATAACTTATAAGAGTCGGTATAAGAGATTGTATCGTCAGTATTTCCCAAAGATATCAAAGTGTATTCTTTATGAACATCACTACCATAAAGTTCCTTAAATGAAGATGATATAAAAGAGTGACCAATATTATCTAATTTATCCTTAAACTCATCAGAAAAAACAACGGGTAAGATTATTTTTGCAGTTGATTCTGTTATAAAGTCTAAATATCTGAATAATTTCATATTCTATATATTAAATACAAAAAAATGAAATTAAAACTTAATATATATACTTACAGAAAAAATAATATGCCTTATGAAATACCTAAAAACATTTGAAAACTTTGATCTTGGAAGATTTTCCGAAGAGGAAGAAGAGTTAAACATGAATCCTCACATGATGGAAGAGGAAGAAGAAGAGTGTGCACCTTGTGCAGCTGAAGAAGATGAAGAAGAAATTGAAGACTACACATTCTCAAGTGAAGAGGATGAGGAAGAAGAAGTTGAAGATGAACAAGCTCATAGAATTAGAAGATGGGGTGATGAAGTTGTTGAAGCTAAAAAGGCAAAACCAGATTTTTTAGATTTAGATAAAGACGGTGATAAAAAAGAGTCAATGAAGAAAGCGGCTAAAGACGCTAAAAAAGATGACAAAAAAGACAAAAAGGAAGACAAGAAAGAAGAAAAAGGTGGTAAAGGATTATCTGCGGCACAAAAGAAACTTCCAGAAGGTTTAAGAAAGGCAATTGAAGCAAAGAAAAAGAAATAATCTTAATATAAAATTAAAAACCCACCAATTGGTGGGTTTTTTTATGCTCCTATTTTTACATTAACTCGTTTAATAGCTTCCTGAATCCAATCAGGTATAAAATGAGAAGAATGTTTCATCACATCACCAAATCCACCATCAATAATAATAGTATCTGCATAATCCATATCAGATCTAACAGGACGACCAGTCATTTGAATCAATCCAGCAACTGTTTTCCAAGAATACCAATCAGGATTATTAGACTGTCTCAATTTATTTTTCTGTGAACCAAGACTAGGATAAGGAACTTTAGCAATAATCTGAAATCTAGCATCATCATTATCAAATGAAACTCCTGTATCCATCGAAGGACTAACAATGACTGTTGGTTTATCAGACTCTTTGTGTAATTTCAACATTTCATCTTTGTTAGATGAATCATGAAATATCAATCTAGGATCCTTAATTGAGTTCTCTATCCATTTAGCCAACTCAAATGAGTTAGTATGAATGATTCCTTTCTTATTCTTATACTTATCAAGTAACTTCTTAATATAAGGAATATACCTCTTGAAAGTTTCTTCTTTAGACTTATAAGACATCTTACCCAATGGCATATAAAAGATAGGTCTATTTCTTAATGGGAAAGGTGATGGTATAGAATAGTAAACTGCTTTACTAACATCAAGACCATTGAGTTGACAAAATAAATTTTTATCAAGAATTGTCCCAGACATTAAGAAAACCATATCATACTGAGAAAAAACATATTTATCAAGATAATCATAAGCCCAAATAGGTTCAAGTGATAACTCTTTTTGTTTTGTTTTTTCATTCCAATTGGATTCAAGTACCCAATTGTTTGTATTTTCTTTATACTCTTTAAGAAAAACTTCAATCTTTAACTGATATTGTTTCAAGTCAGTGACTAATTGCATCATTTTAACATCAGTATTTTTTGTTTTCAATAATTTTGATATCTTAAGATCACGTTTGTCCTCTCTTACATTTCTTTTTTGAGTAGAAAGACCACCTTCCATTTGCTCAACAGTTGCGATAATCTCACCAGATAAGTATTTCAAGAACTCAACATAATCCGAGATTGAAGCCACTGATTTTAGTTTTTTAATTACTTCATTTTCATTTGAGAACTTAAACTTTTTTATAACTGTTTCAGTTATCTTAATACTAATGAAGTCAGACATAACATCATCAAACTCATGAGCCTCATCAACAATCAAAACACGAGAATCTCTACTTTCCATTAATTTTGGATTATAAATAGAATAAAGAATGTATAAATAAAAATTTGTAAGTGAAATTCCACCACTAATAAAATTTTCTCTAGAATAAGCGTAAGGACAAGATTCACAAGAAGTTTTATTCAATCTATTAAATTCAGCTCCTTGAGCACATGAACAAGAATAAGATTCACATTCGTAATTCTCTTTACCCTTTAAGTCGGAAATCGATTCATAAGTACCAGAATATTGGTCCTGTAAAATCTTACTATTTGTGATTATATCTACTCTAGCTGTTTTGTTAACATTCTTTTTATACCAATCAGATATCATAAGAGCCAAGTGGCTTTTACCGGAACCTACTGGTAAGTTCAGTAAAAAGAATTTGTTTGTTTTATTCTTTTGATACTCTGATTCTATGAAACTTAGGGCGTCTTTTTGTTCTTTTCGTGGTTTGTATTTAGACAAGTCTTTCTTTAATGACATTAAATATAATTTTTTTTACATGAATTATACTTTTTTTTAGGTTTTTGTTTGGAAAATCGGTTTTTTCGTGGTTTTTTATAAATATATAAGTAAAACATCCTCAAAACCATGATTATACTACATTACGACGAATTCGGCATCTACCTAACAAATGAAGACATAAGAGAATATGTCATTGAACTAATTGAATCAGGACACACTTCAGAAGAAGAAGTAAGAGAATTATGTATACAAAAATTCGGATTCATGCATTTATCTATGATAGAATCAGCTCTTTATGAAGACTAACGTTTTAAGTTATAAAGATTTTAGTAATAATCAAACACTGTATGTTTTTGACTTTGATGATACATTAGTAAACACTCCGAGTTTTGAGGATAAAGCTAAAGAGTTTATTGGTGAAAATTTATCAACAAAAGATCTTCTTATCAAAGCAGTAGATGAAATCGGTGTAAATTTATTACAACTGAAATATCAAGATGGTAGAATTTACTTAAATGATCCAAAAGAAGAAATTCCAGGTGGCAAAAACTGGATAAGAAAAGGAAGTAGATTATATTTAATCACACCAGATGAATTTGGTTACACTGAAGATAGTTTACCAAACACACTAAAAGAATGGTCTGAACTTTATAAAAATGTCGAAAACAAGTGTATAGTTACAGCTAGACCAGAAGGTGTCAGACAAATGATAATTGAAACACTTAGTAAATTAGGATTGGAATTACCAAAATACGGACTTCATATGTTACCAAAGGGTAGAACAAATTCAGGTATGTGGAAAGGTGAAAAAATAGTTGAGATAGTAAATCAAACAGGATTCACAAAAGTTATATTTTTTGATGATAATCCAAAATATATCAAAAAGGCAACTAGAGTAGTAAAAGAAAAACTCCCAAATTTAATCTGGGAGCCTATAAGAGTTCATTAAATTTCAGCTTCTAACTTCTTAATCTCATCAAGAACTTCTTTTAATTCTTCTTTTTTAGCCATCATAATCTTTTTATTCTTCTTACGGTCAGCATAAACATCTTCCAACATCCTTAAAGTTGGAGAAGGTCTTTTCTCAAATACAACACCATTAACACAAACAACATGTTTACTTAAATCAATTGGTCGACCATTTGAGCATTTAGATTTATCTTTTTCATCTTGAACACCAACAAATGTTTCAGGTGCTATAAAGAATTGTCTTTGTGTTGTTGGATAAAGTGAAGCAAAGTCATAACAAACAACCCACTGATTCAGACCAACAACAGGATCTTTTACCCAACCACCGGCAATTGTTGATTCAGCATCACCTCTTTCATCTCTAAAAAGAACTATATTATCTTGTTGTCTAAATCGATTCCTCAATACACCTTCAGTGATAGCTAAAGAACCTAACGCATTATTCATCTGTGAAACAACGTCTACAATTCTAATCTGAGCTAAAGAAGAAATCGCATAAATAATAGAGATGTAATTACGAGCTTCGTGTATCTTCTGAACAAGAACACTATCGACCGCGTTATAATACATAAATGTCTCGAAGTCATCTTCATATAACTTTTGTAAAGATCCATTATACTTAATCTTTTCAACACCAACAAGTTTATTAGCGACGAAATCTAAAGATGAAGATTCTTTTACTTTAATAGAAGTATCACAAACCTCATAAAGCTGCATGTAGTCAAAAATCATTCGATGAGCCGGAACCTCAAAATCAGTAGACCAAATTTTATTTAATCTTTTTGTTAAAGAAGAAACAGCTGGGTCAATTTTATATTCTTTACCATTAACCCACTTACTTAATTTTCTAGAACGATTTATCAAATACAACCAGTCATAGTTAAGGAAGTTCCAACCAGTAAGTAGTGGCATCTTTGGAACCATTTTATAAAAGAAAGCATACAACATATCAAATTCGTCATCATACTTGATATACTTGAATTTATATTCTGTACCAAACTTCTCAAAATACTTATTAGTGTTTTTGATGATTCTGTCTTGCATATCATCCGGCATTTCTTTAAGACCAAGAAGAATAATTTTATCATCATAAACAACAGAAATAGAAAGAACTTGTGTAGAAGCTCCTTCTTTTGTTACATTACCATTTATATCTTTTACATCAGCTGCTTCAGGGAAACCATCAACGATCTCTGTTTCAATATCTATAAAGTATATCTTAGGTAGGTTGAACTCAAATATTTCTTCTTTTTCGTGTTCAGGTAAACCATCTAAAAACTCGTAAATCGCATATCTATCTGGTTGGTTTACTTCAATCTGTTTAACTGATTTACCATCCCAAGAACGAAAAGTAGGATGTCTCTGTGGATCATTGTCTTCACAAGATACATACTTCATTGGATTATCCCAAGAGAAATATTTTAATTTAATATCACCAGTTTTATCAACGTAACTGACTACTAATTTTTTACTATTTGATAAATATTGTGTTTCTACAAGCATTTAATTTGTGTTTAATTTTATATTTTATTTTATGTGTAAGTTATTAAAAAGTGCAATCGAAATAATCTAGAGTAATGTCATTCTTTTTATCAACAAATAATAATTCTGTTCTACGCATTATCTGATACTCATAATGATATCCAGTTTTAAATAATGTTCTAATGAATGGAATCTCATCATTGAAGTTGACTTTAGAACTATCTATCATCAAACAAAGACACTTCTCATCATCCTCTGAGTTATAACCAGTAATCTCACCTTCATAATCTCTATCCATGTTTTTCTTACCAAAACAAATGAATTTAGTTTCTAATTCTTCAACTACCTCTTCACTTCGGTTTGGTTTATAACGAATAGTAATATCAGAACCGACCTCAACAGATGGAGATTCCTCTGTTAAATAAAGTCTAATCCAAAAATAAACTTTTTGTTCTTCTATAATTTTTGTTGTAGATCCTTCTTCATAATTCCAATCACTTGTAGTATCTATATCCTTAATAGACTCTAATAATTGTTCTCTATAATCACCTTTAACTAACTGATTCATATATTTAATTTATTTTTTAATTTGATAATGGAAATTTCACCGTTGAAGATGATTTATATCCAATAACTTTTATATCTTCATATTTCAATTCATCAATTGATGAATTTGATAATTCTAATTTTGGAAGCTTAAAAGTCTCATTATTAAATTGTTCCTCAACTCCACTTACTTGATTTAGATAGATGTGACAATCTCCACCAGAGAATATTAATTGATCCGGAATCATATTGACTTCTTTACATAATAGGTGTAATAACAAACCATAAGATGCAATATTATAAGGAATACCTAGTGGAACATCACAAGATCTTTGTGTCCATTTAAGACTTAACTTTCTTTTTACAACACCGAGTTCATCTAATCTATCACTAGTTAAATCTTCAGCGTAACTTATATGTTTACCCAAAGAATCACAGAAAAGTTTTTTTCTTTCTTCTAAATCAATTTCACTTGTATAACACTGAAATCCATAATGACAAGGTGGAAGAACCATTTGGTCTAATTCACCTACATTCCAAGCTGAAACCATTAATCTTCTTGAGTCTGGATTGTTTTTAAGGTCGTTGATTAAGTTTGCGATTTGGTCTATGGGTTTTCTTCTTAAAATATCCGATTCCTCTATCTTTTGAGTCTCTGAGGAATAATGCTGATCTATCTCATCATAATGTTCCCAATGTCTCCATTGCTTACCATAGACAGGTCCCAATTCACCCCACTTCTTAGCAAACTCATGATTTGTTTTGATTTTCTCAATAAACATTTCCATTGTTATTGGGTCTGTATCAAAAGAATATTGTTCAATCAATGATTGTTTTTCAAATGACTTACAATAATTCTTATACGCATCACCATCCCAGATATGAACATCATTATCTACAAGGTATTTAATGTTTGTATCACCTCTTAAAAACCAAATAAGTTCGTGAAAGATTCCCTTAATAAACATTTTCTTAGATGTTAAAAGAGGAAACCCTTCAGACATATCAAATTTCATAGTATAATCAAAAACAGAAATAGTTCCTGTTCCTGTTCTATCTTTTTTTACCACACCATTATCTAAAATGTATTTTAAGAATTTTAGATATTGTTTATCTACATTATTTTTCATCTAATAATAAATTTATTTTTTTATCTCTTATTTTTTCTTTGAGCAATTGAGGTATCAATGTGAATTTCTCAGAGAACTCTGATGACTCTAAATACCAACATTGTTTTAACTCAGAATCACAATATTTAGAAGTAATCTTTATCGACTCTATATCTAATTCTTTTGGCTTATTAATAATTATAAACTCAGTAAATGTGAATAGTTTTTTTACTGGAATTTTAATCAGTTCTAAAATACAATCCTTAGTCAAAAAGTCTATATCATCCACTACTAAATAATCAAATCTCCTATCTCTAAATAATTCATTAATTACCTGAATAGTCTTTTCATTATTATATGGAGTAGAGTTAAGAGTTTTAGTAGTGTCAAATATTTTATTCATATAATCTACACTATCTGAACAACTAATAAAACAAATTTTTGAACCAATAGAAGTAAGATACTTAGCAAACTCATATGCAAAAATACTTTTACCTGAGTTTCTTTCTCCTTGAATCAATATAAAATCTTTATCAAACATTAAGAGTTATATTAGACTTTGATAAATTAGTTTCATATGGACAACTATCTATCCATTTTTCTTGAAACCAAAATGTTCTACCAGTAGAGTCTTTACAAGAAACACCTTTTTGATAGTAAACCCATTTGATAAATTCATCATAATCAGTATCAAAAGGATTTTTCCAATCAGATAACTGACCACCATTTAAGTTATAAGCCATAATCGGAATATCTCTACACATATCAAGTATTTTTGGATATTCTTTTATAACATCTCTAGCAACTAAAAACGGGTCGATATCTAAATAATAAAGAATTGTACTTCTTAAATAGTTACCAATGCCATTAAAATACTTTTGATTTAAGAGAACTTCACAAATTGAACCGTTAAAATCTTTTTTATGTAAATTAGATTTGACATTTTCATAGAAATCTGAAAATTCTTTTGTAGGATCTGGTCCTCTTTTAACTCCAGTAAATCCACCAATTTTATATTTAGGACCCATATACGAACCATAGAGTAAAAGTGACCAACCATCAGTAGAATCAAGTCTCATTCTCACATATTTAGTATCATTCCAACTTTCAGTCGGAACCCACTTCCAATTACCAGACATACCCATAAACACAGATATCTTATGACATGCATCACCATGATAAAATCTCAATATTAATTCTTTGCCAAATGATTCAGCATCAATGTTAAAATTTTCTAATAAAGTAAATTGTTCTGGGTTATTTCCTTTTAGAACGTGGTATGATTTGTTAAATGTTTTTCCTTTGGTATTATGATTGATATAATCAGCCATAATTTTTAATTCTGCGAGTTCAGGCATATCATTATTTTAATAAACATGATATGAATTAAATAATAAATTGTTTAGATTATTTTAGACCTTTAAGACAAGCTACTACATTTGATATAATATATGCCATAGCAGATACTTTTAATATAGTCATAGTGTCTACTCCAAAACCGAAATAACCTACTAATCCGCCAATAAAAGTCACTATACTACCAATTCTAAGATACTTACTTACTTTATCCACAACAGCATACCAGTTTTTAGAAATCCAATCACCAAATCCTTCATCAACTCCCATAAGTAAAGACTTAACTAGTTCAGGATCTTGTAAATCATCAAACGTAACACCGTGGTCCTTAGCAAATTTTTCTAAATCTTGTCTAATCTTATTTTTATCTGCATTATCTAATAAATTAATATACTCAGATGTTTTATTTTCAATATTAGCGATTTCAGTAGTAGATATCTCTTGATTATACGATTCAAATTTTGACAGATATTTCATAAAAACAAATTTAGTTTTTAATATATATTAAAAATTTAATCGAAAAAACATGAAACGTTTAAGTAATTATCAAAAATTCTTTGAGAAAAAACATTTAGAATCAATATTAGAAGAATTCAGTATTGTTTTAGAATCTGATGAAGCTGCAGCTGTAGCTCCAACTGAAACACAATCAGAGAAAGAGATACTAGAAGAAATGCCAGAAGATCAGAAATCTAAAATAGAAGATATATTAGCTAAGCACTTTCCAGAGTCTAAAGGTAAATTAGATGTTGATAATTTAAAAGAAGGTGAAGGTGAAAAAAAAGAAGGTGAGAAAGTAGAAAAAAAAGAAGGTGAAGAAGCAGAAAAAACAAATGAAGGAGCTCTTTTATTAGCAATCACAATCGCTTCATTGATACCAGCATGTATGGAAGCTGTTGGTAGTTTATCAAATCTTCTAAAACAAAAGTTTTCAGTGAATTTAGATGATAAGCAAATAGCAAATCTGAAAAAAATGAATGATGCAATTGCGACTCTTAATAAAATATTATCAAAAGGTACTGGTAAATTTGAAGGTAAAGAATATAACTTGAAAACGTTTTCAGAAATTTCTAACATATTATCTAAAGAGTTAGCTAATCCAGAATTAGCATTTGGTAAAGGATACGAAGATGACCACGGTCACGGAAAAACAAATGAAGAAGTGGATTCTGATACTCTTGAGAAAGATCTATCTGAAATAGAAAAATCAGAAGCAGCCAAAGATAAGTCAGGTGATACTACAGAAAAAATGAAGGAAGCTTCAGATATTTCTGATTCTGTCAAAAAGGAAATAGCTAAATTAAAAAAATTCAGAGATAAAATTTTCGGAAGTAACTTTGGAAACTGGATGAAAGAAAAAGGACATGCTTTACATCACGCATACACAGCACCAATTAGAGCCGTACTTTGGACTATATCTAAAGCAACTAAACAGTCAAGTAAGTTAAGAGACGAGCAGTTTAGAGAAAAAGTAGCAAACGTGATATACGCAGTTACAATGGTAGGTTTAGCTGGATACGGAATAATGTCAACATTAGGACATATGGCTGGTGTTGGAGAAGTAGCTCAAATTGTACTTAAAGGAGTAGAAGGTGGACTAAACACAAAAGAAATAATTAAGACAGCAGTGACAGCACTTATGGGTGGAGCAGCTTAATCTTTATAAAAATATCTAATAAAAAAAGTCCTATCAAATGATAGGACTTTTTTATTTTTACTCATTACAATTTTTTTTAACCCACTTGACTAATATATCTCCGTGACAAGATTTACCACCGCCTCCTAAATTTTTACACCAACACCCAAGAACTTTATCTTTTAGTTCATGTAAGTCATTCATTAATTCTTCATTAGAAAGTAAATACTTTTCATAAGCATCTACAATTGTTTTTCTTGGAGTTCCTTTTGGAAAACTTTCTCTTAACTCTTTAGGATAAGCCCACTTATTATACTTACCACTCGGAAGACGACCAATATAAATATCATATGGTTCTTTCTTAAAATGAACTACTCTGACTTTATGGTCGTATTTTGGTTTACCCTTAAAACTATCAAAAAAATCATCACTCATATTAAATATTAGCATAAAGTTGAACAAGATTTAAATCTCCACCTGTTCTATATTTACCATATTTATTGTCAAATTCACCACTATCAACAAAATCTTCATTTTGCTCATCTTCTAAAAATGATTCGAATAGTTCATTTGGTATAACATACCAATCACCACTTTCATCTGAGATAGCTTTAACTTTTCTAAGTTCACCACTATCAGATAATTCTTGATGTTCATTGAAACTTTGTATGTGTTTATCTTCTTTCATTTTCTTACTTTATTTTAATTTATATATTATTGAAAATATTCTTACATATCTCATAATCTTCTTGACTAAAACCTAACCAACTTCTACACTTAACAACATTTTTGACATAAAGTTCTATATCAGTTGTTCTATCATCAATAACAACATAATTATCACATTGATTGTTATCTAACCAAGTCTTTATTTCTAATCCTCTATCAACCATATCTAAATCAGGAGTATAGTCAAATATTTCAACTTCTATTCCTTGTTTAGTAAAGATTTCTTGTAATTCTTCTATAGTATGATTTATTCTCCAAGTAGATGTGACGACAGGTTTTAAATTAAACTCTTTACACAATTGATTATAAAGTTTTATAGCAGTCTTATCCCACTTCTTTCTCCAATGAGGATTAAGAACACCATCTATATCTGTGAAAATTATATTCATTTTATATTACAGGTTGAATCTTAAGCATTGGTCTAAAATATATTTAGAGTGTTCTAATTGTAAGTGAGTTGCCAAACCAATAGTGATGTGGTAACCAAAATAAGGATCAGGATCTAATCCAATAACACTTCTGATATTTCTAGCATCATCACTATCAGCTTTAATCCACCAGTGACCTTTATCATTAGCTCTAATTATAGTAGGATCATATTTTACAGTAATTTCCTTACCGTGAAATAGTTCACGAGCTTGTCTGTAAAGTTCATCACTTTCAAATTTATCGTTAATGATAGTTAAGTGAGTTCCTCTAAGTGGCTTATTAAGTTTAAGATTAAATCTTTTTTCAAGAAACCAAGAGTAGTAAGCGAAAAGATCACAATCAAAACGAACCATAGCAGTTCTTTTCCAAGAAGACTGTGCTAAGTGTTTCTTAGTGACGTTCACTGGATCGAATTCTAATATGCCTTTAACTTCAAACATATACAAATATAAGAAAAAAAAATTAATATATAAAATAATGATACTAACAACGTTACTAATAACTAATCTTTTTTGGATAATATATTCAATTACCGAAGGAGTAAGAGAAGGTTTTTATTGGAATTATGAGAATAAAAGCAAAAGAGTTTGTGATTTTAACATAAATCCAATTTTCAATTTACAAAGAATTATAGTTCTCACAATTATGGGTGGATTTTTAGTTCACACACTTGGATTATTTTCATTACTATCATTAGTAAGTATGATATTAATGTTTAGTTTTTTCCATAATGGTACTTATTACTATACAAGAAATAAACTACAGAGTGGAGTTTATCCAAAGGGATGGTGTGATGAATCTAAAACTTTCCCACCATTTAACACATCATTATATACATATAAGAAAAGAACGATTTCTTTGATATTGGGATTAGCAACTCAGATTTTTGTATATATATTCTTATTATCTTAATTATGAGCAGACAACAACAAAACAAAGAAAGAGTCAGAATCTCTAAGGAAAAATTCATCTACGAGTTTTGTAAACAAAGAGGATGGAATCCTAAAGAACTGACTAC
>JACCDX010159736.1_pt1 | contig 17418 bp, 18 predicted proteins | sample 7449681 | NCBI WGS metagenome assembly JACCDX01 (sample SAMN15323450, study PRJNA562643) | freshwater metagenome | isolation source: river surface water | place: USA:Blue River Watershed | collected 2017-08-18
CCACATACGCTTGCTTCTTGGCGCCCTCGGCCTTGGGCTTGATGTCCAGGCCGCGTGTGCCTTCCCAGACGCCGGCCAGGGCGCGCAAGGGGCCCAGGTTGGCCAGGGTGTCGACGTCTGCTTTGGGTTCGGTGTAGATGTCTGCGGGGAAGTCGCTCATGGTGCGGTCTGCATCAAGGGAGTGGAAGGGCGGCGGACACCGCCTTGCAGGTCATCCTACCGCCATCCGACTCCCCTCGTGCGCCGAAGGGGCTGCGCGTCACGACGGCAGCAAGGTCCACTCGTCGAACACCACCTTGCGCACCTGGATGTCCACGCGCTGCTCGCTGAGGTAGCCGTTGATCGTCTCTTGCAGCGTGGTCGCCAGCTTGGTCATGCCATCGGGGCCGGCCATGTCGTCGCGGTTCATCTCGGCGCTGGTGACCTCGACCAGGGCCTTGAGCGCGCGCTGGTGCGGGTACAGCGACACCACCTCGCCTTGATCCTGCACCTGCAGGTTGATGCGCAGTTTGATCATGCGCCCGTCGGTCATCTGGGCCATGACGCGGTCAATGCCGAACCAGGCGGGCTTGGGGCGATCGTCGCTGGGCAGGGTCGCGTAGCGCGTCCACAGCCAGATGGCGGCAATCAGCAGCACCGTGATGGCGCTGACGATCAGGGCGAAGCGGCGGTCGCCCGCTCGGGCTGCGGTGGGTGGGGTGGACGGGCGCTCGGGGGTGCTGCTGGTGGCCATGGTGTCGCTCGGTGCGTGCACATCACACGGCGATGCGGCCGTGCAGCGCGCGACCTTAGGCGCGCAGGCCCCAGCGATCAAGGCTTGCCGCGCACGCCGTTACACCTGCACCCCGTGGTCAAGCGGCAAATGCACGCCTTGCGGGCGAATTCAGGCCCAGCCGTCGTCGTCCACCGTGGTGGGGTGAGCGGCCTCGCGCATGGCCTCGATCTGCTGCATCAACAAGCCGCATTGGCTTTGCCAGTAGTTGGGCTCGCCGAACCAGGGGAAGGCGGCGGGGAAGGCCGGGTCGTCCCAGCGGCGGGCCAGCCAGTCGCTGTGGTGGATGATGCGCAGGGTGCGCAGTGCCTCGATCAGCGCGAGCTCGTGCCAGTCGAAATCGGCCACCGACTCGTAGCCATCGAGCAGGGCGTGCAGTTGCACCTGGCGCTCACGCGGGTCGCCGCTGAGCAGCATCCACATGTCTTGCACGGCCGGGCCCATGCAGGCGTCATCGAGGTCGACGAAGTGCGGCCCTTCGGGCGTCCACAGGATGTTGCCGGGGTGGCAGTCGCCGTGGATGCGGCGCATGCGCAGGTGGGGCACGCGGGCGAAGGCGTCATCGCACAGCTCGAGCGCCTGGTCGGCCAGCGACAACCAGCGCGTGGCCGATTCGGGTGTGAGCCAGGGGCTGCTGGCGATGCTGTCGCGGGCGGCTCGGCCATGGCTGCGCACGTCCAGCACCAGGCGGTGGGCGAAGCGGCGGCGGTCGCCTGCTTGGTGCATCCGCGCCAGGAAGCGACCGATCCAGCGCAGCACCTCGGGGTCTTCCAGCTCGGGGCCGCGGCCGCCTTTGCGTGGGGTCACGGCCACGCGGTGGCCACCCACCAAGCCCAGGGTGGCGGGAGAGCCCAGAACGTGGGCTTCGAGGTGCGCCAAGTGGGGCGGAAAATCACCGGTTGCCAAGGCCACAGGGGGCACCGCGGGCACTTCGGCCGCAGCCAGATCGAGTGCAAAGCCGTGTTCTTCGAGGATTTGCGCGTCGCTCCAGCGGCCCGGGCGGTAGAACTTGGCCACGACGAAGTTGCCGTCGTTCAATCCGACCTGGAACACGCGGTTCTCGTACGAGTTCAGCTGCAGCAGGCGGCCGTCCACGGGCACGCCCAGGCGCTCCAGGATGTCGAGCGCGTGTTCAGGGGTGAGGTCGGCGTAAGGCTGCGTGGCGGGCGTCGTGGCGGTCATGCGCCATGTTAGCTGCCGATCAGGCTGCAGTCGGTGTGCGGCCCCAGGCCACCAGCTGATCGTTGAGCACGTGCATCACGAAGCCGCAGATCGACAGCTGCATGGCGATCGAGGCGGCTTCGCCGGCCAGATCTACACCGTTGTCGCCCGGGATCAGGGTGAGCGCCAGCAAGGCGCCAGCGATGGGCAGGCAGGCCGCCAAAGCGCCAGCCAGCAGGGCCCGCCAGCGCAGGTGGTGCCGACGGCCGAACGCCCGGAGGATGCCCAGGCGCCACGCCGCACGGAAGAAATTGGCCACCAGCACGATGGACAGCACGAGGACACCGATGAGGGGGGCGAGGGCATTCATGGGCGCCGAGGATAGCGACCACCCCCGGGCCTGCCAAGGGCTTACCCTGAGTTTGAGGGGAGGGGCCCAGGGCCCGGTTTCAGAGACCGAAACCGCATTGCTCAATCCAGTTGCGCGGCGTTGGCCATGGCCCGCAGCAGGCAAGCATTGATGTCGTTGAAGGTGATCATCAGCGCCTCGGCAGCATCGCGGATGTCGAAGGCGCTGTGGCCTTCGATGGCTTCCACCAGGCGGAAATAGGGGGCGTGAGGCCCATCGTGGTCGACCAGCGCCTGGAAGACGCGTTCGGGCACGGGGATGGTCTTGAGCAGGTCGGCAAACGGCTGCTGGAACATGCGGTCGAGCAGTGAGAACACGCCGCAGATGAACAGCTCGTTGCGCATCTCGTCGTTGCCGCTGAGCTTGGCGAGCTCTTCCATGAACAGGCCCCGGCGCACGGCCGCGAACATCACCGGGCGCATGTTGGGGTCCTTGCTGGCCGTGGCCAGCAGCAGGGCCAGCCAGCGCTTGAGCCGCTGGTAGCCCAGGATCATGATGGCGTGGCGGAACGAGCTGATCTCGACCGACAGGCCAAAGGCCGGCGAGTTGATGTAGCGCATCAGCTTGTAGGCCAGGGGCGGATCGCGCTTGAGCGTTTGCTCCAGCACCTCGATCTCTTCTTGGCGGTGCAACTGGTCGATCAGCGTCACGATGACCTGCAGCGCAGGCTGATCAGCCGGCTTGCTGCCCACCTTGATGGCGTCGTCGATGGGCCAACCCAGCACCGCGTTGGCCCCCCGGCGGAAGCTGGTCTCCATGTCGGCCACGCTGCGCACGCCACTTTGCACAAAGCCGATCTGGCGCGGGTTGCCGGCCAGGGCCGCGCCTGCGCCGCCACTGCTCTCGTCGACACGGTGGTCATCGGCAAAGTCGATGATGGCGTGGCTGAACGCAGGCAGCAGCGCGCGGGGCAGGTCGCTCAAGGGCTTGCCGTTGAGCAGCAGGGTGTTGCCGTTGGCGTGCAGGGTGCTCAGGGGTTCGCCGTACTGAGGCTGCATGGCCATGAAGGCCGGGATCTCCAGCGCAATGTGGCTGCTGGGCTGCGCCTGCATGACGGACACCAGCAGGTTCTCTTGCGCCACCTTGACCCACAGTGGGCCGCCGCCCACAGGCCAGGCCTCGGCCAGGGCCATCAGCAAGGGGTTGGCGTCGAGTTGCGCATCCGGGTTCAGCGGGAACACCGTCAGGCGCGTGGCCGTGACCGCGCGCGAGCGGTCGATGACGGGGCAATACGCCAGGGCGATCTGGCTGAGGATGGGGTGGCTCATGAGCGGGGTTCAGCTGCTGATGTAGTTGAAGAGGGACAGCTTTTGCACCATGGCGTAGCTTTGCAGCGCCGCCTGGTAGCCGCTCTCCTGGTTTTTGAATTCGGAGATGGCCTTGACCATGTCCAAGTCTTGTGCGTTGGAGCGCTGCGTCTCGGCGGTCAGCTTGGCGTCTTGGTTGCGGCTGTCGAGGCCATCCATGCGGTTGAGCTGCTCGCCCACCACCGATTGCGCGCTCTGGATGCTGCTCAGTGCCGCATCCACATTGGTCAGGCCGCTGTTGACCGCCTGCGAGACGGTGGCCTTGGTGGTGCTTGCATTGAGCGCACCGATGGCCTGGTCCAGCACCGAAAAGATGTTGAGGTTGTTGTTGGCCTCGTCGATCTGGAAGGTGTCTCCGGCAACCGGCGAGCCTTTGATGGCCACCTGCATGCCCAGCCCTGGGATGTCGATGGCGGCGCCATCCTTGTAGGGCATCCCGCTGCTCAGGGTCGTCATGCCGTCCTCGATCACGCTGTAGGTCATGACGCTGCCCACGCTGCTGAATTGCACCTGGTAGGTGTGACCGCTGCCACTCGCGGTGGGGTAGGGCAGGCTGGACGGATCGGTGACGGTGCCCGAGGTGATCCAAGCGTTGCCTGAATTGGCGCCCGCCACGGGTGAGGTGTTGAAAACGCCGTTGCCAGACTTGCCCGACAGCCAGACCTTTTGGCCGTCCAGCGTCAGTGCCAGCCTGTCACCGCTGGAGGCCAGTTGCTCGCCTGTTTGGCCCTGGAAGATCACGCCGTTGCCGGTGTCGATGAAGGGCGGACTCGACGAGCCCTGGCCACCAAAAATGTAGCCACCACCACCATCGCCCGTGTTGGCCACCGACAGCAGTTGGTCGCGGATGTTCTTGAGCTTGACGGCCAGGCTCTTGCGGTCGTTGTCGGAGTAGCTGGCGTCGCCTGCGGCCACCAGGGTCTCGCGTGCCGTCTGCAGCAAGTCGGTAGCGTTCTGCAGCGATGATGACGACAGGTTCATCACGTTGCGGGTGGCGTCCAGTGTGCGCTGGTTGGCGTCTGCGCGGGCCATGGCGGCCAAGGCGCGTTCGGCTCGGGCGGCGTTGGTGGGGTCGTCGCTGGCCTTGACCACGCGCTTGCCCGAGGTCATTTGCATCTGCGAGGTGGACAGCCCCTGCTGACGCAGTTGCAGCTCGGCGATCGAGGCATCGTAAGCGGAGGCGGTGGCAATGCGCATGGTCAGGCTCCTCAGCCGGCTGCGGTCTGCAACAGGGTGTCAAACAAGGATTGGGCGATCTGCAGCACCTTGGCCGAGGCCTGATAGGCCTGCTGGTACTGGATCAGCCGGGCGGCCTCCTCATCCAGGTTCACCCCGGCGGTGCTGGTCAGCGTTGTGTCGGCGTTGGTCTGCAGCGTCTTCGAGATGCTGGCCGACGTCTTGCCGTCTTGCACCATCACCCCCAGGTCACCAATGAGCTGCGAGTAGGTGTTGGTGATGGTCGAGCTGCTGGCGCCACCATCGAGCGAGGCGAGGTTGGCGTCCCGCAGGTTGAGCATGGCCAGCGCATTGCCGTTGTTCGACTCGGGAAACTGCGTGAGCGACACCGTGATCACATCGCCAGGCTTGGGCACGCCCGTGATGGCGATGTTGAACAAAGCCGGCATGGTGCTCGGGTTCAGCGGGTCGCCATCGGTGAGGGTGCGCGTGCTCGTGTCGGCCGGGTTGTTCCACACGCGCGAGGGTGTCACGGCGTTGTAGGGGTTGCCGCCCGCATCTTCAAAGTGGTAGTCGAGCGATCCGTCACCGTTCAGGGTGTCGAACACCACCTTGATCGGCAGGTTGCCGGGTGCCCCCGAGGTGGTGAACGACGAGGCCATCGTCAGTGACGTGACGGCGGCCGTGCCCGCGTTCGTGTTGGGCGCAGAGGCGGTCAGTGGCGAGGCCACCGACAGGTCGAACGGGTTGGTGATGTTGAGCCGGATCGTGCTGGCGGTTTGCGTGTTGATGAAGATGGGCGGTGGCGCGATGCTGGGCGTCACACTGTTGTAGCCCAGTTGCTGCTGGGCATTGAGGCCATCGGCCACGCTCTGCGTGTAGCTGTTGAGCTTGTTCTGCAGGGGAACCAGGTCGTCATCCTGGAACTTCAGCAAGCCGCCCACGGCGCCGCCCGAGATCGTGTCGCTGTCGAGGATGCGTTGCGAGCCGTTGGTGTTGAGGGCCACGCGCACCAAGGTCGAATCATTGGGGTCACGCACGGCCGCCAGGGTCTCGGCGCGGTTGCCCAACACCAGCAGCTGGCCACCCGACATGAACACGCTCAGCGAGCCATCTTCCGCAGGCACCGTGCTCACGGCCACCTGCTTGTTGAGGTCTTTGACCAGCTGGTCGCGTTGATCCAGCAGGTCGTTGGCCGTGTGCCCGGAACCCTGGTAGCGGGCGATGGCATCGTTGACCGATGCGATCTGAGCCGTCAGCTTGTTGATCGATTCGATGGCCACACCCATGTCCGATACCACCCCAGTCTGCAGCTCGAAGATCTGCTTGCCCGAGGTGTTGAGGCGGTTGACGAACTCTTGGGCGCGCGACAACGCGACCTGGCGTGCCGAGCTGTCCTGCGGCTGTGCCACGATGTCGGCGTAGGCGTTGAGGAACTGGTTGCCGGCATAGCCCAAGCCAGACTCCCCGGTGGACAGCACATCTTGCAGCTGATTGAGCTTGTTGAGCCGCGTCTCGTCTTGCGTACCCTGGGCCGTGTAGAGGTTGGCCTCTTTGATCAGGAACTCATTGGTGACGCGCGACACCGTTTGAACCTGGACACCGCGCCCATAAAAGCCAGCGCCCGTGTAGAGACCAGGTTGCGTGGCGAGGTCGACCTGCTGCCGGGAATAGCCCGGCGTGTTCGCGTTCGCGATGTTGTGCGACACCGTGTTCATCATCGACTGATTGGCGATCAGCGATGAGGTGCCCAACGAGAAGATGCCTGATCCCATGTCCTGCTCCGGTCAGACCGTCACGCCATGCTGCGCTGCAGCTTCAGGGTGGTGTTGATCACCCGGGTCAGCTTGTTGGCGTACTCGGGGTCGGTGGCGTAACCGGCCTTTTGCAGCCCGCGTGCATACCCCTGTGCGGTGTCAGCCTGGGCCACCGTGGCGCTGTAGCGGGGACTCTGGCTCAGCAGCCTGGCGTGGTCTTTGAAGGCTTCTTCGTAAGAGTCGTAGGCGCGGAACTTCGCCGTCACCTTGCGCGCCACACCGCCGATGTACTCGGTGGTGGTGACCTCGGCCACCTTGCCCTTCCATTCCGAGTTGGCTTTGATGCCAAACAGGTTGTGGCTCGGGCTGCCATCCTTCATGCGGATCTCGTGCTTGCCCCAGCCGGATTCGAGCGCGGCCTGGCCCAGGATGTTCGATGCCGAGATGCCTGTGGCCTGCTCGGCCGCCTTGGCCGCATTCTGGTGCTTGGCGATGAACTTCTGCGAGGGGTTCATGCCCGTGGTGTCGATGGCCTTGCCCGTCGTAGCCGGTGTGGCGTTGGCAGCGGGCATCGGGTCTGGCATGTCGCCCATCCGCAGGTCACCGAGCCCTTTGAGCGGGCTGTCGGCCTCAGGCGTGATGCCCAGCCGCTGCTGCAGCTGGCGCACGATCACATCGCTGAGCCCGCCGGGCAGGCCAGTGAGCTGCGACGCCAGTTGCGAGTCCAGCATGCTCGTGCCCATTTCGGTGGCCTGGTTGTCGAGCATCCCGCTGTCCATCGTGGTGGCACGCATGCTCTTGACGAGCTCCTGCATGAACATGCCCTCCATCTGCTTGGCCACCTCGCGGATCTGGCTTTGCGAGTTGGATGTGGCTCCGCCCGACTTCAACCGGTCGAGCGAACGCAGGTCCATGGTGAGCCCCTGTGGGGCCGACGGCGAAGACTTGAGGGTCATCAGATCACCTCCAGTTCAGCATTCAAAGCGCCGGCCGCCTTCATGGCTTGCAGGATGGCCAGCAGGTCCTGCGGGTTGGCGCCCAATGCGTTGAGCGCCTTGACCACTTCGGTCAACTTGGTGCCGGCGGGCATCTGGATGAGGGCGCCGGGTTCCTGGTTGATGCGGATGTCGGTTTTCTCGGTGGCCACGGTCTGACCTTGCGACATGGGCGAGGGCTGGCTGATGACGGGTGTGGAGCTGATCGTCACCGAGAGGTTGCCATGGGCCACCGCACAGGGGCCGATCGTCACGGCCTGGTTCATCACGATCGAGCCGGTCCGTGCATTGATCACGATGCGGGCTGCGGGGATGGCCAGATCGATGTTCAGATTTTCCAGATCGGCCACGAAACCCACCCGCTCGCCCGGGCTGCGGGGCAGGGCCACGTTCACCGTGCGGCCGTCCACGGCTTCGGCCGTGCCTTCGCCCTTGGCTTGGTTGATGGCGCGGGCCACATCGCGGGCTGTGCTGAAGTCATCGGCCATCAGGTTGTACTGCAGCACGGAGCCCTGCAGCCAGGGGCTCGGCACGCTGCGCTCGACCGTTGCCCCCTCGGGCACGCGACCAGCATTGAGGTGATTGACCTGCACCTTGGCGCCACCTGCTGAAGCGCCTGCTCCCCCCACGATCACGTTGCCCTGAGCCAAGGCGTAGATCTGGCCATCGGCCCCCTTGAGCGGCGTGGCGATCAGCGTGCCACCTCGCAGCGACTTGGCGTTACCCAGTGACGACACGTTGACGTCGATGGCCTGGCCAGGTTGGGCAAACGGGGGCAGGGTGGCCGTCACCACCACGGCGGCGATGTTCTTCACCTGCATCGGCGTGCCTGCCGGTACCGTGATGCCCATTTGCTGGAGCATCGCCTGCAGGCTTTGCGAGGTGAAGGGGGTTTGGGTGGTCTGGTCGCCCGTGCCGTCGAGGCCCACGATCAAGCCATAGCCCATCAGTTGGTTGCTGCGCACGCCCTGGATGGCGCCAATTTCCTTCAGGCGCACAGCCTGGGCATTCTGCGGCCACCACAGGGCTGCCGAGGCCAACAGCACCGTCAGGGCGATCAGCAGGCGAATGAGGCGGTCGGTGGTGTCCATGAGGCCGAAATCCTGGGAGGGTTCGGCTTCATTGTCCGAAGCTTTAGAAGGGCGAAATGTTCAAGAAGAAGCGGCTAAGCCAGCCTATTCCTTGGGCATCTTGCTGCTGGCCGCGGCCCATCTGCTCGATGCGCACATTGGCCACCAAGGTGGACGGCACGGTGTTGCCCGGCAGGATGGTCATGGGATCGACCTGGCCGGAAAAGCGCAGCACATCCACGTTCTTGGCCACGCCAATCTCCTTCTTGCCCGACACGATCAGGTGCCCGTTGGGCAACACCTCGATGACCGTCGTGGTGATCGAACCCGTGAAGGTGTTGGTGCTGGCGGTCGCGCCTTTGTTGTCGGCCTTGTTGTTGGAGCTGCCGGTCGCGCCGAGCTTGGCGAGTTGCGTGACGTTCATCAGCGGCACCGCCGTGATCTCGCTGCTGACCGAGCCTTGCTTCTGCAGCGAGCTGCTGGTTTCTTGCTTGGCGCTGATCGACTCGGTGATGTTGATGGTGATGATGTCGCCCACCAGGCGTGCCCGGTGGGTTTCGTACAGCGGTCGGTAGCCCACGGCCTGGAAGATCGAGCCATTGCTCGGTGCCACGTAAGCAGAAGGGGCCGCCCGGGTGGTGCTGGGTTCGACCACGTCGACATGGGGGTCGAGCGTGCCGCAGGCACTGAGTGCCACGGCCACGGCGGGTGCGACCATGAGGGCGCGCACAGCCCGGTGCAGGGCGACCATCACAGCTGCCCCAGTTTTTGCAGCATCTGGTCCGAGGTCTGGATGGCCTTGGAGTTCAGCTCGTACGCCCGCTGCGTCTGGATCATGGTGACCAGCTCTTGCACCACGTTGACGTTGGAGGTCTCGACAAAGCCCTGCGAGAGTGAGCCCATGCCGTTCGATGTGGGCACGGCCGTGTTGGGTTGGCCAGACGCGAGGGTCTCGGTGTAAAGGTTCTGCCCTTTGGGCTCCAGGCCGGCCGGGTTGATGAAGTTGGCCAAGGGGATCTGCCCCAGGGTTTGGGGCGTCGTGGTGCCGGGCACCAGCACCGTCACCGTGCCATCGTTGCCGATGGTCAGCCCGGTGGATTGCGACGGCACGGTGATGCCGGGCTGCAAGAGGTAGCCATTGTTGGTGACGATCTGGCCTTGCGAGTTGAGCTTGAAAGCGCCATCGCGGGTGTAGGCGGTGGTGCCATCGGGCATGGTGATCTGGAAGAAGCCCTGGCCCTGGATGGCCAGGTCGAGGCTGTTGCTGGTCTGCTGCAGGTTGCCCTGGGTGAACTCGCGCGACGTGGCCACCGGGCGCACGCCCAGGCCCACTTGCAGGCCGGTGGGCAGCTGCGTCTGGTCAGACGTGTTGGCGCCGCTTTGCCGCAGGTTCTGATAGATCAGGTCTTCGAACACCGCGTGCGAGGTCTTGTAGCCATTGGTGCTGCTGTTGGCCAGGTTGTGCGAAATGTGATCCAGCTGGGTTTGCTGGGCTTCCATGCCGGACTTCGACACCCACAGGGAACGCATCATGGTGGTACTCCTTCAGCGGCCCGCAGGCCGTTCACATCAGCTGGCCGACAACAGTTGTGCGGCCTGCTTCTCATCGGCCTCTGCGGTTTGCATCAGCTTCATCTGGGTTTCGAACTGGCGGGCGGTGGCGATCATGGCCACCATGGTCTCGATGGGGCTCACGTTCGAGCCCTCCAGCGCGCCGTCTTGCAGCCTGGCCAAGGGGTTGGCGTCCAGCTCATTGCCGTCGGCCGCCCGAAAAAGGCCGTCTGTGCCTCGCACCAGCTTGTCGGCTGGCGTGACGAGCTTGAGCCGGCCCACGGCCGTCTGCTGGCCGTTGGCGGTCTTGGCCGTCACCGTGCCATCCGGCGCGATGCTGGGCACCGATCCCGCAGGGATGGTGATGGGGCCGCCATCGCCCAGCACCTGCAGGCCGCTTTGGGTGGTCAGCACGCCCTCCGGGGTGGTGGTGAACGATCCCGCGCGGGTGTAAGCCTGTGTGCCATCGGTGGCCTGCACCGTGAACCAGGTGCGCCCCTGGGCCGCCACATCGAGTGCGCGGCCGGTGAACTGGATGGGGCCCGCCGAGTCGTCGTAGCCCACCGTGGTTTCCAGTGAGTACACACGGGTCGACGCCCCGTCGCCACGCACGGGCACCGCGCGGGTGGCCTGCAACTCGGCGCGGAAACCGCCTGTGCTCACGTTGGCCAGGTTGTGCGCGAGCACATCCTGCTTTTGCATGTTCATCTTGGCGCCGGCCATGCCGACATAGATCATGCGGTCCATGGGTCACCTCACGTCAACGCAGGTTCACCAGCGTCTGCAACACCTGGTCTTCGGCCTTGATGGTCTGGGCATTGGCCTGGTAGGTGCGCTGCGCCACGATCATGCTCACCAGCTCGCCGGTCAGGTCGACGTTGGACTCTTCCAGCGCGCCCGATTGCAGCAGGCCGTACACCCCGCTGCCCGGTGCACCCAGCGGCAGGGGCTGGCCCGAGGCGTTGGTCGACTTCCATTCGTTGTCGCCCACCGGCTGCAGGCCGTTGAGGTTCTTGAAGTCGGCGAGCTGCACGCGAGCCAGCGCTTTCGACTGGCCATTGGTGTAGCGCGCCTTCACGGTGCCATCCGACTCGATCAGGAAGTCAGACAGGTTGCCCGGCGCGTAGCCCCCGCCCGAGAGGTCGGTGACGGCCGATGAGCCCGAATACTCGGTGAGCTTGGTCAGGTCGAGCGCGATCCCGGTCAGCGGCTGGCCGTTCTTGCCGCCAGGGATGACCAGACCCGAGGCGAGTGCACCGGGAGGCGCGGAGCCGTCGGCATTGAAGGTGAAGGTCATGGCCGGCGCCGGGTTGCCATTGGCATCGAAGCCGATCGAGGCGGCGTTCGAGTTGCCGTCGGCGCTGATGTACACCTCCCACTGGCCGCCGGCGTCGGGGTTGGTCGTGGGTTCGGCGATCTTCTTGAAGTAGTAGTTCAAGGCGATCGGGGCGCCGTTGTCACCGTACACCGTCTGCGAGGTCACGAAGTTGTAGGACGTCGAATCCGCGAAATCGATGGGCTTGATGCTGCCAAAACTGTCAAGCTCCACGGTTTCGCGCGCATCGATGTTGGCGGTCATGCTCAGCGAAGACGCCTTGAGCGGCGGCGATGAGTCGTTCGTCAGCAAGATGGGCGTGCCGGCCGGCCCGGCTGGGGCGCCCGTGCTGTCCAGTGCCTGTCCCAGCAACTGGTGCTGCGAGTTGTTGACGATGTAGCCATCGGCGTTGCGCTTGAACTGGCCGTTGCGCGTGTAGACGGTCTCGCCCTGCGGGGTGGCCAGTGCAAAGAAGCCCCGGCCGTTGATGGCCAGGTCAAGGCTGTTGGCCGTGGTCGAGATGTTGCCCTGGGTGAACTGCTGGGCCACCGCTGCGATGCGGCTGCCGATGCCGATGCCGTTGCTGCCACCGCCGCCCAGCGAGGCCGCGTACATGTCGGCAAACTCTGCCCGCGAAGCCTTGGCCCCGTAGGTGTTGGCGTTTGCCACGTTGTTGCCGATCACCTCCAGGCTCTTGCTGGAGGTGTTGAGGCCGGAGAGTCCTTGTTGGAAGCCCATGGTGTCGTCCTTCTCAAAGTCAGGGGCGGGGAGGCGATCGTGGCGGTCAGATCACCGTCTTGATCTTGCTGTAGGCGGTGCTGCCTGCGTTACGCAGTTCCAGGTTCAAGGTGCCGCTGTTGTTGGTCACGGCATCGATCGTGTCGGTCTGCAGACTGGTGACAGCGACCGTTTTGCCGGTGCCGTCCGAGGCCGTCACCTTGAACTTCAGGTTGCTGGTGTCGGTGCCTTCGGGGGGCGTCCACTGGAAGGTGTGCTGCCCGGCTGACACGGCGCTGTCGTTGAGGGTGTCCAATGTCACGCCGGCGCTGTTGACGATGTCGATGCGCACCGAGCTCGCGGCAGAGGTCAGCTCGAAGCCGCCGATGGCCTGGCCCGTGGTGGTGTTCACGTTGAGCTGGTTGCCCTGCATCACCACCTGGTGTCCGACCAGGCTGGCGCTTTGCAGCATTTGCATCTGCGTCAGGCTGGCGTTCATCGTGCCCATGGTGGTGTTGAGCTTGTCGATGCCCGTCACCGTGTTGATTTGCGCCATCTGGCTGGTGACCTGGGCGTTGTCCATCGGGTTGAGCGGGTCCTGGTTCTGCATTTGCGTCACCAGCAGCTTGAGGAAGCGGTCGGACGCCTCGGTGGTGTTGGCGCCAGTGCTGGCGGCCAGCGAGGCCGTGCTGGATGTGGTGCTGGAGACGGCTGCGGTCATGGTGGGCTTTCGTTCAATTCAAGAGCGGGGCGACTCAGCTGCTTTGGCCCATCTGCAGGGTCTTCATCAGCAGGGACTTGGCGGTCGTCATCACCTCAACGTTGTTCTGGTATGAGCGTGAGGCCGAGATCATGTTGACCATCTCTTCCACGGCGTTGACGTTGCTGTAGGTCACGTAGCCATCGGCATCGGCCTGGGGGTGCTTGGGGTCGAGCACGCGGCGGCCCGGTGTGTTGTCTTCCGAGACCCGGGTGACCTGCACGCCGGCGGTGCCCACTTCGCCCATTGGTACGGTGGTGAACACGACCTGTCGTGCCTTGTAGGCCGTCCGATCGGGGCCGGCCACCGTGTCGGCGTTGGCCAGGTTGGAGGCCACGACGTTGAGCCGCTGCGACTGCGCACTGACCGCGCTGCCCGACACGTTGAAGATCTTGAACATCGACATGGTCTGCTCCTCGGCTCAGCGCATCATTGGCCGGTGATGGCCGTGTTGAGGGTGCGCACCTGCCCGTTGATGAAGCGCAAGGTGGCTTCGTAGCGCACGGTGTTGTCGGCGAAGTTGGCCCGTTCGCGGTCCATGTCGACCGAGTTGCTGTCCAAGCTGGTTTGCGAGGCCAGGGCGTAGTTCATGTCTGGCTGGCCCTTGCCGCCCAGCGGTTTGCCGTTCAGCCCCAGGTGGCCACCATGGGTGGCCGCAGGTGCCAGCTTCACCGCAGCCAGGGGGCTCTCGCCGGCTGACTTCACGCCGGTGGCTTGGCGCAGCGCTTCGGCGAAGTTGAAGTCTCTCGCCACATAGTTGGGCGTGTCGGCGTTGGCGATGTTGCTGGCGATCAGGCGCTGGCGCTCCGAACGCAGCGTGAGCGCTTCGGCCTGGAAGTTCAGCGTGTCGGTGAGGCGGTTCAGCATGGTGCGCCCTCCTGCAAATGGGTCGGGGTGGGGCTGTGACGATGGTGAAGCGGCCAGGTGCCGAACATGAGCGGAAATAAGCGGACTTTTGCGCCGCATCTCCTGCCCTGCTGCACAGCGTGGGATGCCTACAGTGAGGTCCATGCTCACACCCACCACGTCCACCTCATCGCCGCGTCGCGCTGCTTCGCCAGTGAGCGCGGCCATCGGCTTTGCGCCCGTGCAGTGGTGGTTGGCACTGATCGCTGCCGCGGGGTGGGTGCTGGTGCTGGCCTTGGCCGCCCAGGTCGGTTCAGCCCACGCGGCACCCCTGGAGCCGGGCGCCTCCGCTGCGGGCGAAGGCCTGGAGGCCGTGCGCACCCAGGTTCAGGCTTTCGCGCGGCAGACCCAGGGTGCGGTGCAACTTGGCGCTGGCCGGGTGGAGGTGGTGCTGGGCGACATGGACGCCCGCCTGCGCCTCGCGCCCTGTCAGCAGATCCGCCCGTACTGGCCCAGCCAGCAGCGTGCCTGGGGCGCCACCCGCATCGGCGTGCGTTGCGAGCAGGGCCAAGTGCGCTGGAGCGTGTACTGGCCCGCCGTGGTCAAGGTGTGGGTACGGGGTGCGGTGGCCAAGGCGCCCCTGCGCGCCGGTCAGGTGTTGTCGCCTGACGACCTGCAAGTCGGTGAGGTGGACCTCGCCGCCCGCACGGCGCCCGCCATCCTCCATCCCGCTGATGTCGTGGGCCGCACCGTGGCCCGTGCCGTGCAGCCGGGTCAATCCCTGCGCGCCGATGACTTGCGTCCGCGTCGCTACTTCGAGCCCGGTGAGCCCGTGGCCCTGACGGTGCGCGGCGACGGATTTCAGGTGGTGGGTGCGGGCACGGCCATCACGGCGGGCGATGAAGGGCAGTGCGCCCGCATCCGCACCGACAGTGGCCGGGTGGTGTGCGGTCAGCCTGTGGGCACCCGCAAAGCGGAGATCGCCCTGTGACGACACACCTGTTTGCCAAAAACCCCCATGGATGTGGGGGTGTGAACCGAAACCGATTAAAGTCCCCCCTGTGCCGCGTCGATATCGCGGATGTGACCACCCGGTTCAGGCTGGGTAGAAGGAGTACATCATGAAGATCGGCAACCCACTGGACAAGGCCCTGGGCATTTCCAGCAACCGTACCGAGGGCACCAGCACCTCCACCACGGGCAAGACAGCATCCCTGGACGGGGGCGTGAGCGAGAGTGCGAAAGTCACGCTCTCTAACGCTGCAGCCGGGATGTCCCAAGGTGTGGACGCGGATGTGGATGTCAACAAGGTGGCCAGCGTCAAGCAGGCCATCGACAACGGCACCTACCAGGTCAACGCCGAGGTGATCGCTGACAAGCTGATCACCAACGCGCGTGAGTTGTTGCAAGGCGCCTCGGCTTGATCACTTTTGCAGGATTTGCGCGCATGACCGCCCCGATCCCCGCACCACGCGCCATGCCGGATGCCGCACAAGCGGCTTGGCAGGGCCAGGTCGAACAGATCGAGCAGGCGCTCGCTCGCCTCGACGATGCGGTGGCCTCGGGGGACACCCAGGCGGTGCTCGAAGGCGCGCAAGCCCTGCAACAGGCCCTGAGCCAGGGCGTGCAGGCGACCCGCCACACGGTGGGCTTGGCCTTGCCGTCGGCACTGCTGCAACGCTTGCACTGGGCCCAGCAGCGCGTCAGCTCGCACCAGAACGCTGTCACGCGCGGGCGGGTGGCCGCCGAGCGCGCCTTGTCGGTGCTGCTGGTGCGCGATGACGCCAACGATGGCACCTACCAGGCCCCCTCGCCTGGTCTGGGCAGCCGCGTCGCGTCGGCCTACCGCTGAGCAGCACCCGGCTCAGGCCTGAGCGCCCCCCGCTCAGGGCGTGGCCGCGTCTTCCACCATCAACTGCACCCGCTGTCGGCCCTGGTACTCGTCCAGGTTGAGCCGGAAGGCCAGTTGCACCCGCTCGGGCAGTGGATCGCTGTGCCCGAACCAGATCGCGTCACGCGCCTGGCCAGCCACCTTCACGCTCAGCTTGAGGTGGCGCTCGCCCACCAGCCGCTGGCCCAGCACCTCCACCGTGTCGCAAAACACGGGCGGCTCAAAGCCAGGGCCCCACACCACGCGCTCCAGCATCGCCACCGTGTCGGCGGCATAGGCCTCGGGGGGCAGCGGGCCGTCGGTCAGCTTCTTGCGTTGCAGCAGCGCCGGGTCGAGCTCGGCCTCGGCCACCTGCTGCAAGCCGGCCTCGAACATCGCCACGTCGTCTTCGGCGATGGTGCAGCCCGCAGCCATGGCGTGGCCCCCGAAGCGCTTGAGCAAGCCTGGGTGGCGCTTGGCCAGCACGTCCAGCGCATCACGCAGGTGAAAGCCCGGGATCGAGCGCCCCGAGCCCTTGAGCAGGCCATCTTGCCCCCGCGCGAAGACGAAGGTGGGGCGGTGCAGCTTGTCTTTCAGGCGCGAGGCCACGATGCCCACCACGCCTTCGTGGAAGTCGGGGTCGAACAGCGTGAGCGCGGCGGGCGCTTCGCCGTCTTCTTCGGGCGACAGGTTGGCCAGCATGGCCTCGGCCTGTTCGCGCATGCCGGCTTCGAGCTCGCGGCGCTCGCGGTTGATGGCGTCGAGTTGACGAGCCAGCGCCAGCGCCTGGGTGGGGTTGTCCGTGCTCAGGCAGACGATGCCCAGGCCCATCTCGGCCAGGCGGCCGGCGGCGTTCACGCGCGGCCCGATGGCAAAGCCCAGGTCTTGCGCAGAGGCGCGCTCCAGCGGGCGGCCTGCCGCTTCGAACAGCGCCAAGATGCCCGGCTGGGTGCGGCCAGCGCGCATGCGCTCCAGGCCCAGGGCCACCAGGCGGCGGTTGTTGGGGTCCATGCGGCCCACGTCGGCCACGGTGCCCAGGGCGACCAGGTCGAGCAGGGCGTCCAGCCGGGGCTGGGGCAAGCTGGCGTAGGCGCCGCGCTCGCGCAGCAGGGCGCGCAGGGCCAGCAGCACGTAAAACATCACGCCCACGCCCACCAGCGCCTTGCTGGCAAAACCGCAGGCTGGCTGGTTGGGGTTCACGATCACGTCCGCTTCGGGCAGGCTGACCTCGCCGGCCTCGGTCACCACCGGCAAGTGGTGGTCGGTGATCAGCACCTTCATGCCCCGGCTGCGCGCGATGCGCACCGCCTCGTGGCTGGCCATGCCGTTGTCCACGGTGATGAGCACCTGGGCGCCGGTGGCGGCCACCAGGTCCACGATGGGTGGGGTCAGGCCGTAGCCGTGCACGGCGCGATCGGGCACGACGTGGCGCACCTGGTGAGCCTGCGCGCCCAGCATCTGCAGGCCACGCAGGCCCACGGCACAGGCGGTGGCGCCGTCGCAGTCGTAGTCGGCCACGATGCACAGCGTTTGCCCAGCGGCGATCGCGTCGGCCAGCAGCTCGGCGGCGGCGCGGGAGCCGGCCAGGGTGTCGGGCGGCAGCAAGCGCGCGGCGGCGGTGTCGAGTTCGGCGGCGTCCTTCACGCCCCGCGCAGCGTACAGGCGGGCCAGCAGCGGCGGCACGCCGGCTTGCTCCAGGCTCCAGGCGGTGC
>JACCDX010953589.1_pt1 | contig 17412 bp, 13 predicted proteins | sample 7449681 | NCBI WGS metagenome assembly JACCDX01 (sample SAMN15323450, study PRJNA562643) | freshwater metagenome | isolation source: river surface water | place: USA:Blue River Watershed | collected 2017-08-18
AGACGACGAACCGGTGGTGGCCCCTGTCTCGGCAACCCCTGAAGTCGAGGGGGCTGCCGTCAAGCACTGATGAGGTGGGAGAAAATCCAAGGCACTTGCAAAGAGCTCAAAAATAGCGTTATAATCTAATCTTTACGCGGGAATAGCTCAGTTGGTAGAGCGCAACCTTGCCAAGGTTGAGGTCGCGAGTTCGAGACTCGTTTCCCGCTCCAACATTCCAAAAAGGGAAGCCCAGGCTTCCCTTTTTTATCGGAATACGGCGCGGTAGCAAAGCGGTTATGCACCGGATTGCAAATCCGTGTAGGTCGGTTCGACTCCGGCCCGCGCCTCCACTCAAGATGCATCACTGAGCTATCAGTGGTGCATTTTTTTCGTCTGCACACCTCTGCACACTCGCAGCACACTTGTTGCGCTGCCCTGCACATGCGGAAGGCAGTTGTGCAAAGTCGCTGCAGTTTGCATGACCGTATGGCAAGGGTAGGGCAGTGAAGCAGACGCAGCTTTGCTACCCAACCCCCGTTAATCTCTCACCACCGCAGCCAGCGTCGTTCAAAGCGACATCCGCAGCACTCGCTGATGCAGCACCACGCACGCACACGCTGCGCGACGGGGAACTGGTGCTCTACAAGCGCACCCGCAGCCGTGTGTGGCAGTGCAAGTACAAGTTGTTTACGGGGCAGTGGGTACGCATCAGCACACGCAATCCAAGAAAGTTGGCTTAAAGGTTTCTTCGGGGAGGCTTGGCAGATAGATGAGGCGAAACTCATTGAGGAACTCATCGATAGGCGATGGTTCAGTTGCTAAATTTTTTTGACATGATGGTGAAAAATACTATTAATCAGGATTTTATGGTAAAGATTATTCTAATTTATTGGAATTCTTTGTAAATTTTCTAAATAATGGAGGTCAAATGTAGAAAGTATATCCTTCATTGCCGATTTTGTGATGATTTGGGTCTGATTGAATGTTGCTTGAAAATTTAGAAATCAATGCGAAAGGAGATTTCATGTTTAAATTTCATAGATATTTTGTATTCTTGCTCTTTGCTGCTAGTGGGTCGTCTGTTATGGCTGATTCCTTTGTTGTGCAGTGCACGAGTAATGAAAATAAAAATGTAAAATTAAAAGTTATTTTTGATACGAAGAGGGATGCTGGGATGGTTTATGTGGGCGAGAGTTCTACAGCGGGAAAATTTAAGGATGGTGATGGACTTTATTCTGTCAGCTTCATTGATGATGGTGGGAGGACTACCACTGTTGGAATTGATAAAAAGCTTACCTCTGGTGCTGTTGTGGTTAGGAATGTCAAATCAAATAAAGTTTTGGCCCAATTTGAAACATCGTGCTGGCTAGTCTCGCAGCGGCCTTCTTAATATGATTATTGGCCTACGCAAAGCACACTCTGCTTGCAGGCTGCTGCAAAAGTTTGTGCAGTTTTTGTACGCCGTGCGTCGAGGCCGGCGCAAGTTGTTGCTGCGCGGTGGCCTAGCGTGGTAGGACCGCGTTTGCAAATCCGTGTAGGTCGGTTCGACTCCGGCCCGCGCCTCTAATTGAATTAAAGTTTATAAGTGACAGGGCGATTCTTCAGAAAAGCACAGGGCTTGATCTTGGAATCATGCAAGTCGATCGCCAATTCACATTCACGCAGCCACCGCAGTCCCAGCTGTCCATTCTGTTGACCCTTGAGGTCGGGCAAAGCATTTATTGTGAAGAGTGGCGGGAGGCTTCGAGTGTACGTTCTCTTTCGTATTATTTGATCAAAACTCGCCAACCCGAGTGGCGCTTCAGTTTTCGAAAAATGGATCGGGGTTGGCGGTTGATTCGCGTGGCCTGACCCCGATCAGCTGACTGATTTCAGCAAATAAGACACCACATCCTTGTTCATGCTGTTGGCCTGAGCCATCATGGCCGTGGCTCCATCACGGTTGATCTGGGCCGCTGCAAGATTGGCGGCTTCCTGTGCCAGATCTGCATCCATGATGTTTCCATACGAACTCGAATAACTCGTGTTCAACCCGCTCAAAAAATCCATGTGATGGCTCAGTACATTGGATTGAGCGCCTATCGAAGCTTGGTAACTGCTGACCGTGTCGATGGCATCGCTGATTAAAGTGGCCGCGTTGGTGGCATTGTCCAAATCAGTGATGTCCAAATCGGTGATGTCCGTACCTGTTCCATCTAATTCCAAAGTCGATAGATCCGTCTGCGACAGGGAAATGGAATTGGGTGCAAAATCGCCAGTGCCCAGCGAAATGGTGGTGGTGCTCGCCATCAAAGAGGAGCCGTTATAAACCGCTCCCGACGATAGGGACGAAAGCTCGCTTTTGTAGGCCGTCATGGCTGTGGTGTAGTCTGCTGAGGTGATGGACCCCGGGCTTGACGCCAAAGCATACATATTGCTTAATACATCGGACATTTTGGACAAAGCGGAGTCCACCACACCTGTCATTCCTAAGCCTGAATTAACCGCATCCACCGATTTTGAGACTGACTGGATATTTGTCTTCAATCTCGTGGCCACCATCAAGCCAACAGGATCATCCGCTGAGGAGTTAATTCTTAATCCGGTGCTGATGCGCTCCGAGGCGACGGCAATGGCCTTGTTGGCAGCGTACATGGCCTGGATGGACTTGAGTGCAATGGAATTGCCTTGAATTTGCATGATGATCCCCGGTTTGAGTCGTCACACTGCCAAAAATGGCCGTAGTTTCTTTCAAAGCGGCAATTTTTTGCCGCTCCGAGCCCAGAGCTTATGCGAGATGAATGCCTTTTGGGAAAACTTGAGTCCGATTTACACTTTTTGCATGTATTTGCATCATTTGCATTTGACGCGACTCAAGTTTTATCGATCTGTGTTCGATCATTTTTTTCTAATCAAATAGAACTCATGATTTTTGACACGACCTGCGTCGGTCTGCTTTCGATGCCCCAAGCCGTCAGACAGGGAATTTTGTGTCGATGAAATGAGTTTTGGGCTAACCACATCCTCCAAGGGGAGGATGCAGTGCGGTCTCAAGAGATTAAGATTTCCCCGAAAGCATCACTCATCCCATCATGGGTCCACCCATCGGCCATGTGCATGTCATCGAGGACGACATTCATTTGCGAAATGCGATAGCGGAACTTCTTCAATTTGATGGTTTCGGGGTCAGCCAGTGGCTTCATGCAAGCACTGAGCGGGAAATGGGGAGCCACTGGTCTTTTTGGCGCAGCGCCGGTATGTTGTTGGGCAGCCCCTCGTCCGCAGATAAAGCCCGGACCGAGTTGGACATCAAAACCCAACACCTCTTGATTCACGGCGCTCCAGTACAACTGGCGCATGTTTGCTTGAATCTGTATCGAAACGCTTTTGAGGCCACTGCTCAGACCCAACCGCGTCGAACCATGGTTGGAATGTTCAGTTCTGAGCACGAAGCGAAAGTGGAGGTCACTGATAACGACCCAGCTTTGACCCCCAAGCCATGGCACAGGCCGCAGAGGGTTTTTTCCACCAAGTCTGGCGGCTTGGGCTTAGGCTTGCTGATTCACCCAAACTTGATGATCACCCACAATGACTTGAATCGATGGGGGCATGAGCTGACGCAAAGCCCATCGGGCTGTTACTTCAACTCGACCACCATCTCAATCTCCACGCACGCCCCCATGGGCAGTTGAGCCACGCCAAAGGCGCTGCGGGCATGGGCGCCTGCCGCCCCAAACACCTCTGATAACAATTGACTGCATCCATTGGTCACCAAATGGTGCTCGGTGAAGTCAGGCGTGCTGTTGACCAAGCTGACCACTTTGACGATCCGGGCCACGCCGTCGAGGGTGGTGCCCGCCGCCTGACAAGCCGCCTGCAACGTGCCCATCAGGTCAATGGCGATGGCGCGGGCGGCTAGCTGGCCCTCTGCCGTATTCATGTTGCGACCCAGTTGACCGACCCATGCTGTACCGTCTTTTTTGGCAATGTGCCCGCTGATGAACACTTGCTTGCCCGTTTGCACAAAGGGCACATAGGCTGCAGCCGGCGTGGCCACGGGGGGCAAGCTGATGCCCAGGGATTGAAGTTTTTGTTCGATGCTCATGGGGTGTCCTTGATGGTCTGTTGTAGGGGGGTGAAACTCACGCCACCAGCCTGAAGTTTAGTTGCAATGGCCCATGAACCGGAACCATCATGTGGCGCAGACGATTTATTTATGGAGGCATCATGGCCTTGGCTTTGGCTGTGGCGGGTTGGCGCGCGGCACAGCCGGCACCGCAGCCCAAGTGGCCAGAGGCTTGGGCGGCATCCGCAGGGTTGACCCCCGGTCACCGGGTCTGGGGTGAGGTGTCGAGCATCACACGACGCGGTCCTCGAAGTGTCCGCTTTGCGTTCAAGGTGTCGGGGCATCTGCGTGGGCGCGCGGGGGAGTGGCAGACTCATTCATGGCCTGAGTCGGTGCTGGTGTGGGTGACATGGCCCATGGATCCTGCCGAGCAAATGCGGTGGTCCTTGCAGCCAGGCGATCTGCTGATCCTGAATATACGCTGGCGCCACACTCTACCGGCCTTGCCGGACGGCTTTGACACTTGGCGATGGATGCAGCAACAACACTACCGAGCGATCGGCTCGGTCATTCACTCACCCCTGGCGCCACCGCTGAGGGTGGGCCGACGCGCCGCCCTGATGCAAGGCTGGCGTCAACGTGTGCGGGATCGCATTTTTCAGGTCGTCCCCATCGCTCGTCAGGCCGGGCTGGTCGCTGCCCTGAGCATGGGAGATCAAAACGCCATCGACAAGGACGATTGGGAGATTTTTCGCCGCACCGGGGTGGCTCATCTGGTCAGCATTTCGGGCTTGCATGTCACCTTGCTGGCGCTGTGGCTGGCGGCCGGTGTGGATGCCGGTTGGCGCAGGCTGAACCTGCGGGGCAGGGCGGCGGCTTTGTGGTGCCCGGCGCCTGTGCTGGCGCAGTGGGTGGCGCTGCTGACGGCGGCCGTCTATGCATTGTTTTCGGGGTGGGGTTTGCCAGCTCAGCGCACGGTCTGGATGCTGCTGGCCACATCTGCCCTGCAACTGTCGGGTTTGTCTTGGCCGGCGCACGCCACATGGTTGACTTTGATTGCCCTCATTGGCACCTTCGACCCTTGGGCTTGGACGCAATCCGGATTTTGGCTCAGTTATGTCGCAGTCGGTGTCTTGTATGCCTTCGAGCCGGTGCGTCACGCCAGTGCGTGGCGACGTTGGTGGGCCGAATCGGTTGAGGTGCAATGGCGCATCACCCTGGCCCTCATGCCACTGACGGTCTGGTTCTTTCAAGGGGTCTCGCTGGCAGGATTGTGGGTCAATCTGTGGGCCATTCCCTGGGTGACTCTGGTGGTGACGCCGCTGTCCCTGCTGGGCGTGGTTTGTCCACCCCTGTGGACCCTGGCGGGCTGGGCGGCAGGGTGGTTGTTGTGGGCGCTGGAGTGGGCGGCGCAAACACCGGCGGCGCTGATCGAGGTGGTGCGCCCTCCAGCCTGGGTGTTGGCGCCCGCGACAGTAGCGGCTGTGCGTGCCGTCCTGCCCGGGTCTTGGGGTGGGCGGGTGCTGTGTGCTGCTTTGGCGACGGGGTTGTGCTTCACCCCGGCGCCAGCCCGCGCATCATTGCACGCGGTTGACCTTGTGCATGATGTGCGCCAGCGCTTCTTCCACCTGATCGATCAGGATCAGGCACAGGTCGCCGGAGCGCAAGCGGTCCATGGCTTGATCGATGGCCTTGAATTCGCCATGGATTTCCTCGATCTGTTCGGTGCGCCGCGCGCCTTCCAGTCCTTGGCGGAGCAAGCCCAGCACCTCGCCATCAACGCGACCGCGCTGACAAGCGTCCTGATACAACACCACCTCGTCGAACACATCGCCGATGATTCGGGTCTGCTCCCGGATGTCGTCGTCGCGGCGATCACCAGCCCCACTGATCACCACGCTGCGGCGTTGCGCGGGCAGATTGCTGACGGCTTGGACCAGCGCCTTGATGGCATCGGGGTTGTGGCCATAGTCCGCGATGACAGTGGCCCCCTTGTAGTCGAACACATTGAAGCGGCCGGGCACGGCTTGGGCATCGCTGATGAAGCTTGCCAGACCTTTGCAGATGGTTTCCCAGCTCAGTCCCACGGCCCATGCCGCCCCGATCGAGGCCATGGCGTTTTCGATTTGGAAAGTGATGGCCCCGCTGCGGGTCAAAGGAACGTCTGACAACGGGATGCGAACCTGCATGGGACCTTGCATGGCCACGATTTGGTCGTCTTCCAGAAACAACACCCGCTTACCTTGGGCGCGGTGTGTGGCAATCACCGGGTGGTGCGAGTCCAGAGCGAAAAAAGTGACTTGGCCTGGGCAACTGTTGGCCATTGCAGCCACCATCGGATCTGCGGCATTGAGCACCGCCATGCCCGAGGCGGCGACGTTTTGTACGATCACGCGCTTGAGCACGGCCAGGTCTTCGACCGTGGTGATGTAGTTGAGACCCAGGTGATCCCCCATGCCGATGTTGGTCACCACCGCCACGGAGCAGCGATCAAAGGCCAACCCTTCGCGCAACATGCCCCCGCGTGCGGTTTCGAGCACAGCAGCATCGACATCGGGGTGCATCAGCACATTGCGGGCGCTGCGCGGGCCACTGCAGTCACCGCTATCGATTTGGCGCCCGTTCACATAGACCCCGTCCGTGTTGGTCATGCCTACTCTCAGGCCGCTTGTTCTCAGCAGGTGCGAGGTCAGTCGCACCGTGGTGGTTTTGCCATTGGTGCCGGTCACGGCAATCACCGGAACGCGGCCGTCATCGCCGCGCGGGAACATCATGTCGATGATGGCCTCGCCGACATCACGTCCCTTGCCAAACGATGGGCTCAGGTGCATGCGCAGACCCGGGGCGGCGTTGACTTCGACGATGCCGCCGCTTTGTTCCTCGAGGGGCTTGAGCACCGACTCACACACCACGTCGACACCGGCGATGTCCAAGCCGATCATGCGGGCCGCAGACACCACCCGGGCGGCGACGTCAGGATGCACGTCATCGGTCACATCGGTGGCGGTGCCGCCGGTGGACAGGTTGGCATTGTTGCGCAAAATGACGCGCTGACCTTTGGGTGGGACGCTCTCGGCCTCCAGGCCTTGTTCTTTCAGGCGGGCCAGAGCCACTTCATCAAATCGGATCTTGGTCAGCGAGGTGGCGTGGCCATCGCCTCGGCGCGGATCGGCATTGACCTTATCAACCAACTGGCGCACGGTGTGCTTGCCGTCGCCAATCACCAGCGGCGGCTCACGCCGCGCGGCGGCAACCAGTCGGTCGCCGACCACCAGCAAGCGGTAATCGCTGCCGGGCAAAAAACGCTCGACCAGCACATCGCCGCCGTATTCTTCGGCCACTTGGTAGGCGGCAATCACCTCGGCTCGGGTGCTGACATTGACCGTGACACCCTTGCCCTGGTTGCCATCCCGCGGCTTGATCACCACAGGCAGCCCCACCTCCCGGGCAGCCGCCCAAGCGTCGTCGGCATCTTGCACGGGTCGCCCCTTGGGGACGGGCACTCCGGCGGCATCCAGCAGTTTTTTCGTCAGTTCCTTATCCTGCGCGATGGATTCTGCGATGGCGCTGGTGCGGTCGATTTCTGCTGCTTGAATGCGCCTTTGTTTGGAGCCCCAGCCAAACTGGACCAGACTGCCTTCGGTCAAGCGCCGGAACGGAATGCCACGCGCCACAGCCGCGTCAACGATGGAGCCGGTCGAGGGACCCAAACGGATGTCTTCATCCAGACTGCGCAATTCATGCAGTGCGCCCTCGAGGTCAAACGCACCGTCGTGGAGTGCAGCATGCAAGAGTTGTTCGGCCAACTTCAGCGCCAATCGACCCACGGGCTCTTCGGTGTATTCCACGACGACCTGATACAAGCCGGAATCGGGGGTGGGGGTGGTGCGGCTGAAAGTCACGGGACAGCCTGCTTCGGTTTGCAAATGCAGGGTGGCCGACTCGAGCGCGTGGGCCATGCTGACCTTGGCTTTGTGTTCGGTGGCCAGCAAAGGTCCCATCCCGGGGAATAAATTGCGCAAGCGTGACTCGAAATGAGCCAGATGGGTGATGTCGGTGTGCTCAGGCGAGCATTGAACCAAAGCCTCAATGGCGGTGTGGCGGGTCCACAAATTGGGACCGCGCAGGGCGCGGATGCGGGAGACTTCCATGGTGTCAGGCCAAAGTGGTGTTGGTTTTGTCGATCGGGGGGGTATGAGTCTTTTGGCCGAAATTTTTCAGGCCAGCACGAATCAGCAGGGGGGGAATATCCAGCGACCAACCGCTGGCCACGGCTGCCAGCAAGGTGCGAAGGGACATGCCGTCGCGCAACAACTGGGCGATCGGTGCCAGGTCGATGTGAAACAGGGGATTCTCCTGGTTGCCGCGCGCCAGCACCACATGCTGATCGCGCAAAAACACGGCCCGCTTGCCGCTTTGGATGTGTGCAGCGATCACCGGGGATTCGGGGGAGAGTCCATAGAACATCACTTCGCCGTTGCACAGCTCAGCCAGACCGGCGATGGTTTCGTCATCGGCATTCAGCACCCCCACACCATGCTGCAAGACCACATCCATTTGGGTTCGGATGACGGTGCGCATCTGTTCGGGTGTGGTCATGTCATGGTCCGACAGATCGTCGGTGGGTAAGTCGGTGACCACACCCACTTGGCACAAGTCGTAGGGGTATCCGTCCTGAACGATGTTGCGAGCCGCCGTCTCTAAGACGGCAGCATCCAGGGCGCGATTGATCAGCAACCGTTCGCCCTGATCGAAACTGCGGGCATCGGCATGGTCGACCAGGCGTTGGTCCATGTACAGGCCATCGCGGCAAGCGATTCCTGTGCGCTTACCGCTCAGGTGCAACAACCAGCCGACCACCCGAGCCAGAAGACTGGTTTGCTGGCTACCCGTCACGCCCACCACGGGGATGCGACCGTCGTCGCTGCTCCCAAACAGGTGCTCGACGATGGCCTTGCCGACCGGTCTGGGTTCTCCGGTGGCGGGCTTCAGGTGCATCAGCAAGCCCGGCCCCGCATTGACTTCAACGATCGCACCACCCTGTGTGTTCAGGGGTTTGGTGATGTCTTTGACCACCATGTCGATACCGGCGATGTCCAGACCCACCACACGGGCTGACAGGGTGGCCATGGCAGCGACTTCCGGGTGCACCCATGGCGTGACGTCGTGATTCATGTTGCCGTTGCGCTGCACAATCACCACCCGATCCTTGTCCACCACGCTGTCGGCAGTCAGACCCTGACGTTGCAATTCAAGCACAGCATGCGGTTGACGATCGAGCCGGATTTTGTCCAGCGGATAGTCTTGCTCGATGCCTCGACGCGGATCGCTGTTGATCTGTGATTCGATCAACTCGGCCACGGTCGATTGGCCATCACCAGTGATCGTGGCCAATTCGCCCTTCGAGGCTGCCACCACCCGGTCGCCGACCACCAGCAATCGATGCTCCTCACCCTCAATGTAACGCTCGACGATTACCTGAGTGCCTTTGGATAGTGCCACATGGAAGGCGGCCTCGACCTCTTCCTGCGTGCGCAGGTTGAGGGACACGCCACGACCATGGTTGGCATCCAGTGGCTTGACCACCACTGGCAAGCCGATGTCCTGTGCCACCGACCAGGCTTGGGCGGGGGTGTCGACCACTTCGCCTTCAGGAATCGGAATGCCGCAGGTGCTGAGCAAGCTTTTGGTCAGGTCCTTGTCGCTGGAGATGCCTTCGGCGATGGCGCTGGTGCGGTCGCTTTCGGCCGTCCAAATCCGACGCTGGCGTGAGCCATAGCCAAGTTGGACCAGGTTACCGTCGGTCAGGCGGATGTGGGGTATCAGGCGCTCTTTGGCTGCATCGACGATGCAAGCGGTCGAAGGGCCCAGGCAGCGGTCATCCACCAGGTCGATCAACTCATCCACCACTGCTTTGACATCGAACTTTTCGCCGTTCATGGCGGCCATCACCAGGTCTCGCGCTGCCGTCAGGGCGGTCCGGCCGATCACCTCATCAGGGGTGCTGATCACCACTTTGTACACACCGCGCTCGCTGGTTTCGCGCGCCCGACCGAAACCAAAAAATTTGTCATCGATGCCAGCCAGGGTCTGCAATTCCAGACTGACGTGTTCCATGACATGGCCGGCCCAGGTGCCGCGTTCCAGTCGCTGCAAGAAGCCGCCGCGTTCGCCCACGCTGCAACGATGTTCGATCAAGCCGGGCAACCATTCCGCCAGGCGTTCGCTATAGCCGGGGATGGTGTCCGAGGGATGATCCTCCAAGATGCCCAGATCCACCCAAACTTCATTGATCGGGACCCAGGTCCACAGGTTGGGGCCCCGCACATGGTGCATGCGGCGGAATTGAATGGGGGGAAATGCCATGGGAGTGTTCTTTTGCAAAAAGATTCAAAAAAAGGGATTTCTTGTCCCCGCAGATACAATTTCAAGCGTTAAGCCATGGGTGCCCATGCCTTTTGGGTGGGTCGTTGGCAGGCTGGGCTGGCGGTTGTCGGGCACGGTCAGGACGCTTTGAATGAAATCTTCTTATTTGTCGCCTTCGTTTGCCATGCTGGTGCCATCTGTTTGGCACCCTGCCTTGCAAACTTTGGGGCTTGAGTCAGAAAACGCATTAGCCTGCCTGCAGGTTGACTTGGACATCCATTTGCGTTTCACCCAAGAAATCGTCATTGTGACAGACCGCCGGCTGCTGGCGCTGCACAAAGCCGCTGGGGGAAGTATTCAGCACCAAAGTTGGCCGTTGGAACCTGGATTGTCGTTGCGCCACACCGACCATGCTGGCGTTGGCGGCCTCGAGTTGCTCAACGCTCAGCGGCGCCTGGCTGTTTGGCGCTTCACCCTGCGCCACAACCCGCAAGCCATGATGCTGCAAGACATCCTCAACCAGCGTTGCAGTGGCGAGGTCACTTCCATGGTGCCGGCGCTCGAAGCTCCCGCTGACACCGACATGGCCCCGGCACGGACTTGGGGGTTGTTGCGACTCTGGCGCTTCACGCATCCCTATCGCCAGCAGCTCATGTTGGGTTTAGGCCTGACCTTGGCGTCCACTGCTTTCACCCTGGTGCCCCCTTACATGACCATGCCACTCATGGACAAGGTGCTGATCCCGTTTCAGAACGGCCAGCCTATCGATCCCTGGTTGGTGGCCCTTTACCTCAGTGGCTTGTTGGTCGCCGCATTGCTGGCCTGGGGCCTGGGTTGGTACAAAACCTATGTGATGGCCTTGGTGTCTGAGCGCATCGGCGCTGATTTGCGCACGACCACCTACGAGCACCTGATGCGCCTGTCGCTCGAGTATTTCGGCGGTCGCCGCACCGGTGACCTGATGGCCCGGATCGGGGCCGAGACCGATCGTCTGTGCCTGTTCCTGTCCCTGCATCTGGTTGACTTCATCACCGATGTCATCATGATCACGCTCACCGCCTTGATCTTGTTCAGCATCGACCCGGGTCTGGCGTTGGCCACTTTGTTGCCCTTGCCCTTCATCGCTTGGTTGATCCATCAGGTTCGCGACCGGTTGCGCTTGGGGTTTGAGAAAATCGACCGCGTCTGGGCGGAGCTCACCAATGTCTTGTCAGATACCATCCCTGGCATCCGGGTCGTCAAGGCTTTTGCCCAGGAAAAGCGCGAGGCCAATCGCTTTCGCGAGGCCAATCGCCATAATTTGGCCGTGAACGATCGTGTCAACTTTCTGTGGGGATTGTTCACGCCCACCATCACCCTGATGACTGAAATCGGCCTGCTGGTGGTTTGGGCGTTTGGCATCTGGCAGGTGGCCAAAGGCCAAGTCACCGTGGGGGTGCTGACCGCTTTTCTGGCTTACATTGGACGCTTTTACACCCGTCTCGACTCCATGAGCCGCATCGTGTCGCACACCCAAAAGGCGGCCGCGGGGGTCAAACGCATTTTCGAAATTTTGGACCATGTTTCAAGTGTTCCCGAGCCCATCCAGCCGGTGCAACTGCCTCAGGTGGAGGGGCGCATCGACATGGAGGGCATCGGATTTCGTTATGGCAACCGATCGGTCCTGCGCGACTTTTCGCTGTCGATCCGGCCCGGTGAAATGATCGGCCTGGTGGGGCAAAGCGGTTCGGGCAAAAGCACGCTCATCAACCTGATTTGTCGCTTTTACGATCCGGCCGAAGGGACTGTGCGCATTGACGGCGTGGACATACGCAATCTGTCGCTCACGGACTATCGCCGCCACATCGGCCTGGTGTTGCAAGAGCCCTTTTTGTTCTTTGGCACCATTGCCGATAACATCGCTTACGGCAAGCCCGATGCCACCCGCGAGGAAATCGTGGCTGCTGCCCGCGCGGCTCACGCTCACGATTTTATTTTGCGCTTGCCTCAAGGTTACGATTCACTGGTGGGCGAGCGGGGTCAGGGCTTGTCAGGCGGTGAGCGCCAGCGCATTTCGATTGCCCGTGCCTTGCTGATCAATCCGCGCATCCTCATCCTCGACGAAGCCACTTCTGCTGTGGACACCGAAACCGAGCAAGAAATCCAGCGTGCACTGGACAATCTGGTTCAAGGTCGCACCACCATCGCCATCGCACACCGACTCTCCACCCTGCAACGTGCGGATCGGTTGGTCGTCATGGAGCAGGGGCAACTGGTGGAGCAGGGGCAGCACGAGGAACTCATGCAACGTCAGGGCGTTTATTGGCGACTGTATGAGGCTCAAGCCCGGCAAGAAAGTGATCAGTTGCAAGGTCTGGTCAATAAAGGGGCAGGACAAGACAAGGAGAGCGTGGCATGAACCCACCCGCCCCTCATTTCGAGCTTTATCGCGATCCCTTTGGCGTCTGGATGTTGCGCACCCCGGATGGACAAGAACACGCCCGCGTCACCGTGGTCAGGCCATTCCCCATCAGTGCCCCTGGTGAGTCGGCTTCGATCCTCAGTCATGACGGGCGAGAACTGGTCTGGATCGACCGCCTGGCCGATTTGCCCGGACCTCTTCAGGAAACGCTGATCGAGGCCCTGACACAGCGCGAGTTCATGCCCGAGATCTTGCGCCTGGTCAGCGTGAGCACCTATGCCACACCCTCAACCTGGGCGATTGAAACCGATCGCGGCGCGACCGAACTCGTTCTGAAAGGTGAGGAAGACATCCGTCGGCTCAACGCCAATACCCTCATCATCTCCGATGCCCACGGCGTGCAGTACCTCATCCGCCATCTGCCATCGCTTGACCGGATGACGCGCAAGCAACTCGATCGATTCATGTGAAAACACCCCGCCTCTTGCGATGCGGGGTGATGCATGGGGTTGTCGGGCGGGTCACCTGGCCCGCCCGTCTTCAGGCGATGCCCAGTGCCTTGTTGAAGGTCGCGCTGGGCAGCATGACCTTTTTCACCTTGGCTGGCTCGGGGTAATAGTAGCCACCGATATCGACAGGCTTGCCTTGGACCTCGGCCAACTCTTTCACGATCTGTTGCTCGTTGGCGCTGAGGTATTGGGCCATGGGCGTGAAGTGTTTCTTCAGATCGGCATCGTCGTTTTGTTCAGCCAGCTCCTGGGCCCAGTACTTGGCCAAATAGAACTGGCTGCCACGGTTGTCAAGTTCACCTGTTTTGGTCGAAGGCCCTTTGCGGTTATCCAGCAAACGACCCGTGGCGGCATCCAGGGTTCGGGCCAAAATCTTGGCCTTGTTGTTGTTGTTTTTGATGCCCAGGTCTTCCAACGACACAGCCAGCGCCAAAAACTCGCCCAGTGAATCCCAGCGCAGGTGGTTTTCTTCCACCAACTGTTGCACGTGTTTGGGCGCCGATCCGCCGGCTCCGGTTTCATACATGCCACCGCCGGCCATCAGCGGCACGATGGACAGCATTTTGGCCGACGTACCCAGTTCCATGATGGGGAACAAGTCGGTCAGGTAGTCGCGCAAAATGTTGCCGGTCACAGAAATGGTGTCCATGCCCCGCACCACCCGCTCCAGGGTATAGCGCATGGCCCGAACCTGGCTCATGATCTGGATGTCCAGCCCGTTGGTGTCGTGCTCTTTGAGGTACTTTTGCACCTTCTTGATCAACTCGTTTTCGTGCGGGCGGTAGGGGTCCAGCCAGAACACGGCGGGCATGCCCGAATTGCGGGCACGGGTCACTGCCAACTTCACCCAGTCGCGGATCGGGGCGTCTTTGACCTGACACATGCGCCAGATGTCGCCTTGCTCGACATTCTGGCTGAGCAAGACCTCGCCCGTGGCGAGGTCGGTGATGTTGGCGACGCCGTCGTCTGCAATTTCAAAGGTCTTGTCGTGCGAACCGTACTCTTCGGCTTGTTGAGCCATCAAGCCGACATTGGGCACGGTGCCCATCGTGCGCGGGTCAAAATTGCCATGCCATTTGCAGAAGTTGATGATTTCCTGATAAATGCGAGCAAAAGTCGATTCAGGGATCACGGCCTTGACTTCTTTCAGGCGGCCATCGGCTCCCCACATCTTGCCTCCCTGGCGGATCATGGCGGGCATCGAGGCGTCCACAATCACGTCATTGGGAGAGTGGAAATTGGTGATGCCTTTGGCCGAATCGACCATGGCCAATTCAGGGCGTTTTTCGTGGCAAGCGTGCAGGTCGCGCATGATCTCTTCACGCTGCGACTCGGGCAAGGTGGCGATCTTGTTGTACAGATCGACCATGCCGTTGTTGACATTCACGCCCAGGTCCTGCAACGTCTTGGCGTGCTTTTCAAACGCTTCTTTGTAGAAAATGCGCACGCAGTGACCGAACACGATCGGGTGCGACACTTTCATCATGGTGGCCTTGACGTGCAAGGAGAACATCACGCCAGTCTTGTGCGCGTCTTCGATTTCCTTTTCGTAAAAAGCCAGCAGAGCTTTCTTCGACATGAACATGCTGTCGATCACTTCGCCTTCGAGCAAAGAGACTTTGGGTTTGAGCACAACCGTCTTGCCGCTATGGGTGATGAGTTCCATCTTGACATCGCGGGCGCGGTCCAGCGTCATCGATTTTTCGCCATGGTAGAAGTCGCCGCTGTGCATGTGAGACACATGGGTGCGTGAAGCCTGGCTCCACTCGCCCATGCTGTGCGGGTTCTTGCGGGCATATTCCTTCACGGCCTTGGGCGCACGCCGATCCGAGTTGCCTTCGCGCAGCACCGGGTTGACGGCAGACCCGATGCAGCGTGCATATCGGGCTCGAATGGCTTTATCCGCATCGGTTTGCGGATTCTCAGGATAGTCGGGGATCTTGTAGCCCTTGCCTTGCAACTCTTTGATCGCGGCGGTCAGCTGCGCCACAGTGGCGCTGATGTTGGGCAACTTGATGATGTTGGCTTCGGGTTTCAGAGTCAATTGCCCCAGCAGGTTCAGGTTGTTGGGCAACTGCTGATCGGGCGGCAACAGATCGGCAAACTCGCCCAGAATGCGGGCGGCCACCGAAATGTCGCTGGTCTCCACCGCAATCCCGGCCGGCTCTGTGAACTTCTGAATCACCGGCAAAAACGCGGCGGTGGCCAGCGCGGGAGCCTCATCGGTCAAGGTGTAAATGATCTTGGATTGGTCAGCAGCCATGCAATCTTCTCTCGTATGGTGAAATGAAACCCCTTTATCTTAATCGGGTAAGCTGTGTTTTTCCTGTCTTGAAACTGTCTATGCGTCAATTTCTGTCAATTCTGCTCTGCTGCGCTGGCTTGCTGGGCTCAATAGGGGCCTGGGCTTTCCCCGACAAACCGGTGCGCATCGTCATTGGATTCCCGGCTGGGGGGCCGCTGGACCAGCACGCCCGGTTGCTGGCCGACCGCTTGCAGCAGGTCTTGGGCCAACCCGTGCTGATCGACTACAAGGCCGGTGCCGGCGGCACCGTGGGCGCCCAGGAAGTCATGCGCGCTGTTCCGGACGGGCACACCCTGATGCTCGCCAACACGGGCGTCATGGTCATCAACCCGGCCCTCTACACCCGCAAGCCTTACGACACCCTGCGCGACTTCGTGCCGGTGGCGCGAACCGCCATGCAACCCTTGGCCCTGCTGGTTAACCCGGCAGTGCCTGTCAAAACATTGCCTGAATTCATGGCGTATGCCCGCAATCGGCCTGGACAAATCAACTACGGTTCGGCGGGTAACGGTGGCATCAGCCACCTGGTCCCAGAGATGTTCAAAACAGCCACAGGTTTATTTCTGGTCCACATTCCTTATCGCGGCAGCGCCCCAGCTTTTACCGACCTGATGGCGGGTCAGGTCCAATTCATGGCCGAGAGCGTGCCACAGGCCGCCAATTACCACAAGCAAGGCAAAGTTCGTGTTCTGGCCGTCACCAGTCGTGAGCGCAGTCCTGCCTTGCCTGACATTCCTACCGTCAGCGAGGCCGGTCTGAAAGACTTTATCGTGGTCGGTTTTTACGGTTTTTTAGCCCCGGCAGGCACCCCCAAAGCAGCTCTCGACATCCTGGGGCGAGCCTTTAAAACGGTCCTGTCACAACCCGACATGCGCCAACGCATGCTGGACCAAGGCGCCGACCCGGCCTTCCTGGGGCCCGACGACTTTCGCCAATTCCTCAGCCACGAAATGCCCCGCTGGGCCCAAGTCGTCACCGCCTCCGGCGCCCGCCTGGATTGACTGCTTTAATTGGGGTCAGACCCCAATTAAGTGGCTGTTAACGTCCCAGGTCAAAAAATAGGGGACAGATGATTCGATAAATTGACTCAAGCGGGACTTTGCTTTTTTTAATTGGGGTCTGACCCCAATTAAATGGTGGGGCAGGGGTGTTGTGCGAAAATCGAGGGTTATGGTCAACATCACCCTTCCCGACGGTTCTCAACGACAATTTCCCGGCCCGGTCAGCGTGGCCGATGTGGCTGCCAGCATCGGTGCCGGTTTGGCCAAGGCTGCGTTGGCCGGCAAAGTCAACGGCCAGTTGGTCGATACCCACCACACCATTGCCGCCGATGCCCGGTTGGCCATCGTGACGGCCAAGGATGCCGAGGGGCTGGATCTGATTCGGCACTCCACCGCCCATTTGCTCGCTTATGCGGTCAAAGAATTGTTCCCCGAGGCACAGGTAACCATCGGTCCGGTGATCGATCACGGCTTTTATTACGACTTTTCTTACTCGCGCCCGTTCACGCCCGAAGATTTGCAAAAGATCGAAAAGCGCATGACCGAGTTGGCCAGCAAAGATGAAGCGGTCACCCGGCGTGTGTTGCCGCGTGACGAGGCGGTGCAGTATTTCAAAGGGCTGGGTGAACATTACAAAGCCGAGATCATCGCCAGCATCCCGAGCAACGAAGAGGTCAGCTTGTACCGCGAGGGGGGTTTTGAAGACCTCTGCCGTGGCCCCCATGTGCCCAGCACCGGCAAGCTCAAGCACTTTAAACTGATGAAGGTGGCCGGGGCCTATTGGCGAGGTGACAGCAAAAACG
>JACCDX010517232.1_pt1 | contig 17401 bp, 34 predicted proteins | sample 7449681 | NCBI WGS metagenome assembly JACCDX01 (sample SAMN15323450, study PRJNA562643) | freshwater metagenome | isolation source: river surface water | place: USA:Blue River Watershed | collected 2017-08-18
GCTGGTCGTGACGAGTTCGTTGTCGCTCAGCGTGACTTTGGTACCGTGATCAACTACTTGGTCGCTATGCCCGACACCTTCAAAATGGAAGGTCCTGACGATGTGATGGGTGCCATCCGTCGCGAATGCCGTGGTTTGATCTTCGACCTCGAAGGTCGGATCATGTCTCGTCCGTTCCACAAGTTCTTCAACGTTAACGAGAAAGAAGAGACTCAGGCTCACATGCTTGACCTCTCGCGTCCTCACACTGTGATGGACAAACTCGATGGTTCCATGATCCGTCCGGTTCGCATGGATGGCATGGTTCGTCTGGCTACCAAGATGGGCGTTACTGACATCGCGATTGAAGCCGAAAAGCTTCTTGATCCCGTTCAATACGCTTGGCTTGAAGACATGATGGTTGAAGGTTACACTCCGATCTTCGAGTATGTTGCTCCGACCAACAAGATCGTCGTCGACTATGCCGAAGCGAAGTTGATCCTGACTGCTGTTCGTGAAACCGTAACCGGTGACTACACGAGTCTTCGTCAGTGGGCTGCTCCTTTCGAGTTGGTTCGTACCTTCAACTCTGTAGAAGAATACCTCGAGTATCTTCTGGAGTGATACTATACTTGAGCAAGACCTCTTGACTGAAGGTCTTGCCTTTCTTCATCTGGTTGATGATTCTTGTTCGTGTTTTCTTAAACGTTGCTTCTGTAGAATGTAAATACGATATGTCTTGAGTATTGCCATTTGCTTTCTTAGTTGCTATGCGCTTAGCTATAGCTTCACTAGTATTACACGCAGACATGTCTGAAGAGTATCCAGCATTTTCTTTTCTCGTTTGTACACGTTTAGAGACTTGTTCTTTAGTCCAACCGCCATTTGACATTCTCTTTTGCATAGTAAGTTTAGCTGTTTCTGATAACGATTTAGCCCGAGCTTTAGATGATGTTGAAATTTTCTCTTTAGCTGACTGTGGCATCTTAAATCCGGTTTGGTTCGGCGGTAGACCTCCACCAAGTGTTGAGTTGTAGTTTTTGTTAGACTTTACCCACTCTTCATCGACAATCATGCGTTCAGCAACCAATACTTCATCCTGAGTAAGAAAAGTGGACAACGTTTCACGCACAAAATTCTGTTTACCATACTTCGAAATTGCCCTGCCTATGGTCGAACCAGAACCAAGGTAAGTACACTTACTTTCTACTAAGTGTCGGCAAAGATCAGTGCATTCGTGCACTCCGATGTACACTTTACCATTTAGCAAATTTGTTGTCTTGTACAGCAAAAACATATTGACATCTCCTTAAGACCGGTATAGTCTACTTATATCGACACCATGTGAAAAGAGACAACGATGGCCAAAATTGATGAACTTCTCGAAAAGGTACGAGCTCTTCGCGGTGAAGAGGGCATCATCATTCGTTTTGCTGATGGGCATATGCTCAAGATCAAAGGCGACGAATATGTGCAGATCCACAAGACCAAGGATATTGTTCGCGTCGATCGTAACATCGTTGAGCTTGTGCTGGGCGAAACCATCGACGACACTCGGGCTATGTTGGATCCGTCTGACTTGGTTCGTGTTGATCAGGTTGAAGCTGACTTCTGGGCTGCTTTCCAGAACGCTGAAGGGCGTTTGGAAGGTCTCGAGATGTTGGCCCGGACGATCTATGGTGCTGACAAGAAGCGCATTGCGCTCGAGATGGTGCCGAACCTGATCAACAAGGCTGACGGTGGCTTCATGTTCAAGTTGATGGATGGCCATGCTATCCGTGACTTGTTGCTCGATCACTGCAAGAAGAACATCGGCTCGACGCCGAAGTACGACGCCCTGATGGAGTGGATGCGGGCATGAGTGACACCATTATAGGACTTATGAAAATCATCTCAGACCTTCGCGAGAAGAACACCAAACTGCGTGAAGAATTCTTCAAGGTGTCGCCTTCTTCACGGTTCTATGACATTGAAGAAGGCGACTTTTGTGAAGAGTGCAATGGTTCTGGTTACAAGATGTATGGTTCAACTGCAACTTGGCGTGGCGGCATTGGTGGTCAAGCTATGACCACTTCAGTATGTGATAAATGCTGGGGTTCTGGATCAAATTCAAAACCGTGGCCATCGTGGCGCAAGTATGAAGCACTTGAGAAAAAGGTTGACAAATGACTCCGTTTACAATAGAGTTTGATCAGGTAGACTACATGAAGTTTAGGCCGGGCTTTAAATTGGTGCTCGGTCCAAACATCGCAATCGTCATGGCTTCTTGCAATAAAATGCATACGGTGCTTAAGTATGTAGAACCAATGAAGCCGATGAACAACCATCCCGAAGTCGAAGCACTTCTACTAGGAGCATGATATGAGCGTAGTGGCTGACAAACTGAGTGACTTTATGGCGTTCACTTATCTATTTCGCCATTGCCGCCCGAAACACGAAGACTTCTTTGTCTATGAAATCGATGCTGGTGAACCAACCGACTACAACCTTGTGCTTAAGGCAATGAAGGTTGAAGGCAAAGCATTTTCTGGCGACAGTGAAGAGTTAGTCATCGCTAAAGAATGGGTTCTTGAAAACTTGGAAGAGATTCTCGCAAATGTACCTGATCCTGAAACTACTCGCGCGTAAGATCAAATCGATTCGGTTTCGAACGATCTTCTGTATCGCTCTTCTTCATCTTGTGCTTACCTACTTTGGGTTTGCATATCTTGGTGAAGCCGATCTGACTTCGTCTTTCATTAGTTACAGTTACTACTACACTGTGACTGCCTCGACGATCGGTTATGGCGACATGAGCCCAAGCACCGAATATGGTCAACTGTTTGCAACCCTCTTCCTCATCCCTATCGCAGTCTCGCTCTTCGCAGCGCTTATCACGAAAGCAATCTCAACTATGACGAACGAAATTCAAAAGATCAAAGACGGCCACGGTGACTTCAGTACTACGAAAAATCATACGGTCATCGTCGGATGTTTGCCAAAGAAGACCGATCAACTCATTCGAGAAATTGATAAGTCTCAATGCTTGGTTGTTACCACGGATTGCCGACCTCACAGTGATGTACAGATCATCAAAGCCGAATCTTTGGCGAATGTTCCCGACCTCATTCGAGCAGGTGTGAAGAACGCAAAGAAGATTGTGGTTATGGGTAAGGATGATCAGGAAACACTTCTGGCCTCACTTGCTGTGACTACTCTGGTCAGTAAAGATATGCATGTGGTGGCATACTTCGACTCTCACGAGACCGCTGCTATCCTCGAGGCGAACTGCAAGAACGTTGAGACTGTTACGGATAACAGCGTATCTCAGCTTGCACGATCACTCGATGAGCCTGGTGCATCTCATGTGATTGGCAACCTCGTGTCAGCTGACGACCCTATCTCGCTTCGTTCGGCGCCTTTGAACAACACGAACAAGAACAACATCTGGTATGTGAAGCATCTGGCCGAGAGCCTTCTCCGTGTTGACGCCACCCTGATCGGGTATGGCTCGAAGGAGAAGCCTACGATGATCCTTCGTCGTGACGATGTAGTGCCTGACGACGCAATTATTTACTACATTGCAGAAAAAGATATTGACATCGGTAAGGTTCTGTTGTAAACTGTTCTAATAACAGAAGGAGAATAGAATGTTTGGATGGTTTAAGAAAAAGAAGACTGAAACGAAAGTGAAAGTCGTTCACAATCAATATGTCGATCAGCGCGGCGCTCGAGCGAAAGGTGATATTGTCGGCGGCAACAAGTACTCGACGTACCCACCTTCGTACGATCCTTTGATGGATCTATCGAATCCGCTCAATCCTCTTTCTCCGCTTAACCCAATTAACTCGAGCTATGACGAACCGAGTTCATCGAAGTCTTCGTCGTATGACTCTGGGTCGAGTTGGTCTTCTTCGTCAGACTCGAGCTCTTCGTATAGCTCGTCTTCGTATAGCTCGTCTTCGTCTGACTCGGGTTCTTCCTATTCCGATTCCTCATCCTACTAAGGAAAATACATGACTGAACGTAAACTTGCTTCTATTCGGCGCATTGCCGACATTCAGCCCATCGAGGGTGCTGACGCTATCGTGGTTGCAACCATTGATGGTTGGAAGGTTGTTGTTAAGAAGGATGAATTTAATGTCGGTGATCTTGCGCTTTACCTTGAAATTGACTCTTGGGTTCCGCACGATCTTGCACCGTTTTTGTCAAAAGGCCATGAGCCTCGTGAATACAGTGGTGTGAAAGGTGAACGTCTGCGGACGATCAAACTTCGTGGACAGGTTTCGCAAGGGCTTCTGTTGAACCTCAACGATGCGGTCGTATACAAAGCACTACTCGGCAGCAACGACTGGTACGAAGGCCAAGATCACACTGAGCAACTCGGCATCCAAAAGTGGGAAGCACCTATTCCTGCTCAGCTTCAAGGTCAAGCTGCAGGTATGTTCCCGACTTCTCTGATCCCCAAGACCGATCAAGAGCGTATTCAAAACTGCTTTGGTGAAATCCAAAAGCGGGCTAAGCGGTTCGCTACTGAAAAGGTCTGGAACGCTGAGACTCAGACTCTCGAAGAGCATCCGGTTGTTGTTCCTGCTGACTTCAAAGAACCTACCTACGAAGTCACCATGAAGCTTGACGGTTCGAGCTGCACTATCTTCCGTTGGGAAGGTGAACTTCGTGTTTGCAGTCGGAACCTTGAACTCAAGATCAACGAAGAGAACAAAGACAACACCTTCGTTGCTATGGCTCTCAAGATTGGAGACAAAATTCCAAACGGGCTTGCTTTCCAAGGCGAAATCTGGGGCGAGTCGATTCAAGGAAATAAAGAGGGAATCAAAGGCCAAAGGTTTTCGGTATTTGACATCTTTGACATTCAGAAGCATGAATACTTTGATCCCTATTCTCGTGTAGTAACCTGCGACAGTCTTGGAATTGAGCATGTTCCTATTCTCGGTGAAGATTGGAAAGCGCCAGAAAGCATTGAAGATGGATTGAAACTTGCTTCCGGTCCTAGTATTCATGCTAAACAACGTGAAGGTATTGTTTGGAAATGCAATGAAGACCCGAACTTCAGTTTCAAGATTATTTCCAACGAGTGGCTTCTAAAGCACGGAGAATAGATTCGCGATTGGGATGGTTTTGCTTATCGCAGACCATCCCACACTGTTCTTTGTCTTTTCATTCATCAGAAGTTCGACTTTAGCTTTTGGGATTGGTCCCTTATTCAAAAATGCTTCTATCTTTTTGTATGAAATCTGTCTTAATTCTGAAAACTCAATGAGTCGTTCTTTCGTGAATAGTTTGTATTCATTTCCTGTTGGGTCTTTCAATATGTAGCACTTTACATATGTAGTTTTTCCATTCAGCTTTTCACTTATGATTTTTCGAATTTCTTGGTTATGTGATTTTCCAAAGAAATGGTTGTTTTCTCCAGTTTGACGCTGACTCATTTTCATTCTGGTTTCATCAGAAACTTTTTTACCCTTTGCTTTTTGTCTCATTAGATTTTTTGTATGTTCTGAATGAGATTTACCAAACATACCATTCTCTTCTCCTTTTCTTGCATACAGTTCCTTTGAATGGAAACGGAAGTATTCATAATCTCTTGATGTGATAATAGGCTTTTTCTGTGATTTGTTTCTAGCTTTGAACATCCCCAAATAAGCTCTTTTCAGTGCCTTTGATGATGGGTCACATTTTGCTAGTAGCTTATGAACAATCGCGTGTTCTTTCAAGGATAGTAAGACATGATTTTGTTTGTCTTTCTTTTCTGTTTCATCAAGACACAACGATTTTGGTAGTATGTGGTGAAGCTCCGTATAAAACGGTATCTCCGATTTTTGCTTTGACCTAGTAGCAGAGCGCGATACTATAGACACATACCAGTCAAAATACTTTTGGTTGTGTATATTAATTCTCGACTTTAGTTTTTCTGTGTAAAGCATGTCATCCTCTTTTTCTACTATTTATAATTTTAGAACTCTTGGGACATGGAATACAAAGAAAATAGTTGACATTTGTACCCAAACAGTTTATAGTGATTCTATAAAGTAAAAGGAACCCTAAATGAAAGATTTTCTAGGAAACACTCTAGAGCTGATGGACGAAGTAGTCTTTACAGCTCCAAGCTATCGAATGTTTGCAAAAGGTAAAATTATTGCCTTTACAAAGACTAAAGTTCGTGTAGAATACATGAATACATGGAACTTTGCAGCACCAGGCTATAAAGATACATATCTTGCGGAACCATCGTTCTTGATTCTTTCCAAGAAATATGAATGGCCTAATGTTAAACATGAAAGTCACAAAGCTGTACGATCCTCTGATGCATCCACTTTTGACTTTATCTGTGACGATTGTGGCGCAACAGACAGTGTCCCGGGTGGATGGGGTGGTCTTAGGAAACCTTGCAAAGGATCACACTAATGTGTAACTGCAAAGGATGGGATATCGCATACTACCCAGACGAAGTCACTGTAGAGCAGCACTTTTGCCGTATCTATGGTGATTGTGGCCATTCTGATAACACCCTTGAAGAAGCTGCAGATGATGTTGCTGCAGCATATCAACGAGAGTATGATTGGTATATTACGATGAAAGAAGAATATGCTGATGACTATAGCAATGATCACGCCAACAGTCTTCTTCAACAACGAGATGCTTGGAAAAATCGTACACACGAATCGTATTTGTACTACAAAAACGGTTGACACCTACTTCTATCTGGTATAGTGTATAACCAAAGGAGATAGGTATGAAAAAAGGCGAACTACTCAGCAAGATGCTTCACATCGCAACGAATGCTCATCACGGGCAATTCGATCGCGGTGGCAATCCCTACATCTTGCATCCGATCAAGGTGATGCATTACATCAAGTCTGAAGACGAAGAGCTTCAGTGTATTGCCCTTGGTCACGATGTGATCGAAGATACTGACGTCACGTATCATGACTTGCGTGAAGCTGGCATGACCGAACGAATCATCAATGGTATTCGTGCTTTGACGAAAGTTCCCGGCCAAACTTATGATGAATACAAGGAAGGCGTCTTTGCTAACGCCGACGCCATGAAAGTCAAGTTGGCTGACCTTCGTCACAACACTGATGTTCGTCGTCTCAAGGGTGTCTCGGAAAAAGACATCGCTCGCATGGAGAAGTATCATCGCTTCTACCTCGAGATCACTTTCAAACTTAAGGAACTCGACAAATGAAAACGTTCTACGCTAACCTTATCGCATTTGGTATGATGACGGGAATTTGCTTTGTTGCCTTTAGCACAATAGCTCTGTTCTTCCCGTTCATAGGTGCGTTTATCGCTTGGGACTTAGCACCTCTCACTTTCGGGTGGTCGATTACGTTCTTGTGGATGCGTATAATCTTCGTAGCTTCTGCGATGATCGGAGTGTTGTTCATGTGCTCTAAAGAGGGCCAAAGCATGGTAAAGGACCTCGTGAATGGTTAAGACTCGGATCATTGGCGATATTCATGGTGAGTGGGAACTCTATCACCAGACCGCAACTAATGCTATCAACTTCGGTGGATGTGAACGCACAATTCAAGTCGGTGACTTTGGTGTAGGCTTCTCTGGCCCGTATTGGCATGACCGTGCTGACGAGTTTCATTGGGATGGCACTCACCGCTTCATTCGTGGCAATCACGATAAGCCTGAGAAGTGCAAGAAGATGGCTGGGTGGATCAAAGATGGTTTCATCGAAAACGACGTGATGTTTGTTGGTGGTGCTTGGTCGATCGATCAGGCGTTCCGTACTGAAGGCACTTCGTGGTGGGCAGATGAAGAACTTTCGATGGAAGAACTCTATCGTATGATCGACATCTATGAGCAGGTTAAACCTCGTGTGATGATCACTCATGACGCACCTCTCGATGTTACGACTGAGATGTTCATTCAGTCGGGCCTTGCTCTGTTTAAGGGTAGCGCTAAGGCAATCCCGACGCGCACTGGAATGGCCTTTAACACGATGTTGGCGATTCATCAACCTCAAGAATGGTACTTTGGGCATTGGCACCATACGATGCAATACAAGTATGGCAACACTTTGTTCCATTGCCTGGGCATCCATGATTATGTGGACGTAGAACTATGATTACATCATTCAGTGGCGAGTATCGCTTCCTGTCGAACTTCTGGCTTGCTCCGGTGACTTATGAGGGTATCACCTACCCTTCATCGGAGCATGCCTATCAAGCTGCGAAGTCCTTGAACAAGGATATTCGCGAGGCATTTTCTGAGATCAATTCACCGGGCGAAATCAAACGCCTTGGGCAAACCATTACGATTCGTCCCGATTGGGAAGATGTAAAGATCAATGTGATGCGAGACATCGTCACGGCGAAGTTTGAACAGAACGAAGATCTGATGAGATTACTCATGGAAACTAAGGGTTGTCACCTCATCGAAGGTAACACGTGGGGCGATCGCTTCTGGGGTGAGTCTCCTGTTGGAAATGGCAGAAACGAACTCGGAAAGATTCTTATGGCCATCCGAGACGACATCACGAGGATCACATGATGAATGACAATTATAACCCTTTTGTTGATTGTGAAGCGCGTGAGTACGAGAACAAATGGGTAGTTTATTCCATGTACTGGACTATTCCAATGCCAAATGAAGGTGTCGCAAGACGTGTGGCAGAGATCATTGGCTTTGCATACAGGGCCGGTAAGATCAACAACCAAAACGAAATCAAGAAAGCATTAGGGATTCCATATGAGTGAATATATGCCTGACAACTGGGTCGTGATTAAGTTCAAAGGCGACGATCCTCACTATCGCATTCTTGCTGGTTGGTCCGGCGGATACACGACAGGTGATTCGTGGCGTATGAATAGTGGCATTGTTCGAGTCGAACAAACAGAGTTTCTCTACAAGTTCTATGGATCAACTGGTTCGTGCTATGTATGCTCAAAGAACTCGTATTGCCTTCGTATGAACAACGCATACGTTTGGTCAGCCTTGCAAGAACGTCATGGTGATAAGGTTGAACTCATGCCAGAAGAGACTGACTGGATGAGCATGGACTGGATCATCAAAGATAATTTGCATAAAGATCATTTTACTGGTTGACATTCTCATCTATAGTGTTTATATCTAACTAGTAAAGCAAAGGAGAACACCATGGCAACGGCTACAGCTAAATTGAAACCACCAGTGGCTCGACCGATCGAATCTGTCACTCTTACCCTCGATGAGGATGAAGTGAAAACCCTGATTGCGATTTTGAATCGAATTGGTGGTAGTCCGAATCATTCTGCTCGCAAATATTCTGACAAGATCAGCAGTGCACTTCATGGTGAATTGCGGGCGATTGGCGCAGACCTGGATACTTCAGGTATCAAAATCGATGTAGAGCGCAGTGGTCGCGGCTCTATCTACTTTGCTGAATAAAGGAAACTGCATGACTCCGACTCTCTATTGCCTGATGCGGGAAGACCTGCAAGACCTGAATCCCGGCAAAGGTATGGCTCAAGCCATGCACGCTCAAGCTGACTTTGATGAATGGGTTGAGAAAAACCCAGATAGTCCGTTTCAGCCTTTCATCAAGGAATGGAAGGAAGACCGATCGTTTGGTCGAACTCTGGTCCTTGAGTCGTCTCTCGAGAACATGGCTAACATCGTGAGCACCAACTATGGTGCTGCAGTGAAACTGCCTATGGCACTCACTATTGATCCGACGTATCCATGGCGTAACTTTTACGGTAAGGTCTTCCTCTCCGAAGAAGTCACTTGCGGTTGGGTATTCGCGTGTGATCTGACTCCTCAACCAGTTCTGGACGAACTGCGCAAACTCTCTCTGCATAGGTGATATGATGACTATTGAAGAAAGACTTGCTGTAGCTGAAGAAAAACTTAAGCGAATGGAAACAATCGAAGATCAACTGAAGCGAACTCAAGATGCGCTGATGCGAGTGGCGAATATGGCAGACCGTAATTTTGCTCGGTTGTCCGGTCGTATCGCAACAAAGTCTGATGGCTTCTGGTCTGATCTGTTCAACTGGTAAGGTGAAAACATGACTATTCTTATTCTTGTAGCTCAAGGTGCCTTTACTGGGTACATGGCACATATCGCATTTGGAACTAGCGTTGAGTACTTTGCAGCGATCGCCATTAACGCTCTGCTTGTAGTGGGATACGGAGTTTCCGTTTCTACAAAATAACGGTTGACACCAGCATAAAGTTGGTGTATAACTTCTATATGATGAACAACATGAGATCGTGATGAAACGAGTTCCTACTCAAGAACGTCCAAACTGGATGGCTGATGCCGAAGAGATCGGTTTCAAATTCCATACGATGTATGGTGAACCTTACTGGGACGAGAAGTCCATGTATCAGTTCACTCTCGAACAAGTCGAGAACGACATCGAAGACCCGAGCACCGAACTTCATGAGATGTGCCGGCAAGCTGTTGATGAGATCGTCGACAACGAACGTCTTATGACGAAGATGGGCATTCCATCGAATATGATGGACTTTGTTCGTAACTCCTGGAAACGGGACGAACAAGAGCTGTATGGTCGCTTTGATCTTGCATATGATGGCAAAGGTCCTGCGAAGATGCTCGAGTACAACGCTGACACTCCGACGTCACTCTTCGAAGCCGGCAACTTTCAATGGACTTGGCTTGAAGAAAAGATCAAGCTTGGCCATCTGCCTGAAGGTTCTGATCAGTTCAATCGCCTCTATGATGCACTCATCGAACGCTTCCAAGAAATGTTTCTTCCCAAAGAAAACGTACACTTCACGTCTGTCGGTGGTGCTGACAACCTCGAGGACTATGGTACGGTTGAAACGATGGCTTGGGCCGCGGCTGATGCTGGTCTGATCGCACATTACACGAAGCTGGAAGACATTGGATTGTCTGACGCTGGACAGTTTGTTGATGATCAGAGCCGAGTGATTGGTTCTCTGTTCAAACTCTATCCTTGGGAAGATATGCTTCGCGATGAGTATGCTACTCATCTGGCTTCGTCTCGTTGCCGAATGATTGAACCTGCTTGGAAAGCAGTTGTATCGAATAAAGGTATCCTTCCTGTTCTCTGGAAGATGTTTCCCGGACACAAAAATCTTCTGCCTGCGTACTGGGCAGATGAAAGCCACACACTGACGAACTACGTGACAAAGCCGATCTTCTCTCGTGAAGGCGCTTCTATCACGATCGTCGAGAATGGCAAAACAACTGAATCATCGACTAACCGTGAGTATGATCACAACTCGATGATTATTCAAGAATACTGTGCGCTCCCCGTGTTTGATGGCTATCGGCCTATCATTGGTTCGTGGATTGTTGGGCGCACTTGTGTAGGTATGGGTATCCGCGAAGATCAAAGTCGCATTACCCAAGACCTCTCGCGCTTCAAACCCCACTTTATCATGAACTAAGGATGAAAAACATGAAACGTTCCTCGAATATGAAAGCTCTTACTATCGGTCTTCTGACCGTCTCGGCCTTTGCTCTTTCGGCATGTCAACAAAATGAAGCTGACGCGTTTAGCTTCACCAATGTTGAACAGTGCATCTCAGCTTCTCGTTCGGTTGAAGCTACCTTCACTGAAAAAGAATGCCGCGATGGTTTCATTGCCGCTCAAAACTCGTATGAAAAAACTGCACCGAAATATGCAGATGAAAACGTGTGTGAGTCTGAGCACGGTGATAACGCCTGTGTTGCTGCTACTGGAAGCGATGGTGGTTCGGTCTTTGTCCCTCTTATGATGGGATATATGATGGGCTCGGTGATGGCCGACAACGACTCGAAGCGTCGATCGTACACCTACGTTCCGATGTATTCGATCAAGGGTGGTGGTTATGGCACCTCGACGGGTTTCTACACCTCGAGCCTTGGCACTAAGAGCCGGATGTCGATGTCGACTTTCTACTCGAAGCCGGCTTCTACCGTTAAGGCCGCGCCCATGACTTCGGTCTCGGTTGCTTCGAAAGGTGGCTTTGGTGGTGCTCGTGCAGGGAGCTTTGGTGGCTAATGCTACACTGTGTCATGATCGTCGGCCAGATTTTTCTGGTCGGCGGCAATGAGGTTCCAGTCAACTTCAGCGCATACTCGCACTTCAAGGTAGACAGTTACTGGGATAAGCACTACATCGAAGCATTCGAATACGACGGAAGCAGTGATCGTTACTACGTAGAAGGCGTGATCACCAACGAGATGATTCCTTCTATTCTAAATAATTGTGCTGCAGAAGCACAAAACGGTTGACATTCCTAGAGGATGGTGATAGTCTATTCATGTAAGCAAGGAGCTAATCATGAAATACTTCGCCATCCTCTCTGTTTTTGCAATGTCTGCATGTGTTTCGTCAGACCCTGAATTGCAAGCCCATCTCGAAGCCGAAGCGGATTTTGCTCGGCATCAGTACCATGTTCAGCAAGCAATCGAGAAACAATACGATCCCGAGTACGTCGACGACTGCTACTATTACGAAGAACTTGTGTGTGAATTTGAATAAAAGTGGTTGACATCTTCGTGTGAATGGTGTAGACTGTATATATGAAAGAGGTGAGCAACATGAGATACTTCAAAGTCGGCGGGTTTGTCCGTGATTACGTTATGGGCGTCCGGTCTCAAGACGTAGATTATGTTGTTACCGGTGCCACTGAGGCTGAGCTGATGGCTTCACCTCCGTTCTACATCAAGTCGTTCACTAAAGTCGGTGCTGAGTTTCCTGTGTTCCTGAGCGATCAGGGTGACGAATGGGCTCTGGCTCGTCGTGAGCGTAAGAGTGGTAAGGGTTACCATGGCTTCGAGGTCGAGTTTGGTCCTGAAGTCACGATTGAAGAGGATCTGTCTCGGCGTGATCTGACGATCAACGCTATGGCAATCGAGTGCTTCAACGACGGTAAGACTCGCCTGCTGAATGTGATCGACCCGTTCAATGGTCAACAAGACATCGAAGACAAAGTCCTGCGGCATACTTCTGACGCCTTCCAAGACGATCCTGTTCGTGTTCTACGGCTGGCTCGTTTCCGTGCTCGTCTGGGTGCGGAATGGACTGTTGCTCCTGAGACTCGTGCTCTGGTTGCTTCAATGGCAAAGAAGGGTGTTCTAAATGAACTGACTGCCGAGCGTGTTTGGAAAGAACTGAGCCGGGCTCTGATGGAAGATCACGCTCGACTGTTCTTCGACACTCTTCTGGAGTGTGATGCTCTGCATGTTCTGTTCCCGGAAGTCTATCGCCTGAAGACTGCGCTGGAGTCCCGGCGTTGGCACCCTGAAGGCGATGCTTACGAGCACACCATGCTGGTTCTGACTCAAGCTGTTGAGAACCACTTTGATCTGGAGACTCGACTGGCTTGCCTGGTTCACGACTTTGGTAAGGGTCTGACTCCTCGTGATCAACTGCCCAAGCACCACGGGCATGAGATGACTGGTGTGAAGGTCGCTAAGGACTTCTGTGATCGTCTGACTGTTCCTGCTAAGATGCGGGATCGGGCAATGAAGACCACTCGGTACCACATGCACATGCACAAGCTGGACAATCTGAATCCGAAGACTTGGGTTCATATGTTCATGGACATGGATGCTTTCCGTGATCCTGGCGTTGTTCTGCTGCTGTGGGCAGTTGGTGTTTGTGACGAAAACGGCCGTCTGGGTTCTGAGGATGAGGACACCTCTCATCTGATGAAGGTTCGGCAAGTCTTCCAACGAGTCCAGGCCGTGAAGTTTGCCGACGTCTTCCCGAATGGTGAGAAGAACACCACGAAGATCAAGGACGGTATGTTCAAAGCTCGTGTTCAGGCGGTTAAGTCTGCCTGAACTTTAACAAGGAAAAAATGATGTCTGTAATTGAAAAACTGAAAACTGAGTCGATCAATCTGAGAAAGACTCGAAATCCTGTCGCTCCTTCGATTCTCTTTGCTCTGAGTGAGATTGAGAAGATCGGCAAGAACAATGGCAACCGTGCCACGACCGATGATGAAGCTATCAAGGTGATTCAGAAGTTGATCGCCACAATCGATGAGAACCTCAAGTTGAGTCTCGACGATGGTCGTAAGATCGCTCTCAACTTCGAGAAAAACATTCTGTCGGGTGTTCTGCCACAGATGGCTTCTGACGAAGAGGTTCGTGCGGTTCTCAAAGAAGTTCTTGGTGATAAAACACCGAAGAACAAAGGTGTCGCTATGAAAGTCATTCGTGACAAGTATGGTGCTAAGGTCGACATGAAGCGTGCCGGCGAAATTGTAACTGAAATGTATGGAGTTTAAGATGTCTAACAAAATTGCAAGGTGGGTAAACTTCGCGATTATGCCTCTGAGCGCGATCATGATCGTGTTGCTCTTGTTTGCCGGAGGTAATTTTCTAGGGGCCATTACGTGGTTTTTCATTGGCCTTTCGGCGTATTTCAATAATATGACTTTCAAGATTCTGGATGAACGTGAATGACTCGGGTAATCAAAGCACCCGAAAAGTATGATGCTGGCTCTGCAGTAACGATCTTCCTTGGTGGATCTATTGACATGGGCGCAGCAGAAGACTGGCAGACGCGGCTGACAAATGATCTGTCCGACTACGATGATGAAGATCTGATTCTCTTGAATCCTCGTCGTGATGACTGGGATTCGAGCTGGGTACAAGACCCTACGCCTGGAACCCAGTTCTATGAGCAGGTCGACTGGGAACTCGAACAACAAGAAGCAGCCAATGCTATTGTTTACTACTTTGCCGCAGACTCTAAGTCGCCCATTACCTTGCTTGAACTTGGGCTGTTTGGTCTGAGTGTTCCAGGAATGTCTGCAGCAGTAGTTGTCTGTTGCCCGAAAGAGTTCTACCGGTACGGGAACGTCAAGATGGTCTGTGATCGCTATGGCATTCCTATCTTAGAAACGTATGAAGAATTGCTCGAAGTTCTTCATACGGGAATTGACGACGCGCTTCAGGAGGAGTAAGCATAAATAACTCCGGAGTTAGATCATGGAGTTGACATATGCAGAATCCTGTGGTAAGATATTTTTCAAGAGTAGGAACAGCGTTATCCGTTCTACTCAACGTGTTACTCGGTGGATCGAGTAACCAAACACTCAGTGCTAGAAATTACGCTTTAAGAAGAGAAGGTAAGCCCAATATTGTGGGGTTGATCGACCTTCTCTTCTTCTGGGACCAAGACCATTGCATGACCAGTTGGCTATACTGGTTCTTGCGCAAAGACGTACAATATGAAATGAACAAGGAGAAGACGAATGGCTAAAAAGGGTGGCAAGTCGAAAGGCTTTATCTCGCAGGGCAAGCACAGCAATGTTAATCGCAAGATCGTTAACGCCATGCGCAGTGACTACCTTCAATCGGGTGATCGCATCATGAACCAACTGCGTGCTTTGCAGAAGGGTAAAGACGTCGTGATGACTGTCGCAAACCCGAACAAAGAGCAGACCAACCGCAAGTTCATCAAGGTCAAGGTCTCCGGCAAAGAATATGTCGCTCGCCTGAAGGACTGGAACAAGTCTGCTAAGCGGGCGGATGGCGAATGATTGAGATCTATGGCACTACCGCATGCAAATGGTGTAAGGCCGCAGTTGCTCTCGCCGAAGCACAGGGACTGAAGTTTGAGTACCGCAACATGGACTTGAACGACCAGTTCTATACTGAGTTGAAGGCACGTAAACCTGACTTCAAGACTGTTCCGCAAATTTGGTGGGACAGTCGATACATCGGCGGGTATAGTGATTTTGCTCAAGAGATTGAAAACACTTCTGGAGGATATGGTGATGGCAAGGTCTGATGTGATCAGCCTTTTGAAAAATGAAATCGTCGATGTTGAGTTCAAGAAACTCAGTGGCGATGTTCGAGTACTGACTTGCACGTTGAATCCGGCGGTTCTTCCTCCGGCACAAGCTGAGGATCCACTTAGCCAAAAGAAGGTTCGTGAGATCAATCCCGAGGTATGTGCTGTCTTCGACACGATTAATCAAGGATGGCGATCGTTCCGTTGGGACAGCGTCATCACTGTAAACGGAGAAGCATACGTTGACTAAACCCGCAAGAGGCGGGACTGAACTCATGGCGGATCGGATTAATTCCCTTCCGCCTGAGTTACTTTCTCGTTACCAAATCATTCATTCTCGCGTTCGTGAACTCGATTCCACCAAGAAAAAGATCTTAGTCCTGCATGATCTTGCAGGTGATCCTGAGGTACAACGCCTCAAGAATGGTGGATGGAAGAAGTTCAACAAGTTGGTGTTTGTTAGTCACTGGCAACAACAGATGTACAATGCATATCTCGGTGTTCCATTCGATGCTGGCATCGTTCTACAGAATGCGATTACACCTATTGAACAACATGAGAAGCCTACTGACAAAGTTCGTCTGATGTACTTCTCGACACCTCATCGTGGCCTTGAGTTGCTTTATCCTGTGTTCGACAACCTGTACAAAGAGTTTGGCGACAAGATTGAGTTGAATGTGTTCTCGTCTTTCGACTTGTACGGATGGGATGTTCGTGACAAGCCATATGAGCCTTTGTTCGAAAAGCTCAAGTCACATCCTGGCATCAACTATTCAAAGTCAGTTCCAAACGAGAAGATTCGTGAAGAACTTAAGCGCTCTCACATCTTAGCATATCCTTCGATTTGGCAAGAGACCTCGTGTTTGGTGATGATTGAAGCGATGTGTGCTGGGTTGGTATGCGTACACTCATCACTCGCAGCCCTTCCAGAAACTGCTATGGGTTGCACGTACATGTACGGCTACACGGAAGACATCAACGCTCACGTGGTGCGGTTTCAAGCAAACCTAAGAGATGCTATCGTCGATGTACTCGATGGTGCCGAAGTAAGTCAGGATCGTGTGGAATTCATCAATGACACATATTCATGGGAAAATCGCAAGTGGCAGTGGGAAGAGCTATTGACATCGCTCTAATGTTGATATATACTGTTCCCAAAGGAGACCTATGATGGCAGCTACACTCAAGAAAATTTCGGCAAAGAAGAAAAAGCCTGAAGCAAAACCTGTTCCCCAGCGCAAGTCTGGTGCGGCAAAGGTTCTCGAAGAAAAACACGTCGGTGTTGAGATCACTGATTGGTCGCGAGTTCAAAATATGGACAATGCGATCTATCAGAACCTTCGTAACTATGGTTACTTCTACGATCACAAGGATGCCTTCAAGTGGGCAGAAGCTTGGGTCAAGAAGAATCGTACTGCGAGTGAACTGGCTGACTTCAAACACTCAGAAGATTGGCGCGTCAATACGACTCTCGGTGGGCTCTGCAAAATGCATATGGCCGGTGCTCAGCTCGAAGAAAAGTATATGAATCGTATCAACGATGGCATCAATGCTGCGATTGCTGTTGGCAAAACCAATCGCCAAGCTGAAGCTGCTTCTTCGACAAAACCGGTAAAGACTTCGGCAGACATCCTTGCTGAAAAGATCAGTGACTTCATCGCTGATGTTGAAGGCGTGATCGATGAATATCATGA
>JACCDX011841998.1_pt1 | contig 17400 bp, 7 predicted proteins | sample 7449681 | NCBI WGS metagenome assembly JACCDX01 (sample SAMN15323450, study PRJNA562643) | freshwater metagenome | isolation source: river surface water | place: USA:Blue River Watershed | collected 2017-08-18
AAATGAAAGTAAGAAAAACGAAAAAATAAATGAATTAGAAAGATTAATGCAAAAATCAGCACAAAATAATGAAACTATACAAAAATTACAAGAAGAATTAGCTCAATTAAAATTAACTCATACGAATGAAAGTAAGAAAAACGCAAAAATAAAAGAATTAGAAGAATTAATAGAAGAATTAAAACGAAATAAAAATAAGGTTTTACAAGAAAAAATAGATGCTGAACTCATTAAAGAAAATAAAAGAGTTACTGAAAATAAAAGAGTTACTGAAAATAAAAGTGAAGAAGAATTACAAAGTGAAGAAGAATTACAAAATGAAGAAGAATTACAAAGATTAGAAAAAGAAAAAGCAAAATCTCGTATTCTTGGATTAAAACCATCATTGCTAGGAATAAATGTTCCTGAAAACGCTAAATTAAATAAACTTAGAACAAAATTAATAAATGGAATGCAAAAATTACAAAAACAAAGATTAGAAAATAATGCTAATTATATGTTACAAAATATTGTACAAAGCGGTGGCGGTAATAATAGTAATGAAAGTAAAAATAATTTTATTGATACATTTTATAAACTTGTTAAAAATATTATATCAACACCATCTATTACAAAATTATCTTCATTAAAAATTGATCAGGTTATTGATTTATTTTTAACAAATAAAAATAAAATTACTTTTACCCAAAATAGTAAAACTTTAAGTAATGATTATATTTTAGAAGCTATTTTTCGTCTTCTATTTGTAGATATAACATTATGGATAAATAATATGTTTTCTTCTGTTACATTAAATCACGTAACTAAAAAAATAGACTGTATTCCAAAAGAACCAACAAATTTAAGATTATTACGTGAAGAGTATTTTAATACTGGTGCTGATTTTTCAGTAATTTATAAAGATACCATTCATATGAAAAAAATCTTAAAAGCTATTCATGTTTGTAAAAATAAAGAATTATGTACTTTAGAATATGTCGGTAATAATCATTTAACAAATAATTCACAAAAAATATATATTAATATTTTTAAGTTTATTCAATTATTAGAATTAACAAAATCATATAATCGTCATAATTTTTATAAAAATATTTTTAAAGATTTTGTTTTAAATACAATTGTTTCATCCTTTTTTACTTCAAATAATTTACATAATTCTGGTAATATAAATAATGTTTTTGATAATATGAATAATATTATTGATGTTATTAATTTACTTGAAAATACTAAAAATTTTAAAAATAAATTAAATAAATTATATTTAGAAAATAGTACAAACAATATTATTACATATCTTCGTGTTCGTTGCGATAAAAAAACTTCAACAAATGATATAATTCAACTTTATAATCAACGTTTTAATATTCAAGTAAATGATGACAATACTTTAATGAATATTAAATATAATCATCATAACTTTAGATATTATGTTCGTGATTCTTCCGGAAAACTAAAATTAAGTAATAAATTAAGTGCAAATATTGAAAGTTATCCAAAATATTATGAACAAGTAAAATATGATAATAATAGTAATCCATCAACTTTTATACCGAAAGATTATGAATATAAATATAAAATAGGTCCTTTCCATAACATTTTCCCACCAAATAATCGCGGAAATATTGTTAAAAATAGCGATATTAGTATGCGTTTAAATGAAATTATACCTCAACTTGAAGCAAGCGAAACTGAAAGAAAACCTGTTTTTATTATTGGATATGGTGCTAGTGGTTCTGGTAAAACTTCATCACTTATTTATTTTAATAAGGGTACAAATGATGATGAGCGAAATGGTGTTTTAATTACATTATGTAATACATTTGCTGAAAATAATAATACATATACAAAAATATCTTTAAGAAGTTATGAATTTTATTCAGATCCAACACGTGTTGTAGATGCTTATGACCCAAATAATATTATTACAAAAGTTGTTCCTAAATCATCATCTTCCGGAAATAGTTCAACTTCATCTTTTATTAACTTTGTTTTTAATAGAGAAAAAAAACAATTTGTTTTAGAAAATGATTATAATCATTTTAATACATTTATAGATAGAACAAAAGAACAAAATACATTATTTAACAAAGATGACCCTATGGGTAAAGTATTAATTCATTTAATTGATAACGACCGTTATGTTAAAGCTACACCCAATAACCCAAATAGCTCTCGCAGTCATTCTGTTGTTGTTATTAAATTTATTAAAAATGATGGCACTCAAGAAACAAACCCTCCAACACTTATTATTGGTGATTTTGCAGGTGTTGAAAATATTTTTGATTGCGAAGATATTGAAACTGTAAAAGGTTTCTCTAATGCTCATATTAATGGAAATAGCTCAAAACCTAAGTTTTATTCAACTTACTCTAAATCTATTCCAAAAGCAAACGGTAGTGTAAACTCTACTAATAATTGTATTAATTATACTCAAAACCTTTATTATCCATATGAAAGTGGCCCTTTTAGAAGTTTAAATAATCCAGACCATTATAAAGATAAACCTTTAAGCGAAAAAATACGTTTATTTTTTGAAAATGCAAATTCTGCACCTACTTATCAATTAATGTATCAACAAAATTCAACAAATAACCCAAGTAGTAAAAATGAGTTAGAAGAATTAGAAAGATTTATAAAAACATGTTCAGCTAATCAAGGTAATGGTTTATTACCAAATATTAAAGAAATATGTAAAAGTATTGAAATGAATATAAATAATTTAGTCAATAATGGAAGAAATAATTATGCATCTATTTATCAACAACCGATTAATGAAATATTTGAAATGTTTATGAAACATAAAAATACTTACCAAAATATGTTACATTTTTTAGATTTAGCTCAAGCTTATCAAAATGCTAAAACTAAATTTGAACAACAAAAACAAAAACCATATACTGATATTTTAATTTTTGACCAAATATTTATAAAAGAATTATTAATATTAAATGGTGTAAATGAAGAATATTTAAAAATAAATATTAATAAACTAATTAATGATAAATTAATTGAAACATATTTTAATATTAATGGAAATGGTAGTACAAAATATTATTATCCAAGAGTTATTGAATTTATTAATAATACAATTAAAAATTACAAAAATGAATATACTCAATTAATAGATATAATTAAAAATAATCATCAATATAATAATCAAAATAGTTTTGAATTTAAAAATATTAAATTAAAAGAAATAAAAAATGGAATAAAACCAACTCTTACAATAACACGCGGAGCAGGCGTTCCATTAGATCCTAATAGTAGTACTGTAGTTAATAATTTTTTAATACAACCTTCTGGAATAAATAGTAAATCTATTTTTGATAATATTCAACAAAAATATTTACAAGAAAACTTTATTTTAAACGCATTATTACCTCAAGATAAAGATTTATTAAAACCTATTCCAAAAATAATTGCTTTCTTTGATATGCTTAAAAATAAAAGTATAGATTTTTCAAAATTAAAAAAATTAATTCAATTTATTTACATATGTACAATGGAAAATTATATTGAATTACATTGTCGTATTGCTTCAGGTAAAGAAATTTGCACTATTCGCAAAAATGAAGGTTATATGATTAATGGTACATTAAATGAAACTCGTGAAATTATTCAAAATATGATTTTATCACGAAATGAAAATAATATACGACTTATACCACCTTTCTCAGATAGCTGTTTACCTTATTATTGTATTAATAATGATTGCTTTACACAACCATATGTTAAAAATATTTCACATAATGTTATTTTTAATTCTATTCAAAAAGAAATTGGTGAAAGCAATTATTCTAAATTATTAATTTGCATTTTTATGGTATTAAATATTTCTCCTTTAGCAAATAACCCACCACCCATTCCTTATATTGATATTTATAAATTAAATCGCATTTATTATAAAATTAAAAATAATAATGAATATACAATTACTTCATTGAAAAAAATTGTAAATGATCTATTTGATTTAATTACAAATGAATTTAAAGATAAAACTGCTTTATTACAATCTAAAGATGAATTTACATACTTTACAATATTAAAAGAAGAATTAAATAACTCTAAAATTAATAAAGAAAATGTACGTAATTATTTAAATACAATTGAAATATTTATTAAACTCATCCATAATAATAACGCTGCATCATCTATTGGTACATTAGAATTTTTAGATAGTGTTTCCAAATATTATACTACAAATGTGATGTGTAAACCATCTAATAGTAATAATAATCGTAGCACTTTTAAAGATATTCTTCAAACAAATTTATCTACTTTATCTAGACTATAAATCATTTTTTATTTTTCTATAAAATAGTATATTTATAAAAAATATTTATCCATTCATAATATAGTATTATTATATTATATTATATTTATAATAATGAGTGAAACAAATTTAGATGCTCAATTTACAAATTCTTATATTCAATTAGTTAGAAAAATAATTGATAAGTTACAAAATGAAAATATTTTAAATAAAAATAATAGTTCATTTACATCTACATTAAATGAAATAGAAAGTAGTCAAGAAAATAATATAGCAAAAATTGAAAGATTAATAACAATAATTAATGAGTTAAAAGAAAAAAGTGAAAATAAAAGCAATATTAATTTAACATTAGTACACGAATTATTTATTTTAAGTAAAGATACTTTACAATTACTTGATTTTAATAAAAATAATCAACAATTTATAAATAGCATTCGTCGGTCTATTACTGAATTAGGTAATTCTATTGAAAGTGTAAATATTAATCCAATTATTAGAAATATACGTTCTATTATTAATGGTAAATATCAAAATCTAAAAAGAAATAGTGTAAATAAAAATATAAAAATTCGGAACTTAACAATTAAATTAAGTACTTTATATAAATTACTTAAAAATAAAAATAGTAATATTTCTAGAAAAAATGAAAAAATGGCAACTTTAGGAACTAATTTTGAAAAACAAATTCAAACATTAAAAAATGCTTTATCTAAATGTACAGCTGTTCCAAATCAAACAACAATTAGTACAAATTTAAATAAAAATAGTGCTATACAAGCATTATTATCTACTTTACAAAAAACAAACCTTTCATCAAAAGCTCTTCAAAAAATAAATAATGCTACTTTAGAAAAATATACTTCTATTGTAAATAGTTTAATAAATAGTATTCAAAAGAAAGTTCCTGCAAATGAAAGTAATTTTGTAAACATGTCCATAAAAGGTGGTTACATAAAAAAGAAAATTATAAAAGAGAAAAAGAAAAAAGTTATAAAAGGAGGAGGTACTGTTGAAGAAATAGCGCTTATTACAAAAAGTTATCATATATTTAAAAATATTACAGACTTATCATTTATTGTTAAATTATCGGCATTAACACCTAGTGAAATAACCAAATTATTTTTATTAAATGAAACAATTACTTTTTCACATAACGGTTCCGTTTATAATAAAAAAGATATACTTGATATTTTATCTAAATTCTTATTTATAAATGTTACTTCACTTATTTCAAATATTTTTTCATCATATTCATTTGATAATAGTAATCATACAATTATTGGTACTAAAAGTACCCAAACTATTTTAGGTGTAATATATTCAACTTATTTTAAACCATCCGATTTAAAAGACCGTTATTTAGATACTTTACATATGATAAATTTATTAAAAAATTGTACAAATCCGAGTGGATGTCGCAATTTAGAAAGTATAAATGTTGAAAATAAAATTGTTTATATGAATATTTTCAAATTTATTGAAATTTTATATAATGTTGTATCAATTGATACAAATCCAACCATAGATGCTTTTTATAAAAATATTTTTCCAAGCTTTGCTATTCATATCATTAATTATAACTTTTTAGAAAATAAAGCTTTAGAAAATATGACAAAAATAATCGATATGTTAGAAACAAATATAAATTTTAAAAATGAATTAGATAAATTATATTTAGAAAAATCATCAAATCATATTATTACTTATTTAAGAGTTCGTTGTGATAAAACAAATGGCGAATTAAATGCTTATAATAAACGATTTGACATACAAATTAATCAAAACAACACTTTAATGAATATCGCTTATAATAATCACGATTTCCCATATTATAAAATGGACCCTAATGGCACTATTATTTTAGACCCATCTTTAGCTACAAATATAACAAAATTCTCAAATTATTACCCGAATGCATCTTCTTTGTCACAATTTGTAACAGCTTTTACCCCTAAAGCATATGAATATAAATATAGTATTGGTCCTTTTAATAATATTTTCCCACCTAAAGATGGTTCAAATATTGTTAATAATAAAAATATTAGTGACCGGTTATACGAAGTTATGCGTAATTTAAAAGCTGAAGAAACAGAAAGAAAACCCGTATTTATTCTGGGTTATGGAGCAAGTGGTTCAGGTAAAACATCATCACTTATTTATTTTAATAAAGGTGCTACACAAAATGATAAAAATGGTGTATTAATTACATTATGTAACCAATTTGCTCAAGAAACTGATTATAAAAATATTAGTGTAAAAGCTTATGAATATTATTCGAATCCAAACTTACCATCAATGCCTACATCATATAGTGTTTCTAATATTATAACAAAAATTGTTCCACAACAAAGTGGTAGCACAATTAATTTTACATATCACGAAAAATATGCTAATGGTGCTGATTTAAAACAATTTATTTTAAATGAAGATTATCAACACACTAATACTTTTATAGATAGAGTAAGTGTAACATGTAAAAATGACGGAATTACAAATACAAATGGTACTAAAACAACTTTCCGTCAATATACTCCTATGGGTGAAGTTTTAATTCATATCATTGATAATGATCGTTATGTAAAAGCTACTCCAAATAATCCAAATAGTTCCCGTAGTCACTCTGTAATTATTGTTAAATTTTCAAAAGCCGACGGTGTGGAAGAAGCAAATCCTCCAACATTAATTATTGGAGATTTTGCAGGTGTTGAAAATATTTTCGCTTGCGATGACCCACTTACTTTATCCGGATTTTCAAATGCTCGTATTAATGGAAATCGTAATAAAAATAAATTTTATCAAGTATTTTCACCAGCTATTGGTAATGTTAAGAGTGCTAGTGTAAATATGAGTGGTTGTAAAACATATACTCAAGATACATATATTCCAGCTGATACTCCTAACATACGACGCTTTAATAATCCAGATTATAATATTGCTGATATAAATGGAAAAGTAAATACTATGTTTAGAGCTGGTACTACTCAATTTAGAACATTTGATGAAATAGATACAATTATAAATACTTTATTTGGAAATAATATATTATTATATAAAGAAATTGAATATATTATTTTAGAATTGGTTGGAGAAAATATTTCAAGTAAAAATCCAACTACTATAACAAGTATTTTTCAAACAAATGCAACTGCTTTTAATAATATGCTTCAATTTTTGGATTTTAAACCTTTATATGATACTATTCAAAATATGCAAAATGGTGAAGAAAAAAAGAAAATTTTTGTAAAAAAAATAATTGGTTCTATTTTAGGTGATGATGGTTATTTAAATCAATTATCATTAATTGATGATATATATAATTATTTTATTTTAGAAATTAAACAGTCAGGAAGTGCTTATGCACAATCTAAATTAAAAGAATATTGGGGACCTGGTATTACACAATATATAAATAAAAAAATTAATGAAGTAAAAAGAATATATAATATTGAAAATATAAATCATTTTATTAATAACATTTTAACAAATCAAAATAATAATATTGAATTTAGTTTTTATAAAATTAAAAATAAATCAACTGAAACATATAAATTAAATGTTGGTACTAAACAATCACCTAATGCAAAAAATAATCCCGACGGTATTTTAGATGATCTTGTAAGTAAAATCATTATACAAAGTAACAAAACAAGTACTCAAGTTTACACTGAAATAAAAAATAAATTAAATAGTCAATTATTAACTTTATTTGATGGGTCAAATCATATAGAAAAAATGATGAATTTATTTAAAATGCTTGATGAAAAAAATATAAACATAGCAACTTTTAAACGAATTCTTCAATATATATATGTAATGACTATGGAATATTCTATTGAATTATATTGCCGTAATGTAAAAAGTAAACAAATTTGCGAAATTCGCCGTAGTGAAGGTTATATGATTAACGGAACTTTGGCCGAAACTCGTGAAATTATTAAAAATATGATTTTAGACCGTAATAAAAATAGTATTCGTATTGTACCACCTTTCGTAAATGAATGTTTACCTTATTATTGTATTGATAAAGAATGCTTTATTCAAAGTAGTGGGTCATCCACTTTATCAAATACCATTTTTAATAGTATCAAAGAAACCATTGGTATTGAACCTTTTAATAAAATGGTTATTTCTATTTTTATGGTTTTTAATGCATCTTTATTAGCAAATAATCCTCCACCTATTCCTTATATTGATATTTATAAATTAAATCGTATGCTTTACAAAATTAAAAATAATGAAACTTTTAGTTTTGATAAATTTAAAACAATTATTCAAAAACTTGATGATTTAACAAAATATTATGGTACTAAATCTAGTATTCTTCGCAAAAATAATATTTATCAAACATTTTTAAGATTTAAAGAAGAGTTATTAAATAAACAAATTGTAACACCTGAAAATATTATAAAGTATATACAAGTATTAGAAAATCTTAAACAATTAATTGATAATAATAATGCAGCATCATCTATAGGAACATTAGAATTTTTAGATTTAATTTCAAAATATTATACTACAAAAATTATGTGTAAACCAGAAAATAGTAGAAGTGAGCGTTTTAACGATTTATTACAAACAAATTTAACACCATTATTAACTTCTATAAAAGGAGGTAGTAAAAAGAAAAGCAGTAAAAATAAAAAAAATAAAAAGAAAAAAGTATAAAAAGAAAAAAGTAAAAAAGTAAAAAAGAAAAGTATAAAAAAGGAAAAGATTAAAAAAGGGAAAGATTAAAAATACTTTAAGAATAAATATTTTGTTAATAAATAATAATTTTTTAACAAATTTATATTTTTATATCATAGATATTTATATTTTTATATAATAGATATTTATAATAATATGGTTTCTACATATCAAAAAGATTTTGATAAAATTTATACAAAAATAAAAAAATATGTTAAGAAAAATGAAAAATCACCACAAAAGTTATTAAAACTTAAAAAAAAAATTTCAAAATTAGATTTTAAAAAAAATAATATTTTACAAAAAAAAATAAACAATTTGTTTAAAAAATATATAATGAAAGGCGGGGCTAGCGCAAGAATATTACCAGAAGAATTATTATCTGAAGTTGCTAATAAATCAAATCAAAAAAAAAATATTGAAGCTCGTAAATATATTTATACAATATTACGTATGGTAGATGAACTTATTCCAAACTTAACACGTAAACAACTACCAGAATTAGTTAAACAAAAGAAAGCAGAAATACAAGCTTTAATTAACAATGGAAAAATTAATTTATCAAAAGCTGAATTATCAGAAATTATTAATACAATTTTAACAAATGAACCAAGGATACCACGAGGAAAAGGTGAAGGAGGAAATGGTGGAGCAGCAAAACTAACAAAACCACCATTAGCAACAGCATCATCACCAGCAGCATCATCAGGACAAGGACCAGCACTAACATCAGCACCATTAGAAACACTACCAGGAGCAACACCAGCACAAGAACCACCAGCACAAGGAGCACTAGCAGCGTCACCAGCAGCAGGAGCAGCAACAACACCAGCAAATCCATTTAATCCATCATCAAATCCATTTAATGAATTAATAAAACCAGCAAGAGCAAATGGAGCTAAACCATTATCAGGAACAGCACAACCAGCACCAGCAAATCCATTTAATCCATCATCAAATCCATTTAATGAATTAATAAAACCAGCAAGAGCAAATGGAGCTAAACCATTATCAGGAATAGCACAACCAGCACCAGCAAATCCATTTAATCCATCATCAAATCCATTTAATGAATTAACAACACCAAAAACATATGTAGGAGGAAATAAAAAAATAAAAAGAAAAAACCGTAGTACTCCAAAAACCAAATCATCTAAAAAAAGATAAAAAATAAATTAAAATCCATTTTATTTATAAAAAAAGTATTTATATAATAGTATATTATTGTATAAATAAATGGAAAAAGAAGAAAACGTTCCACAAATAAAAAATAAAATAGAAAATTCTTTTTATAAAAATTTTGAAACACTTTTAACAAATGAACAATTTGAAATAAATAATGATTTATTTAAATTATTATATAAACATTCTAAAAATAATAGTACAAAAAATAAAATAAGCATAAAATTATTAAAAGAAAAAAATAAATGGATACCTTTATTTAATAAAGTAAAAGAAAATGTTACTTTTATTAACGAATTATACACTGATTTTCCTATTCAAAATACTACATTTAACAAATTTAAAGATTTATACAATCATCTTTTAAAATTAATTGAACCATATTTTAAAATTATTGAAAGTATTGAACAAAATAATTATGTTTATAAAAACTCTTCAATATTAATGGATAAAAATAATAATGATATTGAAAATATATACAGTTGTATTGAAAAAAAAAATAAAAATAATGAAAGTAATGAAAATAATATATTATCTGAATATCATAAAAAAATGATTGAAAAACAAAAAAAACAAAATGGGGAAAATGGGGGAAAAAAAAATGAAAGTAAATATGATTATGCTTTAAATGCTAGTGAAAAATATTTAGTTAAATTTAGAAGAGTTTCTCTAAAATCTTTTATTAAAGGTGCTGATAAATTAGAAATTAGTAAACTTTTTTATAATATACGTAAAATTACTCAAGTATTAGTTTTATTAAAAAATACAATTAAATATTATTATAATAATGTTGTAAATCAAGATTTAAGAATTAACTTATTAACACTCATTAAAGTATTACAAGGGAGCATTTCTCGTTCGAATGAAATAAAAGAAGATGAAGAAGAAAGTAAAGAAGGAGAAGGTGAAAAGAAAAAAGGTTCAAAAGAAAATGAAAGAATTAAAATTAGAAAAGCATTTAAACAAAGATTTTTAAATGACGAAAATAATAATTATAATTTCATAAATCAATATAATAGTGAAAATAACAAACAATTAGGAAGAAATTTTAGAAGTAAAATAAAAGAAAATTTAAAATTAAATAATTAAAAATATTTATAAAAATAAACAAACATTTTTACTTTATGATTATAAAATAAAAATAACATAATTGTTACATAAAAAAATATAATTAAATATCAAAAGTATTCTCATCAGGAATACGAACATACATAAAACGTTTTTTATATCGTTTATACACAATTAAACCCATTCCCGCAAAAAGAGTTACAAATAAAAATGGTAAATAAGTAAATGATACATCCGTTCTTTCATAAACACTTTCAATCATATTCATTGAAAAAGATGAAATATTCATTGGTGGTTCCGGATTAGGTTCTGGGTTTTCGCCTATAATTATTGATATATTCATTGGTGGTTCAGGATTGGGTTCTGGCTCATCACTAATAATCATTGATATATTCATTGGTGGTTCAGGATTGGGTTCTGGTTCATCGTTAATAATCATTGAAACATTCATTGGTGGTTCAGGATTGGGTTCAGGTTCATCACTAACCATATTATGTGTTATTTTATGTGTTATTTTATGTGTAGGTTGTTGAGATATATGATGAGTTGGAATATTTGTAGAAATATGGGAAGGTTGGTAAGATGTATGATGAGTTGGAATATGAGAAGATGGAGTTATTGTTGGAACAAATGAAGGAGTATATGTACTCTTTTTCTTATGGTTTTTATTTGGTTTATTTTCAATATCTTTTTCTCTTAATGAATTCATTTTTATTTTTTTATTCTTTATTTATCTATTTATAATAAATATCTTTTTATATTCATTTATTTTTTTTATAATTATAAAAATATTTTTATATTAAAATATATACTTTTATATATTATATGTAAAGCGGGAAGTTCATAAGAAACCAAAGAGGTTTCTTATTTAACAGCATAAATGACATACTCCATCCATTTGCGGTGGTTCAATATTTATATTTGGTGTTTCAACATAGCCATATCCATAATCAATTATATCAATTGATGAAATTTCGCCATTTTTATTAACATTTGCTTTAGCTGATGCACCATTTCCTGAAGTACTTTCAATGATTACTTTTGGAGGATTTTGATAATTATATCCAGTACCGTTATGAATAATGCGTATTTTGGAAATATGTCCATTTTTAATTTCAGCAATAGCTTCAGCTTTCTTTGTTTCTTCTCCACCACATGTTAAATTATTGCCTTTAATGGTTGCCATACTACTTTTATTGTTTGGACATTTGTTAAAGTAAAAATGACAACTTCCTAATAATGGTTTTTTTTCATCTATTTTTGAAAAAGTTTTTTGTAAATCACTTTTTTCTAACTCTTGTATTCCTTTGTCATTTATTTGTGGCATACTTATTGGTATATCTTTTATACTTTTTTCATTTTCATTTTTATTATGATTATTTTCATTTTCATTATTATTTTTACCAAATATATTATTTAATAAATCGTATTTACTTTTATTTTCTAAAGGAGGAAATTGTGTATAACTTTTCTTTTCAACATTTATTTCATTACCATATTCATTTATTTCTTTTTCTTTCTCTTCATTTTTACCAATAAACATTTCTTTATAATTATAATTGTATTTATTAATAAAAAGAAGTAATATTAAAATAATAAGTATAAATAAAATAATATAATGAATATTTTTGCAAAATTTTTTTATATATATATTTTTTAATATAATTAACATGATAATATATGATTACTAATAATTAATAAGATTAATTTTTAAGAAATAGATAAGTTATATTTTTTCAAAAATAATATTTTTAAAAAATATATTTTATTAAAAAAGAATGATATTATTATTTTTAATAAAAGAAAATGAATATCATGAAGATATTAAAAATAAAATTATAGAAAATCATCATTCTTATGAAATATTTATTGAAACTTATAAAAATAATGAAACATATTTAAATATTTATGAAAAATATTTTATTCAATATACATTTTCCAAAATAATAATATTAGATTTTTATTTTATTTATAAACCAATGAAAGATAATAGTTATATACTTGATTATGATACATTATTATTTTATAAAAAAATTCTACATTTATATCATTCTAAAGAATATGCGCTTTTAATTCATATGATTGAAAAATATTTTGAAAATAAAAAAATGGATGTAAATAATAATGAATTTAAAAGTATATTAACTATTTTATCTGCTAAAGCAAAACAATATAGTCATTATACTGAATATGATATAATAGAAACATATGCTAAAAGTTATGAATTATGTAACGATAATTTCATTGGAATTTATGAATTATTAGTAAAATGTAGATTAAATAATAATTATTTATTAGGTTATCATTATGCTCAATATTATTTAAATGAATTTATGCCACAATTAATAAATGATATAAATGGTGAAAAATATAATGATTTTATTGAAAATATTATTTTAAAAAGTACATATTTAAATAAAGAAAATCTATTTATTTATTTATTTTATTTAGAATTTGAAATGATTATAATTACATTAAATCTTCATAAATATGATATAGCTTATCAATTATGTAATCGTTTATTATTAAGACCATTATTTGATATAAGTGAAAAAGAAAAAATCACTTTTAAAAATATTCAAAATGATATGACAAAACAAATACAATATTTTCAATCATTTTGTATTGAACATGTTAAAAATAAATATATATATTATGACCAAAATAAAATTAATTTTATTTGTAACAATCAAGATAGCCAAGATACTCAATATACTCAAGATAAATCAATTATATTTACAATTACAACGTGTAAGCGATTTGATTTATTTGAAAAAACAATAAATTCTTTTATAAATTGTACACCAGAATATGATTTAAAATTAATTAAATTTTGGTTATGTGTTGATGATAATTCATCTATAGAAGATCGTGAAAAAATGAAATCAAAATATCCATTTTTTACATTTATTTGGAAAAATATTGAACAAAAAGGTCATATACCAAGTATGAATATAATTCGTGAATATGTATTAAATAGTGGTTGTAGTCATACTTTACATATGGAAGATGATTGGCAATCTGTTATTTATTTTAATTCTTTAAGTCGTGCATTTGAAATAATGGAAGATGATAATACAATTAAACAGGTAGTATATAATAAAAATTATGTTCAAGAATTATGTAAACGAGATATTGATTTACATGGTGGTATTATAAAATATGTTTCAAAACCAAATATTAAAAAACGATGTCAAAAATATATATTACATCAATTTATAAATCAAAATAATAAAGAATTTAAAGATTATATGATATCAATAAATGATGAACCTACTAATGTTAATTGGCCATATTATTCATTAAATCCAAGTATATTAAGTGTAGATGTATATAAAAATTGTGGAATATTTGAAAAAATAACATGGCATTTTGAATTTGACTATGCTGTTAAATTTTTATATGCTGGTTTTAAAACAGCATTTTTTAATGGAATTTCTAAATTACATATTGGAAAACCACTTGGAAGCAATGAAGGGAAAAATGCATATGAATTAAATAATGAAAATAAATTTATTGAATAATAAAAATGAATTATATGATTGATTAAATAATAAAAATAATTTTTATGATTAAAATATTATTTATTTATAGATATATAAATAAATTATGAGTATAGAATTTTATAATCCTTTTGAATTATTAAATAGCACAAATATTAATAATTTAAATCTTCAACATGATATAAATAGAAAAATTATTCAATATGCAAATGATTTAATAGATAAAAGAGAAAGTTTAGATAATTTTGATTATTTTGTAAAAACCCGATTAAATAATTATGATTTACCAACGAATATTAATAAACGAAATGTTTCAACAAATTTTTTATTAAATCTTCATGGAAGTGCTATAAATAAAAGAAATTTTATAAAAGTGCCAAAAAATGTATATTTAATTTCGTTAGAACATAATGGTACAATATGGCATACAAAAAATATAGATTATTTACTTGAACGGATAAAATTACAAAATAATATTAATGAAACTTTTATAAAAAGTATTATTGTTGAACAATCATTATTTGAATTATTTAAAATAAAAGAAGAATTAAAAGAAGAATTTAGTATTGATGAAATTTTAAATAATCGTGATTTATATATACAAAAATATTATAAAGTATATGGACATAATGATAAAATAAATGATTTTGATTTAAATAGTGATGAAAAAGATCAATTTTATACAGGTTTATTCAAATTACCTGTTAAATCATATATTGTTTATAATCAAGAAGAAGAAGTAGAAGAAGGCTGGAGCTTAGTGCAAACAAAAAAAGTAAAAAATAAAAGTAATTTAGAAAGAGTGAATCATAGTGCAAATATTAATTCAAAATGGAAAGTGATTTCACATACAAAAATTAAAAATGCATTATATCATCCAGAAAATGAAATAAGTCAAAATATAATATATCAATTAATTTATCCAAATGAAAAAAATATAAGAATTGAGCAAAATGATTATTATACATTACATTTAAATTATTTAGAACGATTAAAATCAAATTTAAAATTAGAAAAACGATTAGAAAGTATGTATACTTTAAAAAGAAATTTAAATGTAAATGTTCAAACATTAAAAAATGTAAAAAAACATAAAATTTTATCATTTAAAAATATATTACAAAAATTAATAGATAAAGTAAAACCAACAACATCTAAACCATTAATATTATTTTGTAATTTTTGTACTTTAAATAAAAATCCATATTATCCTCAAGATAATATTATTAAAAATGAAAATAAAAATGAATATAATCATGAATATAAATCTGAAAATAAACATGAATCATTATTAAATAATAATTTAATTTATTTAGATTATGAAAAATATGTATTAAACGAAAAAGTATTATCAAAAGTAAATTATATTGAAAATGTAAAAAAAATGATATTTGATTTATATTTATGTAATGCAATATATGATTTATATATTAAAAAAATAAATAAAAAAGTTTTTAATATAAAATATAATCATAATTCAAGTATATTAAATTTAATAAAAGATGATATAAATAATTATATAAAAATAATTGAAGAAACAAATGTAAATAAAAATGAAATAAAAAAATATGAAAATCGTATTAATGATTTTTATCATAGTGATTATATCATAAAATTAAATAAGGATATAGAAGATTATAAAAATATTTTATATGAAAATTATTTAAAAAATGATGTAAATATTATGAATGAATTATGTAAAGATATTTTATATGAAACATATCGTTTATTTAAATTATTAAAAAAAGAAAAAATATATTATAATTCAAGTAAACGTTATTTTAAAGAAATTCGCTTTTTTTATAATACATTTTATCCATTATCATATTTTTTTACAGGAAATTGTACATATGCTCATACATTTATTCAATATTTATTATTTATTGTTTATTCACATACTCGTAAAGTAATTAAAAGTTTTGTATATACTACTTTTAAAAATCTGTCTAATATAAATAATAGTAATCGTGTAAATATAAAAGATGATTATATAAGTAAAATAATAGATATTCATTATAAAAATCGTACTAAAAAAATACCAATAATATCTTTTTATGACACAATTATTTATAATATAATATATGATTTACATAAAGTTTATACAAATAATAATATTACATTTGGTGTATATAAAAGACAATATAAATCTTTATTAATAGATTTACATGAATATTATGATTTATATTTAGAAAATAAAGATATATATGAAGATATTGGAAATTTACATAATGTTTTTATAGAACCCAAAAATATATTTGAAAATAAAAATTATAGTGTTGAAAAAATAGCGGAAATAAAAAAGAAATTAAATAAATGAATTTATTTTTTATTACTTGTAAAATTATTTTTTTCCGCAAATTCCGCAATTTTATTTTATTTAACTTTATGTAACTTTATTTGACAAATGCGCAATAATTACGGAATTGCGCAGTATAAAAATATATAATTATTTATTTTAATTTTAATAAATAATCAGAATACAGTATAATTTAAATTTTAATAATAATATTTAAAAAAAAATGCGCTAAAAAATTATTTTATTTTATTTTATTTTATGCGGAATGCGCAATCCTCGGTTTTCATCTTTTTAAGGTCCGCCATAAAAAACCGTTTTTTTATTTTTTAAAAATCATTTTATTTTTCTGAACTTTTAAAAGTAAAAACACAGGATTGCGCATTCCGCAT
>JACCDX011374567.1_pt1 | contig 17398 bp, 13 predicted proteins | sample 7449681 | NCBI WGS metagenome assembly JACCDX01 (sample SAMN15323450, study PRJNA562643) | freshwater metagenome | isolation source: river surface water | place: USA:Blue River Watershed | collected 2017-08-18
GTTCCCGCTCTCGTAGTAGTCGTGGTGGTCGTCGTGAAGATGATAGCAATGATGATAATGAGAACAACCAAGATGGTGGAAAGAAGAAGAAACGCTCCATGAAACGCCGTTCCCGTTCTCGTAGTCGCCGTGGTGGTCGTCGTGATGATGATAGCAATGATGATAATGAGAACAACCAAGATGGTGGAAAGAAAAAGAAGCGTTCTGTGAAGCGCCGCTCTCGTTCCCGTTCTCGTAGTCGTCGTGGTGGTCGTCGTGATGATGAGAATGACCAAGATGGTGGAAAGAAGAAACGTCGTGTGAAGCGCCGCTCTCGTTCTCGTTCAAAGAGTCGTCGCGGTGGAAGTCGTGATGATGAGAATGACCAAGATGGTGGAAAGAAGAAACGTCGTGTAAAGCGTCGTTCCACTTCACGAAGACGTAAGAGTCATCGTGGTGGATTTGCACCTTATGATGAGGCTTTTGCTACCAGAGATGCTGGACATACCAAAACAGGAGAACCATTTGGAGGTTATACAAAGCTTTCTCCTCCTCCAGTTAAAGAGCCATTTGCTATTACAAAATTTAATCCTCCTTCTATAGATGAACCATTTGCTGCTGTAAGACTTAAAGATGGTGGAAAACGCAAAAAGCGTCGCACTACTCGTCGTCGCAAACACCGTGGTGGATTCGCTGATTTGAATCAAGCATTCAACACCTCCAAAAGTAAAGGAATTTTAGCAGGTGGAAAGAAAAAGAAATCCAAGCGAACCAAACGTCGCTCTCGCCGTTAAATAACCATTTTTTTAATATAATTTTTATATTTTATTTGAATATAAAAAAATATGAATCATAAAAGAGGAGACACAACTTTGAAAATGAAGAAAAAAGTCTATTATGTGGTACATCGAGGAAGAAAAACGGGAATCTATGATACATGGAGGGAATGTCAAGTTCAAGTAGAGAATTATGAAGGAGCTCAATTTAAGAAATTTGAGAATGAAGAGGAGGCAAATGAATTTCTGGTAAAAGGATTTGGAAATAAAAAAACGTTTTCAAAAGCACAAACTGTTGCAAAAAAAATAGAATCAAAAAATGAACAAAATATGGAAGAGATGCTTCAATATGATGATGAAAAAATTTATATTTATACAGATGGTTCTCGTATTCTTCATAATAAAACATTTTATTGTGGATATGGATTTTTTATACCATCAAAAGGTATTCGAGTGGGAAGACCTTTATTAAATCAAAAGAATACCAATAATCGTGCAGAATTGATGGCGATTTTAGAATCAGTGAAAAGTTTAAATGAAGAAGATAAAAGAAAACGATTATGTATATTTACAGATTCTCAATATTCTATTTATTTGTTTACAGGAACAGGAGAACGATATGAGAGAAATCAATGGAAGAATGAGAAGAACGAAGAAGTTCCTAATATTGATTTAATACAACAATTATTACATTTAAAACGAAATTATACCATACATTTATTAAAAGTAAGAGCACATACAAATGCACAAGATGAACATTCTTTAGCAAACGCAGTTGCAGATAGATTAGCAAATGAATCAGCAAGAGAACATATGGAAAGAATATTAGGAACACATCAAGAGAATCCATTTCGCCAACAGATGTTTGGTGAGCCTTATACACAAGAGGAATATAAGAGGAAGATATGTGAAGATGTAGAGAGTAAAAGGGTTGCATTATCACCGAGTGAATTATTTGAATCGTATGATGCAAATAAAGTGAGAGAGACAAAAAAGAAATTACTTGAAAAGAAAGCGAATCCTCCACCGAAAGAGACACCGAAAACACTTCAAAATTCAAATCTCATGTCTTGGTTTCAAGATTCTTAAAGGAAAATAAAATTATTATTATTTTGAGAACAATTGATTCTCTTGGAACCTGTTTGAGAATAACATCCACCACGTCCTTGTTTAAAGGTGTTAATAACACCTGTTCCATTTGCAAATCTTTTAATAACATAAGTAATTCCATTGGAATTAGAATAACGAATTTGTGTGGAAATAACACGAGGCATCTTTTTTTCTATACTAAAGAATCATATATTTTTATCGATTCTTTAAAAAATAATTCTCCAAAAATATTTATGAATGAATACCAGAGAGAATTGAATCATGGCTCCAACACCAACTTTTACTATACCTACTACATTGAATTTTTTTTATAATACAACTACTTCTACGAATGGTTCAACTTATATTCAAGTATCTTTTACTTTAGACCCTCCAGACCCAAATTATTATTATTCAAATGGACAATGGTATGGAGCAGTAACTATACCCAACTGGAACACTTTAACAAATATACCTACAGCTTATCATGTTGTAAATAAAAATTATGAGTATTATTATGTTCGCGGAACGGTCACAGATGGACTTTCATCATTTAAACACGGAGATTCAAATGATTGTACATTGCAATTTATTGATTTTATCATTACTGCTGATTCTACTACTATTTCATCTGGAAGTACTGTAAATATTACTTGTATCAATACAACTTCTCTTCCTGTGGGTACTACATTAAGTTTTAGTTGGACAGCCACCAATGGTAATATTACTTCTTCAACCACTTTAAGTACAATCACAGCACAACCCATTAATTTTACAAATACTCCTCAAACCATAACTTATCAATGTACAGTTACAGATGGAGTTTATGCATCACTTGTTTCTTCTATTCAAATTACTGTAAATCCTTCAAATGATTTATCATTTACAATTTCCCCATCATCTCCTCTCTTTTTATATGATTCAACTTCTCCTACTTATTATGGACAAACTCTATTAACATCCAATTATTCTTCCTCTTCAAGTTCTACCTATTCTGTTTCAAATTATCAATGGTATCTTAACAATGTAGCTATTCCTTTAGCAACTCATTCTACATATACAATTACAAATGTCACAAATCAACCTTATACAGTAAAAGCTGATTTTACATTAGATGGTACTACTTTTAATGCAACATCATCGAATTCACCAACTCCTACCAATGAAGTTTTCAGTATGTCTCCATCTATATCTTTTGTATTTTCATATAATGAAATTACTTTTGGTTTTAGTGGTTCTTATCCTTCTCTTACTTTTTTATGGACATGGTCTTCTCTTTCAACTTATATTGATGGAAATATAATTATTGATGATGGAAGTCCTATGGTTATTGTACAACCTTTTTTTACAGGTGGAACATCTCCTCAACGTGCTACCGTTATTTATCAAGTTAATGTTTCAAATGGAGAAGGATCTACTTTAACAAGTTATTATAATCTTCAAGTTGATTCTCAAGTATTTATTTCTACATCACCTTTTGATACAACTGTTATAAATGGAAATCCTATTACTTTAACTGCTGAAATTTATGATAATACAGATGTCACATTTGAATGGTTAGATGACCGTGGTAATATCTTACCTACTACTCAATCTTTCTCTTATGACCCTTCTATTTATGCATCTGGATATACAGGTACTATTCTTATTTATATAAAAGTCACAAATGCAGATGGATTTGAAAGTCAAAATACAAAAACCATAACCATTCTTCCCTCACCTACATTAACAGTTTCTCCTTCTTCACCTAATTTTTTAGTAGATATTACATACAGTCGTAATGGAACTACATTATTATCTTCTTCAACAGAATCAGGATTTTCTTTATCTTCATTACAATGGTATTATGGAGATGGTACAATGATAGTAGGAGCAAATTCTTCAACATATTCATTTTCAAGTTATCCAGCTTCACCATCAACATTTTATGTAGATGCAACGATATCAGGTTATGGAAATACATTTCCTTCTTCTATTTCAAATACAACTTCTGTAGTTTCTCAAAAGAATTTTAGTTGGACAGTCCCTATTTCACATGTTTATGCAAATACAACATTTACAATGTCTGCAACAAATATATCAGGAATTACATATTCATGGTCTTCATCAAATCCAAATGCAAATATTACTTCTGTCACCGATACAAATTCAATCACAGCTCAACCTATAAATACAACCAGTTCTACTATTACAATAAGATACGATATCACTATTACAGATGGACAAGGAGCTACATTAAATACATATCAAGATATTGAAGTCGATCCAGCAGTCACAATTACAGCTTCAGCAAATGAAACAAAATATTTAGGTAATTCAATTACATTTGTAGCAACAGCACTTAATGTAAGTAGTTATGAATGGTATTATACAAGTAGTACATATTCTAATCATCTTATGAATTTTATGAGTGGAAGTAATATTTATGTATATGAACCAAATAATTTGATAGGAAATGTAAAAGTATATTGTAAAGTGACAAGTACCTTTGGAGGAATATCCATTCAATATTATGAAATTACTGTTTTACCCAATGTAATCATTCCAAAAAATACAATTGAAGTATATTACACAGATAAACTTGTTTTAGAAGCTACAGGAGGAAATAGTTATACTTGGGAACCTATTAAAAATTCTCCTTATTTACCTGCATCTTGTTATCCGTCTTTTGATACAGCAAAAATAGAATTTACACCAGAAAGAGACTTAGAATATGTAGTAACAGCTTATGATGAAATGGGAAATGAAGATTCAACAACTCTTTTTATTAAAGTGGTTGATAAACCAATGAAACAAATTGATATTGATATTTTACCTGTTTCATTGTATGAAAATATAATGCAGAGAAATACAAATCAAATTATTCAAAAATTAAAAAAGAATACAACTTTATTGAAACAATTGACGGAGTTTTATAATGTAGTTTTAATGAATGCATATAAAACAAAATTTCAAGCAAAACAAGGAAGAGGATATCGAGTTCCTTGGATAACAAGATTTCAAATCACCAATCAAAAAAATGAAATGTTACTCTCTTTTACACAACAATATGAATTTTTACAATATTTGTTGAAAGATAATACTTCGCATTTCTCATTTTTAGTAAATATCATTCAATATAATTTTGTTCTTCCTTCTTGTAAAGTCAAAAAGAATTATTATATACAGAAATAGGTTTTAAGATAGAAAAAAAAATAAATCAAAAGATAGATTCTTGATAATAAAGATGAGTAATCATATTTTACAACAATATACTATGTGTCCGATTTGTAAAAATTTAATTTATAAACATCATATACAATATCATTATCGTGAATGCAAACAAAAAGATGATGAACGAAAAATACGTGAAGAATTGCAAAAACATGCAATGCCTCCTCATTTAAGACAACAGATGTTATATCAACAACAGCAACAAGAATTAAAAAAGAAAATACAATCAAGTCCTATTGTAAAAAATATAATACAAACGGTATTTCCAGAAAATCAAAAAAAACAAGAATTGGAAAAAAAGAAATCAAACGAAAATCAAAAATATATTCATGAAATGAAAATCAATATTGATTTACAAGAAATGGAAAGTAAAACTGATTTACAAAAACAAATTGAACAAATGAAACAAGAAATTGAACAAAATGAAATCAAAAAACAACAAAAAATAAAAGAATTAGAACAATTAAAAAAACAAAAAGAATTCGAAGAAATGAAAAAACAAAAAGAATTTGAAGAAATGAAAAAACAAAAAGAATTTGAAGAAATGAAAAAACAAAAAGAATTCGAAGAAATAAAAAAACAAAAAGAATTGGAAGAAATAAAAAAACAAAAAGAATTCGAAGAAATAAAAAAACAAAAAGAATTGGATGAAATCAAAAAACAAAAAGAATTAGATGAATTGAAAAAACAAAAAGAATTCAAAAAAGAAAAAGAGAAAGAGAAAGAGAAACAAAAAGAGAATCAAGAATTAATCACAGTGGAGAATTATCGTCCTCCTACAACTGTTTCTATTTATCATGAACAAGTCATGTATCATTTTTTTATGTTATATGAAAAATTATTTTATGAATATGTGCAAGGAAAAACGATTGCATTAGTAGGTCCTGCAGAATCTATTTTAGGAACAGGTAGAGGACATATTATTGATAAATTTGATGTTGTTGTTCGATTAAATAAATCGATTCCCTTACCCAAAGATTTAAGTAGAGATATAGGAACAAGAACAGATGTATTATATAATTCATTGAATACAAGTGATTTTCCGGGAGAGAATAAATTATCACCGACACTTCATAAAAAATATGGAATTAAATTTGTATGTTCTTCTTATCCTTGTATGAGTGTTTTTCGTGAAGATATATTACATTATGTTCGAAAATATAAATTTGAACTTCCTTTTAAAGTGATGGATGAACGAAAATTTCGTAAATTTGAACAATATTTAGGAACCCGTCCTTATACAGGAACTTGTGCAATCATGGAATTATTATCTTTTCCTATTAAATATTTATACATTACAGGTTTAGATTTCTATTATTCAAAATATTATAGTCAATATCGTGAAATATCAAAAGGACAATTAAAATACACACGAAATAGTAATATACATAATGCAAAACCTCAATTGCAATATTTGAAGAATATTGCATTAGTAGATGATAGAGTTTTATTAGACCCTTTTTTAACAAAAATTGTATTTGAAGATTATGATAGAATATGGAATCAAATGAAATCAATAAAAAAGACACATATCTTTGGTTTTCAAAATGAACAAATCAAACAATATTTTGAAATGAATTTATGTAAAGTTTGTTTTACAAAAGAATATATGCTTCCCATTCAAGAAGAAAAACCTATTTTTATTTTTACAAATCTACGTGATATGAATATGCATGAAAATCAATATATATTTTACATTTCTACACAAAGAAGAGATGTATTACAAATACAAGAAAAAGGATATACAAATTATGTAGGTAATTTTTATTTTACACAACAGAATGTAAAAGAAATTCCCACAATGTATTTACATACAAAATTTTTACATGAAATGAAAACACTTTTACAAAAATTCAATATGAAAAATCCATCACTTCATTTCTTACTCTTTTTAGCTATTTTGCTTTATATTCCACAAGATGATATTCTTATTTATGAAAAAGATTCATCATTATGGATGACAAATTTGGAAGAGAAGAAGTTTTGTATGTATTTGTTACGAAAAAAAGTATTTCAATATCAAAAATAAAAATATCTCAATCAAATTTAAAGAATATGAAATATTTATTTAAAATTCATTATAAAGAAATTATTCTTGTTTTAGCCATACTTTTTTTTACAATTTTATCTGGTTATGTGACTGTTTCACCTCAACTTGTTTATTTTGTGAAAGAAGATAGATGGATGCAACTACTTGCTGTGTATGTAGTTTCTCTTTCTCTTATTTTATCATTTAGAAGTACAACAGATATCAAAATTGAATATTTAATTAATGCATTAATCATTACTCTTCTTTTTGGTATTATTACAAAACCAAAACCAAAATTAGCTGAAAAAGTGAAAAAAGAAGTAAAAAAAGTTGGACATAAAATTCATGAATTGGATAATACTTTAGAAAATGAATATGAATCTATTAAAGATTCTATGCGTCTTTAAGTTCATTTTCCATTTCCCCATTTTTTATCATTTCATCTAAATTGTCAATTTTATCGAATAAATTGAGAATATATCCATTTTGTCTAGTTTCTTTATATTTATCACAAAAATCTTGAAATGATTCCATGGTTAATCTTCTTAATTCATTTTTTGTAAAAATTTCATAAAGTGTATAAGCCATTAATTCACGAGGAATCTCTTGATGATATGTTTCTTCATATTCTTTTTGTAATGTTTCATATAATTTCATATATAAAAGAATCGTTTCCATTTCTTCAAAAGATTTAAAATAAGTATCATAAAAATTACGAAATTCTTTCATACGCATAATCTTATCTAAACCTGATAAGAAAGCATTTGTCTTCAATATCTTTTGTCCTTTTTTAATCACATGATTTTGAAAAGAGTGACGATATGAAGTTGGGTCTGAAAATGATTTACGAATAAGTTGTCCTTCCATTTTTACATCTACTATTCTTTTTTTTTTATATTCATAAAAAATAATATGTGAATATAGAATGATATAAAATATGTCAGTACCACATGTACTAACGAAAGAAGAAGAAGAAAAAAAACAAGTAATATCAGCAAAAAAAATAGCAGAAAAAGAAATAAAAGAAGTACAAAAAAAAATAAATGAAGCACAAGCAATAATAAATGATATGACAAAAACAACAGTAGATAAAGAAGCAGCAACAAAAGCAAAAGAAGAAGCAATAAAAAAAAAAGAAGCAGTGTCAATCATATTAAAAATAACAATCAATAAATTAAAAGAAATAGGGAAAAAAAAATCAGTACCACCTGAAATGACACATCCAACAGAACCTATACCTATGACTCAACCTTTAATGACACCACCAGAAAAAAAAATAAAAAAAAATCATAACAAAAATAATGATAATTTTGAACATTTTGAAAAAAAACGAAGAGAACAAGGAAAGCATGAAAGAAAGAAACATCATTCTACAAAATCAAAAAAGAGAGGAAAGCAACATAAATCTTTTCAAAAAAAGAATGAAGGAAATGAATTTGAAAATTTATTCGAAAAGAAAAGAGGAGAAAGTTCTCCATTTAATATTTTGTATTCGAATGATTTATTGTATAAAAAAGAAATCAAATATGAAAAAGAAAAAGGAAAGAATCAAAAAAAATCATCTAAAAAAGAAGTTCAGGAAAAGAAATACAAAAAGAAACCTGAACACAAAAGTGAAACTAAAACTGAACAAAAAACTGAACAGAAACATGAAAATAAAAAACCATCTTTATTTAACAATTCCATTTCATCCAACAAAAAAGAAAAAGAAGAAATAAAAGAAGAACCTCCTATTGAAAAGAAAATAGAATCCAAACCTAAAAATGTCTTAAAATCTAAAAAAGAAAATACAATTGAACCCATTCTTCAAACTCCCAAAGATAAAGAATGCATGTTAGTTGCTTATTTAGAATTTCTCATTCGAAATCATTTACCTTCTATGCATACTTTTGTAATCAAAGGATATTCTACACTCCGCAAAAAAATACAAAAAAATTATGTGTATCTTTCTTTTGCTTTGAAAGATAATCAACAAGAAAAAAAATTATCACTCCTTCTTCTTACTCTTCTCCATTATATCACCAAAAACAAAGATGAAAGTTATCTGCTTTTAGAAATATTTACCAATAAAAAATATAAATGGACTTCTACTCTTTCTGTGGGTCAAAAAGAAGACTTAAAACTTTCATTACTCAAAAAAATAGAATCTTCTAATGAACTCCAATCTTTCATTCAACAAATACTTTCTCAATATAAATCTCATTTTCTCTAATCTTCCGAAAATAAACTGACTGCTTTCACTTTAATGGTTCTTTTTATTTTAGGAGGTGGTGTAGTAGGTGGTGTTGGAATTAATGGATTTTCCATCATTTCAATAGGTGTCTCAATCACAACTTTCTTTCGACTTTTTTTCACAGGAATTCCAAAATTAGGTTTTGAAATCATATCTCTCTCTTCTTCTGTACAATCAAATAAATACAATATGATTTTTTTAGCTATCGAAATTCCAATCCTTTTTTGCTGTACTCCATATTTTATTTCACTCACAAATAATACCATTTTTGTTATATCTCCCTCTTCACGAATCTTCTTTATAAAATTCTCCATATTCCCATATTGTGCATATATAACTTCTGCAATTGCATTTGATACTTGTGGAATAACAGATAACATCGTTTTAAATCCAACTTTTTCATCCAAATTTTCTTTTTTGATTGTTTTAAAAACTTGATATTCTAATTCTTCATTTCCTTTTTCCATTCGTTCAGCAAGTATCTCCTCATAATTCTTTTCAAAACATCTTTTTATTTTTAAGATAACTTCCATTGTTTCTTCCAAATCTTTTGTACGATAAATCATGATTTTATCCCGCACCACTGTATTTACCATAACACCGTCAAAAATAGTTTTACCTAAATGAAATCTTTCTAAATCATCACCTTCTAAAATATAAATTTTACGAATTTTGGAAGAAACTGAATGTAACAATCTCTGTTTTTGTTCTTTATATCTTCCATCTGTGATAGAACTTGATAAATCTTCCAATGTTTTTCTTTCTATCATTCCAAATATCTCTTTCGTTTTTTCATCTATAATATGAATATCTCCTATATCTAATGTTTTTACATCAAAGGTTAGACAATTCATCTGCATTTTTAGAATTAAATCTCTTTCTCGATTATCGATATGAATTTCCATTCTTTCAATCTCTTCTCTTTTTTTTCCCATATTCTTTATATCCAATTATCCACTTTTTTAAAAATACAAAAGAATGAAAGAAAAAATGAACATTTATTTCGATATAAAGAAAAACAAATAAAAGAGAGTAGAGTAAAAAATGGAGACAACACAACAACCGAGAGAGATAACAATTTATACAGTTTATAATGAGAACAATGTTTTTATAACGAAGGAAAATATCAAAAAAATATTACGGAAAGGAGGAATCCGTCGTGATATCCAGAATCTTGATATTTTCCAAGAAGCTTTTGTACATGAATCCTATTGTAATAAAACGGATTTTTTAAAGAATGAAAAATATTTTGGTAGATATGAACCTTATGATGTAACACGTCCAGACCATCAAAATATGATACCACTTCAAAACAAGACAGGAGAACGTCTTGAATGGTTAGGAGATGGTATATTGCAGAGTGTAATAGCAAATTATTTATTTAAACGTTATGAGGACCAACAGGAGGGTTTTTTAACAAAATTGCGAAGTAAATTGGTAAAAACAGATACTTTAGCGAAGTTATCAAGGAAAATGGGATTTGATAGATATATTATGATGTCAAAACAGAAAGAGTTAGTAGGTGGAGGAAGGAATGATGAGCGTATATTAGAAGATGCATTTGAGGCATTTATAGGTGCAATGTCAATTGAATTTGGAAGTGAAGATGAGGTGGAAGGATATCGAGTCTGTAGAGATTTCTTATTGAAAGTGTTTGAAGATAATATTGATTTTACAGCATTGATTATGAAAGAAGATAATTATAAAGACCAATTGATGAGATATTTTCACAAAGTATATGATAAATATAATCCTGTGTATGAAGTGAAGAATGTGGAACTTGTGGAGAATGAATCAGGATTAACATCAAGAAAGTATCATATTGCAGTAAGAAATATTGATGGAGAAATAGTAGGAGAAGGAGTATCATTCATGAAGAAGGATGCAGAAGTGAAGGCAGCAAAAGCAGCACTTCAGCATTATGGTATTATGGATGGTTATTAGATATATTTCATTTTATTATTTTTATTTTTTATTATTTTTTTATTTTTACAAATTACAATTTCAAAATAACGATTTTGAAATGTGTAAAAAAAATACAGATTAAATATAGAGTTCTTTTGGAATGAATGAAACAAAAAACAATAATAATTCTGGAATTATCAATCGTTCTAAAAAAAAGAAGAAAATTATAATCAATACATCCAAAAATACATCTATGAACGCACCCAGTAATACACCCATGAATACTGTAATGAATACTATCATGAATGTAGCTATGAATACAGGAATGATAACAAGTTCAAAAAAGAAAAAGAAGATTATTATGAATCAGCCGAGTGAGGAGGTAGAAATTGCACAACAAATCAATGTAAATATTGAAAATTCACCTGTTGAACCTCTTTTTTGGATTCTTCCAAATAAAAAATCATTTCCTCAATGGGTAAGTGAAACTTTCCTTAAATATCGTGCAAATGGAAGAGCTCCTGCACCCACAACAGGTCCTAAAAAAGCTTTTAAATACCAGAAATTATTACGTGATTATATGCAAAATAAATCTCCTTATCGAGGAGTACTTTTATTTCATGAATTAGGTGCAGGTAAAACGATGTCATCGATTATCATTGCTGAGAATTTAAAAACAGAGAAGAATATTGTGGTTATGTTACCGGCTTCTTTAAAACCCAATTTTGAGAAAGAGATTCAATCTTTACCTACTTATCAAAAAAATCCTGAAGCATGGAAAGAGAAATATTCTTTTGTCTCTTATAATGCTTCCAATACATTAAGTCAAATTCGAAGATTAGGTTCTTTAGATAATAAAGTAATTATTATTGATGAAGTACATAATTTAGTTTCTAAAATGGTAAGTGGTATAATGGGAATATCAAAACAGGGTTTAGAGATATATCATTTATTGATGGAAGCACAAAATTCGAAGATAGTAGCATTGAGTGGAACACCTGTAATTAATGACCCATTTGAGATAGCAGTATTAATGAATATATTGAGAGGATATATTGAAATTACAAATTTTGCAATTCAAAATGTGGATCCAAAATATGGTGAAACGTGGGATTTTAAAGAGTATGAGGCTAAATTGGCCCAGATTCCTTTTGTAGATTTTATAGAAATCAATAAAGTAAATAAATCCATCTCTTTTCATATTACAGTGAAAAGTTATACAGAAGATTATAGAAATACAATTGAAAAGATACAACAAGTTTCAAGAGAACATGGAGTGGAAGTAAGATTTCTTTTAGCAGAACCTTATTCACTTTTTCCTATTGAAGAGGAGGGTGAAAAATTCCGTGAATATTTTATTCAAGAAGACCCTGAAAAAGGTGATAGAATAAAAACAACGATGATTCCTATTTTTAAAAGTCGTATTTTAGGTCTTATTTCTTATTATCGACCTCTTTTAACAAATTATCCAGAAGTGATACATCGTGATATTTATCGAATTGATATGAGTCATTATCAATATCAAATTTATAGTATATTGAGAGAGAAGGAGAGATTAACAGAGAAGGGGAGTGCAAAATCGAAGGGTAAGAAGAAGAAAGAGAAGACAAAGAGTACATTCCGTGTTTTTTCGCGTCAATGTTCTAATTTTGTATTTCCAGAGGAGATACCTCGTCCTTATCCAGACCCTAAATTTATTGTGACATTGAAACAAAAAGAGAAGATGAATCAAGAAGATTTCCAAAAGATAGCAGAACAGGAAGAGATGGTTAATAATGAGGGTAAAATTTCACTTGAATATAAAAATCGTATTGAAAATGCTCTTCAACAATTAGTTGAAAATGGTGAAACTTATTTAAGAGCTGGACCTGAAGGTCTTGATAAATTATCTCCTAAAATGCGAATGATGTTAGAGAATATACAGCAGAGTCGTGGTCTTGTATTTGTGTATTCTAATTTCCGTACATTGGAGGGTATTGAAATCTTTACCAAAATTCTTCAATTTAATGGTTTTTCGCCATATGGTATAAATGATGATAAACCAAAATTTGCAATGTATTCAGGTACAGAGGACCAAGAACAGAAGACAGCTATTTTACGAATGTTTACATCTGTAGAGAATAAAGAGGGTGAATTATGTAAAATATTATTAGCAACATCTGCAGGTGCAGAAGGTCTTGATTTAAAGAATATTCGTCAAATTCACATAATGGAGCCCTATTGGAATCAAATGAGAATACAGCAGGTGATAGGAAGAGGTGTTCGTCGTGGTTCTCATTTAGATTTACCACCAGACCAAAGAAATATTGAGATATTCCGTTATTTTAGTGTATTGGGACCTGAGGAGATGAGAGTAAGTCGTGAGAAGGTATCTACAGATGAGCATATCGATATGATATCACAGAAGAAACAGATAGTATTAGATGAATTGAAGATAATGATGAAAGAGTGTGCATTTGATTGTATATTAAATTATCCAGATATTCAGGGAGAATATCGTTGTTTTGGATTTGGAACGGATGCAACGGGAATAGCATATTTCCCACAATTGAGTAAGAATGTGGTATATACGAGTCGAACATCGAATGTGAGAACAGAGAAGAAAGAGTTGGTACAAGCGATATATTTTGATAAGAAAATATATTTGATAGATAAAAAGAATCGAAAGATGTATTTAATGCGAAGTAATGAGAAAGAGTTGGTGGATGTTCCTGAAAAAGATAGAAAAGTAGTGTATGTGAATCCTGATAATTTTGAAATTTATGAACCCAAATCCATCAAAACCAATCATCCCATCCGTCTTGGTTATGTCACGAAATCCAGCGGTTTCTCTAAAACAAAGAAAGATTAATATCCAAAAAAAAAACTGCACCATATAGGTAATATAAATAAACATAGCATAGACACGATTTTCGCGGGTGAGGGCTGGTTGGGCGTAGCCCACCTGCCCGAACCATTATAGATTCGATTGTGGCCTTTATGGTCCAATCGAGCCTCTTGAGCCGTTAGGCGAACCCCAGAACCAAATTTATATTCTTAAACATGTAATTACATCATCCAATGAATTAATTGGATGACCAATCACACGAGGATGATTTAATAATTGATAATCATTTCCATTTTCATCATATCTATCTCCAAAAAAATGTATTTCTCCATATTCTCCCAAATACTTCATACATTGTACTTTATCCCAATCTTTTGGATAGATACTTAAACCTACTTCTCCACCATATACAACTTCTAATTGTGAATCTTTTCTCTCTTGTAATTGTATCCATAATCTTTTTCGATATTCTAATTTTTTATCCATTTTGATAAATCTCTCTCTTTGTTCAGGAGTAGATTGCATTCCCACTAAAGAGATATAAATTAAACCATTTCGAATATCTACAAAATGACCACTTACTTCATAATTCGATTCTGCAATAAAACGCAAGGAATGTTTAATTAATTTCTGTGTTTGTTTATAAGAAGGATGATGAATAAACATATTCTTTTTTACTAATTTTCCATTTTCATAAACTACAGAACCACATTCCAAAAATAAATAACGAAATAAAGATAATGATTCACCCATCTGCTTTTGCACTCTATCATAATTTCCTCCACATACTAATCCCATATCACATTTCATTACATTTTTCCATTTTTGTAATGATTCTACCATATCCATGGAAATAGGTTGTCCAGATAAACATAAAGTTCCATCTACATCAAATAAATAAATAGTTTTGATTTCTTCTTTCTTTTTCACTTCTTTGATTTCTTCTTTTTTTTCAATTGGAATAGGAATCTCTTTGACAGATTCCATTTGAAATGACATATCCATATGTAAATCCAATTCAATCACTTCATTCTCTTTTTTTGTTCCATTCAATACATGCTTTTCTCCATTCTTCATTTCTTCAGCAATATGAGGAAGCATGGAATTATCCATACCCTGAACAGGAATTTGCATCAAATTATCTATCGTTGGATTCCACATTCCAATATTTGTAATAGAAGGTTTGGATATTTCAATATTTTCAATTTGTATATTTTCAAAAGAAGGAATGTCTCCCAAATCCATTTCTGTCTATATTCCTTTTCTATTTTTTTCTTTTCCAAATAAATTCATTTGTCATTATTTTTGGATTTCTTTAAGTACTCTTTTTTATGTGAAATGATACTCAATATAAAAAATCATTATTTTCTTTAAGTACTTTTCCATTTGGAGAAATTAATTGAATATAAAAGAGAGGATATTGCCGACTTGATATATTTTGATTCAAATTTACGAAACATATCACCGAAACCATTCTTCCATGTACATTATTAGATTCCTATTTCTTTTTTAACTCTCATTCCTAAATTTTTTGATTTATTAAATAAATAGTATGAATAATTTATAATACAGACAAGTAACACAATCCATACTATGATTAAAAATAAGAATACTTTATTTATAAATCCTATTTTATGATAAAATAGAAAATAGCATATTATATATGACATAATGATAAGAAATAAAGTAAATACTAAAAATAATGAAGATAGTGCTGAAAAATAATAATCTTGACGACCTGCATCTTTTGAATCTTCATATAATTTCTCTTTTTCTGGAGGTAATGGTATATAAGTTATTACTCCATTTGGTAATCTTTTTTCAATATTCCAATATTGTGGTATTTCTCCATATGATAAAGTTCCCATTTAATATAATATATTTATAATAAATATTTATTTTATAAAATGGAAACGTAATATTCTATAATTCAGGTCTTTCAACAGGTTCGGCATAAAATATGAAATGAACGTAAATAAACAAAAAGGGATACGTAAATCTATTTTTTGGTATAAAAAAAATGAAAAAAGAAAAGAATAGAAATCAAGAACAATAAGAAATCTATCAAGTCAAGCAATTGAAAATGACTGCTTACGTATCTATTTTTGATACATTATGTGAAACAGATGAAAATGGAAAGAAATTTGTTTCTTTTGATTCCGCATGGAATTATTTGAAATCAAACTCACTTTCGCATATCATCTCTTATTATCGATGTGAAGATTCAAATGAATTACGAAATATGGAAAAAACATTTTTGACATGCATTCAATATGCAAATATATATTCTTTTATGTATCATTTATGTAATCAATCGGGATATCCTATGAAATTACATGAAATGCAAAAAGAATATATGAAAGAATTTTATATGGAAAACGCCAATTTTTTACTTACAAAGAATGATGATATGGATTTTATGAATACATTTATGGTATATTATGAAAAACATAAAACATTTTTGGTGAAATGGTGGTTTCGATATTTTGCATATTTGGAACATTCTTTTATGTTTTATCAAAAGATGATGAGATTGGAAGACCAATTAAATTCTCAATTTTATGAATTTTTTTATCTCCCTCTCGAAAATCGAATTTTGTCCATTTTGTCAAATTCTTGGAATCGCGAACGAGATAATCCTCAACAAAAAGAAATGATGCTTCGGCATTGGTTATCTTTTTTTAAGAGTTTCTCCTTCTTGTGTCAAGAGAAACAGATTTTTGTATATGATATTTTCAATACATTTTTCTTACAACAATCAAGAGAATATTACCAGAGGAATGCAATGGAATGGAAACATACCAGAACGAATTTGGAATATTGTTCTTTTATTTATGAATTTCGCAAAATGGAATGTCAGCGTATTGATTTTTATCTATATGAAGATTCTCAAATAGAATTGAATAAAATATTTGTGGAAGAAACAATGATGAATATGTTGGATGAAATTCTTGAAAATAAACAAGATGGAATTTTGATTTTATTGGAACAAAAGAATTATTATGATATCCAAAAAATATTTGAAATGATGATTATGATTCCCAATGATGTAGGAACTGAACGTTTTTCAATCATTACATCCAAGTATATTCAAGATGTTTTAGAGAATTTGATTTCAACTCTTTTATCATCTACGGATGCAAAAGAAATGAATCATGTTGTCATATCAAATATAACAGATGTTGTTTATTATTATTTTGATGTGATTGAAGTGAAATTGAATAATCATTTTATGGTTTCAAAGAAATTTCATGAAATATTGAAAAATGTGTTTAACCAGAAATATCCCAATTGGGAATATTCTACACAATTCTGTATTTTTATTGATAATATGATGAAAACATCCA
>JACCDX010832352.1_pt1 | contig 17397 bp, 13 predicted proteins | sample 7449681 | NCBI WGS metagenome assembly JACCDX01 (sample SAMN15323450, study PRJNA562643) | freshwater metagenome | isolation source: river surface water | place: USA:Blue River Watershed | collected 2017-08-18
AGGTTGGCCTCGATCATCTCCTTCTTGGCCTCGCGCGAGGCGGTCTCGCCCGCGTTCATGCGCTTGTTGATCTCCTTGAGCTCGGACAGCGGCACCACCACCTGGGCCTGCAGGTCCATCAGCTTCTGCTGCAGCTCCTGGATCGGCGGAATGTTGCGGGCGATCACGGTGCTCCAGGGCTTGCCCGCAGCGGCCTGCTTCTCCACCCACTTCAGATTGAGCAGGTTGGGCGGGAAGTCCTTGATGAACACGTCCTGCGGCATGCCGCACTTGTCCACGATGATGCGGCGCAGGTCGCGCTCCTTCTTGCGCACGTCATCGACCTGCGCGCGCACCATGTCGCACAGCTTCTCGATGGTCTTGGCCGTGAAGCGGATCGTCATCAGCTCCTCGGAGAGGGCGTGCTGCGCCTTCACGTAGGCCGGCGTGCCCCAGCCTTCCTTGTCGTAGATCTTGTGCATCTTCTCGAACAGCGAGGCGATGCGCTCGAACCGCTCCAGGGCCTGGTTCTTGAGTTCTTCCAGCTTCTTGGTCAGGGCCTTGGAGCCGCCGTTGCCGTCGTCGTCGTCGTCGGCGTCGAACTCGTCGAAGTCTTCCTCGGCCACGTAGTCGTCGGCCTCGTTGGGGTTCGAGAAGCCGTCGACCACGGTCGAGATGACTACCTTGCCTTCGCGGATCTCGGCGGCCATGCGCAGGATCTCGGCGATGGTGGCGGGGGAGGCGGAGATCGCCTCCATCATGGCCATCAGGCCGCCCTCGATGCGCTTGGCGATCTCGATCTCGCCCTCACGGGTGAGCAGTTCGACCGTGCCCATCTCGCGCATGTACATGCGCACCGGGTCGGTGGTGCGGCCGAATTCGCTGTCCACGGTCGACAGGGCGGCCTCTGCTTCCTCTTCGGCCTCTTCGGCGGTGGCCGCCGTCGGGGTCGTGTTGTTCAGGAGCAGCATCTCGGCGTCGGGCGTCTGCTCGTACACCGCCACGCCCAGATCGTTGAGCATGGTGACCACGACCTCGATGGTCTCGGCCTCGACCAGCTTCTCAGGCAGGTGGTCGGTGATCTCGGAGTGAGTGAGGTAGCCGCGGGTCTTGCCCAGGGTGATCAGGGTCTTCAGGCGCTGGCGGCGCTTGAGCATCTCTTCTTCGGTGAGGACGGTCTCGTCCAGGCCGAATTCCTTCATCAAGGCCCGTTCCTTGGCCTTGCTGATCTTCATGCGCAGGGGCTTGGCCTTCTCGGGCGTCTCGGCGGCGGGCTCCTCCGCGAACTCGGCTTCGATGTCGGAGAGGTCCTCGTCCTCGACCTCGGCGCCCTTGGCGGCGGCCTTGGGCTTGCGGCCGCGCTTGGCAGCGGCCTTGGGCGGGGCGTCGGACTCGGCGGCGGCAGCCTTGGGCGGACGGCCGGGCTTCTTCTTGACGACTTCTTCAGTGGCGGCGGCCACTGCGGGCTTCTTGGCCTCGGCGGGCGCGGCCTTGGCGGCCTTCACGGCCTTGGCAGCGGGCTTGGCCTTCTCGGCGGGTTTCTCGGCGGTGGTGCTGGCTTTCGATGCGGACACGGATTTGGCTTTCGTTGCGGGCTGGGCCGCGGCCTTGGCCTTCACCGGGGCGGGTGACTTGGCGGCTGGCTTGGCGGCGGAAGCGGGTTTGACCGCTTTCTTCGCAACGGGTTTCGCAACACTCTTGCTGGGCTTGGCTGGCTTCTTCTGTGCGGGCATACGAGACACTCCGAGACTTCAGACAAAAACGGGCAGGAACATGAGCGCGCCACGAAACCCGGCGCGGGGAGACAAGCTGGATCGGACAGGGTGCCTGTCCGCGGCAGCTCAGAGGCAAGATGGGAGGGCGAACATTTGGAATGCAGTCCTTGCGGTGAGGTGGCGGGTCGTGCGCTGATTGGCACAGTTGGCCGGGCCCGGAGGTGCTGCTGTCGCTCTTGCCGGTAGCAAACCTTACATTATACCGGCGCGCGTTGCATTCAGCTGCGATTCCTTGTCTGCGCGACCAATTGTTTCAGTCTTTGGTACGCATCGGGGTCGGTCGTCGCCCGCTGGGACAGCGCCTGCATCTCATCTGCCAGCCGCTGCTGGCGCTCGCGCTCCAGGATGTGCTCCAGCTCCTTCGGATCCGGCTCGATCCGGGCCGGCAGCTTGGCCATCAGCTGCAGCGCGAAGGCGCCTTGTGGATGGTCCTGGATGGCCTCGCGCAGCTGCTCCCAGGGCTGGGGGCCCTCGTCGTGCAGCCGGGCGTCCAGCCAGGCGAACAGGGGGCCATGGGGCGCCTCCAGCTCGCAGAGCATGTGATGGTCTTCGTGGGACAGGCGCTCCCAGGCGGGGGCGTCGGCCAGCACGATCTGCAGCGCCCGGTCGGCGCGGCCGGGTGGCAGCTGGCGGCCGGGCGTGCGACGCGGGCGGCCAGAGGCGGCGTCGTCCGGCGGCATCCCGGCATCTGACCAGCGTGACCCGCTGCCAGGGCGGCGTCCGCCCGGGGCGCTGTCGGCCCGCTCGCCGTCGCGTCCCCGGCCCGCGCCGCCTTTTGCGCTGGCCCCGCCTGCTCGCCCTCGGCCCCCCTGGCCGGCCCGTCCGGACCACAGCCCACCCAGCTCGCGCGTATCCAGCTGGCCTAGCTCCGCCAACTCCCCCAGCAGCTGCCGCTTGAGCGCGCCATCGGGCAGCAGGCTCCACAGCGGCTGGGCGTTGGCCAGCATGCGGGCCCGTCCCTCTGCGGTGGAGAGGTCGCAACCCTCGCGCGCGCTGTCGACCAGGAAGCGCGACAGCGGCGTGGCCTCGCCCACATAGCGCGAGAAGGCGTCTGCGCCGAACTCGCGGATGTAGCTGTCCGGGTCGTGCTCGGCAGGCAGGAAGAGGAACTTCACCGTGCGCAGGTCGGTGGCATAGGGCAGGGCGCCCTCGAGCGCCTTGCGCGCAGCCCGCCGGCCTGCGGCGTCGCCGTCGAAGCTGAACACCACGCTGTCGGTGAAACGGAAGAGCTTCTGCACATGGTCGGTGGTGCAGGCGGTGCCCAGCGTGGCCACCGCGTTCGGAAAGCCCAGCTGCGCCAGCGCGACCACGTCCATGTAGCCCTCGGTCACCAGCACATAGCCCTTCTCGCGCAGGGCCTGCCGGGCCTCGAACAGGCCGTAGAGCTCACGCCCCTTGCTGAAGACCGGGGTCTCGGGCGAATTGAGGTACTTGGGCTTCTCGTCGCCCAGCACCCGCCCGCCAAATCCGATGCACTCGCCCTTGACGTTGCGGATCGGAAACATCACCCGGTCGCGGAAGCGGTCGTAGCGCTTGGCGTCCTGGCCCTCGCTCTCGTCATGGGCGATGACCAGGCCGCTTTCGGCCAGCATCGGGCTGTCGTAGTCGGGAAAGACGCTGGCCAGGGTGCGCCAGCCCTCGGGCGCATAGCCGAGGCCGAAGCGCTTGGCGATCTCGCCCGACAAGCCGCGGCCCTTGAGGTAGGCGATCGCTCGGGGCGACTGCTTGAGCTGCTTGCGGTAGGCCTCGCCCGCCTTCTCGAGGACGTCGGTCAGGCTGTCCTGCTTCTTGCGCTGCTCGGCGGCCAGGGCGCGGTCACGGGGGGAGCGGTCATCCTCGGGCACCTCCATGCCGTACTGGCCGGCGAGGTCCTTGATGGCCTCGACGAAGCCCGCGCCAGTGTGCTCCATCAGGAAGCCGATGGCGTTGCCGTGCTTGCCGCAGCCGAAGCAGTGGAAGAACTGCTTGGTGGGCGAGACGGTGAAGGAGGGCGACTTCTCGGAATGGAAGGGGCACAGCCCTGAGAAATTGGCGCCGGCCTTCTTGAGCGGCACATGGCGGCCGACGATCTCGACGATGTCGGCGCGCGCCAGCAGCTCCTGGATGAATGCGTCGGGGATGGCCATTTTCGGGGGCTATTGTGCCCGCCGGTGGAGGGGCGCCATCCATCGCCGATGGTGGGGCCGCCGACGCCCTGCTCAGTCGCCCATGACGATGCCTTCCCGCCGCGGGTCGGCGCCGCCGAACCAGCCCTCGGGGGTGCGGGTGATGGCCTGCAGGCCGCTGGTCATGGCCTGCTCGCGCACCTCGGCGCCGCGCGCGCGCAGGGCGAGGGCGGTGGCCGGCGGGAAGCGGTTTTCCTCCAGCAGCGTGGGCCCGTTGTTGGATCCGAAGTTGGGCAGGTTGATCGCCTGCTGGGCGTTGAGCCCCCAGGCCAGCATGCCCCACAGGGTCTTGGCGGTGAAGTGGATGATCTGCGCGCCGCCCGGGCTGCCGAGGCTGGCGACGAACTGCCCGGTGGCCTTGTCGAAGACCAGCGTCGGCGACATCGAGGAGCGCGGCCGCTTGCCGGGCTGGACCCGGTTGGCGACCGGCCGGCCCTGAGCGTCGGCAGGCGTGAAGCTGAAGTCGGTGAGCTCGTTGTTGAGAAGAAATCCGCCCGGACGCCGCGGGTCGGTGGTGACCATCTGCCGCGAGCCGAATTGGTCCTCGATGGTGGTCGTCATGGCCAGGGCCTGGCCGCGGCCGTCGACGATGCTGATGTGAGAGGTGCCGTACTCGGGCTGTGCCGGCATCGGGGCCCAGCTGATGCGCTCCGTGCCGGGCGTCCCCGGGGTGGCGGTCTTCATGCTCTCGGCGCCGATCAACCGGGCCCGGTCGGCCAGGTACCCGGGCTCGAGCAGGCTCATCCAGCTGCCGGCCGGCGGTGCGACGAAGTCGGGGTCGGCCAGGTACTGGGCCCGGTCGGCGAAGGCCAGGCGCGCGGCCTCGGTGTAGTAGTGCAGCCAGTCCGCGGTGGGCAGGCCGTCCTGCACCTCGAGCGTGGATGCAGGCGTCTGGTTGAGGATGCCCAGGATCTGGCCGATGGCGATCGCCCCCGAGCTCGGCGGCGGGAATCCGCAGATGCGCCAGTCGCGGCCGCTGGCGCGCCAGTCGTGGCACAGGGGGGCGCGCTCGACCGGCTGGTAGCGCGCCAGGTCGGCCAGGGTCAGCCGGCCCGGGTTGCCGGGATGGGACTGCACCTTGCGGACGATGGCCTCGGCGATCGGGCCCTCGTGCAGGGCCCGGGCACCGCGCTCGGCCACCTGCCGCAGCACCGCCGCGAGCTCCGGGTTGCGCAGCCGGTGGCCGACGGGCCAGGGCTGCCCATCCGGGCCGAAGAAATAGGCCGCAGCCACCGGATCCTTGCGCAGGTGGGCGTCGGCCCTCAGCAAGGTGTTGAGCCGCGGGCTCACCGCGAACCCCTCCTCGGCCAACTGGATCGCCGGATGGAACAGCTGGGCCCAGGGCAGGCGGCCGTGCTGGCGGTGTGCCGCCTCGAGCATGCGCAGTGTGCCGGGGACGCCCACCGAGCGCCCGCCGACCACAGCCTCGTAGAAGGGGAGGGGTTTGCCGTCTGCGCCGAGGAAAAGGCGCTCGTCGGCTGCCATCGGCGCGGTCTCGCGGCCGTCGAAGGCCTGGATGCGCCGGCCGTCGTGGTGCAGCAGGAAGGCGCCGCCGCCGATACCGCTGGACTGCGGCTCGACGAGCGTGAGGACCATCTGCACGGCGATGGCTGCGTCGACCGCGCTGCCGCCTGCGCGCAGCACCTGCAGCCCGGCGCCGGTGGCCAGCGGATTGGCGGCCGCAACCGCGTAGCGCCGGGTGGTCCAGCCGGGCTTGTCGGTCGTGCCGGAGGCGGCCTCGGGCAGGTCAGGGCGGCGGTAGACGAAGCCGCCTGGGGCCGCGGGAGGTGCCTTCGAAGGCGCTGTCGCAGGGGCGGGGGCGGGCGTTGCCACCACGGCCGGTGTCGGCGCCGGGACGGCGACCACCGCCGGTACCGGGCCAGGCGATTGGCCCAGGGGCGCCGGCACGCCAGGTGGCAGGACGATGGCCGGTGATCGCCCGGGCCAGCCTGGGGACGATGCACCCGGGGCCGCGCAGGCGGCGAGGAGGGCCGCGATGCCGGCCGTGGCCAACAGGCGGGGAAGGAGCCGGGCGGCTGGGCGCAGGGGATGGCTGGCGGTCACGACGGTATCTCGGCCAAAAGAAGCCATCGTAGACCGGCATGCCGTGGCGCGTGGGACCGACCTGCCGCCGGAAGGCGGCCCGAACAGGCCTCTTGAGCTGCAACGCCCCCGGCATCCTGATGCGACCTGCACCCGGCCGCCGGCCGGCGCCGCAAGGGCAGCCCAACGGGGGAGCTGGTTCCCCCTGGCGGCGATGACGGATCAGCGCGGCGCCAGGCGGATGGCGCCGTCCAGCCGGATCACCTCGCCATTGAGCATGTCGTTCTCGAAGATGTGCCGCGCGAGCTTGGCGTAGTCCTGCGGCGTGCCCAGGCGCGAGGGGAAGGGCACGGCCGCTGCCAGCGAGTCCTGGACTTCCTTGGGCATGCCGAACATCATGGGCGTTCCGAAGATGCCGGGCGCGATGGTCATGTTGCGGATGCCGTTGCGCGCCAGGTCCCGGGCGATCGGCAGGGTCATGCCGACCACGCCGCCCTTGGAGGCGCTGTAGGCGGCCTGGCCGATCTGGCCGTCGTAGGCCGCGACCGAGGCAGTGGAGATGATGCAGCCGCGCTCGCCGGTGGGCTCGGGGTCGTTCCTGCACATGGCGTCGGCGGCCAGGCGGATCATGTTGAAACTGCCCACCAGATTCACCTGGATCACCTTCTGGTAGAGCGCCAGGCTGTGCGGACCGCTCTTGCCCACCGTCTTCTCGGCCGGGGCGATGCCTGCGCAATTGACCAGGCCCATGAGCTTGCCCAGGGCAGTGGCGCGCGCGACGACGGCCTGGCCGTCGGCGTCGCTGCTCACGTCGCAGTGCACGAAGGCTCCGCCGATCTCGCGCGCGACCTGCTCGCCTTTTTCATCCTGCATGTCTGCGATGACGACCTTGCCACCGCAGGCGGCCAGCATGCGTGCCGTGCCTTCGCCCAGGCCCGATGCGCCGCCGGTGACGATGAAAACCTTGCCCTGGATGTCCATGTTCTGCCCCTTGGGTGTGAAGTTGGAGGGAATTGACGTTAACGTAAACGTCACATTATGGGCGCGTGACGGGCCGGGGCCAAAGAAAAAGCCCGGCCGGGGCCGGGCTTGGGTTCCGGGGCCTGCGGCCCTGGTCAGGAGGCGAGGGTGGGTTTACTTGAAGCCCACGCGATCCAGCATCTGCTGCACCTTGACCTGGTTGGCGCCCACGGCCGACAGCGGGATGGTCTCCGCCTTGAAGCTGCCGCCGGTCATGGCCTGCAGCGCCGGGTTGTTGTAGCGGACGCCCTTGGCGGTCGGCCACTCGTTGTTGCCGTCGGCGAAGTAGGCCTGGGCCTCCGGGCTGGCGAGGTACTCGAGGAACTTGATGGCGGCTGCCGGGTTCTTGCTGTTGCGAGCCACCGCGCCGCCAGCGATGTTCAGGTGGGTGCCCCAGCTGGCCTGGTTGGGGAAGACCACCGCGACGCGCTCCATCAGTGCCTTGTCGTCGGGGTTGGTGGAGCGCATGAGGCGGGCGATGTAGTAGGTGTTGGTCACCGCGATCTGGCACTCGCCTGCGCCGACGCCCTTGATCTGGTCGGTGTCACCGCCCTTGGGGTCGCGCGCCAGGTTGGCGACCACGCCCTTGAGCCACTGCTCGGCGCGCTGCTCGCCCAGGTGCTCGGTCACGGCACCGAACAGCGAGAGGTTGTAGGGGTGGGAGCCCGAGCGGATGCAGATCCTGCCCTTGTTCTTGGGGTCAGCGAGCTCCTCGTAGGTATCGACGTCCTCGCGCTTGACCTTCACCTTGTCGTAGACGACCACGCGGGCGCGTGTCGAGAAACCGAACCAGGCCGAGCCGTCCGCCTTGGGGGTGGCGCGGTAGGCCGCGGGGAGGGCGTCCTCGAGGACCTTGGACTTGATGGGGCGGAACAGGCCGTCGACCTCGCCCTTGTGCAGGCGGGCGGCGTCGACCAGCAGGATCACGTCGGCGGGGGAGGCCGGGCCCTCGGCCTTCAGGCGGGCCAGGATGCCGGCGTCGTCGGAGTCCACCCGGTTGATGCGGATGCCGGTGGCCTTGGTGAAGTTGGTGTAGAGCGCCTCGTCGGTCGAGTAGTGGCGGGCCGAGTAGAGGTTGAGGACTTGCTCCTGCGCCTGGGCGGCGGACAGGGAGGCGAGCATCAGGCCGATGGCCAGGAGGTGCTTGCGGATCATGGTGACGGGCTCGATCTGATTGGGACAGGCCACATCATAATTGAAATGAGAACGATTCTTGTTAATTTTGATCAAGCCGGCCGCACTCTTCGGAGCCGGCTCGTCGGGGGCCCACCTGCAGGCGGGGTGGGGCAAAAAAAAGCCCCGGCTTGATCCGAGGCTTGAAGGATCCCTGAACCTTGGAGGTGTCGAAAGGACCCGAGGAGACAACCTGAAGGGCGCCCGAGGAAGGCGCCGGACGATCAGTAACCGCGCCCCAGGGGCAGGTTCCCGCCCCGGGCCGCAGCTGCCTCAGCGCTTGGCGCGGGCAGTGGTCTTGGTGGCGTTGACCGCGGTGCTGGCAACGGCGTTGAAGTTGGCCTCGGCGACCTCGGTGGCCTGCTTGACGGCCTTCTGCACGGACTCGAGGGCGTTGTTGCCGGCGGCCAGGGCGCTCTTGAACACGGCGACGGCGGTCTCGCTGCCGGCGGGGGCGTTCTTGGAGGCGCTGTCGACGGCCGACATGAACTTCTTCTGCAGGTCGGTGGCCTGGGCTTCAACGGCCTTGCCGAATTCGGCGCCGGTGCCGGCGGCGATCTCGTACAGGTGGCGGCTGTAGGAAGCGGTCTTCTCGGCCAGGGGCTGGAAGAGGGTGGCCTGCAGGGCCAGCAGCTCCTGGGCGTCCTTGACGGACAGGACGGCCTTGGAGGTGTCGGCGGCTTCGGTCAGGGCGGCCTTGGAGGCGGTGAGGTTCAGTTCGACCAGCTTCTCGACGCCCTCGAAGGCCTTGGCGGTGAGGCCGAACAGGGTTTCGATGTTGGCTTTGTGGGAGGCCAGGACTTGTTCTGCAGTCAGCATGATGGAGAGCTCCTATAGGGGTTGGGTTTCTCGGGTGCTGCCCGCCTCGCCTAGGCTTTGTTGCGCTGCAGCATGGATTGAATTGTAGGGGCTGATTTCCGGTTTGCAAGCTCTTTTTGTTGCGACGCAACATTTTTTGGGTTCCGGGCCCGACCCCCTGCACCACCCGGGCTTGGGACGGCAGCCACAATCGCCCGATGCAGGTGTTCTACGCGACCCAGTTCGTGCTCAAGCTGCCCCCGGGGCACCGGTTCCCGATGGCCAAGTACCAGATGCTCCGGGACCGCCTGCTGGCCGAACTTCCCGAGCTGCGCCTGATGCAGGCCGAGCCGGCCAGCGACGGCGAGCTCGCCCTGGCCCATGACCCGGCCTATGTGCGGGCGATCACCGATGGCTCGGTCGACCCCCGGATCCTGCGGGAGATCGGCTTTCCCTGGAGCGAGGCGATGGCCGACCGGGCCCGGCGCTCGGTGGGCGCGACCATCGCCGCCTGCCGGGCCGCCCTTCGCGAGGGGGTGGCGGCCAATATCGCCGGCGGCACCCACCACTCCTATGCGGACAAGGGCGGGGGCTTCTGCGTGTTCAACGACGCCGCGGTGTCGGCGCGCCTGATGCAGGCCGAGTGGGCCCGCCGGGCGCCGCGCGGGCCCGGGCTGCGGGTGGCGGTGGTCGACCTCGACGTCCACCAGGGCAACGGCACGGCACGCATCTTCCAGGGCGACGACAGCGTGTTCACCCTGTCCCTGCATGGTGAGAAGAACTTCCCCTTCCGCAAGGAGGCGGGCGACCTCGACGTGCCGCTGCCCGATGGCTGCGGGGACGCGCAGTACCTGCAGGCGCTGGAGTGGGCGCTGGAGGAGATGGAGCGCCGGTTCGAGCCCGGGCTGGTGATCTTCCTGGCCGGGGCCGACCCGCACGAGGGCGACCGCCTCGGACGCCTCAAGCTCACCTGGGACGGGCTGGAGGCCCGCGACCGGCGCGTGTTCGACTGGGCCTGGCAGCGGCGGGTGCCGCTGGCCTTCGCGATGGCAGGCGGCTACGGGCACCGGATCGAGGACACCGTGCAGGCCCAGGTCCACACCTACCAGGTGGCGGCCCAGTACTGGCGCCGCTGGCAGAATGCTTCCCGATGAGTGAGAACAAGGACAACCGCCCCCAGCCCGAGCCTCGCAGCGCGTACCGCGTCTTTCGACCCATCGGCACGCGCTGGGCTGACAACGACGTCTACGGGCACGTGAACAACGTCGTCTACTACAGCTGGTTCGACACCGCGGTCAACGCCTACCTGATCGAGCAGGGCGCGCTGGACATCCACGGCGGCCAGACGATCGGCCTGGTGATCGAGACGCACTGCAACTACTTCGCGTCGCTGGCGTTTCCAGAGACCGTCGAGGCCGGGCTTCGCGTGGCCCGGGTGGGCGGCAGCAGCGTCCGCTACGAGGTCGGGCTGTTCGCGCAAGGCGCGCCGATGACCGCCGCGCGCGGCCACTTCATCCACGTCTACGTCGACCGGGACACCCGGCGGCCGGTCCCCCTGCCAGAAAAACTGAGAACAACCCTGGAGACATTGCGATGAGCGCCACCCCGCAGGTGACCACCCGGGTCGCCGATCCCGCCAGCGTCGACGCCGCCATCGGCAGCCGCTTCTCGGCCCGTGCCTTCCTGCCCACGCCAGTGCCGCGCCAGACCCTGGAGGACATCCTGCGGGTGGCTGCCCGGGCGCCGTCGGGCGTGAACACCCAGCCCTGGAAGGTGTACGTGCTGCAGGGCGCCCACCGAGACCAGCTGGTGGCCAAGGCCTGCGCGGCGCATGACGCGATGCGCGACAACCCGGCGCTGGCCGCCGAGTACCCGGAGTCCTACGACTACTACCCGACGCAGTGGACCTCGCCCTACCTCGAGCGCCGGCGCGAGAACGGCTGGGGCCTGTACGGCCTGCTGGGGATCGGCAAGGGCGACAAGGACAAGATGCACGCGCAGCACCAGCGCAACTTCCGCTTCTTCGATGCACCGGTGGGGCTGATGTTCACCATCGACAAGGCGCTGGGGCGCGGCTCGCTGCTCGATTGCGGCATGTTCATCCAGAACGTGATGCTGGCGGCGCGGGCGCGCGGCCTGCACACCTGCCCGCAGGCGGCCTGGAACGGGTTTGCGCGCATCATCCTTCCGCACATCGGCGCGGGCGAGAACGAGATGCTGGTGTGCGGCATGTCACTGGGCTTTGCCGACGAGTCGGCGCCGGTCAACGGCTTCCACACGCCGCGCGAACCCGTCGAACAGTTCACCCGCTGGCTGGACTGAAGCGAGCCTGCCCGCCCTGGCAGGACCTATCCTGAAGGAGTGCGTCTTCATGAACCGATCGCGCATGCTCGCAGCGCTGGCCACGGTGGCGGCCGCCCTGCCCACGGGCGTGATGGCCGCCGAGATCGACGGCGGCCAGTTGTCTCCCCTGTGGGGCGTGCCCTTTGCGGGCATCCTGCTGTCCATCGCCCTGATGCCGCTGCTGGCGCCGTACTTCTGGCACCACCACTACGGGAAGATCACCGCCGCCTGGGCGCTGGCCTTTCTCCTGCCCTTTGCGCTGGCCTTCGGGCCCGGGCTGGCCGGCAGCACCCTGGTCCATGCCCTGGTGGCCGAATACATCCCCTTCGTCGTCCTCCTCACGGCCTTGTTCACCGTGTCGGGCGGGATCTACATCCGCGGCAACCTGCACGGCAGCCCGCGACTGAACACGGCCATCCTGGCGGTGGGCGCGGTGCTGGCGAGCTTCATGGGAACGACCGGCGCCTCGATGCTCCTGATCCGGCCCCTGATCCGCGCCAACGACAACCGCCGGCACAAGGCGCATGTGGTGGTGTTCTTCATCTTCATCGTCTCGAACGCCGGCGGCTCGCTCACGCCGCTGGGGGACCCGCCGCTGTTCCTCGGCTTCCTCAAGGGGGTGGACTTCTTCTGGACGGCGCAGCACATCTTCCCCGAGACGCTGTTCCTGATCGGCAGCCTGCTGGCGATCTTCTTCTTCCTGGACAGCTGGTACTACCACCGGCGCGAAGAGGTCCTGCCGCAGGACCCGACGCCCGACACGATGCCGGCCATCGCCTTCGAGGGCGCGCGCAACTTCTGGCTGCTGGGCGCGGTGGTGGGCCTGGTCCTCATGAGCGGCCTGTGGAAGTCGCCGGTGAGCTTCGACCTCGCCGGCACGCCGGTGGGGCTGCCGGCGCTGGTGCGTGACATCGGCCTGGTGGGGGTGACCCTCGTGTCCCTGCGCATGACCCCGAAGGCGGTGCACGCAGGCAACGAGTTCTCCTGGGCGCCGATGGCCGAAGTGGCCAAGCTGTTCGCGGGGATCTTCCTGACCATCGTGCCGGTGATCGCGATGCTGCGTGCCGGCGAGGACGGCCCCTTCGGCGCCGTCATCCGCGCCGTGACCGGGCCCGATGGCCAGCCCAATGCCGCCGCCTACTTCTGGGCGACCGGCGCGCTCAGCTCCTTCCTGGACAACGCGCCCACCTACCTGGTGTTCTTCAACACGGCCAGCGGCGACCCGCAGGTGCTGATGACGACGCTGGCGCCCACGCTGGCCGCGATCTCGGCCGGCGCGGTGTTCATGGGCGCGAACACCTACATCGGCAACGCGCCCAACCTCATGGTCAAGGCGATCGCGGAGGACCGCGGCGTGGCCATGCCCAGTTTCTTCGGCTACATGGCCTGGTCCGGCGCCGTGCTGGTGCCGCTCTTCATCCTCATGACCTTCATCTGGTTCCTATGAAAAAGCCCTCCATCCTGGTGGCGCCTGCCATCTTTCCCGAGACCATCGCGCGGCTCGAGCAGCACTTCGAGGTGACCCACAACCAGGCTGGCGCCTCGTGGAGCCGGCAGGAGCTGATCGCCAAGCTGCAAGGCAAGGACGGCGCCTTCACCACCGGCTCGGAGCGCATCGACGCCGAGGTGCTGGCGGCCTGCCCGCAGCTGAAGATCTGCGCCAACATGGCGGTGGGCTTCAACAACTTCGATGTCCCGGCGATGACCGCCGCCGGCGTGCTGGGCACCAACACGCCCGACGTGCTGACCGAGACCACCGCCGACTTCGGCTTCGCGCTGCTGCTGGCGGCGGCGCGGCGCATGACCGAGTCCGAGCACTACCTGCGCGCGGGGAAATGGGGCAAGTGGTCCTATGACCTGTTCGCCGGCGCCGAGGTGAACGGCACGACGCTGGGCATCCTGGGCATGGGCCGCATCGGCCAGGGCATCGCGCGTCGCGGGGCCCTGGGCTTTGGCATGAAGGTGATCTATCACAACCGCTCGCGCCTGGACGCTGCCACCGAAGCCGCCTGCCAGGCGCGCTACGTGGACAAGCAGACCCTGCTGCGCGAGTCCGACCACCTGGTTCTGGTGCTGCCGTATACCCCCGAGTCGCACCACACGATCGGCGAGGCCGAACTGGCGCAGATGAAGCCCGGCGCCATCCTGGTGAACGTGGCCCGCGGCGGTATCGTCGACGACGCCGCGCTGGCGCGCGCCCTGCGTGACCGGCGCATTGCCGGGGCTGGCCTGGACGTGTTCGAGGGCGAGCCCCAGCTGCATCCCGACCTGCTCACCGTGCCCAACGTGGTGCTCACGCCCCACATCGCCAGTGCCACCGTCCGTACCCGCCGTGCGATGGCCGAACTGGCGGCGGACAACCTGATCGACTTCCTGCTGCAGGGCCGCCCGCGCACGCCCCTGAACCCCGAGGTGCTGGAGAAGCGCGCTTGACCGTTTTCGACTGGATGCTGGCGGCGCTGGGGGCTGCCAACCTGGTGCTGCTGGCCGTGCTGGTGGCGCGCCGGGCGCCCTCGGACCAGCCGGTGCGCGCCGAGCTGCAGGCCGCGACCGAGCGGCTGGAGCGGCAACTGCGGCACGAGGTGAGCGAGTCGTCGCGCGGGCTGCGCCAGGAGCTGACCCAGAGCCTGACCCAGTTCCAGGAGTCGCTGGTGCGCCAGGGCGCCGAGGCCACGCGGACGCAAAACGCGCAGATCGACGCCTTCGGGCAGCAGCTGGCGCTGATGCAGAAGGGCCTGGGCGACACGCTGGCGCAGCAGCTGCAGGGCCTGAGCGAATCGAACGCGCGCCGCATCGCCGAGGTGCGGGCGACGCTGGAGTCGCAGCTGGCGATGCTGCAGCAAAACAATGCCGCCAAGCTCGACGAGATGCGCCGTACCGTCGACGAGAAGCTTCAGTCCACCTTGGAGACCCGCCTGACCGAGAGCTTCCGCTCGGTGGCCGAGCGGCTGGACCAGGTGCACCAGGGCCTGGGCCAGATGCAGTCGCTGGCGCAGGGCGTGGGCGACCTGCAGCGTGTGCTGACCAATGTGAAGACGCGCGGCATCTTCGGCGAGGTGCAGCTGGAGGCCCTGCTCGAGCAGGTGCTGACCCCCGAGCAATATGGCAAGCAGGTCGAGACCCGCCCGGGCAGCCGGCAGCGGGTGGACTTCGCGGTGCGATTTCCGGGGCGCAGCAGTGACGGGCAGCCGGTGTGGCTGCCGATCGACGCCAAGTTTCCGCGCGAGGACTACGAGCGGCTGCTGGAGGCCCATGACCGCGCCGATGCAGCCGGCGTGGAGCTCGCCTCCAAGGCACTGGAGACGCGGGTTCGCCAGGAGGCCAAGTCGATCTGCGAGGCCTACCTGTGCCCGCCGCAGACCACCGACTTCGCCATCCTGTTCCTGCCGGTGGAGAGCCTCTACGCCGAGGTGCTGCGGCGACCGGGCCTGATGGACCTGCTGCAGCGGGAGTACCGGGTGACCCTGGCCGGGCCGACCACGCTGCTGGCCATGCTCAATAGCCTGCACATGGGCTTTCGCACCCTGGCGCTGGAGCAGCAGGCTTCCGAGGTGTGGAAGGTACTGGGCGCGGTCAAGACCGAGTTCGAGCGCTACGGCGACTGGGTCGCGCGCATCAAGGAGCAGGTGCAGAAGGCCGCCGACACCGTCGACAAGGCCGAGACCCGCACCCGCCAGATGCGCCGCGCACTGAAGGTGGTGGAGGCCCTGCCCGAGGACCAGGCCCAGGCCCTGCTGCCGCCGGTGGCGGATGCCGCGGCCGCGGGGGATGACGCGGATGCATGAGGCGGCGCCCGGCGGGCGCGGCCGCGAGCTTGTCCAGCTGATCGCGGGGCAGGCCTTCCTCCATGCCTGCATGGCGGGTACCCGGATGGCCGCGCCCCTGCTGGCGCTGCGCGAGGGATACAGCGCGTTGGCCGTCGGGGTGCTGCTGGCGCTCTTTGCGCTGACGCAGGTGTTCCTGTCCTTGCCCGCGGGCCGATTTGCCGACCGCCATGGCCTCAAGCGGCCGGTGGGCCTCAGCGTGGTGGTGGCGGCCCTGGCAACCGGATTGGCTGCCGCCTTCCCGACCTTCCCGGTGCTGTGCGTGACGGCCCTGGCCACCGGGGGGGCGGCGGGAGCCGCGGCAATCGCGCTGCAGCGCCACGCCGGCCGCATGGCTCAAGGGCCGACCGAGTTGCGGCAGGTGTTCTCGTGGCTGGCCATCGGACCGGCGTTCTCCAACTTCATCGGACCGGCGACCGCAGGCCTGCTGATCGACCATGGGGGCTTTCGCGCGGCCTTCCTGGCGATGGCGGCCTTTGCGCTGGTGACCTGGGTCTGCGTGCGCACCCTCCACAGCGACCCGGTGGCCGTGGCGGCACCGCCTGGCGCTGGCCGCACGACGGCCTGGAGCCTGCTTCGTCAGCCCGACCTGCGCCGGCTGTTGATCATCAACTGGCTGCTCTCATCGGCCTGGGACGTGCACACCTTCGTGGTGCCGGTGCTGGGGCACGAGCGCGACCTGCCGGCCTCGGTGATCGGCTTCCTGCTCGGCGCCTTTGCGGTGGCGGCGATGGTGGTGCGGGTGCTGCTGCCCATGGTGGCCGCCCGGGTGGGCGAGGTCCGGGTGATCGTGGTGGCGATGGTGGCGGTGGCGGTGCTGTTCGCGGTCTACCCGTTTGCCGGCTCGGCCCTCACCATGGGCCTGTGCTCCATCCTGCTGGGGCTGGCGCTGGGGGCGGTGCAGCCGATGATCATGAGCATGCTGCACCAGATCACGCCCGAGCACCGGCACGGCGAGGCGCTGGGGCTGCGGCTGATGGCGATCAATGCCTCCAGCGTGCTCATGCCAATGCTGTTCGGCGTGGCCGGGTCGGTGCTGGGCGTGGCCGGGGTGTTCTGGGCGGTGGGTGCGGTGTCGGCCCTGGGAACGCGGCTGCCGCTGGGGATCCGGCTCGGCGCCGGGCAGCCAGCGGCGTCCGTCGGCGACGCGCGGCCGCCGGGCAACGACGCCGGCGATCAGAGCTCGTAGAACTGCCGGATCGCGTCCCAGGCCTGCTGCGGTTCGTCGCAGTAGTGGAAGAGCGACAGGTCCTTGGGCGAGATCGCGCCTTCCTCGACCAGCACCTCGAAATTCAGCAGGCGCTTCCAGTAGTCGCTGCCGAACAGGATGATCGGGACCTGCCGCGCCTTGCGGGTCTGCACCAGGGTCAGCACCTCGAAGAGTTCGTCAAGGGTGCCGAAGCCGCCGGGGAAGGCGACCAGTGCCTTCGCGCGCATCATGAAGTGCATCTTGCGCAGCGCGAAGTAGTGGAACTTGAAGGCGAGCTTGGGCGGCACGAAGGGGTTGGCGGCTTCCTCCATCGGCAGCGCGATGGTCAGGCCGACCGACTCGGCGCCGCCCTCGTGGGCGCCGCGGTTGGCCGCTTCCATGATGCCGGGGCCGCCGCCGGTGCAGATGTAGAGGCGCTCCTCGTCCGGCTTGCCGTCGCTGTAGGCCGCGACCAGCTTGCCGAAGGCGCGGGCGTTCTCGTAGTGGCGGGCGTTGCGCACCAGGGTGCGGGCGCGGGCCACGGTGTCGGGGTCGCCGCCGCTTTCAGCTGCGGCCAGCAGGGCCTGCGCCTCCTCCTGGCTTCGGAAGCGCGCGCTGCCGAAGACGACGATGGTGTTCTCGATGCCGTGGGCGGCCTGCTCGAGATCGGGCTTGAGCAGCTCGAGCTGGAAACGGATGCCGCGTGTCTCGCGCCGCAGGAGGAACTCGGGGTCGGCGAAGGCCAGGCGGCTGGCGTCGGCCTCGAGGGGCAGGCCGGATTCGGCGTGGGTGCGGATGGTGGCCCAGGCGTCGGCCAGGGGGTCTTGCAGCTTGCGTGTGGAGGCCATGGCTGTGATTGTGGCCCCAAGCCGCGGCAAAAAGAACACCAAAGCAAAAAGGCTCCGGAAGGAGCCTTTTTTCGAGGGGCCGGACGTCTCAGACGCGGCGGCGGTACTCGCCAGTGCGGGTGTCGATCTCGACCTTGTCGCCCTGGGCCACGAAGATCGGCACGCCGATCTCGAAGCCGGTGGCGATCTTGGCGGGCTTGAGGACCTTGCCGGAGGTGTCGCCCTTGACGGCGGGCTCGG
>JACCDX011633481.1_pt1 | contig 17395 bp, 11 predicted proteins | sample 7449681 | NCBI WGS metagenome assembly JACCDX01 (sample SAMN15323450, study PRJNA562643) | freshwater metagenome | isolation source: river surface water | place: USA:Blue River Watershed | collected 2017-08-18
CCGAAAAAGTTGGTAGATCTGGTGTTGATCCAGTTACGGGATCTCCTTTGTCTCAAGAAGTTCGAACTGCTCTTTTAAAAAAATCTACTATTGATGCATCAGTTTTTCAAAATATTGAGAACAGAAGAGCACAATCTGATGCACAAAATGCAGAATTATCCAGAGGACAGGAGCAATCCCTCTTAGGATTTAATTCAACTCTTCAAGCGATAAGAACCGATATTGTAAAATTAGGAACTGGTCTTTCTGGTATTGCACTTATCCTTCAACAAGATGCAGTAGAAGATCAGAATAAAGTCAGAGCAGATCAAGAAAAACAAAGACTACTAACAGAAAGACAGATTAGAATTGGAAAAGAGAATGAAATAGAACAAAAGATTCAAAATGCAGTTGCTGAACCTGTACAAAAATTAGTTCCAAGAGTAAATGATATTTTTGGTAGAATAGGAGCAGCTCTTGGAATTTTATTTGGTGGATGGTTAACAAATCAAACTGTTCAAGCAATAAAAGCATCAGAAGAAGGAAATACAAAACTTTTTAATGAAATTAGATTTAACATTCTCAAAAATGTTGGAATAGCAGTTGGTGGATTGGTTGCCATTAAAGCAGGATTTTCACTAATTACAAGAACGATTTCAGGAATTGCTTCAGGATTAACTAAACTTTTTATTGCAAAACCTCTTGCTATTGCTGCTGGATTAATTCCTGGTCTTGGTGGAAGAAATAAACCACCAAAACCGGGAACACAAACTCCAAGAGGTGGAGGTGGAATTGGTGGTAATATAGGTAGATTTGTAACATTTTTAAGTGGATTAATGAATGTAAAGAGTGGTGAGTATATTGATGCAACATTAGCAGCAATGTCTCTTGCTGCTAGAGCACCAGGAGCAATTGGAGTTATTGCAAAGATTGCTGGTGTTGCTTTTACTGCCGATGAAATTTCTGAAGCATTTGGTAAAAATATTTTTGGAGATTCTAAAAAAGATAATTTAGTTAATCAAATTGCAGAAGCATTTAAAAAACAAACTGAATCCAAATCTGTATCAACATCAACGCCAACTGCATCTACTTCACCTACAACAACCTCACAATCAGAACCTACTGCTCCACCTCCTCCCCCTGCTCAACCACAAACTCCTATGATGGGTGAACAAAAACCATCAACTCCTGCTCCATCTCCAGATATGGAAAAGAAATTTGAGCAGGCATGGCAGTATCGTAATAATCCAATGGCAAGAGGGAGAATTGAAGATGCTTGGAACAAAATGACGCCAGATCAACAACAACAGGCAAAAACTTGGGCACAGACAAAAGGTTATGATTGGAACGAAATGAAATTGAAAGATTCTGCCAGTATGAATCAACCATCAAAAACTGAAAGTACAGAAATAACTCCTGCACAAGTATCAATTCCACTTAAAGAACCTCAGCAAGTTGGTCAGTTACCAGAACCAAAACCATCTTTGACAATGATTAAAACGTCAAATGATCAACAACAACAACCAAATCCACCATTAACAAATGGATCCTTGACTGATGTTCCTTTAATTAATTCTGCAAATCCTGATAACTTTTATGTCCTATATTCGCAGTTAAATTATAACGTGGTGATGTAACATGGCATTACTAGAATCTCTCAGGAAGTCATCTATTAATATTCAAAGTATTTCTAAGACTTTATCTGATACTAAGAAAAGTACATCATCGGTAAATGAATCTGTAGATAATATTTCGAGAATTGTTGCAACAAATACTAGAGTTAAAAGAGAATTATTTGCAAGATCTAATGTTTTAAGTTCTAGAAGAGAAGAAGCATCTAAAAGACAAGAACTTGAAGATAGACTTGAATCAACAAAAGTATCTACATCTCCACAGTTAGGACTTTCATTTACCTCAAGAAGTGATAAAGGCCCTCTAGGAAGATTATTAGGATTTTTGGGATTTATTACTGCTGGTTGGATTGTAGAAAATCTACCAAGATGGATTTTCATGGGGCAGGAGTTTATATCTAGAATTTATTCTTTTGGAAGATCAATGTATAGTATGGTGAATAGTATGCAAGTTATAATTAAATCTTTTGGTCAGACTTTAGGATATTCATTAGATGCAATTGTTCGTTTAGATTTTGATCAATTTGCTGGAGAAGGAACTGTTGCAAGATCTTTTGAAGAATTAAATCTTGCCGTTCAAAATTTAGGAACTAATATTACAGATACCTTTAAACTTTTTACTACACCATTAACAGAATCGTTAGAAACTGGTGAGAAGGCACCCGGACTTGAAGAAAAGCAACCAGATACAATGTTCCCAGGAGTTCCTCAGGAAAGAGGCACATCTCCTATTACTCCCTATACTGTCCCAGAAACAACATCATCTGGAGTTCTTAATCCTCAAGCAGCTTACTCTCATTTGAGGCAAATGGGAGTTTCTCACATACATGCTTTAGGAATTTTGGCAAATATTCAGGGTGAAAGTAGTTTTAAAATTGCAGCAGATGAAAATGGTAGAGGAACTGCAGGTATTGGATTGTTCCAATATACATTCCCATCAAGAAAAAGAAGATTTTTACAAGCAGTTCCCGATTGGAGAAATAATTGGAAAGCACAAATAGATTATGCTATAAAAAATGATGAGAATACTCCATTATATCTAAAAAAACAATTTAGTAGCCCAGAAGAAGCCGCAGATGATTTTATGAGAAACTGGGAAAATCCCAGTAAACGTGTTTATAGTCAAAGAAGAAAAATACATAATTCTTTTATTAAATCATTTAGATCACCTACTAAAGAAAAAACCAATCAACCATCCAATACAATAATATCATCACCAAAACCTCAGGCATCGCCACCCCCTACACCATCTATTCCTGTGAATCCAAAAGTTGGTGATCGTCTTGGTGCAGGAAGAGGTCATGGTGGAGTTGATTTGCAAGTAAATGAGGGAACTCCATTAAGAGCAATTTCTGATGGAGTTATTGTTGATTCTGATTATGAAAAAGGATGGGGAAATTTTTTAGTAATGAAAGATAATCTTGGAATTTATCATCTTTATGGACATATGCAATCAGGGTATAAGCGTGGAGGATCTGTAAAAAAAGGTGAAATAATAGGTAAAGTTGGAATGACTGGAAGAACTACCGGACCACATTTACATTGGGAAACAGGAAGTGGATGGAATGGTCGTGTAATAACTGGAAGATTTGATGCACTTACAAAATATAGTAAATTTGCACCATTTAATACTCAAGCAGGTAAGGAAACTCCTGCACAAATCTCAGCACAACCAAAACCATCACAACCTTCTGCAATTACACCTGAGAGAAAAGGATCTCAAATGGTTTTAATTGATGCTACAAAACCATCACAACCTCAAGTATCATATCCATCTCAACAACAACCTTCTGTCACTCCAACAATAAGTGAATTTAAACTGTTAAATAATTTTATTAAGAATAAACTTCTACTCGACTTAGCATACCTATAATGTCAATTAAAAAGTCTTTATATGATGAATTAACTTTAGAATCAAATGATAGATCTAGATCTATTGGTCTTATAGGTGGTGCAATTCTTTTTGAATACTTTGAAGATATATTTTCTCCTACAATTACTGCAAAAATCAAAGTAGTTGACAATGGAAATGTTATTGCTCCAGAAAGCAATCAAGATGGAGATAAACAGTCAATATATAATGGATTACCTCTTAGAGGTGGAGAAAGACTTTCATTAAAAATTGCAGGAAATTCTGCAACAAATCCAGGATTAGATTTTTCAAAAAAGGTAGAAGATTACTTTTATGTCTCTAGTATTACTGATGTAATTGCAGAAACAAATAGAGAAACTTTTACCCTACATTTAGTTTCAAGAGAAGCAATCACAAATGAGACTGTAAGAGTAGGTAAGAAATTTAAAGTTGAAAATAAAATTAGTGATTCTGTAGAAAATATTTTAAAAGATTATTTAAAGACAAATAAACTAGGAAAGATAGATAAGTCTTCAAATAAGTATGGATTTATTGGAAATTTAAGAAAACCTTTTACCCTTTTAATTTGGTTAGCATCAAAGGCAGTTCCAGAAAAATCTGGAAGTGGAACTGCAGGATTTTTATTCTATCAAACTCAAGACGGATTTCAATTTAGATCTATTGATGATTTACTAGAACAGAGTCCAAAAGCAACATATACTTATACACAATCTCAAGATTCATATGATGATAAAGAGTTGAAAGTAAATAATGATTTTAAAATCTTAAACTATCATGTTGAAAAAAATCAAAACTTACTTGAAAAACTAAAACTTGGTACTTATGCAAGTCATAGGATGTTTTTCAATCCTTTAGATTTTTCTTTTTCAAGTCCAGAGGATGGTCTATTTAAACTTGAGGATTATGTTGGAAAAACCAATAATTTAGGTAGTCAACTTAAACTTCCACCATTATCTGAAGGGTCTGATTTGACTTTGGGTGATGTACCAACAAGAATTATAACAGCAGTTTATGATGTTGGTACAATGGATCCTGGTGTTTCAACTGATATTAATTCAGATCAATCACTATATCAATCACAGTCTTTAATGAGATATAATATTTTATTCACACAAACTTTAAATGTTGTTGTACCATCGAATACAAATCTAAGAGCAGGTGATGTAATCGAATGTCAATTTCCAAAAATCACTCAATCTGATGCAAAAGAATATGACACTGAAACTAGTGGACTATATATGATTAAGGAACTGTGTCATCATTTTGATGTAAATAATTCATATACATCAATGAAACTGGTAAGAGATACTTTTGGAATCAATAAAAAGGTATAATAAATGATAGACGAGTCACTTCTTAAAAGTAATTTTATCGGTAGAGATGGATTTCGTTGGTGGATAGGGCAGATTCCACCCATCTCTGATATGGGAGGTCAAGTAGATGGTAAAGGATGGGGTAATAGATTTAAGGTAAGGATTATTGGATATCACCCATATAGTGAAGCAGAACTTCCTAATGAGGATCTTCCTTGGGCACAGTGCTTGATTCCAACCACAGCAGGAAGTGGTGCAGCAAATGTCGCTACAGGTGTACAATTACAACCAGGTGACACTGTACTTGGATTCTTTTTAGATGGTGATAACGCTCAAATTCCAGTTATTTTAGCAACATTCGGTAGAACTTTTTCAGTTCCTTCAACAACTTATCAATCTCCTTTTGTTCCCTTCACTGGTTACTCTGATAAAATTCAACCCACGAAAGTAACCCAAAACCAAACGAATGAAGTTAGAGAAGACTCAAATCCATCTCCTCCTAGTGTTACGCAGAAACAAGCAGAAGCAATATCAGAAAGAGTTGGATACCAAGTTTTTTCAGAAAACTTTGCCATTGGAAACAAAATTCCTTTAGCAAATACTGTTAAAAATACAAGAATTGATAAGATTCAGTCGATAGTAAAAAATCTTATTCGTAAAATAAAAAACCTTCAGGGTAACGTTGAAAAAATAAGTCAAGTCATTCGCCAAGCAGCAGATAAAATTGTTATTTTATGCAATGATTTAATTGGTGGTATGTTTCAATTTTTAATTGAAAAATTAATTGATTTATTACAAAAAGGTTTAGATCTTCTTTATAAGTTAGTTTTTGCTAAAGTTCTTGAAGCAACGGGAAGTAAAGTTAAAGCTCATCTTGCTGGAGTTGCTGCACAAAAGGCAATGGTTTTACCTGTAAAAGCACTTGAAGAGGCATTTGCATGTATTGCTGGTCAAGCAGTTGAAATTATGAAGGATCTGGTTTATGATATTTTAGATTCAACTGTTGGAAATGTAGAAAGATTTGTGAGTTGTGCGGCAGATCAATTTGCAGGTACACTTCTTAATTCAATTGTTGGAGTACTTGAAACATTATTTGAAGGCCCACTATCTGCAGTTCAGAATATACTTCAATTCTTCTCAGATTTTAATGTTGGAAACTTACTCCGCGAAGCAATCGGAATACTTTCTGAATTTGGAGTAGGATTTGCTTGCAATCAAAGTTTGGATAATTATAAGGGTCTTGTAAATGAATGGACTGTTGGTGGAACTTATTCAGGATCTAAATCATCTATTGAAAATTCATTAGTTAATACTTATACCAATATTCGTGATATAACAAATGTCATCAATTCTGGTGCTGAATTAGTAACAGAATGTTTTACTGGAGAATTGCAATTTGCAAGTCCACCAGTTATTAATATTTTTGGTGGAAGAGGATCTAGTGCAACAGCAATTCCAATTTTTGGAAATCTTGTTACAAATCCGGATGGAAATGTTACAGCAAGTATTATAGGTGTACAGTTGACAAATCCAGGATCAGGATATAAATTCCCACCATTTATAGAAATCGTTGATGATGCAGATCAAGGATATGGTGCTGTTGCAAGAGCACTTCTTAATTCGGATGGAGAAGTTGCGTCCATCTATATTGTATCTGAAGGTGAAAATTATTCTGTTGGAGATATTGCAGAATTTTCAGTATTAAAAATATTGGTTGAAGAAGGTGGAAATGGATATGATGATTTGACGACTGTTATAACTGATGATTTTGGAAATGAGTATGATTATCAGATTGTTAATGGTAGCATCTATCAGGTCACACCTCTAAATAATATTGTCGATGGTCTTCCATCTTTAACTATTACATCTGATAATGGTTTTGGTGCAATATTGCGCCCTGTAATTGGTGCTCTTAAAGAATCTGCAAATATACCTGCTTCTCCAGATGCAGCAGTTACAAATCTTTTCTCACAAGAAGTTCAAATATCCATAGATTGCCCAACATAAAATGGCAGAAAGAAATAAAAATATTTACAAAAGACAGTTAATTAGTTTCAATCCTAATTTTAGAATTGATACTGCAAATCCACAAATGGGTTTGAATGGAACTGATGTCTATAAAATCTATGGTGTAACAGATAATGGCGATAACCAGTCTTCAATTAGTTTAAGTAGTGCTGGATTATTCTCAGTTTATAATGATCATACCATTCAAATTTCTGGTGGTGCTAAAAACGAAGAAGGAAGAGAGGATGTAGTCATTATTGGAAATAATGGAAATGTTTCTATTTCGGCAAACGGAATGATTCGTTTGTACGCTACCAATATTATGATTGAAGCGGAGGAGGATATTCATTTCAAGGCAGGAAGAAATATTTCAATGATGGGTGGTGATGGTAGAGTTTTAGTCAAGGGACAAAGGGTTGATTTAAAAGGAACCAGCGGAAACATACCTTCATTATTAAATATTGATTTTACAAGTAGAGTTTTTGAAAATAGTTATGTTGGTATTGATTTTATTAATAAGTCAGTTGATGGAATTGTTGGTAACATTATAGATACTGTAATTGATGCGGTAATATAATATGGCAGAAGGTATCGGAACTTGTAAAAAAAATAATGAGCAAGAATTACTTCAAAGTATTGGAAAAACTATTGAAGAGTCTAGTAATTCTTCTTCTTTATATAAGACTCCATCAGAAAATAGTAAATTTTACGGATTAGAATCTCATTTTAATAGTGATGCTATTTTTTATGGAGATGTTACTATTCATGGAAATTTAAACTATGATTTTGTTAAAAGTAGAGCAGCAACATTTCGAAATTTAATAGTTGTTGGTACATCTACTTTTTTTGGGTTTGCCGATTTTTATGATGGTGTTTATATTGATGATAATTTAAATGTTGCTGGAATAATTACTGCAAGGCAAAGACTGGATGTTGGTTGTGGAGGGACTACTTTAACTGCTAGTAGTTTAACAAATCGTGTAGGAATTGCAACAGCAGATCCTCAACAAACATTAGATGTTAATGGGACAGTAACAGTTAGTGAAAGAATTGGAATTGGAAGTGTAAATCCACAACAAAGACTTGATGTTGCAGGAAGTATTAAAATTGATGAGAATATCTATGATTCCACAAATAATCCCGCCAGAAATGGATATTTTCTAACAAGAGACGAACGTGGAATTAGATGGGTTCCACTAATAGCAGAGTCGAGACCAGATGTTCCAGGAATTGCAACTGATGGAATATTTGTTCTTGATGAGATGGTTCCTCTATATCCATCATAAATATTTCATTATAAAAGAAGTAGGATGACGAGATTTTACATCCAAGATCAGGGAGTTTTTATACCGACTAATGACTTAGCACAGGCATTTGCCGCTCTTAATTTTAAACAAATAAACAGTTTAGGAGTTGGTACAGATACATTAATTCCTGTTGTAAATCCAAGTAATCCTAATTGGATTGCAGATATCCAAACTCAAGATTTATGGGGATTTATTGGAGCAGGTGCAAGTGCCCCAATTTATAGATTAACAAATGTTGGAATTGGAACTTCAAATGTTTTTGAAAGATTTCAAGTTGGATTAGGAGGTAATGATTTTGTAGTTACTACATCTGGAAATACTGGTGTAGGAATCATAAATCCATCATATAAATTGGATGTATTTGGAAATCATCATGTTAGTGGAAGTGTTGAATTTGATTCAACATTAGATGTTGATGGAGCAACAACACTTAATAATACTTTAGATGTTGACGGTGCTACAACACTTAATAATACTTTGGATGTTGATGGAGCAACAACACTTAATAATACTTTAGATGTTGATGGAGCAACAACACTCAATAATACTTTAGATGTTGACGGTGCTACTACTTTAAATGCAACATTAGATGTTGATGGTGCTACTACTTTAAATGCAACATTAGATGTTGATGGAGCAACAACACTCAATAATACTTTAGATGTTGATGGTGCTACAACACTTAATAATACTTTAGATGTTGATGGTGCTACAACACTTAATAATACTTTAGATGTTGACGGTGCTACAACACTCAATAGTACTTTGGATGTTGATGGTACTGCAGTTTTCAACAATACTGTTGAACTCAATTCTTCTTTAATTGATATCAATAATAGTACTGCTTCTGGAAAATTTGATTATCGATTATCATCTGTTGGAACTGGAGTATCTTGGAGACCTCCTGGAGTTGAAACTCAAAATACAATTTGGGTTACAAAAGATGGTAATGATTTAAATAGTGGTTTGCTTGAAGGAGATGCAAAAGCAACTGTAGGTGCTGCTGCTTCAATTGCACAATCTGGAGATACAATTGTTATTAGACCTGGTGTTTATACTGAAAATAATCCAATCGGTCTTCGCACTGATGTTACAGTCACAGGACAAGATCTAAGACTTGTTACTATTAGACCATCAAATGTAACTAAAGATGTTTTTCATGTTAGGAGAGGATGTTTAATTGAAAATATAAATTTTGCTGGAACTAGTGTTTTAGTAAATCATCCAGGTTGTGGTGCAGTTGCATTCCCTCCAACTAATCCATCAGACTATGCGGTTTCTGGATATATTGCTCCAGGCCCAGCCACTGAAGGCCCAACAGGTAGGTGGAGAAGTCCATATGTCAGAAACTGTACCAACTTTATGACCGGCAGTATTGGTATGAAAATTAATGGTGATCATGCCACTGCATCTACGATTGGCAATGATTTGAAATGTATGGTCTGTGATTCCTTTACTCAGTATAATGAAAATGGTATCGGAGTTTCAATTACAAATAATGGTTATGCTCAATTAGTTTCTATCTTCACAATTAATTGTGATATTGGAATTTATTGTGATAGTGGTGGTTCTTGCGACTTAACCAACTCAAACTCTTCATTTGGAAATTATGGTTTATACGCTGTTGGAATTGGATCCACAGAATTTACAGGAACTGTAGGTACTTATCCTCCAACCAGAGGACAAACGGGGGTTGATGCTAGCAGTGATATTGTTACTTTTGAAAATGTAGGAGGATCAAGAAGACCTTATGATGGTCAAACATTGTTCTTCAAGATAGATCTCAGTAACTATCCAGATGCGGTTGGTAGTGGTGTTATTCAAGATCCAATGGTTGATATTCAAGAAATAATAGTTACAAATGGTGGAAGTGGATATAGTGCTGCTTCTCCACCAACTATTATCATTCGTGATAGTAATGATAATTCTCAACAACCAAAAGGCCCACAAGGGATTATTGCAGAACTAAGTCCAAATATTGATGAAGTTACAGGTGCAATTACTTCTATTGATATTGTAAATAGTGGTAGAAATTATCTACCAACACAAAATTTAGAAGTTTTTATTGATGGTGGAAGCGCAACTGCAGAAGTGGTTACACGACCAATTTACTATGCAATTGATTCTGCAACTGCAAATTCTGCAGGAATTACAACAGTTACATTTACTGAATTTATTCCTTATGAATTATTTGGTGGAGAACAAGTTTCATTTAGAAGAATCAGTAGAATTTTAACTAGTTCACACTCCTTCGAATATATCGGTACCGGTACTGATATAAATACAGCAACACCCTTTACTGGGGGTGTTCCAATCAAAGCAAACGAAATTGTTGCTTTAGATGGGGCACAAATTCCATTTACAAGTACAGATCAAAAAGGTAATTTTGACATTGGCGAAGGATTTCAAATCAATCAACCTACCTCTACAATTAGAGGAAGAGACTTCAGTAAAGCAATTCAAGCAGAAGTTACACCGCTCATACTTGCGTTGAGGTAAAATATGGCAGTCGCACCACTTAATAAGTTTTTAACAATTGCAGTTCCTGTTGCTCCAGGAGAGCAGACTGTATATACGGCACCTACTGGTGTTTCTGCTATTGTTCTTTACGCGCAAGTTGCAAATGTTGGCGTAAACACATTCCCAACAGTTACTTTAACACATCGAAGAAAAAGTACTTCTCAGAGAACTTTTGGTAATACAAGAAATAACAGAATCATAAAAGATGCTGAGGTTCCTCAAAATGATTCTCTTATAATTATTGACGGTAGATTAGTATTAGAAAGAACTGCAGTTGTTACTGATTCTCTTGTGATTGAAGGAACACAATCGGGAATTGTTTCGGTAACTAACTGTTTATATGATAATACTACAGGAATTACAACTGTTACAACTATTAGTGCTCATAATTTTAACATTGGCGATGAAGTCACAATGAGTGGACTTTCATTTACTTGTAGTGCTGGAAATTACGGAATCACTACTACAATTTTCCCATCCCCACAACAATCTTTTACCATAGAATCAATTATTGGAAGTGTAGGAACTTCTAAAACGTTTGTAACCAATTCAGGAACAGTCACTGGAATCGCACATACATATGTTAGTGGTGGTTTAGTGGGTCCACTTCAAATGGAATTTATTTGCAGCATTCTAGAAAATAGTACAACATAATTATGCCAAAGTATCTTTCTGGGCGTTCCAGGGTAACGCCACAGTCCAAGTTACAATCAGATAGATATACATACTTATCTATTGAAAATGCAGAACCAAATCTTGGAGATCCATTAGTAGGTCCATCATCTTTTGCTGCAAAACCTGTACCTCCGGGACAACAATATATTGTTGTTTCTGTTCAAGGATCTAACCCAGGAGAAAGATACTGGATTCCTAATCAAGGTGGAATTATCCCAGGTTCAATTAGTGTTTTTGATGATAACGTTCTTGTTGGAACATTAAGTAGTATAACTCAACTTAATTTTGTTGGGACGGCAGTATCAGCATCAGTTTCAATAGCATCTAGTAATCTTGCTAAAATTCAAGTATTTGCACCAGGAAATGATCAAGAAATTTTATTCAATACTTCTAATGATTTTTCAACATCATCAAAATTAAAGTTTGACTCATCTATAGGTCTTTTATCTGCTGGTGATAGAATTACTGTAGGTGTTGGTGGAACAGCAATTACTACAACTGCTAATAATTTTGTCGGGATTGGAACAACAATTCCAACACAAAAACTTCACCTTCAGGGTGATTTGAGACTTACCGGAACAATTTATGATTATCTTAATCAACCTGGAAATACTGGCAATTTACTTGTAAAAACCTCTGACGGTGGAGTTCTTTGGGTTAATCCAGATTCTGTCAGGTCTGGTGCTGGTGGAACTACAGGACAAGTACAGTTTCATAATTCTGCTGGACTTGTAGATGGTGCAAATAATTTTTATTATGATTTTAATAATAATCGTGTTGGTATTGGAAGTACTATACCAACTCAACTATTGGATGTTTTAGGTGTATCTACTTTTAGAGGTGGAGTTTCTATTGATAATCTTAGAGTCTCTGATGTTACAACAACTCGCAATCTTTTAGTTACTGGTGTCACTACTGTTGGATTTGTAACAGGAACAAGTGCATTTTTTACAGGAATTATCACTGCATCTAAGTTTATTGGAGCACTTGATGTAACTCAACTCTATGTAACTGGTATTTCAACATTTTTACAGAAGGTCAATGTTAATAATGATTTAGGTGTAACTGGTCTTACAACAACTCAAAATCTTCAGGTTTATAATTCCACCACTTTAAATAGACTAAACGTATCTGGTGTTTCAACATTTTCATCTCAAGTCAATATTAATAATTTAAGTGTTACTGGTGTAGGAACTTTTGATAACATTAAGATAGATACTAACACTATCAGTAGTAATGTTGGTAACATTATCATTGATTCTAGTGCAGGAACAACTCAGATCAATGATTCTCTTTATGTAAATGATACTACGGAATCTACAAGTAAAGATACTGGATCAATCATTACGGAAGGTGGCCTTGGAGTTGAAAAAAATCTTAATGTTGGTGGTTCTTTTATTGTTACTGGTATTGGTACTTTTGATAATACTGTAGAACTGAACGCAGGTCTTAAAGACATCTATGATAATGTAGGTGTTGCTGGTTCTATCTTAATATCAACTGGTGTAGGTATTTCTTGGACAGATCCATACGCTGCTGGTATTCAAGGTACTCAGGGACTACAAGGTATTCAAGGTATTCAAGGTATTCAAGGAAGACAAGGCATTCAAGGAAGACAAGGCATTCAAGGTATCCAAGGTACTCAAGGAACACAAGGTGCTCAAGGAACTCAAGGTATCCAAGGTACTCAAGGTATCCAAGGAACTCAAGGAACTCAAGGTGCTCAAGGTACTCAGGGAACTCAAGGTATCCAAGGTACTCAAGGTATTCAAGGGGCAACTGGAACTCAGGGAACTCAAGGTATTCAAGGTACTCAGGGAACTCAAGGTATTCAAGGTACAACTGGCACTCAAGGTATTCAAGGTATTCAAGGAACCACTGGTACGCAAGGTATTCAAGGTCGCCAGGGCATTCAAGGTATTCAAGGTGTTTCTGGAACTTTAGGTTCTCAAGGTACTCAAGGTATCCAAGGTACTCGGGGAACTCAAGGTATTCAAGGTGTTTCTGGAACTTTAGGTTCTCAAGGAATACAAGGTATTCAAGGTACTCAGGGAACTCAAGGTATCCAAGGTGTTTCTGGAACTTTAGGTTCTCAAGGAACTCAAGGTATCCAAGGTACTCAGGGAACTCAAGGTATTCAAGGTATAAGTGGATCTGGTACTCAAGGAATTCAAGGTACTCAAGGTACTCAAGGTATCCAAGGAATTCAAGGAACTTTCGGACCTGGAACAGTACCTCAAAATTCCCAAGGCACTGGATATACTCTTCAACTTAGTGATGTTGGAAAACATATATCAATAAGCACTGGGGGCGTAACAATTCCTGCATCAATTTTTAGTGCTGGTGATGTAGTTTCAATTTATAATAATAGTGGTAGTAGTCAAACAATTACACAAGGAGCATCAACAACAGTTTATCTTGCAGGAACAGCGACAACTGGAGATAGAACTCTTGCTCAAAGGGGTATATGTACTGTCCTATGTATTGCAAGCAATAATTTCGTTATATTTGGAGCAGGATTGGCATAAATGTCTATAATTCAAACTTTTTTTATTGGTAGTTCACAAACAAATAATATGTGGACTTGGGGTTGGGCACGGAATGGGGCACTTGGAACTAATGATACAACTCCGAATAGATCCACTCCAGTCACTATATTTGTTGGAGGAACTAACTGGAGACAAGTGAGTGCTGGATATGAATATATGGCAGCAATCAAAACTGATGGAACCTTATGGACTTGGGGAGAAGGTAGTAGTGGAATACTTGGAAACGCATCAACAACTGATGTATTCACTCCAATCACCACATTCTCTGGAGGAACAAATTGGCAACAAGTAAGTTGTGGATCTTTTCATACTGCAGCAATCAAAACAGATGGAACCTTATGGACTTGGGGTGCTGGAGGAAGACTTGGAAACGCATCATTTACTACAGCATCCACTCCAGTCACTACATTCTCTGGAGGAACCAATTGGAGACAAGTAAGTTGTGCAAGGTCTCATACAGCAGCAATTAGAACTAATGGAACTTTATGGACTTGGGGTTATGGTGGTTATGGAAGACTTGGAAACAATAATATAAGCAACAGAAATACTCCAGTTACCACATTTGCTGGAGGAACAAATTGGAAACAAGTTTCTTGTGGAGAAGATCACACAGCAGCAATCAAAACCGATGGAACTCTTTGGACTTGGGGTCGTGGATTTCTTGGAAGACTTGGAAATAATGATACAAATACTACAACCACTCCAGTCACCACATTCGCAGGAGGAACCAATTGGAGACAAGTAAGTTGTGGAGATGAACATACAGCAGCAATCAAGACCGATGGAACCTTATGGATTTGGGGTGCTGGTACTTTTGGAAGACTCGGTAACGGTGTATTAAACCAAGTATGGACTCCAGTTACTACATTTTCTGGAGGAACTGATTGGCAAGAAGTCAGTGCAGGTGGTCAACATACAGCAGCAATTAAAACTAATGGAACTTTATGGACTTGGGGTTATGGAACTCTTGGAAGACTTGGAAATGGAGCAACATCAGGTGTAATATCTACTCCAGTCACTACATTCGCTGGAGGAACTAATTGGCAAGAAATAAGTGCTGGATATGCTCACAATTTGGCATTATATGGTGTATCAATTCCAAGTGTTCCTACAAGTGTTTCTGCATCAGCAATTAGTTCTACCTCTGCTAGCGTTAGTTGGAACGCCCCAGCAAATAATGGAGGATCTACAATAACCAGTTATACAATAACATCAAGTCCTGGTGGAATTACTAAGATAGTTAATCAATCTACAGGAGGAACTACAACTATAACTGGTTTATCTCCCGGCACAACATATACATTTACCGTTTATGCAACCAATGCTGTTGGAAATAGTTTTAATTCATTAGATAGCAATTCTGTAACTACAAGTTCTACAGGGGTTCTTTGGACTTGGGGTGCTGGTCTTAATGGAAGACTTGCAAATAATCAAACGTCTAATAGTTTAACTCCGATCACTACATTTGATGGAGGAACTAATTGGCAACAAGTAAGTTCTGGAAATTCCCATGCATCAGGAATTAAAAGTGACGGAACTCTTTGGACTTGGGGTTATGGACTCAATGGACGACTTGGAAACAATGCAGCAACCGATAGACTCACTCCTGTCACTACATTTTCTGGAGGAACCAATTGGTCTCAGGTAAGTGCTGGAGACTCTCATACCGCAGCAATCAAAACCGATGGAACTTTGTGGACTTGGGGTGTTGGAGTCAACGGGCAACTTGGAAACAATGCAGTAACCGATAGACTCACCCCAGTTACCACATTTGCTGGAGGAACCAATTGGTCTCAGGTAAGTGCAGGTAGTAATCATACTGTAGCAGTCAAAACCGATGGAACTTTGTGGACTTGGGGTTCTGGATCTTCTGGAGAATTGGGAAATAATCAAACAACACAAAGAAATACTCCAGTTACCACATTTGCTGGAGGAACAAATTGGAAACAAGTAACTTCAGTGTCTTCAGGAGAATCTCAATGTGTGGGAGCAATTAAAACCGATGGAACTCTTTGGACTTGGGGTGCAGGAGGTTTTGGTAGACTTGGAAATGCTCAAATAACCGATAGACTCACTCCTGTCACTACATTTTCTGGAGGAACCAATTGGTCTCAGGTAAGTGCAGGTAGAGATACGATGGCAGCAGTAAAAACTGATGGAACTCTATGGATTTGGGGTTATTCAACTTATGGACGACTTGGAAATGGATCAGTTTCTACTACTAATGTAAGCACTCCAATTACCACATTTGCTGGAGGAACTAATTGGAGACAAGTGGATTGTGGATCTTTTAGCACACTAGCAATTAAAACCGATGGAACTATTTGGACTTGGGGTTATGGAAGTAATGGTTCTTTAGGAGTTAACGACACAACTCGTAGATCCACCCCAGTAACCACATTTGCTGGAGGAACTAATTGGAAGCAAGCAAGTTTTGGTAATTCCTTTGCAGTGGCAATATTTTATAATTAAGATCACCCCCTTGACACCAGGACTCAGAGACCATATAATATGGGGGTAATCAACGGAACACCCCATGAGCACTACACAAGAAACCGTCCAAGGTATTGTGATTGATGTCTGCACCCGCAGTTTTCTTCTTCTCAGCGACCAGGGCAGCGAGCGTATGGTAGAATGTGATACTGTCGAAGAATTTATGAACGTGCTGGAAGTCGTCACCGCTCAACTTGATCCTGATCAAATTGAATATGCAGACCTTGCAGTTTATGGTGAGTGATGCTATAATATAAATATCGACAAAGAAACGAATGGAAGTTTTCACGGTGGAAGAATTTCAAGAGAGATTTGATGAACTGATGGAAAGAGTAGAAAACGGCGAGCACTTAGGTATAATTAACGAAAACGGGCAGGCAGCAGTTATGATGCCTGCGGATGATGACCTCATACGAATACACACTGAGCACGACGAGGCATCATAAACGCAGGGTTCTGTCGCCTATTGGTTAAGGCCGACACCTTATAAGTGTCTGAACGGAGTTCAATTCTCTGCAGAACCACCTTGCCCGTTTGGCCCTCTGGTGAAGGCGATCTGCTCATAACAGATAGAAGGTCGGATCGTAACCGACAACGGGCACTTGACCACTACAACTCAAAGAGTTATAATGGTCTCACAACTGAATACTTCTATGGGGCGGTGGTGGAATCGGTAGACACACCAGACTTATGAAAATTGAGCCTCATTTGGGAAACCTTATGAGTGTCCCTCCTCAAATTCGGGGAAACCTGTAAAATGGCAATCCCGAGCCAAGCATCACAAGATGAAGGTGTAGAGACTAGACGGGGAGCACCTAAACCGAAAGGTATGGTGAAGGTATAGTCCAGACCACAAACTCCATGAGGCGGCGAAAGTCGTAGTGGTAAGAAAATCTGTTGAGCGTATGCTCGTGCGAGTTCAAGTCTCGCTCGCCCTACTAAATAATAATACCTGGATGTCTGCAAACTTCAGGAGGGGGGTGTAAATCCCTCCGTTTTATTATAAATATTAATGCAGACATCTAGAGTAGAAATGAATTATCTAAAG
>JACCDX010168100.1_pt1 | contig 17392 bp, 12 predicted proteins | sample 7449681 | NCBI WGS metagenome assembly JACCDX01 (sample SAMN15323450, study PRJNA562643) | freshwater metagenome | isolation source: river surface water | place: USA:Blue River Watershed | collected 2017-08-18
GGTAGTATAATGATATTGGGTATGGGATTATAATTTTTTGCCTTTTAGGGATGGCTACCTCAATCAGTAGTGGTAAAATCAAGTCCCAGTGGGTCCATCATCAACACACTACCTACTTAATGCATATAGATTCTCTCTTGCGAACAGACGCACTTCTTGCACCTGCTGCTTACGCCGCAGACACCGCAGTCGCCAGCAGCTTCTCGTAAGTGACCGGGCCGCTCTCATTGTGCACCATAAAGTTGTAGAGGGTGCAGAGCAGAGGCGGGTCATACTTCGAGACGATGCTGAAGACACGCTCCTCGGTATTGATGATCGGCTTTCCAGCCGCCTTCGAATCAATGAAGGCCTTGTGCAGCTGCGTAATCGTCGGGCTAATCGCCTTCGGAATCGAAAGAGAGAGAATCTCCCCCTTGCTGTTCTTCGGCTTACGGCTCGGGTTGTACCTCGCGTGGTAGATCTTGTAGAACTCAATACACATCGCAATCAGGTTGCGCTCGTACGCCTCAAAGAGCGGCGACATATGGCCGAAATAGCTGAGGAACTCCCTCAGCTTCTCCGGCTCGGTGCGTAGCTCAAAGTAGCGGTAGAGCAGCGACGAGCAGTTGCCATAGATCTCCGTCATCCTCTTGTAGAGGGGAGAGGTGAACTTCTGGTACTTGAACTTCTTATTCCGAACAATGTACCCCACAATGTCCCGACGCGGAGCCGGGCCATTCAGGCTCTCAATGTATGGGAGATAGCTCTCCGAGTCTACCGGAATGGCGGGCAAATGATCCACACCATCCAGCATCGGGTCCTGCTCCTGGTCAGTGGCATTATTACGGATACCCGTCAGCCACGCCTTCGGCACCGGATAGGGGATCGCCCTGTTGTTGTCCGGATGCACGAACGTAAACGTGTACGTGTATCCCGTCTGAATCTGGTTGAAGTTGAACAGGGGACCCAGGGCCTCCAGGAACAACGCCTTCAGACTGCGCCAAGACGACCACTTCGCCTTACCGGCGTCGATCATCCTACGCGTGGAGTAGACCAGGGTGCCGTCAGGACGACGGGTCACCATAATCTCTGTACTCTCGAACACCGCCATCAAGTAAAGAGGCTCGCCGGGCTCCGCCAGCTCAGGAATCAGCTCCGTACGAAACGGACCCTCTTCGTGGAACTCATCGTTCAGATCTGTCATCCGGTCGAAGCTATGCGCCGCAATCGTCAGCTTCTTCTCCCCATCCACCTCAGTCTCCTCCAGCATTACACCGTTGGAGAAGTGATAGATGGGAGAGGTGTGGTCCGTCTTCCCATCGTGGCAAATCTTGCCAAGACCGGGAAAGTCAGGGTCCGTCTTGAACCTCATTCCCCAGCGCGAAATCTCAGACTTTACCTGATCGAACGTCGTAATACCCATCTCCGCGAAATAAGCCATCAGCTTATTTCCGCTCTCCACCTCAGGGGCGGCAGCAGCGGTAGTCATAGTCTCAGTATGGTTAGATGCGGACATTGTATGGTTAAAATGATAATTATCTACAAAGCGTAAATAAATCACTATCATAGTTGTGTTGGAATACCTTTATACCCAGAGATTGATAAATTTTTTAGAGGGGTGGATAAAATCGTTTACGTTATGCGATTTTACAGAGCACGACTATCCTTTAAGCCCTTTATATCCCCGTTGCCTACCATTATATAGATCTATCTATCAAAAGATAGCCTAAGATCTAAGGAGGAATCCTATGGGAGGCCTATGGGAGGCCTATTGGACGCGGTTTGATTTGGGGTACAAAAATATATGACTTTATTATATAACATATCCTTTTTGTTATTGATTATAACCTATATATGATCAAATGGAACAGCCTAAAAATAACGATAACAATGCTAACGTCGCTGGGAATGCCCCAGCCGAGGGATCCGGCTCTCTCATTAACTCCGTAACCTCTTCTCTCCGTTCTCTCGTCTTCTCTGAAAACAACGCTGCTTCTGCAGCCTCTACAGGTTCAACCAATAATACCCCCGAAAATGAGGGAATGTCAGAAGAGGAAAAAGAGGGAGAAGAGGATGAGGATGAGGCTGAGGCCGAGCAGGAAGCTCAAGAAGATGCAACCGAAGGTATGGAGACCGCAGAAGAGGCAGCCGAAGAGATGGAAGCTGAAGATGAGGCCGAAGAAGAAGCCGCTGAGAGTGGCGAGAACTTCGTGGCCAACAACGCCGCTATGGTAAATGCCGAAGTTGCCTCCGAATCTGGCGAGTCCGAACAACTCCTCACCTTTGACAATGACAATAGCGTGGGTATGGATCAAGAGATCAATTTAGATGAACTAAAAAATACGATTGAAGTTACCGAGGATGTCTATGTTCAAGAGGAAGAGCGGATTCACCACAATGATGATATCTATCTGAAAGATTTAGAAGCCCAAATCCTCTCCACCTACCCCGTCTCCAAGCAAGGCCTCCGCTTCATCCAAGAGGAAGCCGCCAAAGAAGCCGTTGAGATTATGAACGCCAAAAACCTCGGTCTCAAAAAGTTTACCCAGCTCGAGAATGGCTTTGAGTACCCCGTCGTTGAAGACCTTTATAACAATATCTACAGCAACTCCTGGATTATACCCGTAGTGATCGATAAGCACAAGATCTACTCCATCCTGGGATCTGATATTGGTGAAGGGGCTGAGGGCGAGGCTGAGGGCCAAGGTAAAAAAAGAGAAGCTATGGATGCGAATTCAAATGAAGATGGAGAAGCATATATCACTGAATCCCTTGAAAGCGAAGAAGGCACCAAAACCGTCAACCAGATTCAACAACACAAAGTCCTCTGGAAACTGCGCCACGACGCCGCCCTCGGATCCCTCGGCTTCGTTGACTATATCAAGATGTTTTATAAAGTCGAGTCCCCCTTCGTCTCCCTCCCTCGCACCGAAGAGAATATGGTCGGCTACTTTACCAAGCTCCAAAACAATGCCCTCGTCCTCCGCTACTATGACCTCGACAACAATCAATGGAGTGTCCGTAATCTTCTCCCCAATACCGTCACCTACAAAGATACCTTTGATGAAGAGTCTGGGCGCATCTCCGGCGTTCAGCCCTATACCCTCGTCGATGGTGAAGTTGCCCAAATTGTCGGCTTTATGCTCCTCGCCAAAGAGAATGATACCGATGGAATGCCTCCCCTCTCCCCCGAAGAGGCCTCCATCACCTCCAAGAATCCACTTGTCAAGCATCTCGTAATGACCTCGAAAATTACCAGCATCACCCAAGCCGGCGACTACCTTAAGATCAAAGCCCCCGACCACGGTCTTGACAAAAATTCCTTTATCTATATCGATAAATCGAACTGTGCACCCAGCATTGATGGTATGAAAAAACACATCTCTCTGACAATCGAAGACAAAGATAGCTTTTCGATCAAGTCTTCCAAGCGCCTCTTCAAAGATGGCACTTACGGCGAGATCTACAGCGTCAATAAGCTGGTCTATGATCGTTACAAGATTCGATATAACGAACAAGTGGATGAGTATGTTCCCGAATACCAAGGGACTACCTATCGTGGAGGCGGTGCTGAAGGGACGGGCGAGGGAGGAGAGGGCCGCCCTCTCACCCACAATCGCCTCTATCTCTTTGATGATCTGGTCTTAAAGAGTCGAGATGACTTCCGCAGGATTTTGACCAAAGTGGTCCCCACATTGGAAGAGATCATCGAGATGAACTCCGATGCATTAGCTGAGTGCTACACCTTCTATGATGTCGATCGCGTTCTCTCGAAGTATCAGGTCAAGATCGATGATCTGAAAGTCGACCAAATTGATTTTATCAAGAAAATCCTCAAGAGCAACTTGGAGAAGGTGAAACTCCAAGAGGAGATTACCAAACGCGAGGCTCTCCCCATCTTCCATATCCGGAACAAGGATCGCTTCGCCGACAAAAACTTCTTCTTAGCCGATGTCTATATCACCAATCCCGATGTGACGAAGTATTATGGCAACTATGCACACATTGGCCAACCGGAGGATTGCGTCTCGGCGCGTCTGGTCTGGCTAATGGAGCAGCGTGATCACGGCATTATCTTCTTCTCGGAGATGATGAAGATGAACTATGGGCTTTTCAAGGAACTTCACGACAAGAAGTTCGTGGACTCAATGATTCAACAATACGGCGGATTTGTGAAGAATACCGAAAAGCAGTTTAACCGCGAAGAGATCCTCGAAAAGAGCAAGATGAACAAGCTCGGGAAGAGAGGCCAGGGGAATGGTGCTGGTGCAGATAATGGAAAGCGACCTCCTTGTGAGCTTTATCGCTTCCAGCTCCAGCCCTCCAAAGATCTTGCCAAAGATCTCTCTAAGCTGGAGAGTGAAGAGCTGCTCGATGGAACAATGGCTCTGGTTGGAAAAGATCTCTATGTTTGGAACAAGGAGAGTGAATCGTGGGATATCTCCCAAGTGATTCCCAAGTATAGTTCGATCAAATATCTCTGCACATTTAACAATACGGATCTGAGCGAACTTGATGTAGAAGCGCTGGAATACGTCTATCGCCGTGACTTTGGCTGTCACTCGAAGCTCTATATCCGGTTTAAGGAGCGGCTTCAATACGTCTCCGAGATTCACGCCAACTTCACAGCGCTGAAAGAGTATCTCGAGAAAGATGAGTATGTCGCCTTCTTCCAAAACCAAATTGACTATATGGTGAAGCTTCACTATGTCGATTCGTCTTCATCGGATGATAACGATAAAGAGCTTGAAAAAGAGCGTGCTGCAGAAGAGGACGTCTCGGAAGAGCAACAGGGAGAACAGGGAGAACAGGGAGAACAGGGAGAGATGGAGGAGCAGCAGGGAGAGCAGGCTGAGGCAAAGGTTGCCGCAACCAAATCCCCGGTTCACGATCTGATTCGCCAAATATTGGGGATCAAGAATGAGGAGATCCGCGATATGTACATCTACCACTGGATTGACAAAGATGGTCTCCTCATCGGCAACACCCTCTACTCCAAGAAGTTCAAAGTGGAAATTGACCCAATGTACATCTGCGGCCATCACACCTACAAGAACCGTGAGTACAAAGCGACCACCGATGCTGCTAAATTCGCCATTTACCAAGAGATGCTCGACAAGTTCGGTGATGGTGGCGAAGCGATGGAAGAGTATCAAACGTGTCGCGTCTGTAGTCGCGTCATCGGAACCGCCAAAGTGGATGATGTGGAGGGTTATACCGAGGCGGGTCAGATGATCCGCAGTCGCGAGGTCTGGTCCAAGGACGAGGAAGAGGAGTTGCCCCAAACGATCCGTGAGATCGAGCAATATGACCCCTCAATGCGAATGATCCAGTGTGATACCCAAGAGTTCCGCAAGCTCTTCCTGGATAAAGGTTTTACATCCGTCGATGTGGACTTTGCCAAGACGATTTGCACCTTCCTCCAGAACAATCTTTGCGCCCGAATTGGGATTGCGCTCAACGAGATGGATACTGTGGCGATCATCGTCGATTCGATGACCAAGATCCGCTCTCTTCTGAACGAGATCGATTGGACGAGTCGTGAGGCGAGGAGCTTAATGCGGACTCGCGGGTTAGGTTCAAACAAGATTGAGCAGCTTCGCAAAGAAGGGAAGTTCAAAGCGCGTTATGAGATCTACCGAAAGGTCAATATGGATTCCATTATCGCCGCACGCTTCTTGATTACTATCCAAACCGCCATCCCTGAATACGCCCATAACGCCAAAAAGTCCCCTTGCGAGTTCTTCTCCTTCAATGGCCTCGACGGTATCCAATATATGTCTTGCATTCTGATGAAGATCGGTTCTCTCGGAAAGAGCGTTCGGTTTGAGGAGCTAATGGCGAGCTATATGAAGCACGTGGGGGATCATTATGCTGAATTTGCCAAGATGACCTCGGTTCATCAGCTGATCCAGAAGAAGCGGGAGTACCAAGCTGAGTTGGCAAGCCGCATTGCGAAGTTTAACACATCAATGATTGGAGACGTAGAGATCGTCTATGATGAGGTTGATCCTCTTCCTGGCAACTTCGCGGAGACTGTCCGAAAGGCAAAGAGCTTTGACGAGTTAGAGGGATTCCGCAGAAAGTGGTTCAAGCGTATTGCCTATCTCAATCAAGCCCTCAAGGCGAAATATATCGCTGTTATCAATGAGGCGGAGTTGCTCGATGTGAATCCGGAAGGCGGTCCCGGTATCAGCTTAGTCGAGAAAGCGTGCTGCCAAGAGTACGTCGACGAGTATGAAGGATATATCTACTATGTGCAAGAGAAGGCGGGCGAGGATTCCCAAGTAGTTTCGATGGTAAATGAGATTAAAGAACTCTATAAGCTTCGCTATCTTTTCTACAACAATGGTCTATATCATCGTGTTATTATCACGGGAGATGCACCAAATGAGTCCTACTTTATTACGAACGAGATGGCCTATGCATCGCCTCAAGGGACGAGCGAAGAGATGATTGTGGAGAAGTTTGCAACCTACGTAGATAGCGGTCCGTTTGTGGGAACACTTCGCCTCTTTGCGGGTACGCGAGACATCAAGAGCGGCAAGCAGTATGATGAGATTGTGGGAAAGAAGTATACAAAGGAGGAGTACAATGAACTGCTTAATCGAATTGCGGAGAAAAATATGATGCAACTTCCGAGTGTGGAAGAGAAGGTGGAGATTGCGAATCTGGAGGAGATGTTAAAGATGAAGGTAAACATTGAGGTGGAGAAGGAGAGGCTGATCGAGCAGTTGATGACGTCTCTCAAGACGATTCTGGGGAAGAGTGGAGACAAAGATTTCGTCACGAGATACAGTAATATTTTATACAACATTGGATTTTATCAATACTATATGGCAATGAAGGAGAAGGAGAGAGAGAAGGGACGAGGGAATGGAATGGGAGGCAATGGTATGGGGGGCAGGGAGAATAAGAAGCCTTCCAAAAAGGAGGTGATCAAGAACCAAGAGATGATGGCTCATATTCGGGTCAAGTATCTGAAAAAGTGTTATAATGACTATCTCCGGAAGTATCTCTCGATGATTCGGAATGGAAAGTCCCGAGTGATAGAGATTCAGACGCTGGACAAGGAAGATCTCTTGGAGTTTGATCCATATGCATCGCGTGAGATGCAATCCTTCATTGTCGAAAAGTATACATCGATCGAGAAGTTTTATGATTCGACTGTCCGATCTTACTTTGAGGGAATCTCTCTTCAGGCAAGTGCTGCGGCTATTTCCAAGATGAATGCGGAGGATAATATCTATGAATGCGGATATAAGGAGGTGATGGAGTATGCGCGATTCAGCTTTGCGGATTGTGCGAATGTGTTACACTGTATGTTTGTTCGTGAGTTGAATGATTTGATTTTATGCAGTGGTCAGAAGAAGGGCACCGGAGGAGACGATGCCGAAGAGATCGATGCCGGTGCAGGTGCGGAAGGCGAAGATTTGATGATCAACGCAGCGGCGATGACCCCGATGTGCAAGTATCGTTGTATGTTTATCTTGTATATCTTGGACAAGATTCAAGAAGATACAGAGATGATGGACTTGTGCACAGAAGAGATTGAGAAGATTGCCAATTATAAGAACTTTATGTATATGAGCGAGATAGAACGGGCGATCAACAGCGACGATGACCAAGGTTACTTCCTGAAGCAGCTTCAGTATATGATGGAAGGCCGGTCAACGATGACGGTCGGAATGCCAGTAGAGGGCGCGGGAGAGGAGATGACCGAGGATCAGATGAATCAGCAGGAGACGATTGAGCTCTTTGTGGAGAAGACCCGTGCGGAGTATAAAGAGAAGCACGGAAAGGATATTCCTGCAGATATGCTGGAGACGATGAAAGAGGATTATATGGATGAAAGGTATAATGAAGCGGCATTGGATGCCGAAAACGATCGTCTGGAAGAGGGACAAGAGGGCGATTATGGTAACCTTACCGGAAATGATGTTGATGCGGATTTCGATCGAGACGAGTTGGCATTTATGGCAGCCGAAGAGTAATCTGAAGACAAAGATATGAATGAATCAAAATAATTTATACATTCTGAATGAATCTATAAATGGATAAAATGATTGGATGTGATTGGGATGTGATTAGACCCGTCGGGACTCGGCATTGAAGATTGGGACACTATTGGGTCCGTAAGGATCGACGGATGGATAGCGATATGGGTATCCGCATTCGAACATTGCGCGCTTATAATCATCACTTTTTAAGAACTCCGCACCGACGCCACAGTTATGTCCCTTTGCATCCATCTTGTCAACGATTCCATCTGGGCAGCATCCATAAGGCGCCTTATCACAATCTGCGGGCTTGATCTTTTCGCATTCTACCAGAACACCCAGATAACGAACGAGCTTCTTATCATTGGATGTTTGATACCTCCATTCCCGCTCTCTCCATACACGATCCCGTAACTCGCGCTCTCTCCATTCGCGTTCGCTCTTCTCCCTCTCCTCGCGTTCTCTCTTTTCGCGCTCCTCTCGCTCCTTCCTATCTCGCTCCTCGCGTTCCTTCTTTTCCTGCGCCTCTCGCTCCCTCTTCTCCTGGGCCTCCTTCTCCTTCATCTTCTTTAACTCCGCTTCTAAGCGATCCCCGCGCTGATCCAGTTGATAGGTAACGCGATAGGTGTAATAGAGAATATACGCAATGATGAGAAGAGAGAGGACGATGAGGGCAACGATGTAGGCGATATACATATTATGCTCGGAGCTGCTCATACCTGGTCTGGGGTAAACCATCTTCTTAACGGATCGGGAAAAGTCCCGGAAAGATTGTTCCATCTTATGTCTCTGTGTTCGATATAAATCTCTACTTTATCCATAGATCATTTTTATGAATCAATCTAAATCATTCATCCAACTCTTCTGGGTATAAAGGTTTTCTAACCAAATGAGTATATACTCTTGTACGAATCTATATATCTATAAAATGAGCAATGGGGAAGAGGTTGAACCCAAGATCTCAATGCGAGATCGCCTTGTCTTTTACAAGAACTCGATGCTTCCGCCTTTTACCCCCAGCCGTCTGGAGTACAACCGGGCTCAAGTGAAGCGACTTCAACAAATCCCTCAACCTGAGCAGCGATCCCCAGAGTGGTACGAGATGCGCCATAGTATGCTCTCCGCATCGGATTGGGGCTCGATTCTGGGAATGAGCAAGTATGGCGGTGGCAAGAATCAAGTGCTCGTCAAGAAGTGCTGTGATGATGTTCCCTTTTTTACGAACGCGGCAATGCAATGGGGAATCAAGTATGAAGCGGTGGCGATTCAGATATATGAGCACCGCAACGGGGTACAAGTCATTGAGTTCGGCTGTATTCGGCATCCCACCATTCATCATCTGGGTGCATCTCCCGATGGCATTACTGCGGACGGTGTGATGGTGGAGATCAAGTGTCCCAGCAGCCGAGAGATTGATGGGATCATTCCGGAGGGATACTATTGCCAGGTCCAGGGCCAGCTGGAAGTGTGTGAGCTGGATCGATGCGACTTCCTGGAGTGCAAGCTCTTTGAATACGAGAGTGAGGCGGATTACTTGGACGATGCGGATAAGAGCGGGAATCACTTCTATTGCCGATATGGAGGAGAGAAGGGTGTGGTGGCGAACTTCTATGATCAAGTGGGAGACAAGAAGTCTTATGAGTATAGCCCAGTGGGGATCCTTGGGGATGAGCTGGTGGCGTGGAAGGCGGGAATTCTGGAGAAGTATCGTAATGAGAAGCGGTATATCTTTCAGGAGTTTACCTACTGGTTCTTGGAGCGTGTCTCGTGCATCCCGATCTATCGCAATCAGGAGTGGTTTTATAAGGCGTCAAAAGAGCTGGCGGAGTTCTGGGAGCAAGTTGTCTATTACCGGAATGTAGGACCTGATAAGCTAAAGGAGGATCTGAAGAAGATGAAGGAGGAGAAGGCCGAAGAAAAGGTGAGGGAAAGAGAGCGAAAGAAGGAAGAGGTTGTAGCTGCGAAGAAGGCGGCTCCCAGGGGACGGGCTGCTGGGGGAGGGGGATCAAAGAAGATTACAGACTTTGTGGATAAAGCGGTTGATTCAGATGATGATCTGGATAGCGTCTTTACGAAAGGGTTTGATCCAAAGAGCATTCATTCCCTCTTCTCGGATGAGGGAGAAGAAGGCGGTGGTGGTGGGGAAGTGCCTAAGACGATTTCTGTGGCAAAGAAGCCAGCAGCACCTTCAGGATTCTCCTTCCAAAATATCTTCAGTGATGAACCGGTAGATGTTCCAAAAAAAAACGTCGCCGTTGCAGCTCCGGCAAAGCCAAAGGCTCCCGCTTCAAGTAAGCCAAAGAGTCTTGCGAAGCCGAAAGCTACATCATCCAACTTCCTCAATATCTTCTCGGATGAAGAGCATCAAGAGTTTAAGAAGTAAGAGGGTTGCTTACCATAATTTATGCATAAAATCATATAAACAAAGGATTTATATGATTGTGCGGGGAGAGGGAGTGGCTACCGTTTACTTTTCGCGAAATATAAAGAGAAATTTTTATGTAAGGATTAAGTAAGTAACGACTGATTTGAGAGAAGATGTTCTCGTGTTTTACCAAGGTATTCCAGACACACAACATTGTGGTCGATCCTGAGTTTCAGGCGGCTCTTCACGAGAGTACCAAGCTTGCAAAGGAACAGCAGAAGATGATTGTGGCTTTTATTGATAAAATCGGCAGCTTAAAGGAAAATCTGAATGGATTAAAGACGGAGATGGAGGAGCTCCGGAAGGAGAATGCCGAGATGCGCGAAAAGATGGTAGATTTAAGTTCGAAGATCTCCACAGTGATTGTAGAAGTGTTTGAAGAGATTGAAAGTGAGACAAAGAAGCAAGGATCGCCCTTACCTTCTCCTCCCTCTCCTCTCACCCTTTTGGGATTACCCCAAGAACCCCTTGTTAATATCCACAAGGTCTCTGCTGAGAAACCCATCGAAATCATCAAGGTCAAAGAGGAGGTTGCGGCGGCACCGGTTGAGGAAGTTTCCCATAAAGAGGATTACCAGGAGATTCCCCAAGAGGTTACCGAGGAGGAGTTAGAAGCTCCCCCAGAACCAGTCCAAGAGATGGTGGAACCTGAACCAGTGACAACAAAGAAGGGCCGAGGTGGAGGTCGATCGAAGAAGAAGTAAGGTAGGTTATCATAGCTGATAGATAAGCTGATATCCATCGTAGATCTTAGTTGCACCGATGGTATCGAGGAATTGAGCTACATACTGGCCTTTACCTTTGCCTTCCTTGTTGTCATCAATTGCAATGATGGTTCCCTTCTTGCAATTCTTGTGGAGAATGGCGCAAAGTTCGAAGAGATGATGCAGCGACGAGGGATGAGGGTTCTCAAAGTCGACATCATAGCTATCCAGATAGACAAGATCAAACTTGTGTTCCGGGGAGAGTTCCTGGAGGAACTTGACGCTATCCCCGCAACGGAAGAAGGTGCGAAGGGAGACCACCTCGCTTGCAGTCTCAACGGCCTCTTCCGAGATGTCGACAGAGAAGAGGTTGCCTTGGTGGGTGTTGATAAAGCGGTCAAAGAGGAAGGTGCTTTGGCCGTCGCCATCCCAGTTGCCGACACGTCGCATACAGCCCGTCTCTAAAATCTTGTAATTCTTAATCTTCTGCTCCTCCAGCTTCTGGAACATTGTCCGGAAACCCTCCCGGCGATGGGCTAAAAGGGGGGCATATTTGAGGTCAAACTCCTTAAGAAACGTGGTGGAGGATGCCATTTGGATGGTTGTTGAATCAGTATCTACTCTCTCTATGAGAGTATAGATAGAGAGTTTAAACGAAGGTTACGGGTCAATAAAAGTCACAAAATCACATAGCGTAAACCATAATCTATAAAAAGCGATTTTATAGATCAAATCTGTAGGCGAATGCATAGAAAGAGAGTAGAGAGACATATCCTTTTTGATCTGTCAACTACTTTTTATACATCAAAATGAGCAACATCTTCGATTACACTACTTACTTTAGCAACCCAACGGCGATTCGCCGTTGCTGGCGCTACAATCCCCGAGATGAGGTAAACCATTACTTCATCAAGGAGCAGTATGGCGAGGATCATCGCCTCGGTATGTTCTTTAATGAACAGCATGAGGAGGATGGAGACCCCGATTTGGAAGAGGTGTTCGACCGGGAGGTACTCAATACCTTCCTGGCTGATGTCTGTAGCCGGATCGATGTCGATCCCGCTGAGGCGATTGCCCAAAATTTCACTCTCTACCTACCTATGGTCGAGTGGCTAAGGACGCGCTACTACCAGCAGGTCGCCCAGAAGTTCGAGGAGAAACTCCACGAGCATTATCAGGAGTTGTGTGAGACAGTCTATGACTATATGATCGAAGAGGGTCATTTCACGGAGTGTGATTCGACCAAAAAGCTTATCGCTCGTGAACTTCAGCACCACTTCCGAAATACCATCGACCATTCGGTTTGGTGGGGTATTGAGATTGACTGGATCCTCACGCTGTCTGAGGGCAATGTGGCAGAGGCTTGTGAAGAACATATGGTATTCGATGACATCGCTATGATGCTGAACGAGACCATATTGGCGACCGAGGCCCCTCGTAGATAGGTTAAAATCACCTAACGTAAGCCATATATGTGGCACTATATATCATTATATACATTCATATATAACCATAAAATATTATAATCCAAAAAATGATTTGATGTAGGTGATCTGTAGGCAATCACCAGAAAGAAGGAATAGAGAGACATATCCTTTTTGATCTGTCATTCTACTTTTTATCCATCAAAATGAGCAACATCTTCGATTACACTCGGTTTTTCAGCAACTCAACGATTCGTGGTTACCGGCCTTATGAGGCCCAAAACGACGTGAATCAGTCACTGATAGAGGAGCAATATCACGAGGATCATCGTCTCAATATGTTCTTTAATGAGCAGCATCGGGAAGATGGAGACGCCGGTTTAGAAGAGGCGTTCAATCGGGAGGTACTCAATACCTTCCTGACCGACGTCTGTGACCGGATCGGCGTCGATCCTGCAGAGGCGATCGCCCAAGAGTTCACTCTCTACCTTCCAATGGTAGAGTGGCTAAGGAGCCGCTATCACCAGCAGGTCGTCCAGAAGTTCGAGGAGAAGCTCCAGGAGCATTATCAGGAGTTGTGTGAGACGGTCTATAACCATATAACCGAGTTCGGCCAGTTTTCGGCCACAAACCTCACCAGGAGGGTGATTGGACAACGGCTTCAGGGCTACTTCCGAGCGATCATCGATCACACCGTCTGGTGGGGTATCGACATTGGTTGGGTCCTCACCCTTACGGCGGGCAATGTTGCGGAGATTTGTGAAGAGAATGAGAATATGTTGTTCGACGATATTACGGCAACCATATTTGATCACGATGCATTGGTCGATGACGCGATCACACGGGCAGTTTACTCTGCCTACCCGGATGATGATGCGGGCCCTCAGACGCAGGCCTAAATCGCCGTACGTAAGCTGTTTATATCGCTGTCTATATCGTATATCCACCATATACATCCATATACAACCATAAAATATTATAATCCAAAAAATGATTTGATGCAGATGATCTGTAGGCAATCGCCTGAGAGAAGAGTAGAGAGACATATCATTTTGATCGTGTCATTCGACTTTTTATCTATCAAAAATGGCCGCCATCTTCGATTACACTGCTTACTTTAGCAACCCGGTGGAGACTCGCTTTAACGTGCCCTATGATTCGCAAGATCCGACAATGCGTACTGCGCTTACCAAAGATCAGTACCGAGAGGATTTCTTTCTCTATATGTACTTCAACGAACAACATCGGGATTTCAGAGACGAAGAATTGGAAGAAGGGTTTAACCGGGAGGAGCTCAATACCTTCCTGACGAAGGTTTGTGGTTTGATCGATGTCGATCCCGCGGAGGCGATTGCCCAAGAGTTCACTCTTTACCTTCCAATGGTCGAGTGGCTGAGGGCGCGCTACTACCAACAGGCAGCCCAGAAGTTCGAGGAGAAGCTCCACGAGTATTACCACTGGATATGTGAGACGGTCTATGTCCAACTGACCGACTCTGGCCAGTTTGCGGCAAATGATTCGACCAAGAGCCTCATCGCTCGTGGGCTTCAGCGCCACTTCCGGAAGATTATCGATCACACCATTTGGTGGAACATCGAGATTGACTGGATCCTCATCCTCACCCTTATCGAAGGCGATGAGGTGGAGACTTATGAAAGATATATGTTCTTTGATGACATCGCTTTGGCGCTGAATGAGGAAATACCTCAGGCCTAAATCGCCCTACGTAAGCTGTCTATATCGTATATCCACCATATACAACCATAAAAATTATAATCCAAAAAATGATTTGATGCAGGTGATCTGTAGGCAATCGCCTAAGAGAGAGTAGAGAGACATATCCTTTTGATCTGTCATTCTACTTTTTATACATCAAAATGGCTACTGCTACTGCTTCTGCTTTGAGTTTTGCACCCGAGATCGAGATTGATCCGATGGATGATATCCAATACTTAATCGATTGCGATGGCTTGGGCGACTTCCCCTTTAACGCGGAAGAGGCCCACGAGTTCCAACAAGATGGTATTGAGATTTCTCGAAAGAATGTCAACGACTTTCTGGCGAAAGTCTGTGGGATGATCGACGTGGACCCTGCTGAGGCAATTGCCCAGAACTTCCCCGATTATACCACAATGTGTTCGTGGCTCGTTTCCAAGTACAACCGGGAGGTCTTCGCCAAGTTCGAGAGCCAATACCGCAAGATCGGGACCGATCTGAATCGACGTGTGATCGACTACTGGGTCCGAGAGATGCCCCAATACGGGCGCGAAATGAGGCGAATGGTGCCTGGGCACTTCAAGAACTTCCTATACTCTCTCGCAATGACCTCTTGCTGGTGGAACCACGATTTGGCCACCTTCCTGGAGGCGGATGATGCGGGCGACTGCAGCTGCACCGACCAGGTGACCCAAATCTGGTTCTATGACGCCTATCTTCAAGATGAGTTTGATGACAAAGGCGTTGAGGATGATGCGGATGATGCTGAGTGGGACTAACCCTCTCCAAAATCATTGATCGTATCCAATCTTTGATCCACAATCGTATCGCTATATAATCATATATAACTATATACCCATAAAATATTATAATCCAAAAAATGATTTGATGTAGGCGATCTGTAGGGAAGCGCTCCCAGAGTGAGTAGATAACATATCATTTCGATCTGTTACTCAACTTTTTATACACAAAATGAGCTCATCTACGATTACTCAGCTCTCGGCATCGCCCAAGTTTGTGGCATACATCGCTGCACTTCCCGAGGGGAGTAACCATCTGGAGATCGCGCGTAAGTGTGACACCACAATGGCTGAGCTGATGCGCCGATTGGGTATGGAGGAGAACGAAAGCGGACCCATTTTTGAGACCCGTGTAGTAGACAAGTCCATTATGATGGTCTACAGCCCGGAGTATGAGATGAAGTTTGCTTCAATGGATGCCTACAAGCGCTTCCTGGAGCGGGTCTATAGTTTTGCGATTCCGCAAGATTCGGAGGCGACCCTTCCCAATGTGACCGATCTGAAGTTCAAGTACGGGATGAACCCGAACTACAAGATTGGTCCAGAAACATCCCTTCGCTTCCGTGAACATATGCTTTACCTGGAGGAGCAGTACAATCAGCTCCTCTCGCTCTACGCGAAGGGAATGAAGTGGCACTTGGAGAAGAGCAAGCCTGAGGTTACGCTGAAGTACCATTGGCTCTTCCGCTTTTACTGCTCACCGATTCTCCGGATCTTTGACATCTTAGAGACGTCGATAATGACAGGACACAGTCTGGAAGAGAAGCACCAGGAATACCGCGGACAGCGTGCTGCCTACCTGGATCTGGAGGCAAATGAGATGCAGCGTCTGGGCTCGATTATGAGCTCACTGACGTGCCTCTGTTGCCCACTGATTCTGGTTGGCTCAATGCTGGTAGCTGCTACCCAGTGCTGCTGGGTCCCTTTCACGCTCAAGAAGGCAGGTGGGAAGAAGGTGCCTACAGATCTTGAGAAGATCTGCTGGTAGGTAGTAAGAACCACCAGCCCCTGATAAAGGGCGATGCTATAACCATAGCCATATACTCATATATAAACATATAATATTATAATTTATTCATAAAATCATACTATCATAACTGGTAGTATGATTTGATATATAAGATCGAAAGTATTGATAAGTATTGACAAGTATTTCGAGATACTCATTACCTCTTGCCACCGCCGAAGAAGGTACCCATTGGGCCTTCGTAGTTGGAGAAGAGCCAGGCATTGGGACCGCAGTTGATCGCCGTACCCGACTCCGCGTAGTTGGAGAGCCAGAAATCGGGTTGCAGGGGCGCCGGCTCCGTCGATGTCCGGGTACCCTCGCAGCCTGCATAATCCCGAGCCAGTGTATCCTTCAGCTGGCCCTCCCGAGCCTTGCTATAATAATAGATACCATCCTCATCCCACATATCCGGAGGAGTTTGGCAAGGGAACTGACCCACATAGTTCGGCTCTGAAGGATCCTTGATCCACTGATTCGCCACCCGGGCGACGGGTTGAATGGGGTTTTGGCCAGGGCGAGCCAAGTGCGAGAACTCGAGGCGATTGTCAATCACACCGCCATTCTCGCCAACATCCATAATAAACTCCTTGGGGCGGCGAAGGTTGGCATTGATCACCAGCGTGCTATTCTCCACATCGATCCTGTTCAAATACATATACTCCGCCTTCTCTACCGTCGCCGGCTTCATCGATTCCAGCGAGAGGACCACATTCGCCGTGGGGATCACGTCGTGAGGAGCGGGGATCAGCTGATCCTTGCAAGGGTAACCGTTGTGGTAGGTGGGGAAGATGTAAGGTGAGTCCTTGATACAGTATGGGGACATATCTTTCTTGGAAACGAACTTGACAACATTGACGTAGAGCTTGAGCTGAAAGTAGTACTTGAGCGAAGTGACAAAGAGCTCATACTTGAACTCCTTGTTTCCCTTAGCATCGCACCAAACCTGGATATCACCATAGCTCGTCTTCTCAAACTGGAAATTACCACTCTTGTTGAGGAACTGGACGACCAGTTTGGAAATCTCGTCCATTGTACGACGCATTAGATCATCCATCGTGGCGTGGGTATAAGACTTATAACTGCAAGGTGACTTAAGAGAGATCGGCTTCTTGTTCACCGTCTTGAGGAGATTGAGGAGCTGCTTCTTGGCAAAGTTCGTCTCATCTTCCACCATATAATCGGGTCTTACCTCCTGGCCACTCTCAGCAGACTTGTACTCCATACGATCATTGAGGTCATCGGCACGGGTTAGCAGGCCCTTGTTGACGCGGACGTCCAGCTTGTTGACTGTGGCAAATGCAGGATCTCCCAGCTCATTCAGAATATTTTGCTCGA
>JACCDX010874747.1_pt1 | contig 17390 bp, 23 predicted proteins | sample 7449681 | NCBI WGS metagenome assembly JACCDX01 (sample SAMN15323450, study PRJNA562643) | freshwater metagenome | isolation source: river surface water | place: USA:Blue River Watershed | collected 2017-08-18
ATGGATTCTTTTTCTGATAATAAAGTTGGACTCTATAAATATCGAAAAAAGAATTCTGCCCTACATTGACTCAAGAAAAGTAAAAAAGTCTTTTAAAAATAATCTAAGTCTCAAATTCTATTTTTTAAATAAATTTGATAATTCTGACTCTTTAACTTTAATAGATTCTGCTGAGTTTGCAGATTTATTTGCTGTTGCATTAACGTCAGGATTAAATCCAAGAAGTAGTTTAGAAAAAATAATTGATTTTGTTTCAAATGATTTTTCCCAATCATTAGAAAAAGCTTTAAAAGAAAATTCATTTGGTAAACCATTGTTTGAGGCTTTGGAAGAGATGACTGATGAAAAAAATTGCAAATCTCTAAAACCTTTGATGAAACAAATATTTTTAGCCTTAGACAGAGGCACTCCATTGGCTGAAGTGACGAGGAATTTTGCCTCTGATCAAAGACTTAAACTTCGTAATTTGATTACAAGAAAAGCTGCAAAAAAAGAAATTGCAATGCTCATGCCAATTGTTTTTGTGGTTTTACCTTCAGTGTTAGCAGTAGCAATGTATCCGGCGCTAACAGCTTTACAACAACTTGGATGAGGAGACGCATGTTACAAAAATTTATTTTTATTAAAAATCAATCGGGAGATGTTCCTGGCTGGGTTTTAATTACAGTTATGACGGCAGGTTTGGTTGCAGCACTGTGGGTTGTGGCAGATACAGCATTAGCAGCAATGTTTAACAAAGCCATTGAATCTGTTTCAAAACCTTAGACGCAATCAAAGTGGATCGGCAGTAACCGGATTTTCACTGATCTTTCCACTCATTTTGGTGCTTTCTTTAATAGTTGTTCAATTCATTTTTATTGTCATAAATTATGTATCAATTTCTCAAGTGGCAGAAAATTCAACTAGACTTGCTCGATTGGGTTACAGTGACAGTCAAATCATAATTCAAACAAAAAATAGATTAGAAAATTTGAATCTTATTTTTGACACACCAACTTTTGAAATCTCAAATAATAATTTTAATAATAGGAATTTAAAGGTCATTAAAATTGAAATAATTTATAAAATATTTGGACTAAATGCATTTAAGATTTCTTCCAAAAGTTATGCATTCTGATAAACAAAAAGGTAATATCATTATGGAATTCTTAATTTACATAACTATTTGTGCAATTATTTTTCAAGGAATTTTAAATTTTATTCTTATCTCATTTCAAAGAAATGAAATGGCTAAAATTTCAAACTTTATTTCATTTTCTATTTCTCAGGATCCATCAAAATTATCAATATTTACTTATGTAAATCAAAAAGATTGGATGAAATTTTTTTCACCAAATTTGGATTTGATTTATTCAATTTATTGTGGGCGAGAGCTTTGCAGTAGTAGTTCCGATTTTGTCAAAATTACCTTGCAATGTGATTATGACTACTTATTTTTTAAAATTCCGATAAGTACAAGCTCTCAGTATCAGTTAGGAAATTATTTATCAAAAAATTAGATCAAAAAGGAAGCATTCTTATTTTAATTATTGGTTTAGTTTCACTATTTTTATCGATTTTTATAGTTGTTGTAAATATAACTTCAATTTATTATCAAAAACAAAAGCTGCAATCCATTTTGGATCAAGCAGCCTTGTTGGGTACAAACTACATAGATTATTACAGTTACTACCATAATTCACTTTTGAGTATTTTAATTCTGGATGAAATTATAGCCAAAAATGAAGTAATTAATCACATCGAAGTTAACTATGAATCATCTGAGATAAATAACTTAAAAATTGATATTAAAAGCAATGAAGTTCATATTGATATTTTGTTAAATCATCGATTACCGTTTGAAGTTCCTATTCGATTTGTAACAATTAAAGCAAATACCAGTGCAAAACTTATGGTGGATTAGCAAAGTAAAATAGATTTAAATAGAATATTCTTATATGAATAAGGATATTGATATTGAACTTAATGAACTAAACAACACTTTAAGTTCAATCGAAAAAGTTTTAGATTTAAACTCAATGAAAAGTCAAATTTCTGATTTAGAGCAAGAAGCAAGCAAACCCAATCTTTGGGATGATCCTGCAACAGCTCAATTTATAACTTCAAAATTATCTAATCTGCAAAGTGAATTTAAAAGGGTAACCAATATTCGCAAAAAAATTGATGATTTATACATTCTTATAGAACTTGCTACAGATGAAAATGATGAGAGCGCATTTGAGGATGCAAAAAATGACCTTGAATTTTTAAAAAAAGAAATTAGGGAATTAGAGGTAAGAACTTTATTAAATGGCGAGTATGACGAAAGAGAAGCCTTAGTAACTATTAGATCTGAAGCTGGTGGAGTAGATGCTGCAGATTGGGCAGAAATGTTAATGAGAATGTATTTAAGATTTTGTGAAAGAAAAAATTGGAAGACTGATATTTATGAAACTTCTTACGCGGAAGAAGCTGGAATTAAATCAACGACGTTTGCTGTTCATGCACCATTTGCTTATGGAACACTTTCTGTTGAGCAAGGCACCCATAGATTAGTGCGTATTTCTCCATTTGATTCACAAAAAAGACGTCATACTAGTTTTGCAGGAGTAGAAGTTGTACCTGTTGTAGATAAAAGTGATCAAATTGAAATTTCAGATGATGAAATTAGAGTAGATGTTTATCGATCAAGTGGTCCTGGAGGACAAGGAGTTAACACAACTGATTCTGCTGTAAGAATTACTCACATTCCTTCTGGAATTGTTGTGTCATGTCAAAACGAACGAAGCCAATTACAAAATAAAGCAACTGCGTTAGCAGTTTTGCAATCTAAATTACTTGAAAAGAAACATCAAGAAGAGCAGGCAAAAATTGATGCACTAAAAAATGCAACTAGTGGTTCATGGGGCAATCAAATGCGTTCGTATGTTCTTGCTCCCTATCAATTAGTTAAAGATTTAAGGACTAATTACGAAACCGGAAATCCAAGCGCAGTTTTGGATGGCGAATTGGATGGTTTCATAGAAGCAGGAATTCGTTGGCGTAAGCAGCAAAAATCTAATTAAGTAGTGCACGCCACACCTATTTGTGAGGCGAGTCTCACGCGCATCTCCAGTCTCAACCGATAACCTCAAAAGTGGAGACCAAATGATCAAATTCGAAAACGTAACCATGGCATACCGTAAAGATGGCCATCCTGCATTAGACAATGTTTCATTTCAAATTAATGATGGTGAATTTGTATTTCTTGTTGGTCAATCTGGTGCTGGAAAATCAACAATCTTGCGACTTTTAATAAAAGAAGAAACAGCTCAAACTGGGGATGTATTAATTGATGAAGTCAACATTGGAAAATTAAAAGAAAAAGATGTACCAAAGTTACGACGTAATATTGGGATGGTTTTTCAAGATTTTAGGTTGTTACCTGAAAAAACAGTTGCAGAAAACGTTGCATTTGCTCTTCAAGTTCTAAATAAAACACATGAAGAAATAAGACAAACTGTTCCTGCAGTTTTAGATTTAGTTGGATTGTTAGATAAAGCTAATAGAAAACCTGAACAATTATCAGGTGGGGAGCAACAAAGAGTTGCGATTGCTCGCGCACTTGTAAATCGACCAGCAATTTTGATGGCAGATGAACCAACTGGAAATCTTGATCCAGACACCACTGTGGAAATTATGAGACTTTTGGACCAAATTAATAAAGCCGGTACAACTGTAATTATGGCAACTCATGATGCTGGGATTGTAGATCAAATGAGAAAACGTGTAATTGAAATTACAAATGGCGCAGTTGTTAGAGATCAAGTTCAAGGAGGTTATGGATACTCATGAACCGATTTAGATTTGTAATGGAAGAAGTTTGGCAAGGAATTAGTAGAAGTATTACTTTAACAATTGCATTAGTTGCTACTTTTGCTATTTCACTATCTTTATTAGGGGTATCTTTATTAGTTGGTTCCCAGGTTAATGAAATGAAAGATTATTGGTTTGACAAAGTAGAAGTCTCTATATTTTTATGTACTGCTGGAAGCGATACGCCATCTTGTGCAAATGGGCCAGCTACTGAAGAGCAAAAATCTCAAATTAGAACTGATTTAGAGGCAATGCAACCTCTTGTAGCAGAAATATTTTTTGAATCCCAACAAGATGCCTACAACAGATTTATTGAAAGATTTAAATCATCTCCAATTTCGGCAAATGTTACACCTGATCAATTACCAGAAAGCTTCAGAATAAAACTTTCTAATCCAGAAGAATTCACAACCGTTGTTAATAAATTTTTGAGTCGACCTGGAATTGAAGCTGTTAGAGATCAACGGGCAACGTTAAGCAAGTTATTTAGTGTATTGGGTGGACTTCAAGCCTTGTCTTTAGGTTTTGCCGCTGCGATGCTTATTGTTACTTCTTTATTGGTTGGAAACACCATAAGGGTTACTGCTTATGCAAGACGTCGAGAAATTGGAATCATGAGGCTAGTAGGAGCTTCAAAAATGGCTTTACGACTTCCATTTTTATTAGAAGCTATTTTTGGCGCCTTATTAGGTGGCTTGATTGCTGCTGGAATTTTGAGTTTTGTCAAAGGTTATTTAGTTGATCAAGTAATTGCAACCTCATTTACTTTCACGTCATTTTTTGGTTGGGACGCAGTAATTTCTGCTTCTTTAATCTGTATTGGTTCTGGAACTTTGCTTGCATTAATCACTGCATGGTTTGGCATAGCTAGACATTTGAAAGTTTAGGTTTTCTGATGAAAGCAATTGTCAGAAAAGTTTTTATTTTTATTTTATCGGTTACCTTAGTTTTCTCAATCAACAATCCAGGATCAGCACTGCCTAAAAACATTGATGATGAAGTAAATGCTGCTCAACAAGAATTAGAAAATGCCAGCGCTTTAGTTCGTGAAGTAGCTGCAGAATTAGCAGAAATCAGAAAAAAACTTCCAATAGCAGAAGCCGCGTTAAAAAAAGCAAGAGCAGAACTTGCTGTTGCTCAAGAAAAAGACCGTCAAGCGGCTGAAAAATTAGCAGAGCTTGAAAGTCAATTAGAAATTACTCAAAAAACATATGATCAAACCAGAAGTTTTGTAGCAGATGTTGCAAGATCGATTTACCAAGATGGACCTCTTGCAACTTTGGAAATTATTTTAGGTGCAACAGACCCAAATGATTTCAGTCAAAAATTGATGGCTATGCAAACTTATATTGGTAATCAAAATGCAAAAATTGAACAATTAGAAACAATAAAAGCTCAACTTGAAACTGAGCAAGCTGCTGTAGCAGCGCAAAAAATAATTTTAGAACAAGAGAAAGCCGCAGCATTAGAGGCAGCGAAAAGAGCAAAAGCTGCTGAAGAGGAAGTTTTAAGATTAATTGCTAAACAAAAAGCCGCCTTAGCAAAAGCTGAAAGTGAAAGGGAGGCAACGAGAAAGCGTTATGAGCAATTAAGAGCTGAACAAATTAGATTGCAACAATTAGCCAGATTAAGAGCTGGATTAGGTGGATCTATTCCAGGAGAACTTTATTGGCCAGTACAAGGTGCAAGATTGAGTCAGAATGTTGGACCAAGAAGACATCCTGTTTTTGGTTATAGGTCATGTCACACTGGAATGGATTTAGCAGCTGGAACTGGTACTCCAATTGGTGCTGCTGCAACTGGAATAGTTACCGCTGTAACAACTTTAAGAGCATATGGTCGTGTAATAGTTATTGCACACAATGGTGGCCTTTCAACAATGTATGCACATTTATCAAGATTTAATGTTTCAGTTGGTCAAGGTGTAGCTGTTGGAGACACTATTGGTTTTGTTGGCTCATCAGGTTGGTCAACTGGACCTCATTTACATTTTGAAGTGCACGTTAATGGAACTCCATACAATCCTTTGGGATGGTTTGGATCAGCAAAAGTTCCAGTTTCTTGTTAATAACCTGTAATTATTAATTTTCCTCAGCAAAAAGGCCTTCAACTACAATTAAGTTATGAAAAAAAAGCAGCCCAATTATTCCTCAGTATTAATTGCTGGAGGAATAATTTTTGTTGCCGGATTTCTTTTTGGATCTTTATTAAATAGAAGTTCTAGTGATTCTGTATTAGATGAAGTCACAAAAAAAATATTGACTAATTCTGCCAACCAAACTGATAGACAAACTTTGGAAAGAGCCGCAATTGATGGCATGCTTAAATCTTTAGGGGATAAGTGGAGCCAATATTTACCCTCAACGGGAACAAAATCTTTTGAAGAATCAATCGAAGGACAATTTTCTGGAATTGGTGTTTGGATAAGAAGTGATGAATCTGGTGCCGTTAGTGTTGCAGGGATTGTGCCAAGTTCACCAGCAGAATTTGCAAAAATTCAAAATGGTGATGTTATTGAATCTGTAGATGGAATATCCACCTTTAATAAACCTCTTTCTGAGGTTGCGGTTTTACTCTCAGGAGAAAAGAACACAAACGCAATTCTTGCAGTAAAAAGAAATGAAGAATTATTAAGTTTCAATATAAAAAGAACTGATTTAAAATCAAATCCAGTTACTGCAAAAATACTAGATGATGGAGTTATTGCAGTAGCAATTAGTGAATTTAATAGGGGAACTGCAAGAGCGTTACGATCTGCACTTGCTTCAAGTGGTCAAAATATTACAGGAGTTATTTTAGACTTAAGAGGAAATCCTGGTGGATTACTTGTGGAAGCAATTGATGTTGCCGGAGCCTTTTTAAATGGTGGTTTAGTAGTTGAATTTCATAGAGCAGGAAAATCTCCAGAAGTATTTAATGCAATAGGTAATGGTGATTCAAGAACACCACTAGTAGTAATTGTTGACAGAGGCACTGCAAGTGCCGCAGAAGTTGTGGCAGCAGCATTACAGGATCGAAATCGTGCAATCATCGTGGGAGAAAAAACTTTTGGTAAAGCTACAGTTCAAAATTCCGAATCACTTTCTACCGGAGCCGAAATTGAATTAACTGTTGGCTATTACATAACTCCAAGTGGGAAAAAATTAGATGGCCAAGGAATTGAACCAGATATTGAAGTGTCAGCAAATGAAGAAAAATTTGTTGCTGAACAAAGAGCACTACAAGTTCTTAGTGGATTGTTAGCAAGTGTTGGGCAACGTGGTTAATCATGAAAGAAAAAGGGAAAAAACTAATTGCCCAAAATAAAAAAGCAAGACACGATTATTCAATCGAGTCTGTCTTAGAAGCAGGCATTGTTTTAGTGGGAACTGAAGTTAAATCTTTAAGGCAAGGTAGAGCAAGCCTCACCGACGGTTTTGCTCAAATAAAAAATGGAGAAGTTTGGCTTCATAATGTTCATATTCCTGAATATGTTGCAGGAACCTGGACTAATCATGAGCCAAGAAGAGCAAGAAAATTATTAATAAAGAAGATTGAAATAAATAAATTAGTTAAATCTCTTCAAAATTCCAGCACTACTTTGGTTCCTTTAAGTCTTTATTTTAAAGATGGGAAGGCAAAAGTTGAACTTGCTGTGGCAAAAGGTAAAACAACTCATGATAAGCGTCAAAGTTTGAAAGAAAAAATGGATAAGAAAGAAGCGACCAAGGCAATGGGGCGGCGCTTAAAGGGTGTAGAATAAAAAGTTCGATAGAAATAAAACCTCTATCGAGTGAAATACAACTAAATAGGGGGTGAACGGTTTCGACAACAGTGAATCGCGTTAGGTGAAGCGGGCCGAGGTTCAGGACAGATCTCGTAAACCATGTCTTGAAAAAATAAGTGCAAATAAATCTCGCACTGACTTTGCTCTAGCTGCTTAAAGTAGCTTTAGCCATAAAGTCCGTCAACTCAGAAGTTCCTTCGATCTGAGATTTGGCGTCGCTAGAAGGATCACCATTTAGTCGGGTTACTAGATTAAATGGAAAATTAAAAAGTAACTTCGACCGTGTTGCTGGCAAGGCCACAAGTAACCAGCAGGTCAAGAACACATAAAAGTGGATGCGCCCGGAGAAGCCCTAGTACGACACTGATGGACGCGGGTTCAAATCCCGCCACCTCCACAAACCCTTCAACAAGCAAATAAACCTTGAGTAAAAAATAGGTTTATTTGCTTGTTTTTCTTTTACACAATTTCAATGCCCCACTGATTTAAATCACGACAAATGCCGTAGAGTTACTAATGGTTGCAAGTTAATGATTTATGCAAGGTGTCCGAAGATGCCGCAGAAAGTCAGCGGCGAACGGCCCCGTTTAGGCAAAAGCATTGAGCGGTTTAATCAACAAAAGCAGGAGAAATAAATATGCCACAAGGCAGCGTCAAATGGTTTAACTCAGAAAAGGGCTTTGGATTCTTAGCTCCAGATGGAGGCGGACCAGACGTGTTCGTTCACTATTCAGCAATTCAATCCGACGGTTATCGTAGTTTAAACGAAGAACAAAGAGTTGAATTCGATATCACTGAAGGCCAAAAAGGTCCACAAGCCGCAAACGTGCGACCACTGTAAGATCAAGGACTTCTACAAATTACCCGCTTAAGAAATTAAGCGGGTAATTTTTTTTAAGCTAAAGTTTCAACCAATAAAGCTTTGATTGTATGCATTCTGTTTTCTGCTTGATTAAAAACAATTGAATTAGAAGATTGAAATACTTCTTTCGTTACTTCAATTCCTTCAATTCCAAAACTATCTTTTATTTTTTTACCAATTAAAGTTTGATCATCGTAATAGGCAGGAAGACAATGCATAAATTTAACATTTCTATTATTTGTTAATTCAATAACTTCTTTTGTAACTCTATAAGGGTTTAATAAATTAATTCGCTCATTCCACACACTTTCTGCTTCACCCATAGATACCCACACATCTGTGTGAATAAAGTCCACATCCTTAACACCTGTTGCAACATCTTCAGTAATAGTGATTCTAGCTCCCGAAGAGGTTCTTAATTTTGAAGCAATTTCTTGAATTTCTATGTTTGGTACAAGTGATTTTGGTGCAACAAGTCGTACGTCCATACCAAGAAGAGCCGCAGTTACTAATAAAGAATTTCCCATATTATTTCTAGCATCACCTAAATAGGCAAAAGAAATATCATGAAGTTTTTTGTTTGAATTTTCTTTCATGGTTAAAATATCAGCCAACATTTGTGTTGGATGCCAAAGATCGGTTAATCCATTAAATACAGGAACTTTGGAATACTTTGCTAAATCTTCAACAGATTCTTGTGCAAAGCCACGGTATTCAATAGCATCAAACATTTTGTCTAAGACTTGGGCAGTGTCTGAAATTGATTCTTTATGCCCTAATTGAGAAGAACTTGAATCAAAGAAAGTAGTAAAGGCACCTTGATCGTGTGCGGCAACATCAAAAGCAGCTCTAGTTCTGGTCGAAGTTTTTTCAAAAATAAGAGCAATATTTTTGCCTTTTAAATACTTCTTTTCTCGACCACTTTTTTTCTTTTTCTTTAATTTTTCAGCGGTCTCAATTATTTGTAAGAAGTCGTCTTTAGAAAAATCAATCTCCTTGAGGAAATCTCTTCCCTTTAGATTCATTTTCCGCTACTTTCATCAGTATTAGTGCTTGAAAAGATGAGTCTATCCAAGGAGTCTGTAACAATTAGATTGTGACTATGCCTCTTGATAACCCAGGTTCAATAACTGACACTTTGCTGGAAGAAAAACCAACTTCTACTACTGAAGATGGTGATCATGAGAAGTTTGCTCATTATGTAGAAAAAGAAAAAATAGTTGAAAGCGCTGTAACTGGTAAACCGGTAATAGCACTCTGTGGCAAAGTCTGGGTACCAGGACGAGACCCATCAAAATTTCCAATTTGCCCAGACTGCCAAAAAATATTTGAATCATTGAAAAAATAATGACGATTGCCCCAGGAAATGTTACCGAACTTCAAAAAGAAGAATTAACAAATACTTTATGGGTTTGTATTGTTTGGAATGATCCAATTAACTTAATGAATTATGTGACATATGTATTTATGACATATTTCAAATATTCCAAGGAAAAAGCAGAAAGTTTAATGCTTCAAGTGCACAATGATGGCAAAGCCGTGGTTAGTTCAGGATCGAGAGAAGAAATGGAAAAAGACGTAAACGCTATGCATTCTTATGGGCTTTGGGCAACTTTGCAAAAATCATGAATCAAGAAATAGACAGAGGATTTAGAAAAGAAAATAAGGAGGTAATAACTCTATTTTTAGAGCCCTTGGAAATTGCACTCTTGTCAACACTTATTGAGCAAATAACTTCTCTGCTAGAACCTGCAGAAAGTGAAAAAGAATTAGATCCACTTGCAAAAATTGTTGGAATCGATTCAAAAATAACAAGACCAAATGATGAAGTTTTGTTAAGACTTTTGCCCGACGCCTACCAGAATGATAAAGAGTCAGCTGATGAATTTCGTCGTTTTACTGAAAGATCTCTGAGAGAATTGAAAATAAAAAATGCTAAACATGTATTAGAAAACTTGCCTGAACCTGATCAAATTTCAAAAATTAAAGCTAAAGATTTTCAAACCTGGCTTACTGTATTAAACGATGTTCGATTAGCTTTAGGTACTCGAATCGGCATTAAAAATGATTTTGAAGAAGATGAATCAGAAGAAAAAGATCATGCTCAAGAAATTTATTCATGGCTTACTTGGTTACAGTCAAATTTGTTAGAGGAGTTAAATAAATAAAGGCCCCGGATTTTCATCCAGGGCCTTTATTTATTTAGTTCTTAGTGACCTTCTGCTTTTGCAAATGCACGATCGTCAGCAAAGCTCTTCATGCGAGCAATCTTGTAAATTACAAGACCGAATACTGCTTTTGCTGTTACGTCAGCAATTGAGTATCCGTATTGACGTAGTACAAATGAGTCAGCACCTGTGAACCAATCGTTTGCTGTCAATTCACCAATTACAGGGAATAGATAGCTGATTGGGTAAACACCCCAGGTTGCGATCAAAGTCAAACGTAATCCTCTTACTTCTTTTGCAACTCCTGCTGGTTGACGTCCTAGTGATTTACCTAGTTCAACAAACAAGATGTAAAGAATGTATAGGAATGGAATTGTTGAAAGTGCGCCCCAAACTAATTTAGGTGCAACTTCAAGTGCTACTTCACCTGGATAACCAAGAGCGATCATCAAAACTGAAGCAGGAATTAAACGTACTAGCAATTGGCTTTGTACTTTCTTTGCTAATGCAAGAACTGCAACTGTTTCTACAAGTAGCAAAGGAACTGTTAGAAGCCAGTCAACATAACGATAAGCTTCGTTGAATCCTTCTCCAGCAGTTAATGAATAACTTCCACCAACAGTTGTTTGCACATATGCGTGACGGAAAGAATCAAAAATTCTGAAGTAGTGATAAGCAGCGATACCGGTAACAATTGCTGATGTAACTAGCGCTTGACGGTAACGAGGCAATACGCGGCCTTGCGCAGCTAGCATAAATACTGTTGCAAAAATCATTGATGCTAGTGCAAATGACAAGACGTTGTAGACAGCCTGAAATTGTCCATTGGACAATTCAGATATTCCAACCATGCCGACTCCCATGACGACAAAGTAGCTTGTTCAATTTTTGTTTTGTTAAAACAATCCTCAAACTGCTACCGCCCGAATTTCGGGCTGTTACAGACCATATCTCTAGTTTTGGATTTTGGACAACATTTGAACAAGTTTCATGCATAGATTTTGGGTAAATTGTTAATTAGTGAGGCAAGTGAGGCATGATTTAAGTCGAATGCGGACTATTAGGGCTACGAGTTTTACCTAATAGGCTTGTTTCTTAACTTATGAATAATCTGCCAATTGGAATTCTTGACTCTGGGGTCGGGGGATTAACCGTTGCCCGAGCAATTCTTGATCAGCTACCTAATGAGGCTATTAAGTATGTAGGCGATACAGCCAATGGCCCATATGGACCAAAACCAATTGCTCAAGTTAGAGAATTTGCCTTAAATATTATGGACAAGTTAGTTGAAGATGGAGTTAAAGCTTTAGTAATTGCCTGTAACACTGCATCTGCGGCAACTTTACGAGATGCTCGCGAGCGTTACTCAGTTCCTGTTTTAGAAGTTATTGGACCAGCTGTGCGAAGAGCAGTCACTGTAACTAGAAATAAAAAAGTAGGTGTCATAGGAACTAGAGCAACAATTGAAAGCGGTGCATATGAAGATGCCTTTGCTGCAGCACTAGATATTTCACTTGCTACTCAAGCTTGTCCAAGATTCGTCGAATTTGTTGAAAAAGGAATTACTTCAGGCCAGGAATTACTTCAAGTTTCTGAGGAATACTTAAAAGATTTAAAAACATCAGGAATCGACACTGTTGTTTTAGGTTGTACCCATTTCCCATTACTTAGTGGAGTCATTGGTTACACCTTGGGAAGTGAAGTCGCAATAGTTTCAAGTGCAGAAGAAACTGCACAAGATTTGTATCGAGTTTTGGTTTCTAAAAATCTTCAAAGATCAGAAAATGAAAAAGCTCCAAGTCACGAATTTCTAGTAACAGGGGAAAGTCAAAATTTCGCCAAACTTGCGAAAAGGTTTTTAGGTCCTGAAGTCATTAGTGTAGGTTCGTTATGACAAAAGATTGGATTCTTAATGACAAGAAGTGATGGCCGAAGTGCTGATCAATTACGACCAATTAAATTTGAAAGAAATTGGTTAGAAAATGCAGAAGGTTCATGTTTAGTTCACTTCGGTAGAACAAGAGTTTTGTGTGTCGCAACTTTTAGTGAAGGTGTTCCAAGATTTAAAAAAGATAGTGGTGAAGGCTGGGTCACTGCTGAATATGCAATGTTACCAAGATCTACAGAATCTAGATCTGATCGAGAATCAGTTAAAGGAAAACTTGGCGGAAGAACACAAGAAATTTCTAGATTAGTTGGAAGAAGTTTAAGAGCGATAGTTAATAACAAAGCAATGGGTGAAAACACAATTGTTTTAGATTGCGATGTTTTACAAGCAGATGGGGGAACAAGAACTGCAGCAATTTCAGGAGCCTATGTTGCCCTGGTTGATGCTTTGAGATGGGCCAAAGAAAAAGGATTTATTGATTCAGTTGAAAAAGTATTAACAGATTCAGTTGCAGCTGTAAGTGTTGGCGTGATAGATGGAGAAATCAGATTGGATCTTCATTATGAAGATGATGTTAGGGCAGAAACTGATATGAACGTAATAATGACTGGAAGCGGCAAATTTATTGAAGTACAAGGAACTGCTGAGGGTGCTCCTTTTGATAAAAAAGAACTTGATCAATTGCTAGAACTTGCCTCACAAGGCTGCCGAGAAATTACTCAACTTCAAAAGAAGGCTCTTGCTTAAATCATGAAAAAAATTGTGTTAGCCACTGCTAACACTCACAAGTTAGAAGAATTCCAAAGAATTCTTAGCCATAAATTACCTGCGGTTTTACTAGTTTCTCAAAATGAATTTGAAAATGTTCCAGAAATTGAAGAGACCGGGGCTACTTTTGCAGAAAATGCCCTTATAAAAGCAAGAGCATTAAATGACTTAACAAAGTTACCCGCCTTAGCTGATGATTCAGGATTAGTTGTTGAAGCACTTGATAACCGCCCTGGAATCTTTAGCGCAAGGTATGCAGGTGTGGGGGCAACGGATACTAAGAACTTAGAGAAAATTCTGTCAGAAATAAAGAATTTTGAAGATAAATATTTAAAAGCACATTTTGAATGTGCCATTGCCTACGTCGATAAGGTCAATAATCTTGAGTTTGTAGTTGACGGGCAAATGTTTGGCACATTAGTAAAAGAAATCAGAGGAAAAAATGGTTTTGGCTATGACCCAATTTTTGTACCCCAAGGCTACAAAGAGACAGTTTCAGAACTAACAAATGATGTTAAAGATGAGATTAGCCATCGAGGAAAAGCTTTAGAAAAATTTTGTATAATTTATGAAAATCTCATTAAAAATTAATGGCCTTTAGTCTTTCAAGGTTGTAGCATTGTTCCTTCAACGACAAATAATTTGGAGGTTCATTGAACATAAATTTCACAGGTCGAGTCCTAGTCCTTGGTGCAGGATCAGTTGCCCAGTGCACCCTGCCTCTAATTTTGAAGCATTTTGCCAAACCTAATCAAGTCACAGTAATAGACAAAGAAGATAAAACTCAAAGACTTAAAAATGAAATAAGTCAAGGAGTTACTTTTAAAATTGATCAAATCACAAAAGAAAATCTTGATAGTAAATTAAAAACTTATTTATCTTCGGGAGATCTTTTATTAGATCTTGCCTGGAATATTGACTGCAATGCAATTTTGCAATGGTGTCATGACAACAATGTCTTGTATTTAAACACATCTGTTGAAGAGTGGAATCCATATGTTGATGGTGCGCAAAGACCAGTTTTAGAAAGAACTTTGTATCCAAGACACATGAGAATTAGAAAAATGATGGAAACTTGGGATAAAAAAGGACCATCCGCAGTTGTGGAGCATGGAGCAAATCCTGGTTTAGTTTCTCACTTCACTAAAGCTGCTTTAGTTGAAATAGCAAATAAATTAAAAGCAGATAACAAAAGTAATGAAAAAATAGATAAAGCTTTAGCAGAAGAAAAATATAATGAATTAGCCCATTTACTTGGAGTTAAAGTTATTCATATTGCTGAACGCGATACTCAAATTACTGACAAACCAAAAAGAGTAAATGAATTTGTAAATACTTGGTCAGTTGAAGGTTTTTATGAAGAAGGAATCGCACCAGCTGAAATTGGCTGGGGCACACACGAAAAAGAATTACCAAAAAATGCTTCAATGCATAATGATGATGGGCCAAGTAATCAAATTGCTATTGCTCAACCTGGTGCAAAAACATGGGTAAGATCTTGGGTGCCTGATTTTGAAACAATTGGAATGGTAATAAGACACGGAGAAGCATTTACAATTACTGAGCATTTAACTGTTAAAGATAATTCAGGTAAAGATATTTACAGACCAACTGTTCATTACGCTTATTGTCCATCCAATGAAGCAATAGTTTCTATGACTGAATTAGAAATGCGTCAGTGGGATTTACAAAAAGATCAAAGAATCTTAAATGAAGAAATAATTGATGGTGAAGACCGTCTGGGTGTTTTATTAATGGGACATGAATATAAGTCTTGGTGGTATGGCTCAATGCTTTCAATTCATGAAGCTAGAAAACTAGTTCCTGGACAATCTGCCACAACCTTGCAAGTTGCTTGTTCAGTTTTAGCAGCTGCAATGTGGATGATTGAAAATCCAAACGAAGGAGTTTTAGTTCCTGATCAATTGCCTTGGAAGTATGTGCTTGATATTGCAACTGAATATTTAGGAGAAATGAGATCAGTGCCAGTTGATTGGGATCCTTTAAAAACAAGAAATGATTTGTATAAAGGTCTAAATCAAAGAAATTACGATACAGATCCTTGGCAATTTAGTAATTTCTTAGTTTGATCTACTAAAAAGTCTGCCATCTTGTTCAACACTTAATAAAGGTCTCAATGTTCTTGCGCCTAAAATTCCTATGAAGCAACCCAAAATTATTAATAAAATCCATTGAATATTTAGATTTGCTCCCAACATCGCCCCGGAAATTCCTGGACCAAGCACTCCACCAACATTCCAACTTATTCCACCAAGAGAGTTATATCGTCCCCTCAAATCTTCAGGTGCTAAATCGTTTAATAATGGTTGAGCTGTGGTTGAATAAAAAGTTTCGCCAATTGCAAAAACAGCAGAAGACAAAATTAGAAATAAAATTGCGTAAAATAATGCAAGATATGAACTTAGTCCTAAAAATACCCAAGAGATAACCCATATAGCACCTGTAATCATCAGAATTGAGATCCTCGATTTATTTTTTGTTAGTTTAAGTGTTATTAATTGAAAAAATACAATTACTAAAGTATTAGCAGCATAGCTCCATCCAACTATTGCAGGATCTACTCCAACAACTTGAGTAGCAAAAGCAGGAAACCCAACTTCGATTGAGCCATAACCGAAAATAGAAAACATGAATAAAACTGGAATGAGTCTTCTTAATTTTTTATCTTTCCATAATTCTTTGTAACTTGAATTTTTTTCAATGTTTTCTTTAGATTTAATTGGTCCACCAATTCTTTTTAATCCAAGAAAAACAATTAAGAAATAAAAAATGTATGAACTTCCGTCAAATCTATAAAGTAATTCAAATGTTTTTGCATCATCAATTTTTACTAAAAATGAAGAAAATATTCCTCCAATTCCTAACCCTAGATTTAAAATTAAAAATTGAATTGAAAATGCTTTAGATCTTTCTTTTTGAGTGGCGATGCGGGCTATCAGGGTGCTTTGCGGTGGCCAAACTGCACCGTTTCCAATAGCCAACAAAGTCAAAACAACTAATGCAAAATAAAGAGTTTGTATAAAAGAAATAGACCAAACCGCAATAATCTGAGTTAAAATTCCAAAAAGCAATAATTTTCTTGGGCCATATTTATCAACAAGAGTTCCTACTGGGCCTGCAACAACTAAACCAACAATTGCCATATAAGCAACTAAATAACCAGCTGTGGATAAGGCAAAACCTCGGATTTCATGAAGATAAATAACTAGGTAAGGAAGAGTTAAACCACTGCCTAAGGATGAAAGAAAAAATCCGAAATAGAGTAATTTTAAATTTTTATTCAATATTTATAAAACCTTAAAGTTTGGTGCGGGAGAGGGGACTTGAACCCCTACACCTTGCGGCGCTAGATCCTAAGTCTAGTGCGTCTGCCAATTTCGCCACTCCCGCAATCAATACATCTAACTCTACGGCGTACGCTTTTTACTAGATAAACCTTCCGGAGAATTGCTGTGAAACAAGACCAAATTGAAGCAGAAATAATTGCTGCCAGAGAAAGATTGGCAAGAAATCTTTCTGAGTTGGAATACGCTCTAAGTTCTGAAGGCTTAAAAAATCGTGGTAAGGAAATTGCAAAAAATTTTTTTACCCATCCAGATGGTGAATATAGAATTGAAAGAATTATTGGTGCTGCAATTGGGACGTTATTGAGTCTAAAAATTATCCGTAAGATTTTCTAAATGGCAAAAACAACTTTCAAAGGTAAAGATGGATTACCAGTTCGATTATTAAATGATCGAATTTTGGTTCATATCGATTCAACAGATGGCGAAAGAAAAAGTAGTGGTGGAATTGTAATACCTGCAACCGCTCAAGTGGCTAAAAGATTAATTTGGGCCAGAGTTGTAGCAACTGGACCAAATGTTAGAAACGTAAATGTTAACGATCGCGTTATGTTTGAACCAGATGAAAGATATGAAGTAGAACTTCAAGGACAAGACTATATTTTGCTTCGAGAACGAGACATTCACGCTGTGGCAACAAATGATTCAGGAGAAGAATCTGCTGGTTTATATTTGTAATTATTTAAATAAGCCGTATTTTAAAATACAGTAGATGGCACGAACTCCATCCTTCCAACCA
>JACCDX010230594.1_pt1 | contig 17389 bp, 18 predicted proteins | sample 7449681 | NCBI WGS metagenome assembly JACCDX01 (sample SAMN15323450, study PRJNA562643) | freshwater metagenome | isolation source: river surface water | place: USA:Blue River Watershed | collected 2017-08-18
TCACGCGCTCGAACAGCGAGGAGAGGTGCTCGGTGTCAAACACGCACAAATCCTGGGCCTTCACATCTTCAAGGGCATCCACAATGGTGCGCTGAAGTTTTTGAACATTCTTGGCGGCTTGCGCGTCCGGCATGAGATCGGTAGAGGTGACGTTGGGGAATGTATTGCAGCACGTCAGACGAAAGCCAGTTTTGGGGAGAGACCTGACGGGCCAAGTGCGCCCGCAGTTCGGTGGCGCTCACAGGCAATACCGGGGTGGGCAAGGTTTGAACCGTCACGGGTAGATTGTGGCACGAGAGTTCCTCCCCCGGTTGCGGGCGTTGCGCGACCACGAGTTGGGCCATTTGCGCCAATTGCGCGGCATCGCGCCACGAGCCAAAGGCGCGCGCTTGATCCCCCCCAATGAACAAGTACCAGGTCGCTTGCGGGTGGCGGGCTTGGAGGGCGCGCAAGGTGTCAATGGTGTAGCTGGGCCCCTCACGCTCGACCTCCATGGGCTCGATCCAGGCTTGGGGCAAGTCGGCAAAGGCCAAGCGCGCCATGGCCAAGCGGTGTTGCCCAGGGCTGAGGCTGCGGGATTTGTGCCACGCGTCTCCCGTGGGCACGATGTAGAGTCGGTCCAGCGCGTAGGTGTGGATGGCCGCCTGCGCAATGCGGTGATGGGCGAGGTGCGGGGGGTCAAAAGCCCCGCCGAAAAGCCCGAGGCGCATCAGGCGAGCCAATCCCGTGGCACCAGAAAATCCTTCATGAGGCGGTCTTCCGGCGAGCCTGGCTCGGCTTGGCGCTGGTAGGACCACGTCACCAAGGGCGGCATGGACAGCAAGATCGATTCCGTGCGCCCGCCTGATTGCAAGCCAAAGTGGGTCCCACGGTCCCAAACCAGGTTGAATTCCACATAACGGCCCCGGCGGTAGAGCTGGTGCGCCCGTTCGCGTTCGCCATAGGGGGTGTTTTGGCGGCGTTGCACGATGGGTTCATACGCTTTGAGGAAGGCGTCGCCCACGCTCTGGAGCATGGCAAAGCTGCCTTCGAGGCCGAGTTCGGCAAAGTCATCGAAGAACACGCCGCCCACCCCGCGTTGCTCGCCACGGTGCTTGAGGCAGAAATATTCGTCGCACCACTTTTTAAAGCGCGGATAGAAAGCCTCCCCGTACGGGTCTAGGGCCTCTTTGCAGGTGCGGTGAAAGTGGACCGCATCTTCCTCAAAACCGTAGTAAGGCGTGAGATCCATGCCACCGCCAAACCAAGCCACCGTCTCGCCTGAGGCCGGCGTGGCCGCGATCATGCGCACATTCATGTGCACCGTGGGCACGTAGGGGTTACGCGGGTGAAAGACCAGCGAGACGCCCATGGCCTCAAACGGTGCGCCCGCGAGTTCGGGGCGGTGCTGAGTGGCCGAGGGCGGAAGTTTCGGACCTTTGACATGGGAGAAGCCACAACCCGCCCGCTCAAACACGACCCCTTGTTCCATGATGCGCGTGAGCCCCTGTCCTTGCAACATTTCCTGGGGGCCTTTTTCCCAAGCATCATTGACAAAAGCCACCTGCCCCCCATCCATCGCGTGCACGCGATCAATGATGCGGGTTTGCAACCCCGTCAAGTAGCTGCGAACTTGGGTAACAAAATCAGCCATGGCGTGAATTCTCCTGAATTGCCGGGGTGGGGGTAGGTGCTGCCGACGTGGCCAAAGGCGGGGTTGTCTGAGGCGTGGTGGGCAAGGGTTGGATGGGCGCGGCCTGCTGCGCGTGATAGCCACGGCTTTGGGCATAGGCTCGCGCAAAGTAAGCATAGTCGACCTTGGGGTCGCCACTCAAATCAATGAATTCGGTGAGCGCGATGCGTTTGCGCCCCCAATCGATATGGGCCAAACCCACCGGAACCTTGGCCTGCAAGGCCAGTTGGTAAAAGCCGCTGCGCCAGCCCGGTGTGTGGCGCCGGGTGCCCTCAGGGGAGATCCCCAGCCAGAAGAAGCGCTCCTGCGCTTGGTGCGCGCGCACTGTCTCGACCAAGCCCCCCACCACCCCCAGGGAGCCACGACGGTCCACCGCCACGCCGCCCAGGGCACGCAACCAGCGGCCAAACACCGGGATGCGAAAGAGGCTGTCTTTGGCGAGGAAGTTGACGGGGATGCCCATGCTCGCCTTGGCCAACATGGCGATGGGGAAATCCCAGTTGCTGGTGTGGGGGTAGCCCACGATCACGCCTTGTGCGCTGGGAAGACCTTCGAAATGGACGCTCCAGCCCAGCCAGCGCATGAGCGTTCGCGCCCAGCGCGCGCCCTTGAACTGCAGAGCGTGGGGGGAATGGCGTTCAACCAAGCAGGGCGCGGTGGCCGATGTCACGTCGGTATTGTTGACCATCGAATGCGATTGTCGAAAGGGTTTGATAAGCCAGTTGTTGCGCCAGGTGCAGGGTTCCGCCCAGGGCAGTCACGCATAGCACGCGACCACCGCTGGTGAGCACCTCACCCTCACGCCACTCGGTCCCGGCATGAAAGACCATGGCGTCGGCCTGATCGGGGGGCAAGCCTTGGATCGGGTCGCCCTTGCGCGGCGCCAGCGGGTAGCCGTGCGCCGCCATGACCACCCCCACCGCACTGCGGCGGTCCCATTCAAGCTCGACCGCATCTAAGCGAGGGCCGGCCTCGGTTTCGGTCGCGGCCCACAGCACATCCACCAAATCGCTCTTCAAGCGCATGAGGATGGGTTGGGTTTCCGGGTCGCCCATGCGGCAATTGAACTCCAGGGTCCGTGGCTGCCCCTGGGCGTCGATCATGAGGCCGGCGTACAAAAAACCACTGTAGGGAATGCCGTCGCTGGCCATGCCGCGCAGGGTGGGCATGATGATCTCGCGCATGGCGCGCGCATGCACTTGGGGCGTGACCACGGGTGCCGGGGAATACGCCCCCATGCCACCGGTGTTGGGGCCTTGATCGCCATCGCGCAAACGTTTGTGATCCTGACTGGTGGCCAAGGGCAGCACCCGATCCCCATCGCACATGACGATAAAGCTCGCTTCCTCCCCTTGCAAAAAGGCCTCGATCACCACCCGCGCACCACCGGCGTTGTGGGTCACGCCCAGTGAGTTGTCGAGCAACATGAAATCGATGGCTTCATGGGCTTCGGCCAGCGTCATGGCCACCACCACGCCTTTGCCCGCGGCGAGGCCGTCGGCTTTGATCACGATGGGGGCTCCTTTGGCCTGTACGTAATCGTGGGCGGCTTGGGGGTCGGAGAAGGTTTCGTAGTCGGCCGTGGGGATGCCGTGGCGCTTCATAAACGCCTTGCTAAAGGCCTTGGAGCTCTCGAGTTGGGCGGCCGCGCGGGTCGGCCCAAAAATGCGCAGACCCTGGGCACGAAAGACATCGACCACCCCAGCCGCCAGCGGCGCCTCCGGCCCGACCACCGTCAAGCCAATGCGCTCTTGCTGCGCCCATGCACACAGCGCGTGAATATCGGTGATGGGCACATTCGTGAGCCGCTTATCCCGCGCGGTGCCCCCATTGCCTGGGGCGACGTACACGCGCTGCACCTTGGGCGATTGGGCCAGCTTCCAGGCCAGGGCGTGCTCGCGCCCACCCGCGCCAATGACCAGAATATTCATAGTTCAGCGTTGTGGTAGACCTCTTGTACGTCGTCGAGGTCTTCGAGTACATCCAGGAGTTTTTGCATGCGCGTGGCGTCGTCGCCCCCCAGGGCGATGGTGTTTTCCGCACGCATGGTGACTTCCGCCACCTCCGCGCGCAGTCCGGCAGCTTCCAAGGCGTTTTTCACCGCCTCGAAATCGCCTGGGGCGGTGAGCACTTCGATCGCACCATCCTCGCCCGTGACGACATCGTCGGCGCCGGCATCAAGGGCGATCTCCATCACCTGATCTTCCGAAGTGCCGGGAGCAAAAATCAGCTGGCCGCAGTGCTTGAACTGAAAGGACACCGAGCCTTCAGTGCCCAAGTTGCCCCCATGCTTGCTAAAGGCATGGCGAACTTCGGCCACGGTGCGCACCTTGTTGTCGGTCATGGTATCGACAATGACCGCCGCGCCCCCAATCCCATAGCCCTCGTAGCGAATTTCTTCGTACTGGACGCCTTCGAGGTTGCCTGTGGCTTTGTCGATGTTGCGTTTGATGTTGTCGGCGGGCATGTTGGCCGCCTTCGCCTTGTCCACGGCCAAGCGCAAACGGGCGTTGGCGGTGAGGTCACCGCCACCCGCACGGGCCGCCACAATGATTTCACGGGTGATACGGGTCCAGATTCGCCCCCGCTTTTCGTCTTGACGACCTTTGCGGTGCTGAATATTGGCCCATTTGCTGTGTCCAGCCACAATGCTTCCTTGCAACGTTGATTGCAAGGATTTTAGTGCAGGCCTTAGCTGGTGGCCGCTTCTTCCGAAGAGTTGGGCTCCACCCGGGACTTGTCCTTTTTGGGCAAAGGCTGGATGTCCAGCAAGACCTCGTCTTTTTCGTCCAGATCCACGCCCAAACGTCCGCCCTCCGTCAAGCGGCCAAAGAGAAGCTCGTCCGCCAAAGCCTTGCGGATGGTGTCCTGGATGAGGCGTTGCATCGGTCGCGCGCCCATGAGGGGGTCAAAGCCCTTCTTGGCGAGGAACTTGCGCAGGTTGTCGCTAAAGCTCACCTCCACGCGTTTCTCGGCCAATTGGGTTTCGAGTTGCAGCAGGAACTTGTCCACCACACGCAGGATGATTTGCTCATCGAGTGGCTTGAAGCTCACGATGGCGTCGAGGCGGTTGCGGAACTCGGGGGTGAAGAGGCGTTTGATGTCGGCCATCTCGTCGCCCGCCTGGCGCGGATTGGTAAAACCAATCGTGGCCTTGTTCATGGTCTCGGCGCCCGCATTGGTGGTCATGATGATGATCACATTGCGGAAATCGGCCTTGCGCCCGTTGTTGTCCGTGAGGGTGCCATGGTCCATGACCTGCAAGAGCACGTTGAAGATATCGGGGTGCGCTTTTTCGATTTCGTCGAGTAAGAGCACGCAATGGGGCTTTTTGGTGACCGCTTCGGTCAGCAAGCCACCCTGGTCAAAGCCCACATAGCCCGGAGGCGCGCCAATCAAGCGGCTCACGGCATGGCGCTCCATGTACTCGGACATGTCAAAGCGAATGAGCTCAATGCCCATGATGTAGGCGAGTTGCTTGGCCGCTTCGGTTTTGCCCACGCCCGTGGGGCCGCTAAAGAGGAAGGAGCCAATGGGCTTGTCACCCTTGCCCAAGCCAGAGCGGGCCATCTTGACGGCCGCGGCGAGGACTTCCAGCGCCTTGTCCTGACCAAAGACCACGCTCTTGAGGTCGCGCTCCAGGGTTTGGAGCTTGCTGCGGTCATCGCTGGAGACGTTGGCGGGGGGAATGCGGGCAATTTTGGCCACGATTTCCTCAATCTCACCCTTGCCAATGGTTTTCTTGCGCTTAGAGGGCGCCAGAATGCGCTGGGCCGCGCCTGCCTCGTCAATGACGTCAATGGCCTTGTCGGGCAGGTGACGATCGGTGATGAACTTGGCGCTCAATTCGGCTGCGGCGAGCAAGGCTGCTTGCGCGTACTTCACGCTGTGATGCTCCTCAAAGCGCGACTTCAGGCCTTTGAGAATGTCCACGGTTTGCTCCACCGAGGGCTCGACCACGTCGATCTTTTGGAAGCGGCGGGAGAGCGCGGCGTCTTTTTCAAAGATGCCGCGGTACTCGGTAAAGGTGGTCGCGCCAATGCACTTGAGCTGGCCGCTCGAGAGCGCAGGCTTGAGCAGGTTGGAGGCGTCCAAGGTTCCGCCCGAAGCCGCGCCGGCGCCGATGAGGGTGTGGATTTCATCGATGAACAAGATCGCGTTGGGTTTGCCCTGGAGGGATTTGAGCACGGCCTTGAGGCGCTGTTCGAAATCGCCCCGGTACTTCGTACCGGCAAGCAAGGCGCCCATGTCGAGCGAATAAACCACCGCTTCGGCCAGGATTTCGGGCACATCGTTTTGCGTGATGCGCCACGCCAAGCCTTCGGCAATGGCCGTCTTGCCCACGCCAGCCTCGCCCACGAGCAGCGGGTTGTTTTTGCGGCGGCGGCAGAGAATTTGGATGGTGCGCTCGACTTCGTACTCGCGTCCGATGAGCGGGTCGATTTTTCCGTCGCGCGCAGCCTGGTTGAGGTTGAGCGTGAACTGTTCCAGCGGAGAGGCCTTGGCGTCGCTTTTTTCGGACGGCGTTTCCTCGTTTTCCTGCGCCGGCATTTCGGGGTTGCGGCTGGGCTCGGGGCTGTCGGATTTTTTGATGCCGTGGGCAATGTAATTCACCACGTCGAGGCGGGTCACACCCTGCTGGTGCAAGTAGTAGACCGCATGGGAATCTTTCTCGCCAAAGATGGCCACCAGCACATTCGCGCCCGTCACCTCTTTTTTACCGTGGCCCGTGGACTGAACGTGCATGATGGCGCGTTGGATCACGCGCTGAAACCCCAGGGTGGGTTGGGTATCCACATCATCGGTGCCCGCCACCTGCGGGGTGTTGTCTTTGATGAAATGCGTGAGGGATTTGCGCAGATCGTCCAGGTTGGCGGAACAGGCGCGGAGCACCTCGGCGGCGCTGGGGTTGTCGAGCAAGGCCAGGAGCAGGTGCTCCACGGTAATGAACTCGTGGCGCTGCTGACGCGCTTCCACGAAGGCCATGTGCAAGCTGACTTCGAGTTCTTGAGCAATCATTGCGTAATCCTTTGGGCTTGCGTGACGGGTTGGGTTCTAACTGTATATGGAAACGGGGGGCTTGGCTTCAAGGGGGAATTGGCAAATCAATCCACCGGTTCGTAGAGGCACTGCAGGGGGTGCCCCGCGCGCTTGGCTGCCTCCATCACCTGATCGACCTTGGTAGCGGCGATATCGCGGGAATACACCCCACAGACCCCCCTGCCATCGAGGTGAATCTTGAGCATGATTTGGGTCGCGCTCTCGCGATCCTTGCCAAAAAACTCCTGTAGCACCACCACCACAAATTCCATGGGCGTGAAGTCGTCATTGAGCATGACGACCTGAAACATCTGGGGCGGGCGGGTGCGCAGCGGTCGGCGCTCGATCACAACCGCATCGTTGCCATCCACCGGCGGGGGCAACAGGGACGGGGTCGGGGTAGGCGTCGTCATGAATGCATTCTATCGGTCAGGTGGAAAACCCCTAAATGTTTACTTTATAATTCTTTTATGGGTTATGATGGGCCTTATAGAGTACTTTGATAGTCTTTTGGAGGTCGATATGGCAATAGGCAAGGTCAAATGGTTTAACAGTAGCAAGGGCTTTGGCTTCATTGATGCGGGTGACGGGGGAAGCGACGTTTTTGTGCACTACAGCGCCATCGAGATGCAAGGCTTTCGCACCCTCGTCCAGGGCAGCACGGTGTCCTACCGCTTGGAAAACGGCCCTCGGGGGCGCCACGCCCTGGAGATTCACGTGTTGGAAGTCCCCGCGCAGGAGCGCCCCAGTGAGAGCAAGGGGGAGCGCGAGGGCCGATTGCGTACCCCGCAATTTCGCGCCAACCACATGCCCTTGTACATGAAATCCTGAGCTCGCCATCGGGCTCGCTCGAAAGGGCTTGCTCAGAGGTGCTCGATCAGCACCTGCCCGAATCCGGAACAGCTCACCTGCTGCGCACCCTCGATCAAACGGGCAAAGTCGTAGGTCACGCGTCGGCTCTGAATCGCCGCTTCCATGCCCCGCACCATCCGCTCAGCGGCTTCGCGCCAGCCCATATGCCTGAGCATCATTTCCGCCGACAGAATCGAAGAACCTGGGTTCACGTAATCCTTGCCCGCATATTTCGGCGCCGTGCCATGGGTCGCCTCGAACAGTGCCACCTCGTCCGAGAGGTTTGCGCCGGGGGCAATGCCCATCCCCCCCACCTGGGCCACCACGGCATCGGAGATGTAATCGCCATTGAGGTTCAGGGTCGCAATGACGCTGTACTCCACAGGCCGCATGAGGACTTGCTGGAAGAACGCATCGGCAATCACGTCTTTGACCAGCACGGAGCGGCCCGTGCGCGGGTTCTTGAGCATGCACCAGGGGCCGTCGTCAATCACACGGGCGCCAAACTCGCGCCGCGCCAAGTCGTACGCCCAATCGCGAAAGCTCCCTTCGGTGTACTTCATGATGTTGCCTTTGTGAACCAGCGTCACGCTTGGCAAATCGTGATCCAGGGCGTACTGAATGGCCTTGCGCACCAAGCGCTCCGTGCCCTCGCGAGAAACGGGTTTGACGCCGATGCCCGAAGTCGCCGGAAAACGAATGGACGTGACCCCCAGCTCTTGCTGCAAAAACGCGATGAGCTTGCGGGCTTCGGCGCTTTCGGCCGCGTATTCGATGCCGGCGTAAATGTCCTCCGAGTTTTCCCGAAAAATGACCATGCGGGTTTTTTCAGGTTCGCGCAACGGTGAAGGCACACCCCGGAAATACTGCACGGGGCGCAAACACACGTAGAGGTCGAGCTCTTGGCGCAGCGCCACATTGAGCGAGCGAATGCCCCCGCCCACGGGCGTCGTCAGCGGGCCTTTGATGGCCACGCGATAGGTGCGGATGGCGTCCAAGGTCTCGGCCGGTAGAGGGTTCTGCGCACCGTAGAGCGCGGTGGCCTTGTCGCCGGCGTACACCTCCATCCAATGAATCTGTCGCTGGCCGCCATAGGCTTTGGCCACCGCAGCGTCAACCACGCGGCGCATCACGGGGGTCACATCCACACCGATGCCGTCCCCCTCGATGAAGGGGATGATGGGATGGTCGGGCACTTGGAGTTGGCCTTGGGCATCGCGGGTGATGCATTGGCCCTCGGGGGGCACTTGGATGTGCTGGTACATGGCGATGGGCATCGCGCGAGGGCGCGACAAAGCAAATCAATGCCCCTGATTTTAGAGGGGCAAAATGGGCCACAATCCCGGGCAAGATTGTTCAAGCCCCCAACCGCCGCCTATGCCCGCCCTCCTTCTCCTGCGCCAACGCCATGCCGCCCCTGGGTCCGCCCGCCCCGCCCTGCCGACGTGGCGGGCCGGCTTTTGGGCACGCGTCCAGGGATGGCGCTTGCCCGCGCTGCGCCCGTGGCTTCGGGTCATGGGGCTTGTTTTTGCGGCAAGCTTGCCCGCGCAGGCGCAGCCACAGCCGCAGTTGGATCTGCCCCGCACGACGCTGGGCGCAGGGATGTTTTTGATTCAGGCGCAAGTCGCGCAAACGGCCGAGCAACGTGCCACCGGCCTCATGCACCGGCGTGAGATGCCGCCCAATGAAGGGATGTTGTTCATCTTTGAGCGCCCTTCTATCCAGTGCTTTTGGATGAAAAACACCCTCTTGCCGCTCACCGCCGCCTTTGTGGCCGACGACGGGACCATCGTCAACCTCGCCGACATGCAGCCCCAGAGCCTCGATTCGCACTGCTCCACCAAGCCGGTGCGCTTTGTGCTGGAAATGCACCAAGGCTGGTTTGTCCGCAAAGGCATCAAGGCGGGCTCGCGCCTGAGCGGAGCCCCTTTCGAGACACGCCCCGCGCAGTAAGCGCGGGGACGTTGCATCACCACGGGGCGCCGCGCGGCCCCTGCCCTCAAGCCTTGAGGGCGTCGATGGTGGCGTTGAAGGTTTTGCTCGGGCGCATGATTTGCTCGAGTTTGCTGAAGTCGGGCTGGTAGTAGCCGCCAATATCGACGGGCTTGCCCTGCACGGCGTTGAGCTCGGCAAGAATGGTTTTCTCGTTCTCGCTGAGCTGCTTGGCCACGGGGGCAAACCGTTGGGCCAGTTCCTTGTCCTCGGTTTGTGCAGCCAATTCCTGCGCCCAATACAAGGAGAGGTAGAACTGGCTGCCGCGGTTGTCGAGCTCACCGGTCTTGGGCGAGGGGTTCTTGCGGTTGTCGAGCAACTTGCCCGTGGCGGCGTCCAAGGTCTTGGCCAGTAGTTTGGCGCGCGCGTTGTCGTTCTTGATCCCCAAATCTTCCAGCGAAACCGCCAAGGCAAGGAATTCACCCAGAGAATCCCAGCGCAGGTGGTTTTCCTCCACCAACTGCTGCACGTGCTTGGGCGCGGAGCCACCGGCGCCGGTTTCGTACATCCCACCCCCGGCCATCAGGGGCACGATGGAGAGCATCTTGGCCGAGGTGCCGAGTTCCATGATGGGGAAGAGGTCGGTGAGGTAGTCGCGCAAGATGTTGCCCGTCGCGCTGATGGTGTCCATGCCACGAACGACGCGCTCCAAGGTGTAGCGCATGGCCCGCACTTGGCTCATGATCTGGATGTCGAGCCCATTGGTGTCGTGCTCGTGCAAATACATTTTGACCTTGCGGATGAGTTGCGCTTCGTGGGGGCGATAGGCGTCGAGCCAGAAGACCACCGGCATGCCGGAGTTGCGCGCGCGTGTGACCGCAAGTTTGACCCAGTCGCGAATGGCGGCGTCCTTGCACTGGCACATGCGCCAAATGTCGCCCTCCTCCACCGTCTGGCTCAGCAGCACTTCGCCGGTATCGATGTCGGTGATGTTGGCCACGCCGTCTTCACTGATCTCAAAAGTTTTGTCATGCGAGCCGTACTCTTCGGCTTGCTGGGCCATCAGGCCCACGTTGGGCACGGTGCCCATGGTTTTGGGATCGAACGCACCATGCCATTTGCAGAAGTTGATCATCTCCTGATAAATCCGGGCGAAGGTGGATTCGGGCATGACCGCCTTGACGTCCTTCATGCGGCCATCGGCGCCGTACATCTTGCCGCCGGCGCGAATCATGGCGGGCATGGAGGCGTCCACGATCACGTCGTTGGGCGAGTGGAAGTTGGTGATGCCTTTGGCGGAATCCACCATGGCCAACTCGGGGCGGTGTTCGTGGCAGGCGTGCAAATCGCGCTTGATCTCTTCCTGCTTGGATTGGGGCAAGGTTGCGATTTTGTTGTAGAGGTCCACCATGCCGTTGTTGACGTTCACGCCGAGCTCCTTGAAGAGCTCGCCGTGCTTGGCAAAGGCGTCTTTGTAAAAAATCTTCACGCAATGGCCAAAGACGATGGGGTGCGAGACCTTCATCATGGTGGCCTTGACGTGCAGGGAGAACATCACGCCGGTCTTGTGCGCGTCTTCAATCTGCTGCTCGTAGAACTCCAAGAGGGCCTTTTTGCTCATGTACATGCTGTCGATCACTTCGCGATCGAGCAGCGCCACTTTTTCCTTGAGCACGATGGTTTTGCCACTCTTGGTGATGAGCTCCATGCGCACATTGCGGGCTCGATCCAGCGTCATGGATTTTTCGCCATGGTAGAAATCGCCATGGTGCATGTGTGAGACGTGGGTGCGGGAAGCTTGGCTCCACTCGCCCATGCTGTGCGGGTTCTTGCGCGCGTATTCCTTGACCGCCCGCGGGGCGCGGCGATCCGAGTTGCCCTCGCGCAGCACCGGGTTCACGGCCGAGCCAATGCACTTGGCGTAGCGCGCCTTGATGGCTTTTTCCGCGTCGTTCTTGGGGTTCTCGGGATAGTCCGGGAGGGCGTAGCCCTTGGCTTGGAGTTCCTTGATGGCGGCGAGCAATTGGGCCACCGAGGCGCTGATGTTGGGCAGCTTGATGATGTTGGCATCGGGCAGAAGGGTTTTCTTACCCAACTCGGCCAAGGTGTTGGGCACACGCTGCTCGGGCTTGAGGACGTCGGAGAACTCGCCCAGGATGCGCCCCGCCACGGAGATGTCACTGGTCTCGACCTTCACCCCCGCCGTGCCTGTGAATGCCCGCACGATGGGCAAAAACGACGCCGTGGCCAACAAGGGGGCTTCGTCCGTGAGGGTGTAAATGATGGTCGGTTGCGTGTTGCTCATGGCGCAAGGTTCTCCTGAAAAAATCGTTTTGGGTCAGATGCCGGTTTGAAAGCCCGGATCGTCATCCGCTCATGGTGGGGGATTTTGCTTGCAGAGGTCTGACCTGCTCCCGCCATTTTGCATTGCTATCTCACCATGCGAAATCTAAGGCGAATTTTATAAAAAAAAACCGACCGGATTGCGCCGGTCGGCTCACACAAGCGGGCTCAATCAGCCGAAATTCTTCTCGGCAAACGACCAATTGACGAGGTGGTCGAGGAAAGTTTCCACGAATTTCTGGCGCAGGTTGCGGTAGTCGATGTAGTAGGCGTGCTCCCACACGTCCACGGTGAGCAAGGCTTTGTCAGCGGTGGTGAGCGGCGTGCCAGCCGCACCGGTGTTGACGATGTCCACGGTACCGTCGGCCTTCTTGACCAGCCAAGTCCAGCCCGAGCCAAAGTTGCCCACGGCGCTCTTGACGAAGGCCTCCTTGAAGGCGGCGTAGCTGCCCCATTTGGCGTCTATGGCCGCGGCCAAAGCACCGCTGGGCTGACCGCCGCCTTGAGGCTTCATGCAATTCCAGAAAAAGGTGTGGTTCCAGATCTGGGCGGCGTTGTTGTAGATCCCGCCGCTGGATTTTTTGACGATGGACTCCAAGTCCATGGACTCAAACTCAGTGCCTTTTTGCAGGTTGTTGAGGTTGACCACATACGCGTTGTGGTGCTTGCCATGGTGGAACTCCAGCGTTTCCTTGCTGTAGTGGGGCTGCAAGGCGTCGATGGCGTAGGGCAATGCGGGCAGGGCGTGTTCCATGTTTTGTGTCCTCCAGTAGGGGTGATCGGTGTTGATAACGGAGGCGATTGTAGAGATTAGGGCTTGCGCGTGCCGCGCACGGTCAGATCAACCATGCCCGAGGCAAGGGTTGCCACCACCGGATCTCCCGGCTGCAAACGCTCAACCTCACCCAACGGCTGTCCTTGGGCATCGGCCAACCAGGCGTAGCCGCGTTCGAGTACGCGGCGCGGGTTTTGCGCCTCCAGACGCAGGGCCAGCCGCGCCAATTGTTCGTCCGCGCGCTGGGGTTCGCGCGTGAGGGTTTGCGCGCGCCGCAGCGTCAAGCGGTCGAGCGCGCGCTGTTGCCCCGAGACGATCTGCTGCACCACCGCGGCCTGACGTTGGGCGAGGCGATGCAGTCGCAGCCGAGCCGCTTCCAGCCCCCGGCGCGGGCGGGCGAGCTGGCTGTGCAACTGATCCAGGCGCACGGCTTCTCGCTCTTGCCAACGTTGCACGCCGTCGGCGAGCCCGCGCGCGAGGTGGGTGAGCGCGAGCAGCGATTCCTGCCGTGGCGTGGCGCACAGCTCGGCCGCTGCCGTGGGGGTCGGCGCGCGCAGGTCGGCGCAAAAATCCGCAATCGTGAAATCCGTTTCATGCCCCACACCCGTGACCACCGGTAGCGGACTCGCCACAATCGCCTGCGCGAGTTGCGCATCATTAAAGGCCCAGAGGTCTTCGATCGAGCCGCCCCCGCGCACCAGCAAAATGACGTCGAGTTCGGGGCGCTGCCCCAGAGACTTCAGAGCCCGGCAAAGGCTCGCGGGCGCCTCCGCCCCTTGCACCAAGGCATTGGCGAGCACCACGGGGATGTGCGGGACGCGTCGCTGCAGCGCGGTCATCACGTCATGCCAAGCCGCAGCATTGCGCGAGGTGACCACCCCAATGCCGCGGGGGCGGGCCAGCAAAGGCCGTTTACGCTCGGCGGCAAAAAAGCCCTGGGCCTCGAGTTGCGCCTTCAAACGCAAAAACTGCTCAAACAGCGCCCCCTGCCCTGCCCGACGCAGGGTCTCGACCACCAACTGCAGCTCCCCGCGCGGTTCATAGAGGGCCAATCGCCCCTCCACCTCGACCCGATCGCCCTCCTGCGGCAGGGCGAGCAGCCCCTGCGCGGCGCGGCGAAACATGGCACAGCGCAATTGGCCTTGTGAATCCTTGATTTGAAAATAGCAATGCCCGCTGGATGCGCGTGTGAAGCCCGAAATCTCGCCCTGCACCGCGACGGGATTGAATCGTGCGGCCAAACTGTCCGCAATGGCGCGGCATAGCGCCCCAACTTCCCACACAGAGCGCATGGTTTGGGGCCTTTGGCGTGCGGCCCCTGGCGACTCATCCACAGAAACGCTCCTTCAAGTGAAGATTGGGAGGGAACCGGCGGAAAGCCCGGTTTATCTCGCAAGTCATTGAAAACAAACTGAAAAATCTCGCTCAAAAAACAATCAATTTGAATTTTGGCCTGAAAAATCGGGGGTTTTGGTGCTCGTCCCCAAACTTTCCCACAAATTTATCCACAGCTTGTGTGGAAAGCCACTCAGCCATAATGGGAACCCTCTTTGGCGATTCGCGAGCAAGAACTGTGATCAGCATCATACAAGCCGCTGGCTGGCCCATCTGGCCACTTCTCCTGTGTTCCGTGGTGGCTTTGGCCTTGATTCTGGAGCGGCTCTGGAGCTTGCGTGCAGCCCAAATTGCCCCTGAGGGTTTGCTGGAAGAAACGCTGGCCGCCACCAGCCAAGCCTTGCCCAACCCCGAAACCCTGGAAGCCTTGCGCGCGCATTGCGCCTTGGGGCGCTTGATGGCCGACGGGTTTGCAACCTTGGCGGATGAACCCTACATCAACGAAAACGACCTGCGGGCGAGCTTGGAGGCCAGTGGCCGTTTGCGCATCCAGGAGTTGGAGAAATACCTCACCCCTTTGGCCACCATTGCTTCGGCGGCCCCCCTGCTCGGTCTCTTGGGCACGGTGGTGGGCATGATCGAGATTTTTGGGGCCCAGCAGCAAGGCGGCAGTCACAACCCGGTGGAGCTCGCACACGGCATCTCGGTGGCGCTCTACAACACGGCCATGGGGCTGATCGTGGCCATTCCCGCGCTCATGTTCTGGCGATACTTTCGCGCCCGCGTCGATGCGTTTGTGCTGACGCTGGAGCTCAGCGGCGAGCGTTTGTTGCGCCATCTGCTCCTCTTGCGCAATCAGTTGCACTGAACACCTGGAGCCCGCATGAAATTCCAGCGACGCGCAAGCCCCGAACCCGAGATCAACCTCATCCCCTTCATCGATGTGCTCTTGGTGGTGCTGATCTTTCTCATGCTCTCGACCACCTACAGCAAGCTCACCGAAATGGCGCTCACCTTGCCCGAAGCCGATGCCGCCGAAGCGCAGGCGCATCCGCAAGAGATCGTGGTGGCCGTGGCGGCCGATGGTCGCTTGAGCGTCAACCGCCAAGTGCTCGCGCAAGCCGATTTGCAAACCCTGAGCCAAGCCTTGGCCGCAGCGGCCAGCGGGGTCTCGCAGCCCATGGTGATCATCAGCGCCGACGCCCAAGCCTCCCACCAATCGGTCATGCTGGTGATGGAAGCCGCCCGCCGCACGGGCCTGGGTCAGCTGAGCTTTGCGGCCCAATCGCGCGCGCGCGACTGAGCCGCGCAGGATTCCAGATGCACCACTGGCAGGCCCGCTTGACGCAAGCCTGGGGCAGGCGCGGGCCGCTGGCGTGGTGCTTGTGGCCCCTGAGCGCCCTGCTCCAGCTGGTTTGGCACGCGCGACGCGGCCTACAGGCGCTGGGCCTGCTCGGCCCCCCCGCCGACCTTCCCGTGCCGGTGTGGGTCGTGGGCAATGTGCTCGCCGGTGGAACCGGTAAAACACCGCTGTTGATGGCGCTGGCCGATTGGCTCGGGCACCAGGGGGTGCGGGTGGGCGTGATCAGCCGCGGCTATGGCCGCACGCAAACCGCCCTCACTGGCGTGACGCCGATGAGCCACGCGGATGAAGTGGGCGACGAGCCCTTGCTGATCCACCGCCACTGCGGGGTTCCGGTCTGGGTGGGCTCTGACCGGGTGGAAGCCGCGCGGGCGCTGTTGCGGGCACACCCTGAAGTCCAACTGGTGTTGAGCGATGATGGGCTGCAGCGACTCGATCTGCCCCGTGCAGTCGAGTGGGTCGTCTTTGACGCGCGGGGGCTGGGCAATGGATGGCTGTGGCCCGCTGGCCCTTTGCGTGAGCCATGGCCACGACCGACGGCCCAAGGGGTGCGGCAGGTGACCGTGCGCACCCATGCCGAGGGCCCGGTGGGCGAACACCGCGTGGAGCGCCGCTTGGCCAACCATGCCCAGCGGGCGGATGGGCAAGTGCGCCCACTGACGAATTGGCTTGGGCAAGACGTTGGCGCGCTGGCGGGCATTGCGCAACCCGAGGCGTTTTTCGCGGCCCTGCGGGAGCAGGGTTTGGCGCTGACCCAAACCCATGCCCTGGCGGACCACGCACGCGCTTGGCCGGTGCTCACGCGCCCCCCGGCCGACTGGTTCTGCACGGAGAAGGATGCGGTCAAACTCTGGCACCACGATCCCGCCGTTTGGGCCGTGGGCTTGGAGGTGCATTGGTCGCCCGAATTGGAGGCCGAGCTGCATCACACCTTGCGCTGGCTCGGTCTATCATTGCCCCATGGACAACAAACTGCTTGAACTCTTGGTCTGCCCCGTGACCAAAGGCCCCTTGCGCCATCACCCGCAGCAACAGGAGTTGGTCTCGCGCAGCGCGCGCTTGGCCTATCCGATTCGCGATGGCATCCCGATCTTGCTGGAATCCGAGGCTCGCCCCCTCACGGACGAGGAACTGGAGCGCCTGGAGTGAATTTCAGCGTTCTGATTCCGGCGCGCATGGCCTCGACGCGGCTGCCCGACAAGCCGCTGGCCGACTTGGGCGGGCTGCCCATGGTGGTGCGCGTGGCCCAAGTGGCCCTGCAAAGCGGCGCCCAGCAAGTGGCTGTGGCCACCGACGACGCGCGCGTGCAAGCGGCCTGCGCGGCACATGGCATCACCGCCCTCATGACCCGCGCCGATCACCCCAGTGGCAGTGACCGCTTGGCCGAGGCCTGCGATCTGCTGGGCTTGGCGGACGATGCCGTCGTCGTCAACCTGCAAGGCGATGAGCCCCTCATGCCGCCCGAGGCCTTGCGCCAAGCCGCCGAGTTGTTGCACCAGCGCAGCGATTGCGACATCAGCACCCTGACCCACCCCATCGAGGTCGTGAGCGAGTTCACCAATCCCAACGTGGTCAAAGTGGTGACGGATGCGCGCGGCACTGCCCTCTATTTCAGTCGCGCCCCCATCGCTTGGTGGCGCGATGGCTTTGCCCACGGGGTTGACCAACTCCCTGCGGAGCGGCCCCTACGGCACATCGGTCTCTACGCCTACCGGGTGGGCTTTTTGCGGCGCTTTCCCCGCTTGGGCGTGGCCCCACTGGAGCGCTTGGAGTCGCTCGAACAGTTGCGCGCGCTCTGGCACGGCCATCGCATTGCCGTGTGGGTGACGCCAGAGGCCCCCATGCCCGGCGTTGACACGCCAGAGGATTTGGCGCGCGCGCAAGCCTGGTTTGCCAAGGGTTCACGGTAAGCCCCGCGCTAGGCTTGGCGTGCTATCCTCAAACCCCATTCGCATTTGAAACCCCATTCGCATTTGTACAGGAACCTCCACCATGAGACTCATTTTGTTGGGCGCACCCGGCGCGGGCAAAGGGACACAAGCCACCTTCATCTGCCAGAAGTACGGGATCCCGCAGA
>JACCDX010970593.1_pt1 | contig 17389 bp, 12 predicted proteins | sample 7449681 | NCBI WGS metagenome assembly JACCDX01 (sample SAMN15323450, study PRJNA562643) | freshwater metagenome | isolation source: river surface water | place: USA:Blue River Watershed | collected 2017-08-18
AGCCTTCTGAGCCTCAGCCTTCTCAGCAGCAGCCTTCCCAGCAGCAGCCTTCTCAGCAGCAGCCTTCTCAGCAGCAGCCTTCTCAGCCTCAGCCTTCTCAGCATCTTGAACCCTCTTCTTCTCAGCGTTGATGGCATCATCGAGTTGAGAGTCAGGCACATGGGCAAACTGAATGCGATCGGACCAGGTTAGCTTTGCGCGCTTCTCGGCTGCAGTCTTGGTGATCTCCTTTTCAGCAGCAGCCTTCTCGGCGGCAGCCTTGGCGATCGCCTTCTCGATCCGCTCCTCCTCATCCATGAGGGCATTCCAATCCAGCTTCTTCGGCTTCAGATTCTGGGAATCATCCGAAACAGCGGCAGACTTGGCGCCCTTGTTCTCCTTCTTGGGAGCGTCGGGTGCTTTCTGCTCTTTCGGAATGCTGGGGCGGGGTGAGAACATACCATCGGCGGTGCGCTGCTCGACATCTACATCGGCGGATCCATTCATTGCAGGGGAATCCTCCTCAGGGGCTGCATCATTGCAATCGACGAAGTTGTACACTCCATCCTTCTTAAGGCTGGTGATCTCTTCGGCATTGCTCACTTGAATGAGGTTCGCGCTGAGAGCTGCGGCGATGTTGCTACGAAGGATTGGTCCATAGCCGTTGGCGACAGCAACATCGACCAGTTCATGCAGATCCATGCAGAGACAGTATTGGTAGATCACCAAGCTGGCATCCTGCGTAGTCTTGCATCCGGACTGCTGGACATTGCCAAGGGAGGCAGTGTTGAAGTTCACGTAGGCGTTGGTAAAACGGGGAGTGTTCGACATTTTTTTGAGAAGGTTGTTGCGTGATCTAGAGCTAGGTTAAATAGCAGCCGAAAATTCAATTTTTTATACAGAGAAAAAACAAAAGAAAAGCAAAGCCAACTACACCTGATGCTCAAGCGTGGACAGCGACGTCACGACGGGGTGGCGGCAGAGACGCATGAATGTCGAGGCGAGATGTGTTGCCAAAATGCGATGAGAGGTCATTCCAGTTTGGAACTTCTCTTCCTCAGCATCAATCTCGTGAACGAGAAATGCGCATCGGAGGTTATCTCCAAGTTGCGGGCTCGATGCATCTGCGATCGCGCGATCCACCATCTCAGATGTGACGATGGCATGCCTCTTCTTCAGTGAATGAAAGTACAACACCCTCTCCACTGCGTTCCTCGCGCCTGGATTGCAACTCTCGATCTCCTTGGCGACCTCCTTGAAAGTCTTCCCCAGGTAATGGTTGAGCACCACTTTGTGCGCATCCGTCCTGGTCTTGCACTCGTCCATCCTGATGAGGTTCATGATGATCTCGACGGGGGTGCTCTCCGAAACGACAGACATGACTTTTTTGGAGTGTTTCAGCAACAGTTCTGTCCTCAATTAGTTAATAGAACCAAAATATTCATTTTTTTTATAAAAAATAATGGTACTCAAGGATGCTGAACAGAATCGTCGTTGGTTCGGAAAGCATTTGTCAAGCGGGCGTTTAGGTTGGCGTCGAATCGCATCTCAATACGACGACTAGCCTTCGTTTCCCCAGTCGACGACGACTCGAACAGACACGTCACATAGGGATCTTTGCAATAAATGAGGAACAGACGCGCTGCCTCTTTTGCCAAAATATCATGAGCTGAGAGCCCATCTCGCGCATCCGTATTCACCATGTTGGTAAGGTCATAAATGCTACAATTCTTCCACTTGCCCATGCGAGCATCCAACACTGAAGCACTATTCACTTGTTTTGAAGTACGCTTTAACAGATGCGCTGCTAGTAAGTCCCATCCATCGCCTAGTATTTCGCCAAAATCGACGTATCCTATGAGATCATAGAAAGATCGGCGTTGAAAATGCACGTATGCGATTTCAAGCGCTTCATCAATGGTCTTGCACTCGGAATTTTTTATTCCCTCCAGAAGAGGATTGAGGATGGTCGTATCGATGTCGAGATCCATCTTTATGGTAAGAAAGTTTGATAGAACAAAAAAATTCATTTTTTTGTCAATGTAAATCTATAAATCTATAAATCTATAAATCTATAAATCTAACGACTGTATGTCTTCTCTAAGGGTATCATCCGATTCTTTTAACATTTGTTGAATTACCATTTCATCCGGTCGTACGACCATTCGTAATCCATTATCACGTCTTAATTTTAGATATGATACAATATCTCTCGTGCGTTTAATTAGTAGATGAGCGGATAGTATGTTATTATGTAGAATTTTTAAATCATTGATGATAGTCAAAAATTGGGGATCATCTAATAATTCGTTGGCTTTAGTATTCGCATACTCATCAATTTCATCATTAAATATTTCAGCTTCATCAATTTCAAAATCATCCAAGGTAAAATCACGTGCTGTCTTTGTAGGCTTCAGTAATTCATCGAATCCTCCAATTTTATCACACATCATTCCTTTAATTTCATCAATAGTATGATTATATTTACCATATGCCTTCATAAAGCGTTGATGGTTTTCTCGCAGCTTTTTACGAAGAATCGACATAGTATTACGATATGCTAATTCTCGGCGGTCTAAAATGGAATTACGACTACCATAATAATTCTTCTGTAATAATTCTAGTTTTTCTGCGCGTCTTGATTTGATTTCTTTATTGATATCTACATCAGATGGGCGTTCTAGATCATCTTCACATGAACTGTATTTATCATTGACCAATACGTTAATCCGATCTAGTTCTTGCATGACGAAGTCTTTACCATATCCATCAACGTTCTTATCAGCCTTCTTTTCTGTATACTCTATAAACCATGCCTCAAAGTCATCAAAGTTAACATTAGCACCTAGAAGGTCACCTATAAGCCCATCATGTTCTTTAATAATTGTCGTTAATGATTTACTGGCGGTTTTGAAAATCTTTTGATGTGTCTTACCGAATGTATTATAGTTCGCATAATATTTGGAACAATAAGATTCGATGAATTTACATGCGTTTTTATAGCTGCGATCTTCAGCGATCTTAAGTTCTTCATCTGTATTATCAACCGGATCGACTTTAAACATATCATGATAAGTAATCAGTCTAGCTAGTTGACCATTAATACTACCTTGCATATAGTAATCTAGATCGATTTCCATATCCTTCTGCTTTTCAAACTCATCGGCAAGTTCTAATTTATCGCCGACTGATAGCTCTACCTTACGTCCGCGTAAATCATAATAGTATGGATATTTTTTCACTATAACGTAGTTAAACCGTTCATTCGGCTTTACCTCAATATTACGCTCTTTCATGCGTTCGACTAATGTTTTGATCTTAACATTCTTTTTACCGGGTCTGTAAACTCCCGTCTGAATAAAATCATGCGATGTCCATTTTCGTGAATAAATCTCATCAATTTTAATCAAAACTAATTCCACCAGATCATAAACATTATCTGGGCTACACGCTGTCCACATAATCTCCATAAAAATCTTTCTTAATAGCGCAGACACACCGCGTTTCTTAACTTCTAGACCACGAATAAACAACTCCTTTGGTTTAAAATTAGGAATACTATCATGGGCAATTCCGAAATATTTCTTCTTTGCTGTGAAAGCGACAGGTGCTAATACTTCTTCATATGCCATTGATAAGAATTGCGTTCCATTATCTTCGATAAATGCCTTATTCACTCCGTCGCGGATGGGGTTGATTTCCCTAAATGTAATTTCAACCAGTTTTGTCCAATAATCTAGCTTTTCACTACGACCCGAGTAAAATTCTCGATCGGCTTGATCAAAGAATTTTTCGGGAGTGGATAGATATAAACTATCCGTATTATGTACGATCAAATCACCCACTCCGGCGGCAAAATGATGATTTTCAGTCTCAATGTCATAAACATATCCCGAATACTCAATTGGCGTGATAGATAAAACGGTCGAATCTGTCGAATCTGTCTTATATGTTACAGCCTGATAAATAGAATCGCTGGAACTATTGATCGGCATGCTGTTCATACTCGGAACGCGGCTTGTTAATAAGCGGACACCCGCAGAATCACATGGCTTAATCGGTGATCCATTGATATCTAGTAAAGAATGGTCTTTCGTTACGCAGACGTATCCAACTTTTGTATTAATACAATAGATCTGTTTATCTGTCTTATGCCGGATAATATGTTTGATCTTAGTCCAGCCCTTGTCGGACCATACCTCCAAATCGATAGGGAATGCAATCTCTTTACCATTATTGTACTGTTCATAGGTATTGTTAGATGCGAGGTTTTGAATTTCTGTATAGTAGGTATTTTCACCTTGTCTGATTGGAATAGGTGTATCGGCGGTTACGGAATCTCCATAATAAACGCCACATTCTTTCTCGCGCACGAAAGCATATGCAAATTTAATGTTCTTCTGTCCATATGAAGTAATGCCGCCAGCAACCTCCATCACGAAAAATGGCGAACGACGATTGCCAGCTTCACCATAGAACGTATTCATAAATACTTTAAGTGCGTTTTGCTTCGAATTGAGATAATTGTTATTGAATACGACATCATCATATTCGGCAGCAACGGTCAATTGCTCTTCTGGGGACATTGCCTCAATTTCTTCTTTACGATGAACATATTTCTTCATAGCCTTCTTTAGAATAGCTCGCTTTTTAAATAGATCATCTAAAATATATGGGTATACGCCAAATTGAAACCCTGGTTCTTCAGGATTATATTTGTTATTATGCCATACGAAATACGCCACTTTGCGTTTACCATGAAAGTCAAAATCTACCTTCGTAATTTTCTGTCCAGTTTCTGCAATAGCTTGAGCTTGCTTTTTATCCAAGATACAGTACTCGGGCGAAAAGTTATATGCTCGAATTAAACTAGGATACAGCGATGAGAAATCTAAACCGGTGATAGGACGTCCGATAGTTTCCATCCAAAAATCCTTAAATTTTTTGGGGAGTTTTTCATTCAGCTCTGCCTCAACTAGAGCGACCGATTCGGGTGTACCAACTGCACCGTGTTTCTCAACAATTGCGTGAAACTTATCAACTTCATCTTGAGTTGTTCCAAGCCATTCTTGACAAGCCGGTGCTGGCATATTTTGTGTTAATTCCGCCTTCTTAATACGCTCATCGACAGAAAGTTTAGTAATCTTTAAACCCTTTCTGGGTGGTAGAACGAAAGCCCCTGGATATTTGCCTTCCTCAGCTCCGTCATTTGAAATATTGCTAAATCGCATGCCGAATTGTTTACCCTGCCCAATTGCTATGGTTAGATTTCTAACCTTCATTCCATTGGCGCGGAAGAATGCATCATATACAGAGCAATATGATAAATTCGATACTTCTCGATGATCCATAACAACGGATCTAATTTTTACGAGATCATGACACCTCTGAGCATCAATGACGCAGTAATAATTAATATCCATCATTTTCTTTTTAAGATTATTATAAATATCCAGCTCCGACGGTCCCCATTTATCTATGGGTAAATCAACTGCTTGTCCGGCGATAACTTCGTCGGCTTCATCAGAATGAATTGTCATAAACTCGCGATACTCGCGATAAATCTTAAACATTTCTTCATAGGGCATATCTTCCTTACCACCCAGTTTATTTTTAGCTAAGAACCATTTGAGGCTCGATTGCTCGGCGGTCGGATACAACCTCCTAAAGATAGTGCGTACATCGATCGGGATATAGCCGGGGACCATCAGTGCGAAACCATCGATGTATGAATCGGCTTCTACCTTTACATGTTCTTTTTTAAAGTTCCATTTAAATACACCATCATCGGTATACGGCTGATAAGGTTTTGTGCTGTCAAACTTGCCGGCAATATATGTAAGCAACCCCTTATATTGAGCCGCCCTCTTAATAACCCAATTCCAATCGTAATCAGAATCGTTGAAACCAAAGATAAACTCAGGTCTCATAAGTTCAAAGATTTCAGCGAAGCCCCTGATGATATTCTTCTCATTACCACAAACAATGGTTAGATAACCGGGTTTGGTATTTGCCGGATAATCACAGAGACAGATTTTATAAAATGGTTCATTTTCATTTACCCATTGAAATGTCATACTTAAACAGAAGATATTATCATCTTTGTTTTCGGGAACTGGCAGATCACCATCTTTAGACCACGTCTCAATATCCCAGCAGACAGACATCGTCTTGTCTTTTAGTAAATCTCCCGTCAGTTCTCCAGTAAATGCCTTATAATTCTTGATACTCACCCTGTATGTGGTGCCTTTTAATAAATCGGAGGATCCTACTTTCTTATAATCATCGAGCGTCGCCCAAGAACTAAAAGTTGTTAGATGATCACGACATATAACTCGGTAATAACTTGCAGTGTCATCTGAGGTGGTCGTATAGCCATTCTTTCTAACAAGGTGAATTGCAGCTACGCGGTTCTTAGTCTTGGTGTAATATAACCTTAAGAACTTAGTCTTGTTCTCTCTATAATATTTAAAAGGCTTTGCATTAACGATCGATTTTTCCGATGGCGTTGTTAGATCGTCCGCTTCAAGAAGAGTAATAATTTTATCGATAGCTTCTTCCTGCTCCTCGCGTGTATCGGGGAGTTGGACTTCAAAATATGGTTTGATATCATCTAGGATAACATTAATACGTCTACCATCCCGGAGAATACCCATAAGAATGATTTTATACAGAGCCTTCTCATATTTAACATCTTGCATATGTGTTTCCATAAGGTAAGTTGGCAAAAACATTAATGTTTTTTTATTATTGATATGTTCATCAACCAATGCCGCGTCTGACTGCGCTATAAATGCCTGCCTGGTAGGCAATCTAAGTTTAATAGCATTATAAGGGATAACTTGATTATGTAGAGAATCAGCAACTGTGGTCATTTTATTTAAATAGCCACCTGGTATGCAGACTATAGATAGATTCAAATTTTAATTTTAAAATCAAAAAAAAATCAAGGCTCAGTGCCACTAATATAGTGGCGGGTCTTGAGGGAGAGACTGACTTTCAAGATCTCGTTGTGCCCATTGTTGATGATGTGGGAATAATCTGGGACATCCACGGTGTGAATGTAAATGGTAGCCCGAAAATGCCTGGCGACTGGGATGATCGTTGTATCCTCGTACATCTGATTTTTTGGGGGAGGCATGCCGTTCTTCATCAGGTAGGTCAAGAGGGCATACGGGGAAGTGATGTTGCGACGCACGAAGAAGTCCCTGTTCAAATGAAAAAGCGTGATCAGAAAACAGTATGGCGCCTCTCCGACAATGTTTCCCTTCTTGATGTCATCGACCACATCGCGCTTGGATGGCCATACGTATGTGGCATTGACCACATAAGATCCATCCGGATATCCGCCGACGATCACCCAAGTCATGTCGTGGACCGGGAGGACTTTTCGGTAAAGATCGTTGTGGGTGGAAATGCTCTTCTTGGCAGTAGCCTCAGACTCAGAGAGTGACTTGGCGAGTGCCATTTCAAGATTTTTTGATTCTTCGTATTCAACGAGCGACTTGGCGATGACGGCTTTCAACTTTTTTGATTCTTCCGCGGCTCGAGATTCCTCCATCGCGATGGACATCTGTTCGTCGAAGCTGAGTTGAGACATGATTTTTGATCGTTCTATCTATGCACAATCTGATACATAGCGGGTAAATATTCACTTTTTTAATATGTGATAAAAATAAAATAATATATAAATAAAACCATGACGGAATATACCACAGAATATGAGAAATATCTAACGATTTTAGAAAAACACAATCAGTTAATGGTTCGCCTCATATGCGTGACTGATGAAACATTAAGAGAAATGCTCCATGAAGAGTATATGGATGCAGTGCAACAACTATCGATGGCGGAAATAACCTATAAAAAATTAGAACCTGCATATCTAAAACATATCGGTGGTGAGCTTTTATCCGAATTTATGAGCTTTTATGATAGACAGTTTGAGCCTGATACAATGGATAATATAATTAAATTACAAGGTTTTAACTTATCTGAATACGTTAAATTTAATAGGATGCGACCAATATACGCATTAGATCAAAAAAGAGAGTTAACCATATTATTAAATGATCTACATAAACAACTTAAAATTATTGATTATCATGGTAATGTGGTAGATGTTTACGGTAAATACACTGATACGAACCCTTTTATTATCAGATGTAGAGGATTTGTTAATATAAATGTGGATCTCTCTTATTGTGTAAAAAACTTATAGTGCCATAGAATTATATGTTGGCTTAAATAGTAAATCTTCATCAACATAGTGATGAAGACCTATTTTTTGACGATTTTCTCTAAACATTTGCGATCGTTGTTGGGCATTTCTTGCGTTTTGTGGTCCAAGAGAATAATGTTTATCGTCATGGGCGGGCAACCCGCGTGCCTGTGATTCCATACTAAATCCCTCTATGTGGCTGGCATTAGATGCGAATAAGGATAATCTTGGAATGGCATACGGATCGTGTCTTGTCGCCAAATCTTTACCATAATCTGTCATAAACCTTGACTCACTATATTGTCCGGTCGAAAGATCAAACTCGGCATTCTGGGTTAAGTCTGCATCTAATGTTCGTAGTAGATTTTCCAACGCCGTCATATCGATAACACCACCATCACATACGTCGCGTTTAAGCATATGTACTAGGATATCTACATTTCTAAGTAGATAATCAAATCTAAGACTATCCGGACCGTACTCTAAATCATCATGCGATAAGATCGCAGCATGTGCCAGATGCTGATCTGTATTATGTATTGTGATGCGATCATTCATAGCGTTGTTTAAAATACTAGCTTTAATATCGCCTTTACACACATCTAGATTATGCGGGTTGTCCTTAATGAATTGCTTTATGTGATCTAACACATTGGTGATCTGAATATCAAATTTGCTAGTTCGTTCAAGACCTTCATGTCTGGAAAGTTCTGCTTGTATTTTAGCAAGTTCGTCGGCAATGGACGTCGCATTCATTTTAATCAAACCCCTTGATGTTCTGACGGCTATTAATCTACCGTCATTATATTTTTTATGCGACTTATAGATTGATTGTGCGAGTAGTGTGATTATTAAAATAATGACTACACCGGATACTATGTATATTGTTTTAGTTCTTGTATAATCTATCGACATTTTATATGTATATCAATATAGCCAAAATGAGTTTTAATAATTATTATACCGCACCCGTGGTAAAAAAAGAATTTAATATATGGTTGGCTATTTGGATAGCGGTGGGGATAGTCGTAATTACGTTAATATTATGGTATCAATATGGAGTGAATTACAGATATAGCTCTGAACGTATAGCCGACAGATTATCTAAAAAATATAATAAACCTCTGACTGCCGATCAAACAGTGATAGCAACAGATGGCAAATTAATCGATCATACTACCGCATCGGCATTAATAAGTATTTCTGGACGTGATTTAGAAACGACTACGCCTGTATTATATAGTTTACCGATAATTGATGACTGTTCGCCGATAGATAAGACTTGTATTTCTTTTTAAATTGTTTCTTATTAAATGGTTTCTTATTAAATGGTTTCTCTCTAAATGGTTTCCTCTTAAATGGTTTCTCATTAAATGGTTTCTTTTTAAATTGTTTCTTTTTAAATTGTTTCTCATTAAATTGTTTCTTATTAAATGGTTTCTCATTAAATGGTTTCTTTTTAAATGGTTTCTTATTAAATAGTTTCTCATTAAATTGTTTCTCATTAAATGGTTTCTTATTAAATAGTTTCTTATTAAATTGTTTCTCATTAAAATAATCTAAAAAACAATATACGCAAATAAATAATGTTATCACAACATGATTTAATGCATCATCCACAGGATGTGCAGCCATTAGGTTCTAGAAAGGGAGTCTTAAATAAGCCAACGAAACTTAGAATAGATTTAGAAGAGTTATTCTTATCAGAATCTAATGCTAAGTCATTACATGCATCATTGCATGCCATATATCAACAAAACGGCGGTAAAGCGGGGTTTGCTAAATTTGGTAAGCTAGTGAGATTATTACAACGAAAATTCGTACGTGAGAATACTCCGCGCGATTATCATACCGCAGAATGGCAGGCGACCGGAACTAATAATTATGTAGACGCACTCAGAGCCATTAATAACGATTTCCATAAACTAGTATATACATATTTTAAATGGAACATGTATAACCCCTATCATGATGACATTGAGGTTGGACCCAATGATGACAGAATACTTAAAAAGTCGGCAGAAATTATGCCGGAGGATTTTGGAACTCTTGATGTATGGCGTGAACAATTTACAAATGTATTAAATCGCCAATTCCGTAATAATAATCAAGTTCCGGTTCATCGGGTAGGATTACATGCGAGACACTTTGACCGCGGTAATGAAGGATTGCGCGAAAATGATGTTGATAGGGCAAGTTTAGAAACTCCTATTTATGGGTATGATATGAATCGCATCGGTGATACTGTGTGTAATTATAAATCGGATGAATGGTTTGGCATTTGATATATGATATAAAAAATTATAGTCTTGTATTATTATAACGATCTCCAAAACATAAAATGGCCAATAAAAAACTAATAGTTAAAAAATCTGACATTGATGGGTATGGGCTATATGCGGCGGAAGATATTAGACGTGGTGAAATTATCATGATTTGGAGCAAAGATGCATATTTTATTCCGGAACATGAATATATAGCTAGACTCAAGATGAATGATAAACAGATGATGGTAACGGGTGCTCGATATGTCGGTAATACGTTTTTATATACAGATATAGGTCCCGATAAGGATAGATATGATAATTATATAAATCATTCGTTTGATCCGAATGTGTTATATCACTGCGGTATTTGTTTTGCTCTTAACGATATATACACGGGAGATGAATTAACCACTGATTATACTTATTTACTGGCTGAGGGTGATATGGAATCATTTTATGATGTGAAAAGCAAACGTCGGGTATATGGGGCTAATGCCCACGAATGCCTTATGGCTACTTCCGATAAATTATCTAAATTACTACAAATACGGGATATTCATATAGTTGATGATTTAGGATTGGATTAATTTATGTTTTAGGAAGAAAAAAGAAGAATAAAAAAGAAACTGCCATGGAACGATTCATTAAAGTTTGTATAGACGGGATGGTCCGATATGCGTAAACTATGGTATAAATATTTCCCTTAGGATAACTATAACTCCCCTTGTCATCGGTAACTCAAACATTATTTATTTATACCACAGTTTACACAAAGGAAGGATGATAATTAATATTGTTCCACTCTACATGATATTATCATCTAATAGGATTAGTTATCTGTTTAACATATTTTCATTAATCGCATTATCACGCGGGGCATCTCCCGAATAATGATAGAAGACCATATATGTATTGGCGGTCGGACCGGCGCGCCCATCCGATACGGATGAGTCATTAAGATTCTGCCATTTACCCTTACGTTTACAAATAGCCCAATAATGTCCACCCATCATATTACCGGAGTGTTCCGATTGAGCAACTAAGTGATAAATTAATTTACGCTCGCTTCCTTTGGCTGCAAATTCGAGAGTTGCCGGAAATGGGGTCATCATTTTATGTGAATATTTTTTAAACACAATCGGCAGTATTTCTGGAACCATTGTTAATGTTGTTGTTTTAAATTTTTCGCATTTCTGTTGGCATTGCTCGCATCTATGATTTTCATCTATATATCCGTTTTGTTTGCGTAGAAAGTCGTTGAGAGACATACTAGTATTGTAAAATTCATCAATATCCTTAAATTTCTCAAGCTGTTCAGTTTTGAGATCTTGCTGGACTTCAAACACTAAATTTGTGGGGCGTTCATCGATTACGAATTTTTTGCAAATGTCGCAGAACACTTGAATACGGTGCCTGTGTTCGAATAGACGTCGTACTTCTGGTATGGTCTCCATAGCATCTAGGAACATCATAAGCCCTTCATGGACATCTTGCTGCCCTGAATTCATTCTAACGCGATTACTCTGATTTTGCGAAATGGTAATAATATCACGCCAAATTGGAACGCATAAATTATAAATGGGCTTATCGGCGAGCGCCGCATCCCATAGCTTAAGGAGGTTCTGGGCTAGGCGATTATTTTGTTTTACATGATCCTTATCACGAATACTATCCAATGTGTGATAAATGCTGGAACAGCTCAGAAGACATTGTAATAAACTATTAAAATAGCATGTAGCTCCTAAATTGACGAAACCCTGTCCTATAGGAATAAATTTGTCATTGTATGGAATAAGCTCCGAAGACATTTACGATTTATATTCTTATATTTAGATATAACCTCTTATAGAATTCATTTTTCTTTTTTTAAATTGGTTTTCCGTGTGCTTCTAGGCAAGTAATAGAGATACCTATAATTTGCTTACCTTCCGGTGTAATAAAATTATATGGTATAATTTTAAGTTTGCAAACCACATCTCTATCCAATAAATCTTCTAGTAGACACGGTTTACCAATCGCGTTTTTGCATTTGATCATATCCAGAGGTTTAAAGTAAAAGCCTTCATGAGTAAAGCTCGATTTGAAGGATTCTGCGTCTTTCATAAATAATTTATGTTCCTTCATTAATTTTGTTAAATATTTATAAAAATGATCATTATCGGCAGAACCATCATGATAAAATCCTAAAAAGTTGGCATATGTCGGTTGACGAAGTCTGGCTTTAATCGTCATATAGATTGGTTTGACATATTTTGTAGACGACATCTAATATTATTTTTTGTTTGTATATTTTTAATAGAGTTTTAATAATTTGGCAATGAAAAAATAGAGTTTTAATAATTTGGCAATGGAAATAAATTTATAAAACTGAATAGTTTTCGCCGGTGAAATCCTTCTCATCAAATGTGTCATCACCATCGAACTCTGTAATCTTATTATCGGCAATCTTGAGACCACGAACAACTGGGGTGTTGAGCCAGCTGAGATGGTTGGTAAGCACCACGCGCATAATCCGTTGTAATTGAACAAACCAGATTAAGTTGCGGGAAATGCGAGTATCAAAACGCAACTTACCCAATTCTGTGCAATACTTAACATCGTCGGCGGGTAGTGGATTGTCACCGTTGGACCACTTTTTCTCGGTAGCATTCCAAATCTTAAGCCCCGCGGTATCAGGAAGGGCTGGAGGTCCTCTGCGAATAACGTCATATGCAGCGGGACCCATGGGCTGCGGGCTACCACTGTCTGTATGCACACTAGATGTCAGGAATACCTTGTGCCATAGTTGATCACTTAAGTAGCGAGGGCGACCAATACTAAGGTTATCATTACCGTTGAAGAGTGAACCAGTTAGGGCATACTCACCATCTTTGTCAAGGTTAGCATAGGGGTGTACGAGCAACTTTACGAGCAATTCACGGGTCGTGTTGGCGGTGGTGTCAGCCTTCATCATAATATTGGCTTCGTTCAACACTCCAAGCTTATCTTGGATGTAGCTTGGGAGGACAAACTCGTGAATCATACGATCGAATGTGTATGAATAGTTGAGCAGATTGACAAAAGGCACTTCACGCATGAAAGCATGAACATTAAGAGGGACGATGCCCGCATCGAGGATATTCAAAATCTGCATGCGGCTACGGTTGATATCCTTATTCTCCTTTAGAGATCCAATCGTCATGGCTAGAAGATCCTTGCTCGCATTAATGTTATTATTCTCAGTGATCGCAATAACGTTGGTCAGATCATTTCGCATTGCAAAGATTTTGTTGGTATCAAGATTATCAAGTTTATCCTTGGTAACTGCGCCATAAACATTACTACCGTCCTTATTCAAGAGACGTGAATCGGACATACCATTCATCAGATACTTGGCGAGTATGAAAGTGTGCTTAATGGTATTGGCATATTCGGATGGTGCTACAACAACATTACTAGGAGCCGTGTTTGCGTAAGCGTTGTATAATTCTTTAGCGCCGGCGAAGTGATCCATATTAGCTTCGACATCACGGGCGAGAAGCAACCGGGTCGCGTAGTTAAATTTATACACATTAGATCCGTTTTCACGATTGGGTAACATAATCTTAGATGCATCATCATTAGTATGCAGCATTCTAAGACCTACTAGAATTGAACTAAATGGCATAACTGGATGACCACCATATCTGGTGCGGAAATCTACAAGGAAATCTTTACCAGTCTCGAAGAAAATCGGTGGGCGATCGTTTAATTCGCGATATACCGATTCTGAGCACTTACGAAGAGCCTGGGCGCACTCATGAATACGGGATAGTTGTTTAGAATAATATACGAGGCTTTCCCCGGCAGCATGACCAGAACGGTTAAGGAGATCCTCCGCATCGATGGCAGACGGGTCAAATGGGATATTTCGATCGACATCAGCGGCGACACTGATACACTTATTTAGATCGGAATTGGTTAGTATATTCCTCAATAATAAAGCACGATCGGCTAAGGACGTGAATAGCTTCGTAAAGAAAGGCAGGTTCACCCTGAGACGATCCTTGAGATGTTCAGGCATCTCAGTCAAAGTATCGAATAAGAACCTCTTACGTTGCGAAGTTCCGATAGAAATAACGGAATTCATCAAGCTACGGATGATAATAGCATTGGATGCATATATGACGGCATTATTAGGTGCGGAGAGATGTCTTGGAGTGTTATAAAGCGCAGGGTTGTCTTCATCCATCTTAAAAACATCGGGGAATCCCTTATTCTGCATAACTTCCAATGAAGCAGCGGATGTTGCGAAACTCTCTATCATAGGTAGATAGAATTTAGAACTTCCATCTTCTACGCCCATATATAGATACATACATAGAGCCCTATTCAGAGATTGCATCAAAGATTTGGAACTATTACCCTCGAAATTAAAGGTGTTAATCTCATTTTTGTCTACACTGTTGATGATGGGCATCGGGTAAAGCGAGTTAAATGTTCGCGCTTCAGCCCCAGTCAATGAATTGACATTGACATCGTCATAAAACTTTGCGAGGGTTGTTGATTCAGGCGGAGTGGGCTGTCTTCTTAAAGAGACGACATTACCGGGGAATTTAGACAAGTTAGGTATATAAGCATTTTGAAGTCCGGCAACTAGTGCCATGCCGCGTAATCCGTTAGTAGGATCATAACTGATAAGACCACGAAGAGATGAATCTAATGTGCCATACTTAGCAGTTGGCTCGCCAATATTATTAGCAGGAACAACGTCTGGGTTTGCGCATAATGCATCAAAAGTATTACGTAGATGTTGAATACCGATAGATAAACCAGTACGATCGCGGTCAGAGAAAATCTTTTGTATGAGATTCTCTTCGAGCCATCGGGTACTGCCTGGTTTCTTCACGTCTTCATACTTATCAACAATATCAACATCCTTGGGGTTGAAGTTATTACGGAGCTTCTTGGCATTTTCCTTTACGAGGTGCAATAGATCCTTGCATTCTTCTTCCAACGCGCTAAAATCAATGTTCAGAGCACCGGTTGATCCCACCGATACGGTTACTAGTTTACCAGGATTAGTTCCAAAATCGATTAGAGCCGCCAGAATAGATCGCATCAACTTTACCGCGTCGATAAATCCTGCCGCTGGCATAGCGCCCGCCCCCTTATAGTTATCAACCGCAGCAGCGAATGCTTTGAGTTGTGAATCGTCATTCCGGGGCTTGGTCAAAACCTTATCATATACCTCAGCGAGAGTGTCGATATATGCAGGAGTAGCACCGTCTTTGTGTTTTCCAGCCCATCTAGATAAATTACCCGGGATACCAGCAGAATTAGCTCCGAGAGATACACCGTGGCATAGAGCATTAAACTTTTCGAGAACAAGGTAAACTGAATATAATACGGTGAGCGGGGCGGCAACCATCTCATGCACCATGATAAGTTTATCGGCGGACTGATTGATGTAACGGTTGGAACCTTGGAGCATTCGCAAAACAACATTATACTCCTCCGCATCAGATTTGGCGTTGGTCAGATCATTATGATAATGTCTTAAGGATTCCTGGAATGATAAATTATCGAAATCCTTCTTATTCGACTGGGTTTCCTTAAGGAAACTTACATCAATCTTCTTTCTGAGGGTTTCGATAGCCTCCTGTAGGAACATCATATTTCTGGCATTCTTCTTCGCCGTATTAGAAGCGGATGTGGTGGAGAATCTATCGGACGGGGCTGGTCTAGCACTAAATGCATCCTCAGCATTGAGAATATCATATTCCATGAAATTCTCAGTTAAGTCTGAATTAGTATAAGCATTCATATGCGCACGGCGATCCTCGAGATATTTCTTAATATCGTTTTGGCGTAAGAAACCGAATGCGCGGTTCATCTCGAGAACGAATGCATTCAGAATACCGCGAGTGGTGGCACCCTTGGGGAATTTAGCTTTGTACGACTTCCAAATATCATTCATAGATAAGATCAAACGCTGGCATTGTGTTTCGGTATAATTGCCATCCTTGACATATTCAGCCTTGTCAAATATGACCCCGACAAAATCTGACCAAATGCCATCGATTGTTGGAACGATAGTTACGCGCCAAGAATCGCCAGATGATGCTTGAATTGCCGCACCAGAGGGGTTCGCTTCAACGCCGAAGTTTTCACGATACCATTCAGCCAGCAGAACTAATCGGTAGTATAGTTCGAGCGCATCGGGTTCAACCTTGACCTTCGACATGATGGCACCGCCATCGGCTGACCCATCACCGCCTAAAATAGTCCTTAGAGGGTTAAGACTGTAATGGGCGCGACGATCGGAGACCGGGCGATGGAATAGCCGGTATGCATCAACAACGGTTAGAACCTTGGCTACGACAGATTTAATGGTCATTTGGAACAGCAAATCGGTATCGAAGAAATTATCGCGCCAGCCAGCTAAGTCTAGACGCATTTTACCTTTTTCCTCGGTACCGGTGTCGGCACTGGAATGATATTTCCATGGTGAGTCATATCCGACTGAGGTTGAAGGAATGGATGCCAAAGCCAGAGATGTGTATTTCCTGTCTGGGCTATTAACGCCGGATAGAATGCCATATCCGTCAGGTACAGCCATACCTTCGGCGCCTCCTTCCCACTCATCGGGGGCTACATCGTGCTTTTCATCATCGGACTCTCCCTGTATCGCCACCCTCCGCTCCTCCGCCTTCTTCGTCGCCGCCGCCATAGCCGCCGCCAAAGGATTCTTAGCAGCCTCAGCAGCTGCCGCCTCAGCCTTAGCAGCCTTATCGGCAGCTGCTTCCTCGGCAGGAACTGTACGAAGTTCGTTCCGAGCTCTCTTCAACTCATCCTCAACGGGAACCCCAGCAGGACGAGGAACGCCAGGAGCAGGAGCACGAACACCAACAGCAACACCGGGAGCAGCACGAACACCAGCAGCAACACCGGGAGCAGCGGG
>JACCDX011373793.1_pt1 | contig 17389 bp, 9 predicted proteins | sample 7449681 | NCBI WGS metagenome assembly JACCDX01 (sample SAMN15323450, study PRJNA562643) | freshwater metagenome | isolation source: river surface water | place: USA:Blue River Watershed | collected 2017-08-18
GAGCTGCTAAAAAATTAGCCACTTTTGCTGTATTGCTACAATGTCTTTCCATTCTAACTTCTAAAGTCTGCATGCCTTGAATTAATAAATAAGCATCAAAAGCATTGCTATTGCCACCCATTAAAGCATGCCATTTCCAAGCTTTCTTATTCATGAATTCTAAATCCTTTCCTAACATCACACCATGCAATGCGGATCCGTGTCCGTTTAAAAATTTTGTTGCAGAATGAAAAACAAAATCTGCTCCTAAAGCAAATGGTTGTTGTAAATAAGGCGTAGCAACTGTATTATCTACAGAAACTTTAATGCCATGTGCTTTTGCAATCGTGCATATCGCTTGAATATCCACACACTGTAATGTAGGATTGGCAGGTGTTTCAAGATGAATTAATTTTGTACTAGGATTCGCTTTGATGGTTTCGATTAAAAGATGTTCATCATGAATATCAATTAAAACAATTTTTACACCAGCTTCTGCCAATACTTTTTGCATCAATTCTTGAGAGCCTCCGTATAATGAGTAATGTGAAATTAATGTATCACCTGCGCTTAGGTTACTAAAAAATAAAGTCGTCATTGCAGCTTGTCCACTTGAATGCAACAATGCTTTTAATTCCAACGGCGCACCTTGTTCATTTTTAAGTCCATGTGCTTCTAATGCTGCAATGGTTTGCTCTGCTGCAACAAAAGTGGGGTTACCCCATCTTGTATATAATTTAGATTTATCGTCTCCTTTAAAACGCTCCATCCCTTCTTCGGCAGAATTAAAAGTAAATGTTGAGGTAGCATAAATCGGTGTTGTATGCGAAAAACTATCATTCTCATGTCCGGCAGTATGAAGTGCTACTGTACTAATTCCTTTAAATTTTTTTCGACTCATCTTGCTATATTTTAAATGATATAAATGCTACTTTCTAAAGATACAATTAATAAGCCCATTTAACCCATGCTGCACCCCAGGTAAATCCGCCACCAAATGCAGCCAATATTAAATTATCCCCTTTATTTAATTGAGACTCCCATTCCCATAAACATAATGGAATCGTAGCCGCAGTTGTATTGCCATATTTTTGAATATTGATCATCACTTTTTCCTTAGGCAAACCAACACGGTCTGCAGTGGCATCAATGATTCTTAAGTTTGCTTGGTGTGGCACCAACCATGCAATATCCGCTCCTGTTAAATTGTGTTTTTCTAATAGTTCGGCACTCACATCTGCCATCCCTTTTACCGCGAATTTAAATACGGGTTGTCCATCTTGAAAGGCGTAATGTTCCTTTGCCATCACAGTTTCAACTGATGCTGGCTTTAAACTACCGCCAGCTTTAAGATGTAAGTATTCTCTTCCACTTCCATCACTTTTAAGAATTGAATCCTGAAATCCGTTCTCATCTGCACTTGGTTCTAATAAAACTGCCCCAGCGCCATCACCAAAAATGATACAAGTAGCCCTGTCTGTATAATCAATAATTGAACTCATTTTATCCACGCCCACCACAATTACTTTTTTATACCTGCCAGCTTCTACAAAACTTGCACCAGTGGTTAAAGCAAATAAGAATCCACTACATGCAGCACCAAGGTCAAATCCAAATGCATTTTTTGCACCAATTTTATCTCCAATGATATTGGCTGTTGCAGGGAACACCATGTCTGGGGTTACCGTGGCACAAATAATACAATCTATTTCTAATGGGTCTAGGTTCTTTTTTCTTAGAATTTCTTCTATAGCTTTTACAGCCATATCAGAGCTTGCTTTACCTGGTTCTCTTAAGATTCTTCGCTCAGAAATGCCTGTTCTACTCTTGATCCATTCATCGTTGGTATCTACCAACTTTTCCAAGTCAAAATTGGTCAATTTGGTCTCTGGGACATAGCCTCCAACCGAGGTGATTGCTGCTTTCAGCTTTTGGGACATAATATCTGGTTTATATGGGCCACAAATATCTTAAAAAATGCTTAAGAATGACCTAAAATGGCCATTTTTCATTGTGTAAGCCTTATTTTTGGTTCAACTATGATTGCATTTTTACAAGGAAATTTTGTCCAATTGACCCCAGCTAAACTGATAGTGGATGTTGGAGGCGTAGGCTATGAAGTTAATATAAGTTTAAACACCTATGAATCCATCTCTGGAAAGGAGAAGGGATTGCTACATACTTACTTACACTTAACTGAAAATTCTCAAGTATTGTTTGGTTTTTTTGGGCAGGATGAAAAAGAACTTTTTATGCAACTCATAAGTGTATCAGGGGTAGGAGCGAGTACTGCAAGGATGATGTTGTCGGGGATGCGACCAGATGAAATTATCCGTGCTATTGTACAAGGTGATGCACGTCAATTAGAACAAATAAAAGGGATCGGAAAAAAATCAGCAGAGCGTTTGGTATTGGAGTTAAAAGATAAATTGGCAAAATTGCCAATGCAGATGTCAGGTGGTTCCACATTCAGTAAATCTACTCCGCATCAAGACGCTATTCAAGCACTTGTCTCATTAGGCATTCAAAAAGCTGTAGCAGAAAAAGCGATTGATAAGGCGATACAATCAGAGGGGGCGGATGTCTCTTTGGAAATTTTAATCAAACAAGCCCTCAAAAATTGTTAATCAGTCATTTTTAATGCTTTATTCTTGAGATTATTTCACACTATCTTATTATTGTCTGGCATACTTCTATTGAAGCAGACGAGTCATGCCCAAGATACAAGTAGAGTCATTGCCCCATTTAAAGATACAACTGCAAAAAAAACTGCTGATACACTGGTGGGAAAACTAAGATATCCTATTGCAGACAGACGTGCGGACTTTTTATCTCAGCCAAGTATTAATCCATTTGATATTAGAGATTCAAGTGTACTCAACAGAAGAGTAGACTATGATCCTACTACTAAGCAATATTATATAACAGAGAAACTAGGTACAGGGTACAATCGTTTTCCTTCAACTTTGAGTTTTGACGAGTTTTGGAAATTAAAAACACGCAAGGACGAGCAAGCCTATTTTATGCAGCGTGCTAATTCACTTGGTGTATTAAATAGAAAAATCACTAGACCTAAAACAAAAGTATTTAATAGTTATTTTGATAGATTGTTTGGGAAGACAGGATCGGACTTAAAAATTGATATCAAACCTGTTGGAGAAATTAATATCAGGGCTGGGTATCAAGGACAGAATGTTAAGAATCCAACCTTGCCTGAACGTGCCAGAAGAAACGGTGGATTTGATTTTGATGCCAATACTAATTTTAGCATGAATGCAAGTATTGGTGACAAGCTTAGGTTTCCAATTAATTTAAATTCATTGTCTAATCTCGGATTCGATAATCAAATAAAATTAAATTATACCGGCAAGAAAGATGAAGTCGTTAAGTTTATCGAAGCAGGTAATATCAATTATATTTCTAGAAGCACTTTGATACCAAGTACGCAAAATTTATTTGGGGTGAAGACCCAATTACAATTTGGTAAATTATTTGTGACTGGAGTGATGGCCAATCAAAAATCGCAACGTCAGTCTATGGCCTTACAAGGAGGATCGTCTACACAAAGATTCCAAAAAAGATTAGACGACTATGAAGAAAATAGACACTTTTTACTAGCACAATATTTTAAAGAAAATTACAATACGGTAATGAGTAAATTACCAGTGCCTAATTCTAAAATACAAATTAAGCGTATCGAAGTTTGGGTGACCAATCGCAATGGTCAAACAACCAACGCCAGAGATGTGGTTGGTTTGGCTGATCTTGGTGAACCAGTATTAAGAAAGGAGAAACAGCAATACCAAACGAATAGTAGTAATCAATTCCCAGATAACAATGCCAATAGTTTGTACTCAACGATTACAGGAAATCCAGATGCAAGAATTCCATCTGGGGTTGCAGGTGTTTTATCTAGAGCAAACTTGAGGTCGGCAGAAGATTATGAACGCACATTTGCAAGAAAATTAACAGAGAATGAATATTTTTTCAATCAACAAGTTGGTTTTTTGTCCTTAAATATTCCTTTACAAGCGGATGAAGTATTGGCTGTTGCTTTTCAATATGCTTACAATGGTAAAATTTATCAAGTAGGTGAGTTTTCAGAAGGGGTTGCCTTGGATCCAAAAAATGGTGTGCAACAAGTTTTATATTTAAAATTATTGAAAGCCACTTCGCAAAGAACAGATTTACCTATCTGGGATTTGATGATGAAAAACGTATACTCATTGGATTTATTTGGCGCTATTCAGCAACAAGATTTTCAATTGAATATTTTATACGAAGAGCCAAGCGCTGGATTAAAAAGATATCTCCCTCAGGTTGAAAACCCATATTATCAGGGTAAGTCTTTGTTAAAAATATTGAACTTAGATACATTGAATAATCGTAATGACCCACAACCAGATGGGGTATTCGATTATGTAGAAGGCTATACAGTATTGTCTAGTATGGGCAGGATTGTTTTTCCGTTGTTAGAACCTTTTGGAAAAGATTTAAAAGAAAGGGTATTTACAAAAAATGGTGTAGTGAATGAGGCCTTAGCAAATAAATATGTGTTTACACATTTATATGATAGTATCAAAGCCATTGCACAAACTTATGCCAACTTAAATCGCTTTGTGATGGAAGGGCAAGTTAAAGGTAGTGCTGGCGGATCTGAAATTAGCTTAAATGCCTTCAATGTGCCTCCTGGTTCTGTGAGTGTTCGTGCTGGCGGACAGATTTTAAAAGAAGGGGTAGATTATATGGTGGATTATGGTTCTGGTACAGTAAGAATTATCAACCCAGGTATTTTAAGTTCGAATATTCCAGTGGATGTTTCTTATGAAAACAATTTAGGTTTTGGTTTTCAGGAGCGAGGATTTAGGGCATTGAGGATTGATTATTTAGCGAGTAAGAATTTTAATTTTGGATTATCCTCTTCACGTTTAAATGAGCGACCATTTTTTATTAAGACGAATTATGGTTCAGACCCGATTAAAAATTCCATGTACGGTTTTGATTTTAACTATAAAAAAGATTTACCAGGTTTAACAAGGCTCTTGGATAAACTTCCATTTTATAGTACCAAAGCAAAATCATCCATTGTGGCATACGGAGAAGCGGCATATTTAAAACCAGGCCATGCGCAGCAAATTGGCAGGGGGGAATCTGGTGTGGTGTATCTAGACGATTTTGAAGCCACAAGAACCAATATTGATTTAAGATTTCCTTTCAATGCTTGGACACTTGCTTCAACGCCTATTGGAGATGATAATTACCCAAGATTTAAAGAGGGGGAATTGGTAGATTCAATTGACTATAATAAAAATAGAGCAAGATTAGCTTGGTATACGATTGAGCCTAATTTACAAGATCGAAATAGTGCCAATAATCCATTAGCAAATAATGTGAAAGCAATGAGTGATTCAAGAGTGCGTCAGGTATTTACCAATGAATTGTTTCCTCAAAGAACAACCAATATCACAGATGTTCAATTGCCTACTTTTGATTTAAGTTATTATCCAAAAGAAAGAGGTCCGTATAATTATAATTATAAGGACTTTGATGCAAACGGAAACTTTAAGAAACCATCCGAAAAATGGGGTGGTATTATGCGCGCTTTAGATCAAACAGATTTTGAAACAGGCATCATTGAATATGTTGAATTTTGGGTACAGAATCCATTCAATGATAGTACGAAGGCAACAAGAGGTAAATTAGTTCTAAACTTGGGAAATGTGAGTGAGGATATCTTAAAAGACGGAAGACGTTTTTATGAAAACGGTATACTACCTTCTAATAATAAAGAAAGCTACGATAATTCAACATGGGGAAAAATACCCATAAACCCTATCCAAGTGACCAATGCATTTAGCAATAATCCTGAAGATAGAAAGATTCAAGACGTTGGTTTTGATGGACTAGGTGATGATGAGGAAAGAATTAAAAGAGCTTATTTGATCAATCAAATAGGCAATGGCAATGTAGCAGAACAATTTAAGAAAGATCCTTCTGCAGATAACTATGTATGGTATCGAGATGCTAGTTATGATGAGAGTAATGCTAATATCTTAAAAAGGTATAAATATTTCAATAATCCTCAAGGCAACTCTGCCATTGCTGGCAATAGTCAATTTAGTAGTGCGGCCACTTTATTACCTGATAATGAAGACTTGAATAGAGACAATACTTTAAATGAAACAGAAGCTTATTTTGAATACGAAATTGATTTGCAAAAAGGCAGAATAAGTCCAACATCAACTAGGTATGTGACGGATACAAAAACAGTGACTGTCACTTTAGCGGATGGTTCTAAATCAGTTGAGAGCTGGTATTTATTTAGGGTGCCTATTAGATCTCCCGATGCTAAAAGAATTGGAGGTATTCGCGATTTTAAATCCATTCGTTTTTTAAGAATGTATTTAACAGAATTTGAAGATGATGTTACTTTACGTTTTGCTAAATTAGATTTAGTGCGTAACCAATGGAGACAGTATGGTTATGAAATTAATTATTCAAATGATTACAAACAAATTCCAGCAAATACAAATACTACACTAAATACTTTAGCGGTTAGTGTTGAAGAAAATGGAAATAGAACACCAGTCAATTATGTGATTCCACCTGGTATTGAAAGAATTCAATTATTGAGTAATAATGGGGTTAATTTATTGCAAAATGAACAAGCGCTTGCGCTTCAAGTTAACGCACTCAAGAAGAATGAAGCCAGAGGGGTATTTAAAACTATGAATATTGATGTTAGACGTTACGGAAAATTATCAATGTTCCTCCATGCTGAAAGTATCATTGGTAAAGCTAAGCTTCAAGATGGTAGTTTAACTGCAGTGATTAGAATTGGCCAAGATTTTCAGAACAATTTTTATGAAGTACGCATTCCTTTAAAAGTTACGCCACCAGTTGTACTTTCTCCTTATACAAATGAGCAAGCTAATTTAGTTTGGCCTAATGAATTAAATGTCAATTTAAGTGATCTAATCCAACTTAAAATTGACAGAGATAATTCTAAAAATACTGACTCTGCTTCTAGATATTTTAATGATCAAAAATATATGGTCTTTGGTAATCCAAATTTGGGAGAAGTTCGTGGTATTTTAATTGCAATTGAAAACACAACTTCATCCACTCCAATAGATGCAGAAGTTTGGATGAATGAATTAAGACTTTCGAACCTAGATGAACGTGGCGCTTGGGCTGCACTTGGTCGTATGGATCTTGTGTTAGCAGATTTGGGAACAGTTGCGGTTTCTGTGAATAATAGAACTTCTGGTTTTGGAAGCATAGAACAAAAAATGAACGAACGTGCAAAAACTGGGTTTACACAGTTGGACATTGCGGCGAATATTGATGCAGGTAAATTATTGCCTAAGCAAGCAAAGATCTCACTACCTGTTTTCGCTGGTTTAAATAAAACACAAGAGAATCCTGAATTTGATCCATTCAAAAAAGATGTTTTCTATACTGATCAAATTAAAAATGCTGATGAATTAAAGAGAGATTCAATCAAAAATACAGCCATTGATCAAACCACCATCAAGACGCTTAATTTTACCAATGTAAGGTTCATGCCCGGTAAAAATAATACCATGTTGAGTCCAAGCAATTTTGATTTTAGCTATTCCTATTCTGAGTTACAACAAACAAGCCCATTAGTTGAATTAAATCAGGTAGTGAAGCATAGAGGTTCAATTGGTTATACTTTTAACAATAATGGCAAGTCTTATCAGCCATTTTCAAAGTTGATCAAAACAAATTCATCTTGGCTCTCTTTGATAAAAGATTTTAATTTTACCCCTTCACCAAGTTTAATTAGCTATCGCACAGTTTTTGATCGACAATTTGGAGAGTTTACGCCAAGATCCATCAATCCTTTTGATGGCCAAAAAGAGGTGGCAGAAACTACATTTGACAAATATTTCACAATGGGTCGAATTTTTAATCTTCGTTGGCCTCTAACAAGATCCATTAGTTTTGATGTGATTTCAAACTTGAATTCGAGAATAGATGAACCAGCAGGACGTATAGATACCAAAGAGGAAAAAAGGGATTTAAATGAAGCGGTTTTGAGGGGAGGGCGCAACACACTCTACAATCAGCAAATTACAATGCGATATGATTTGCCTACCAGTAAATTCCCATTGACTGACTGGATTTTATCAAGTTATAATGTATCCTCCAATTACAATTGGATAGGTGCAAGCAGATTATTTACCAACTTAGGTAATACAATAGAAAATACACTTTCGCATCAAGTGAATGCACAATTTAATTTTAATAGCTTTTACAATAAATCAAAATTCATTCGATCTGCTTTATCCGATGCAAAACCTACTCCAAATCAATCCAATCCTTTAACGAATCAATTAGTCATTAAAAAGGAAGATGCATTAAATGGACTAACGGGCAAGGCAAGGGATTCGGCCTATAAAAAATGGAAGGAGGCAAGAAAGCAGGAACGTATTGCTATGAGGGCGCTTAAGGCCAACGAAATATTGAATATTCCTGGTCCCATAAAAACTTTAGTAAGCTTATTGACGATGGTTCAAAACGCTTCTTTGGATTATACAGAAAATTATAATAGTCGTTTACCAGGATTTATTCCAGGGGTTCGATTTATAGATAAAGAATTAAAGGGCATTACGCCTGCTTTTGAGTATTCTATGATTGGGAAAAGGCTTGATAGTAATTGGCTGAATACACAAGAGCGTAATGGTAATTTGACTAAAGATCCAAATTTCAATTTATTGTTTAGACAAGGTTTTGAACAAAGATTGAGTGCAAGAGTCATGCTTGAGCCTATCAAAACATTCATTATTGATTTGAAATTAGAAAAGACTTTTACAAAAGAATATTCTGAATTTTTTAAAGATACTAGCACAACAGGAAATGGATATAGAACACATAATAATCCATTGTCTGCAGGCGGATTCAGCATAAGTTATGTTGCGTTAAGAACATTCTTTGACAGACATGATCCAAATATGATTTCTAAACAGTTTGAAAATTTCCAAAAATATAGAATAACTATTTCTGAAAAAGTTGCTGGATTGAATCAATATTGGCTTAACTCAAAAGATCAATATGATGAAGAAGGTTACGCGAAAGGTTATGGTAAATATGCGCAAGATGTATTGATTCCATCTTTTATTGCAGCGTATACTGGTAAGGAACCTGGGAAAGTCAATTTGTTGAATCAAAACAATTCAAGTATTCGTTCTAATCCATTCTCGGGTATGTTACCAATGCCTAACTGGAATTTATTATATAATGGCTTAGCGGCTATACCTGGTATCTCTAATGTATTCTCCAATATTTCTTTGACGCATGGTTACAATGGTAACTTATCCATGAATAGTTTCAGTAGTTCTCTTTTGTATGCTGATGAAAGAGGTTTTGGCGCACCTAGTTTCCTAGATCCAGTGAGCAAAAACTATGTTCCTTATTTCTTAATTCCAAATGTGACTATCAGTGAAAGAATGGAGCCATTGATTGGATTAAATGTTACTACTGTTTCACAATGGTCTATTCGTTTTGAATATAAGAAAAGTCGAATTTTAGCATTGAGCTTAGTGGATTATCAATTGAGTGAAAACAATAGTACGGAGTGGGTGGTAGGAACTAGCTTCCGAAAAAGAGGTTTAAAATTACCGTTTAGTATTCCTGGTCTAAACAACAATAAACTATCAAATGATTTAACATTTAGACTGGATGTTGCTGTGCGTGATGTATTCAATACAAATAGCAGGTTGGATCAATCCAATGCCTATGGTACGGGAGGACAAAAGGAAATTACTTTACAGCCATCCGTAGATTATGTATTGAATAGCAAGATCAATTTAAGATTCTTCTTTGATCAAAGAAGGGCGACGCCATACATTTCATCAGCACCTCCAATCACCAATACAAGGGCAGGGGTGAACATCCGTATAGCTCTATAATCTAAGATTTCAAAATAGTAAACTATTTCTCCAAATCTACGATTTTGAATAAATAGATTTATTTCTCCAAATCTACGATTTTGAATAAATAGATTTATTTCTCCAAATCTACGATTTTGAGAATGCCCATTTGGTCATTTCCTTCCAGGTGACTTTTTTGCCATACATTAAGATACCTGTTCTGTAAATTTTAGCACTTAACCATGTGGTTAATAAGAATCCACCAATCAATGTTGCCATACTTAATGCCAGTTCCCAATAAGGCACTGTGGTTGGAACACCATAAGAGATTCTTGCCATCATTACCATTGGAGAACTAAATGGAATCACACTCGCCCAAAATGCCATTGGCGTATTTGGGTTTTGTATCACTACATTGGTAATAATATAAGAGAAGATAATTGGCATAGTGATAGGGAACATTAAACTTTGTGCATCCTGTGGGTCTTCATTCACTACACTACCAACTGCTGCAAACAAAGAAGCATAAAATAAGAACCCACCTAAGAAATAAAATAAGAAGAGTCCTATGATCAATGGCCAATTGGTAGTTGAAATTACATGTTGGAATTCATATATTTTTTTTACAGACTCACTTGCCTGTGCCATGCCTGCTGTACCCATCTGTCCACCTGATGCTTGTAATTGTTGAAGTTGAGTTTGCATATCATCTGGAAGTAAGCCCATGCCAACGCCAGTTAGTGTAACAACCACAATGATCCACATTAAAAACTGAGTCAATCCAACGGCGCCAATCCCAATAATTTTACCAAGCATGAGTTCAAATGGTTTCACGCTACTAACTATCACTTCTGCAATACGACTTGTTTTTTCTTCCATTACACCTCGTAATACCATGGTGCCATAAATAAACATTGTTATATAAATCAATAGACCGCTCGCGTAGCCAATGGCCATTGCTAAACCTGCATTGCTTTCTTTACTGTTTTTACCTTCATCCTCATATGCCTTCAATTCTGCAATTTGTGCAGATTGATGAATTGAATCTAAAACGGTTTGTTGGATACCCGCTTTTTCTAACATTTGGTCCTCAATCGCTGCATTGATCTTTCTGCTGATGGATTCTTGTAATGCAAAACCCATCGATTTCTTAGATCTTAAAATATAATCTGCTTTTTGATCCCCCTCAAAAACAGGCATGAGTAAAATATCAGAGTAGCCTTTTGATTGATAGTTGCTTGTATCTACATCTTTTGGGAATTCAAATTTAAGTTGGGTGCTATTTTTTATTTTATCCTTAAAAAAACCATTAGGATCGACTACGGCAATCTTGCGTTCTTCGGTGCCTTTAAACGAAAAATAAGCAGACCCTACTATCAAGCCTACCATTAATAATGGCACTAAAAAAGTCACCAATAAAAAACGTTTATTTTTTACTCTTGTAGTGTATTCTCTTTGTATGATGAGCCAAATCTTATGCATAAAATATTTTTAAGTATGAACTATGTTTAAATGTTTTGAAAAGCCCTTGCTTTTGCATGTGTATCTTCAACCAATTGAATGAAAATGTCGTTTAAGCTAGGTAGTACTTCGTTGTAGCTTACAATTGGGATTTGTTGCTCAATTAAGTACTTTAAAACTTCATTGGATGCAACAGCATGACTTAATTTGACCAAAATTTTATTTGGGTTCTTATCTGCTTTGTCGATAATAGTGAATAAGGTATTGTCTTTGATCAATTCAGGATGACTTGTTTCAATTGCAAATATGTATTCTTTAAATTGCTGTTTAATTTCAGCTACAGAGCCATCTAACACCTTCTTCCCTAAGTTCACAAGTACAATATGATCGCAAATTTCTTCTACCTGTTCCATTCGGTGCGTACTAAAAATAATGGTCGAACCTTTTTTTGCTAAATTATAAATCTCATCCTTTATTAAGTTCGCATTCAATGGATCCAATCCACTAAATGGTTCATCCAAAATAATCAATTTAGGTTCGTGCAAAACAGTGATCACAAATTGTAATTTCTGGCTCATCCCTTTACTTAAATCCTCAACTTTTTTATTCCACCAGCTTTGCATTTCAAATTTCTCGAACCAATATTTTATTTTCACCATGGCATCCGCTTTGGATAAACCTCTTAGTTGTGCTAAGTACAAAGCTTGTTCACCAATCTTCATTTTTTTATAAAGCCCACGTTCTTCGGGCATATAACCAATTTCACGGATATCTAATAATGGATCAAAATGTTTGCCATCTAATTTAATCTCACCGCCATCTGGGTAAAAGATGCCCGTGATCATTCTTAGTAAGGTTGTTTTACCTGCACCATTGGGCCCAAGTAGACCAAAAATGCTGCCTTTTTGAATGTCGAAACTGATATCATCCACCGCTTTTTGTGTGGCATAATGTTTCACCAAATGAGATAAACTTAATAATGGCTCCATGAAATTGAATTTGATGTAAAGTTATATTGAAATTAGAAATTTCGAGGCCTCATTTATTACGAACGGATAAATGGGGGAGTTAAGCGAATGTATGCTCGGGATATTGGGTTATATTTGTCTAAATATGTAGATTATGTGCTCAAAAAAATCGGTGCTTAATGTTTTATTATTGGTGGCCTTAGTTAGTTTTTCAAGTTGGGGATTCCTTGTACACAGAACAATCCACCAAATTGCTATCTATAATTTACCAGAACCAATGCGTAGTTATTTCTACACGGATATGGACAATTTAGTGGCAAATGCACCTCGTCCAGATATCAGAAGAAATAAGGATAAAACAGAGGATACAAAACACTTTATAGACTTAGAAGCCTATGGTCCAAATGCAGCGAATGAAATGCCAGTTGAATGGGATGCTGCTGTAAAAAAATATGGCAAGGATAGTTTAATCAAATGGGGATGGGGTCCTTACAATGCAATGGTGCAATTGGATAATTTAACTGCCGCGTTTAAATCAAAAAACAAAGACAGCATTTTATTTTATGCTGCTGACTTAGGACATTATGTGGCAGACTTGCATGTGCCTTTGCACACAACGATCAACTATGACGGACAATTAACAGGGCAAAAAGGATTACACCATATGTGGGAGACCTTTATTCCTGAAATTAATTTAGATCAGTTTATGTTGTACAATCCGCATCAAGCAAAGTATATAAAAAATCCTGCGCAGGCCCTTTGGGTGGATATTCGTAAAGCACATTTATTGGTACCACAAATGTTGGCCATCGAAACAGAAGTAACAAAGCAATTTACTCCCGAGACAAAGTACCGCAATCAAATGCGTTATGGCAAGGAAGTAAAATCATATACAAAACCATTTGCAGAAGCATATGCTAAAGCGCTGGGCAATACAGTGAATGTTCAATTAATTGCATCTGCCAATATGATCGCTGACTTTTGGTATACTGCTTGGGTGAATGCAGGCAAGCCACAATTAACTTTATCAAGAGAGGTGAGTGGCAACTTGGCAAAAGAATTGGCATCTTTCAAACAGAATAAATTAATCCAAGACGGATTGTTGATTAGTAAAAAAGACAAACCAGAAGATTAAGAAAATATTTTTTATTTCAATTGCGCCGCAATGCTTTGTGCTAGTTTCTGGCCATCCATTGCGGCGCTTACGATTCCGCCCGCATAACCAGCGCCCTCGCCACATGGGTATAAATTTTTAATTTGTGGATGCTGACAACTATCTGCATCTCTTGGAATCCTAACTGGGGAAGAAGTCCTACTTTCTGTAGCCACAACAATTGCATCATTGGTATAATAGCCTTTCATTTTTTTACCAAATGCAATGAATCCATTTTGCAAAGTCTCGTGTACAAATTTTGGTAACACATCACTCAAGTCGGCTGCATGTAATCCAGGAAGATAACTTGCATCAGGCAAATCCTTGGATAATTTATGCGTACAAAAATCAACAAGTCTTGCAGCAGGTGCCACTTGTAATCCACCACCACTTTTAAATGCTTGTTGTTCGACATATTGCTGAAACTCCAACAATAAAAGGGGATGATTTAAATCCACTGCCTTTTTAGCGGCTTGCTTTAAAAATTGCGCAGCAGTTGGTAAATCTATTTGAACCACCATGCCACTATTGGCATACGGGTTGTTTCTTTTACTTGGACTCCATCCATTCACCACAATTTCTCCAGGCGCAGTTGCTGCTGGCGCAATGATGCCACCAGGGCACATACAAAAACTAAACACCCCGCGTTCGTTCACTTGCTCTACCAAGCTATATGCTGCAGGAGGAAGGTTCGGATCTCTTGTTAAGCAATGGTATTGAATTTGATCAATTATATTTTGTGGATGTTCTACGCGCACACCCAAGGCAAAAGGTTTTGATTCAATCAGTACTTGCTTTTTATAAAACAGTTCAAAAATATCACGAGCCGAATGGCCAGTTGCTAAAAGCAAGGCCTCTACTTGGAAACAATCGCCATCTGCAAAATGAATACGTTTGATTGCCTCTTTTTCGATATCAAAATCCACTAATTTTTTTTCAAACAACACTTGACCACCAGCCGCTTCAATTTGAAGGCGCATGGCAGTGATAATTTGAGGTAGTTTATTGGTGCCAATATGTGGATGGGCCTGGTACAAAACGGTCTCATCTGCGCCAAACTGATAAAATAAACGTAAGATTTTCTCAATACTGCCTCTTTTATTGCTTCTGGTATATAATTTACCATCACTATAGGTACCTGCGCCTCCTTCTCCATAGCAATAATTGCTTTCAGGATCCACAATACCTTCTTTGTTTAGTTTAGCCAGGTCTCTACGTCTACTTCGTACATCCTTGCCCCTTTCAATGACAATTGGCTTTAGGCCTAATTGAATGCATTCTAAAGCTGCGAATAAGCCAGCAGGTCCAGCCCCAATAATATGGACTTCTTTTGCATTTTTAGGGAGGATGGGAAAGAGGTAGGGTTCAATCTGTCGGTCCGAAACCGGTTCTTCTATAAATACTTGAAGGCTTAGGTTAATCCATACTTGTTGACGGCTTCTGGCGTCGATGGATTGCTTCAAAATATGATAACCATTGATCTGGCTACTTGAGCGGCCAAGATTTTGCGCAATAGCTGCTAATAAAACCGACCCATTGGCTGCGTCGGCTGGACTCATTCTTAGTTGTATCGTTGATTGCATAGGGGTTAGGTGTTTATCCTAAAAAATGCTGTTCAAATCTTATTATTTGACCATCTTATGTCTAGAAAGGCAAGTCGTCGCTGCCCTCAGCTGGATCGCCAGCAGGCATATCAAAATAGGCGCCAGCATCAGAAGGTGCTTCATTACCACCAAGGGCAACTGCCTCCATTCTCCAAGCATCTAAATTGGTGATATAGTTGTCTTTTCCGTCCTTGTTCCACTTGGAACCCTTGATATTAAATAATACTTTAACAGTATCTCCAATGTTGAATCTATCAGGCATGGCTGTTCTGTCTTGCACACACTGAAATTTCACATAATTGGTAATGGTTTTGCCATTGATGTCCTCTGACTTCTCCACCACAAATTCTCTTGTTTTAAAGGTCTCTTTTCTTTGGATAGTCTCGTATTTAGCAATCAATTTGCCGATTAATTCGTAGCTCATAGTATAATTTATAGCTATAAAGGTAGCGATTATTGCCCATAACTCTTTGGTGCTGAATTAAAACAATTTATGGCCAAAAAATAAGCCTATTTTATTTATCGTATAAGAAAAAAAATAAGTGGATAAAATACCCTTTTTTAAGAAAAAGTATATAACTTGAACGCCTGACTGAATCGAAAAAAGCCCCCATTTATTGGCATTTATGCTACATGTAAAAAAAACCAAAAAAAAAAGTTTTTTTTTCAACATAAAGAGTCCATATTCGCATACCGGTTTACTAGAGGTAAGTCTACGGAATTGGAATATTAGTTTTTAACGTTTAAAGGTTTAGATTTAAGAAATGGCGAATAGTGCAGATTTAATTTGGGCAAATTGTTTAAAGATCATCAAGGATATTGTTGAATGGCAACATTACAAAACTTGGTTCGAGCCAATCCAGCCTGTTGAATTAAAAGACCAGGTCTTAATGATCCAGGTGCCTAGCCAATTTTTCTACGAATATATTGAGGAGCATTACGTGAATCTTTTAGCAAAAACCTTAAAGCGTGAGCTTGGAAAGGATGCTAGATTAGAGTACCGTATTATGGTGGATAGTGGAGCCAATGGTTCTAAGAACAAAGGTTCTATGGATTTGCCAGCAAGTGGCATGAAAACATACAATAACAACGAGATGAATTTCCCGTTGGTGATTGACAGTCCTGTGAAGAATCCATTTGTGATTCCAGGATTGAAGAAAATGCAAATTGATCCTCAATTAAATCATAATTACACTTTTGATTCATTCATTGAGGGGGATTGTAATAGGGTGGCGCGTCGTGCTGGTAAAACAGTAGCAGAAAAGCCAGGTGCTAATTCCTTTAACCCATTGGTGATTTATGGTGGGGTAGGATTAGGAAAAACACATTTGGCGCAAGCTATTGGAAACGATGTTAAACGCATCCACCCAAATAAAGTGGTTTTATATGTAAGTTCTGAGAAATTCATCAATCAGTTCCAAGACCATAGCCGCAATAACGCCATCAACGATTTTATACATTTTTATCAGCTAATTGATGTTTTAATCATTGACGATGTTCAGTTCTTCAATAGAGCAGAAAAATCTCAAGATGCATTCTTCGCCATCTTCAACCACTTACATCAAAGTGGCAAGCAGTTGGTATTGACTTCTGATAAAGCACCAAAAGATTTAGAAGGATTACAAGAACGTTTGCTAAGCAGATTCCGTTGGGGTTTGAGCGCAGACATTCAAGTACCAGACTACGAGACTAGAATAGAGATTTTAGAGAAGAAGATGAAGGCGGATGGATTAGATATGCCAAAGGAAGTGGTGAAGTATGTGGCATACAATATTAACACGAATGTAAGAGAATTAGAAGGTGCTTTGATTTCATTATTAGCACAGTCTTCTTTGAATAAGAAAGAAATTGATGTTGAATTAGCGAAGAAGGTATTACGCAATTTTGTAAAAACAAGCAGCAAAGAAATTACGATCGACGCTATCCAGAAAATGGTATGTGAATTCTTTGAAGTGCCTTACGATAAATTGTTACAAAAAACACGTAAGCGTGAGATTGTACAAGCACGTCAAATCACAATGTACCTAGCAAAAGCATTCACCAAGAATTCATTAAAAACAATTGGAGAGCATTTTGGCGGACGTGATCATACGACTGTTATTCACTCTTGCCAAACTGTGAAGGATTTAATGGACACAGACTCTATGTTTAGAGAGAATGTGATGGAGTTGACACAGAAAGTGCAGTTAGCTGCTATGTAGGCTCCATAATCGACTGAAGCTCCTGATAGATAAGCAAATAAGATATTGGTCCGGAATGAACTTTATTTAGTTTATTCCGGACTTTTTTTAGGATTTTAACTTACTTGTGCTTATTTTTGCACCC
>JACCDX010572913.1_pt1 | contig 17388 bp, 20 predicted proteins | sample 7449681 | NCBI WGS metagenome assembly JACCDX01 (sample SAMN15323450, study PRJNA562643) | freshwater metagenome | isolation source: river surface water | place: USA:Blue River Watershed | collected 2017-08-18
CATGTTGATGGGCATTCCCAACTCATTCTGTACTGATTTGGTAGAATTGCCACCGGTGGGTAGGTTGATGGTGTAAGGGGTGGTGTCGTGGCCTGGAGCAGAGGTTTCCACGATGATGTTGTATTCCAACTTGGCGGTTGGACCAATGACTTTCTTTAGAGTTTTGTGCAGCAATTGGACATAATGTTCTTCCAACCATTCGTAAAAGAATTGGCTGGGTACTTGGATGGTGAGCACTTTGTTGGCCAATTTGACCGCCTTGATGGGCTCAAACCAAGTCTTAAAACTTTGGGGTGTGACGTTGTCACGGATAATGGTAAGGCATTCTTGCCAAGAAATTTCGTGTGCCTTTTTGTCTGTCATCTGTGTTTCTGCTCTAATTTGTTAATCCTTTGTTGGTATTTACTTGTAAGTGGTTGGTAATCAAGTGCTGCGTTTCTCACCAACCAAAGTGCTAAGAAAAAGACAAAATTCACAAACTGCTAATTTTTTTTGCTTGTTTTTTAATTTTTTTTACTATGGAACAAGTTGGTATGGAATCCGTCCATTTCTGCCTTGAAAATCACTTGTTGAAACAAGCGTTATCCTTGGTATTCACCGAACTTATTTCTCAGTATATCAGCGATTTCGCCCAAAGTGGCATAGGATTCAACGCAGTCTAAAATATAAGGCATCAAATTGGCCTCACCATCGGCGGCTTGGGCTAGATTTTTCATGCTCGACTCAAATTTTTCATCATTGCGTTCGCTACGGAGTTTGGCCAGTTTTTCGCTTTGTTGTACCCGTATACTGTCGTTTATTTTGAACGATGGCATCGTTTCGGTTTCATTCGTAGTAAATGCATTCACGCCAACGACAATCTGCTCACCATTTTCGATCGATTTTTGGGCTTCGTAGCTACTGCGGGCGATTTGCTCTTGCATCCATCCAGATTCTACGGCAGAGACAGAGCCACCCATCTCATCGATGTGCTGAATGAGTTTCATGGCTTCCTTTTCTAAGGTATCGGTGAGGTGCTCTACATAATAAGAACCAGCCAAGGGATCTACGGTATTGGTTGCTCCACTTTCGTGGGCGATGATCTGTTGGGTTCTCAGGGCGATTCTTGCGGCTTTTTCGGTAGGCAAGTTGAGTGCTTCATCGTATCCATTGGTGTGTAAGCTCTGTGTGCCACCCAATACTGCGCTCAGTGCTTGGATCGTTACACGAGCGATGTTGTTTTCGGGTTGCTGGGCGGTGAGTGTAGATCCACCGGTTTGGGTGTGGAATCTGAGCATCATGGCATCGGGGTTTGTGGCGCCCATGGCTTTCATGATGTTTGCCCATATTCTTCTGGCAGCCCTGAATTTGGCGGCTTCCTCGAAGAAATCGTTGTGGGCATTGAAGAAGAAACTCAAACGCTTCCCGAATACATTGACATCGAGGCCTTTTTTCTTCGCCGCTTCCACGTAGGCTTTTCCGTTTGCCAGGGTGAATGCGAGTTCTTGAACGGCGGTAGATCCTGCTTCGCGAATATGGTATCCACTAATAGATATGGTATTCCATCTCGGCAATTCGCTGCTGCACCATTCAAAGATGTCGGTAATCAAGCGCATGCTTGGTCTTACCGGATAGATATAGGTACCCCGGGCGGCATATTCTTTCAAGATGTCGTTCTGAATGGTTCCCCCAATTTTGGTAAGGTCGGCCCCTTGCTTTTTCGCCAAGGCCACGTACATGGCTAGCAGGGTTGAAGCGGTGGCGTTGATGGTCATACTGGTGGTAACATCTTGTAGTTTGATGCCTTTGAACAGGATTTCCATATCGGCCAGTGAGTCTATTGCTACGCCTACTTTTCCAACTTCCCCTTCGCTCATGGCATGGTCTGAGTCATAGCCAATTTGTGTGGGAAGGTCAAAGGCGACAGACAATCCGGTTGTACCTTGGTTTAATAGGTAGTGGTATCGTTCGTTGGATGCTTCTGCGGTAGAGAAACCGGCATACTGTCGCATCGTCCACAGACGACCTCTATACATATCGGGTTTTACGCCGCGGGTGTAGGGGAACTGTCCGGGTTGCTCAGAAGCGGTGGTATTGGTAGCGGTAGGACCGTAAACGAGGTCGATGGGCAGGCCGCTGTTGTTCTTTTTCTCCGTTGTCATGGGTTTGGAAAGGGGGTATTCTGGGTGATTATTGTCCGAGCGTTAGCGCGATTTCATTTTTCATGAATTCGAGTCCGCGGTCTTGGGGTTGTACTTCCATGGATTGCAGGAATTCGATGAGTTTTTGGCTGAGGTCGGCAGCGGTAGCATCGGCGGGCAGGTTGGCGGTGATGTTTTGCAGCAACTGTAGGTGTTGTTCTTTGATGGCTTTCACCAGGGTCCACATTTGGGTGCTTACATAAATCTGCTGGGATACGTTATAGCTATATTCTTCTTTGATTGCATGGGTTGCGGCCGCGGCGAAGCCGCGGGCCGACTGTCCAGCTTGCGCATAGCTTTGGATCAAAGCGGGAATACTTGTGCGTTCAAGGAACAGGGCAATTCGCTCATAAGCTTGCAATTTTAATGGGGTAAAGGTGTTTAAATTGGTTTTGAGAATTTCAGTCTTTACCAACTGAACGCTGTTGGTGATGTGTTGTTTCATCATGTACTGCGCAGTGAAAAATACCAGCAATGCGGGCAATACAATCAAACAAAGTAAAAAGATGGTGTCAGTGCCCGCAGGGAAAATGGCCAAGGGCGTCAATGCAACAAGAAATTCCATTCAACAAAGATACAAAGCGTTTATCGACAAGTTTACCTACTTTCCTTCTGCGGTTGTATTTTTGTATTTATGGAAACCGCAACACCTTCTGTAGAAACCGCCCCAGTTACGTTCACCGAGTCTGCTTTGAGCGAATTGCATCGATTACAGGCCAACTTGGCTTTGGAGGAAGATGCTTATTTGCGCATTGGTGTGAAAGGCGGCGGATGCTCTGGTATGAGTTATTTGTTGGCCTTTGATAAAAAGGAAGAGGGCGACAATGTATACGAAGTTGAAGGCATCAAAATGGTGATGAACAAGGCACACGTGATGTATGTGTTAGGCATGCAAGTGGATTGGGAAAACGGATTGAACAACCGCGGATTTTCGTTCAATAACCCCAACGCAAGTTCAACTTGTGGGTGCGGACAATCGTTCTCGGCCTAAGGCGTGTCGCTATTTGCTGAAAATATCAAGCAAGGGCTGGGTTCTGTTAAGGCCCATGCCACACGTGCGGTAATTACCTCGAGCATTATCGCCATCGGTATCGCCGCTTTAGTGGGGATTTTGACCAGTATCAGTGCGATGCAAATTGCTGTGACCAAGACCTTTAGTAAGATGGGGTCGCAGAGTTATACCATCCGGAATTCAAGTGGTGTTAAGCGTTTTGGCGAATCGGACGCGAGTGAACCCATCGCCTTTGATCAGGCCTGGGAATTTCAAAAACGGATGGAAGCCCAAGGTGCAACCGTTGCGCTGCAAGTAAATGCCGATTTTACGGCGAAGGCCTCCTTTCAGTCGGCCGAAACCAATCCCAACGTGCGGGTGCTAGGGGTAGATGCCGACTACTTGAAAACCGCGAATTACGAGTTGGAATCGGGACGTACGTTTACCGATAATGAAGTGAATCACGCTGTGCCAGTGGTGGTGGTGGGACAAGAAATCGTGGATAAGCTTTTCCCTGGATCGCAGCGCAAAGACAGGGCTTTGAACCAAGTCATCGCCATCAATGGAAAGCCTTACCGGGTGGTGGGGCAATTGCAAACCAAAGGGTCGAGCATGGGCATGAGCGGTGGCGATCGCGTGATTTTTTTGCCTGTGACACGGGCGCGTCGCGATATGAAAATGGCCAATGACAATTGTGTGATTACCGTTGCGGTAGATGCAGTGGTGGATTTGGAGGGCAGCATGAGTGAGGCCTACAGTTTGATGCGCAGAATAAAGCGACTAACCCCGGAAGATGAAGATAATTTTGTGATTCAGCAAAGCAGTGCGATGGCCAAAGAGGCGCTAGAGAACATCAAAATGGTGTCCAGCGTGGGGACGGTAATTGCCATCATAACCCTCCTGGGTGCGGCGGTGAGTTTGATGAATATTATGCTGGTTTCGGTGACGGAGCGTACCCGGGAAATTGGCTTGAGGAAAGCCCTGGGCGCAACAGCCAAGCAGATTAAAAATCAGTTTTTGGTGGAAGCGGTGGTGATTTGTCAGATCGGCGGTTTGGGCGGGATCCTGCTCGGACTCATCATTGGCAACTTGGTGGGGATGGCTTTGGGTGCTGGATTTGTGGCACCTTGGGAGTGGATGCTCCTGGCCTTGGTGGTGTGCGTGGTGGTTGGTTTGGCTGCGGGGTTGTATCCAGCGCAGCGGGCTTCAAAACTGGATCCAATCGAAGCGCTTAGGTTTGATTGATACAGAGCGGTTGCCGGACCTGGGTTGATTATTTTACTCTTTCGAGCCTGTAAAAAACAGTCTTATTGATTTTGGTCCCGTCACCATTATTCTTCGGGTCAATGATGATGTGTTTGGTGGTGGATTCCAAAGTGATTTCGCCATGGCTGAGTCGTTGAAGGTTGAGAATACCTCCTTCGAAAATGTTGCCAAATCCAAGTCCTGGGATGTCGGTAATTTCAAGTGAGTATTTTGATTTTGCCGTTTGGCGCCAAGTCCAATTCCCATCTGTTGTTAAATCCTCCCCATATGTGGAAACGATATATCGCTCCTTGTATAAAAGTGTACCATCCGATTTGAATTCAATGATTGCCTCACCCTCATATGAATGTGAAATCCATTCATGGTAAAAAAGCTGGGCGAAGGTTCCTTTATTGTCTTTGAAGTTCGATTTATCGGTGAAGGTGTCGCCTGACAATCCATAATTATACACCTCGATTCTTTCTTTGGTCCTATGGCTCTCTATGATTTTCCATTTGCCGATGAGTCGTTGATTCCGACTTCTTAGCGAGATGAACGGATCATCGTCCCCTTTCTTGCATGCATTAAATGGTATCAACATGCAGAAAACGAGAATGGAAAGTAATACGTTTTTCATGCATGCAATTAAGGGGATATTTTGATATTATCATCCAGTTGTAAGTTGGAATTCTATATGATTCCATCGCTAGGTTTTTTGAATAGGACAAAACAAGAAAAGGGAGGCAATGCCTCCCTTTTCTTGTTAAAAATCGAATCGATGAATTTACAACGCGCCGATTACATAAAAGGAATCTTGCAAACGGTGGCCTTCAGCAATTTGCCGCGAACCTCAACGAAGATTTCAGAACCCGCTGCTGCGAATTCGCTCTTCACGTAACCCAAGCCAATCGCTTTGTTCAAGCTAGGACTCATGGTTCCGCTGGTTACTTCACCAATCACCGCGCCGCTCGCATCGCACAAGGGGTAGTGCTGACGGGGAATGCCTTTGTCGACCAATTCAAAACCAACCAACTTCTTGGTGGGCTTGTTCTCTTTGATCGCTTTATGGTGCTCGCTCATCATGAAGGGGTGGTTGAACTTGGTGATCCAGCCCAAACCCGCTTCGATGGGTGAAGTTTCGTCGTTGATGTCGTTGCCGTACAAGCAAAAACCTTTTTCCAATCGCAAGGTGTCACGTGCACCCAACCCAATGGGCTTGATGCCAAATTCTGCCCCTGCTTCAAATACTTTGTCCCACAAGGTGCGCGCATCAGCATTCTTTACATATAACTCAAATCCGCCGGCACCAGTGTAGCCTGTGCAAGAAATGATCAATTGCAAACCAGCCAATTCGCCTTCTACAAAGTGGTAGTAGGGAATTTCGCTCAGGTTTACGCTGGTTAATTTTTGCAATGCTTCGGTGGCTTTCGGACCTTGAATCGCCAACAGACTATATTCTGGGCTCACGTCTGTGACAGTAGCGCCGAAGTTTTTGTTTTGCTCGTGAATCCAAGCCAAATCTTTATCGATGTTTCCTGCGTTGATCACCAACAAATACTTTTCAGCATTGAAGCGATACACCAGCAAATCATCCACGATACCACCGGTTGCATTGGGCATGCAAGAGTATTGTACACGACCATCGTACAAAGTACTTACGTCGTTGGTGGTGATGAATTCGATCAAGTCGTAGGCTTTCGGACCTTCAACCCAAACTTCACCCATGTGGCTGACGTCGAACACGCCCATCGCATTGCGCACACACAGGTGCTCCTGGATAAGGTTATCGTACAGTACAGGCATGTTAAAACCTGCAAAAGGGACCATTTTTGCACCCAAAGAAGTGTGAAGGTCTGAGAGGGCCGTTGATTTTAAAGCTTGGTTGTCTGACATGAAATTGATTTTTACAAATATACGAAAAAAGCCCCGAATTCGGGGCTTTTTGATTCCAGCGCGTGGCTATGGTGGGTTGGTATGCGGCGGGCTATCCCTTACAGAACCTTGTAGGGAAAGGTGACTTCTACATCGGTTTCGCCCACATTGCATTCGCCGGTTTTGATGCCTGGTTGGTGCTTGAGTCTGATGACAACTACACCAAAATCTTTGGCCATCGGCTTCCATTCTGTGGTGAGTCCGATCGGTAAATTGTTTTTGTCTTTATCCGTAGCCACGATAGTCAACCCCGTGGGGGGCAGCGAAAGGGTGGAAATTTCGTAGCATACGAAGTGGTCATGGCCTTCATTTTTCACTTCCAAGGTGATGTCTTCTTTGGTGCCATTTTGTTCGTTGAAGAACTCCAATGTGGCGGTATAGGGGTTGCCACCGGGTGTGACTTGTCCAATTTTTATTGTATCGGGCAGTTGCGGCGCATTGCCTCCCGGTCCGTCTAGGTCTTTCCAGGTATAGGTTGTGGGGGTTCCTCCTGAATTGCTGATACTGAGCGATACGGTAGTGATGAGTTCGCCTTCATCTGCTTTTTCGCTGCATGCGGTGAATGTGAGGGTTGAAAAAATCGCGGTGACAGTCATGATCGCCACGGCGATGTACTTGTGTGATGGTTTTGCAATTGTTTTCATATCTTGTTGATTATCAGGGTTTATTTTCGGGATGTTGGGTGTCATCTTTGTGCAATTCATCGTGGCGATGCTCATGGTGGTGGTGTATATCGTACAACCATTTGATGCCGATGTTCATGCCGGCTTGGTTGGTGAAATACCGGAATCGGTCCATGTAATCGCGATAGGCTTTGTTGCTGAGATTCTCGCCATAAATCACCCAGTGTGCGTGTTGTTCATGACCTTGCGTATGTAGCTGCAATTGGGCATTTAGGAGCACATATCCATTGGGTGGGGGGAGGAAATCACTGCCTGGGGTATAGAAGGGTTGCTTGCCAACGCCGATGGTTTCAATCATCAAAGTAGCGTGCGACCAGCGTTTGTTGATTTGGAGGCTGCCTTTCGGACAGGGGAGTAAATTGGGGTAGCGGATTTCGTTGTTTTGTTGAATGCGGGCATAAATACCGCCGAGTCTCAGGGCGATTTGCAATCCTTGATCAATCCATTTTTGGGCGTATTGAATTTCTGCGCCAGCGTACTGGGTGGGCAATTGTTTGTACTCATACCCTGGGAATGCGCCTCGCACAGTAAGCACGGGTGTTGACATGGGGAAAAGCGCAATGAAGTTTTGTGATTGTTGGTAGAAAGTAGTGATTCGGATTTCGCGGATTTTGGTGGTGCGAAGCCATAGCCATTCGATTTTCTGTCCGTTTTCGGGCTTTAACGTAGGGTTGCCTTCTTCGTAGGACGCCGCACCGTGATGTACGCCGCGGGTATATAGTTCATTGATGCTGGGCGCTCGCCAGAGTTGACTGATGTGCACTTCCCATTGTTGATTGCCTTGCTGTTTGATGAATGAATAGGCGGCGGAAGGTCCAAATGCGCGTTGCCAAGTTTCTGTAGTTTGGCCGTTCAATTTTGGAAATACATTTCTGATGAGGTAATCGCCCCGTAGAACAAACCGGTGTTGGGCTTTGGGGTTGCTTTGGTTGCTCAGGTGCCAATGGAAATTTGGCTGCCATTGCTGGTAGTCGGGCAGAAAATAGTACCCCGCATATCGCTGCCATTGGCTGGAATTTTGGAATACGTATTTCGATTGCCATTTTTCGGGTGTTCGGATTTTGGCGAAGCCGGTGTATTGATTGATGGTGGCTTGCCATAGGTTGAGTTGGGCGAAGGTATTTGCGCTGCTGCGATGGGGATCGAATTCCCAGCGTTGGTTCATTTGTACAGAAAACTTGTGATGAACTAGGTACTTGGATAGAACGAAATTTTGGTTGTTGTAGCCAGCTTGAAAGTGAGCCGCCTGCTGCATGGGGCGGTTGATTTTATAGGTAAAGGGGGCGTTGTTGAGCGGTTCTGTTCTTTGCATGGCCAGCAGCAAGTCGTTGACATTGCCGATGTGACTTTCGGAGAATATGCCCCCGCGAAAGAAATAGGCTTTGGCGTGGAATTCTCGGTTCGACAGGGCTTTGATGCCCCAATAGCCCTTTTGACTTTGCCAGAGATTGCCGTAGGAAAGGCTGGCTTCTTGGGTGGCGGTATTGGATAATCGGTGGGTGGGGGTGCTGTAGTTTCCAGTGATTTTCCCTGAATAGAGCCAATAATGTCCTTTTCCGTAAGGGTGGTATTTGGGTCGGGGCGATTGATTTTCGCGGCCTTGGATGTATCGACCTGCCAATTGTACGGCCCTGCCGTTGGATTGGGTGGAAATGAGTTGGGTATAATCGCGGTTGAATTGGTGAAAATCGTATTGATTCACGAGGTTGATGGCGTTTCCCCAGGCATCGGCGGCGATGGCCAGGGCTTCGGTTCCGCGGAGCAGTTGTATAGTTTGTGCGCCCCATAGGTCCATTTCGGGTGCGTGATCAAGTCCCCAAGTTTGTCCTTCGAGTCTAAATCCATTGCTCAGGATTGGGAGTCGTTGTCCGAACATGCCTTGCACCACGGGTTTTCCGATGCCCATACCGGTGGATAGGGTTTGTGCCATAGGCAGGGGTTCGAGGGATTTGGCTAGATTTTGAATGGGCATGGCTTGCAGTTGAGCGCTGCGAAGTGCATCGCCTTGGGTATAGGCTTTGGCGCGAATTTCTGCAACAGCAATTTTTTCAATTTGATGGGGTTTGTGAAGTGAATCGCCTTCGATTTCGTATCCCTCGGAGATTACATTTACCGTAGAGGTAACGATATTTTTTGCCAAGTCCAAAACCACATGGTAGGAGATGTTGGGTTGATTTTTTGACGGTTTTTGTCCGCTTAGTAATAAATGAAAGTGCTTTTCGCGATAATTGAATTCTACGTCGGCGGATGCGGAACAAAGGCCTTCCAATTTTGCCCATCCTGCATCATTGGTATGGGTGAGGGTATGACTCTGCTCTACAAAGACTTCCGCTCCAGAGGCCAATGTTTGAATACGGTTGGCATCTTGGGTAAATAATTGCAAATGGATTGAATAGTTGCAATCGCTTTTCTGGGCGATGCCAATTTCAACTAAAAAAAATGAGAGTAAAAAAATGAAATTCCTGCCGATATGGGTACGAAGCCCCTTCATAGAGAGCGGAGGAGGATTAGGCTACTTGCTGTAACTGATTGGTCATCACACGCAATTCATCGCGGTTGAGGGCGTTGTCTGAACGCACAATCAGTGACAAAAAGTATACGAAATTTTCTTCGGGAGTTTCGATTTCTTCGGCCAATTCAATGTCGAAGGCTTCGTTGGCTTCCACGTGTTGCCAAGCCAAGCGCAGTGCGCGAGTAACCAAGGGGTCGTTTTCTGTCAACGCATGCTCGCGGGCCGCTTGCAAAGGGCTAATGATTTTGTCGGCATTGATTCCGCTTTTCTCTACGCTATCGATAACGCTGTTGATGAGGTCGTTGGCTTCTTTGGTACGCATAACTGATTAAAATGCAAAGATAACGAATTTTTGGATTATTTGGGAGAGAACCGCGTTGCCAAGAATACCCCGCCCATGATGCTGACCATCAATAGGGTTTTGGAGAGGGTAAGCTGGTCGGTGCCGAGCATCATCGCAATGATGGTTGCCAAAACGGGTTGCAGATAAATATACAATCCAGCCAAGGTAGGACCGGCTTTTTTCACGGCGTAGGAATTCAGCAAGTAGACCAAGAAACTGGTGAAAAAGAGGATATAGACCACTTTGGCGCTGATGCTGGGTGTAAAGTTTGCAAATTGAGTATGATAGAGCGCCCATCCGCCAATGGGAAGCATATACAGGGTGCCAAAAGTGAAGGTGATTTTGTTGATGGTGATGGGTTGATAGATGTGGGCCAATTTTTTCACGCGCACCAAATAGATGGCGTAGAACAGGGCATTGACAGCCACAAACAAATCGCCCTTGAGGGTATTGCTGTTGAAGTGAGCGCCTTTGCCAACCATGAGCCAAACACTGGCAGCAGCGGCGATAAGGGTGCCAATTAAAAACCACTTATGAGGGATGGCTTTGAGGCGGAAGTGGTCAAAAATGCCGACAAAAAGGGGTGTTACCAGCATCAATATCGCGGCGTTGATGGGGTAGGTTAAGGCCAATCCATGAAAGAACAAGTACATGTTGGCGGAGGTGCCGAAAAAGCCACAGATGGCGAATTCGAGACCGTGTTGTTTCCATTGTATCACATCGCGCGGAACGGCGAAAGAGAAAAGGTAGAATAGGGTGGTTGCGGTAATGACCCGCAGCATGACAAACGCTTCCGGGGTGAGGTAGTTGGGCATGATTTGGCCCGCCCAAGAAAACAATATCGCATAGAGCAGCGAGACAAAAAAGAGGGCGACGTGTACACGCATTAGTTCCAGCCTTTGGCTTTTTTGATGTTTTCGTAGGCTTGTTGCACCTTGATGAATTTGGCTTCAGCGGCCTTTTTCTCTGAATCGTCGAGCCCCTGGAGTCGGTCTGGATGAAACCGCATCACCATTTTTCGATAGGCCTTTTTGGCTTCTTCTTCGGTGGCTGAGGTGGGTATTTCGAGGATTTGATAGTCTGAATCGGGCGAGCTGACAAACATCGCGCGGATCGACAGGTAATCGGGGGTGCTGATGCCGAGTTGCGTAGCGATTTGCTGGATGAGGTTGATTTCCGCGGCGGATATATCGCCATCGGCCCGAGAGATGCGGAAGAGGATGTGAACCAATTCTAGTCGGGGCGAATAACTCATCCGCATGCGCAGGTTGCGACAAACTTCGGCCAGATTGTGGGATTGTTTGAGGTAATCGCGCAGTTTTAGTAGGAGCGATTTGGCTTCGTGTTCGCCATAGGTGCGCACCAGCATGGCTTTGACGAGTTCGAGTTCGCTTTTGAGCACGGAGCCATCGGCATTCATGATGGCAGCGATGAGAATGAGCAACGAATTTTTGAAATCTACGGGCGGGTATCGGTCTTGGTGACTTTGATAGCGGGGCCTTTGTTGGTATTCGGGGGTGTCTTCTTCTTTGGGGCCGTTAACGTAATCGATATACATACCGATCAGGAAACCGATGACGGCACCTGTTGGACCGGAGGATGTGAAGCCGAGGATGGCGGCGACGATGGAAAACTGAAATTTCACGTAGGATTAGGGTTGCAGGAAGTTCGACAGTGTTTTGAGGCGGTTGCGCAACATGATTTCTTGAATGGTCCAGAGGGTGGCTTCGTCGTTGGTTTTGGCCCAGTACAAAGTAGTTTCTACGGTTTTGGGTGTGCCATCGCGGGTTTCCATGGAGTAGGTTTCGCCTTCGGTGATGGCCATGGGGTAGATGGCGATGGTTTTTTTGGGTTGGGTGGTGAATTCGTATTCGAAGATGGCGACGGGGGTTTGGGCGGTGACGCTTTTCACATCTTGGGGTCTGCGGTTGATGGCTGCGGGTTCTCCTGATTCGCGGGCGATGGATTTGGAGAGTTCGAGGTAGCCAGCGATGAGACTTTTATTGGCGGGGATGGGTTGTTGTTGGAGGTTGAGTAATTGGAGTTGGTTTTGGTTTTGTGTGATTTGAAACGATTGTTCGGGGGCTGTGGGGTAGGTGACTTTGAGCGATTTGATTTCTTGGCTGCTGACATCGACCATAAAAACAGAGCGCCACAGTTGTATATTGGTATTTACGTAGGGGGTAAGGTAGCCGATGAAACCGGGAACGGTAATTTCACAGGGTCGTTCGGTACCGGGATAATACATATAGGTAGCATCTTGGGTGGGGGTGGCGAAGCCAACGAACAGGGTATGTTGTTCGATATCGCCATTAGAGAAGATGACTTTGGTGCCATTGAGGGTGATGTCTTTGATGACATTTTCTTTGGCAGCATCGGGGACGGGACATTTCACTTGGAGTTTGGGCATGGCCCAGAAGAGCAATTGGTTTACGGAGTTGGTATCGGCGGGGTAGCTATTGGTTTCGTTTTTGACGATCCATTTCCCATCGATTTTTTCCAGGGTAAGGAAGGGGAGTTTGGGATTGTTGGGGCTGATGGTGATTTTATTGATTTGTTTCGGGTTTTTGAGGGCGAACAGATCGTGGGAGATGGTGGTGGTTTGGTTGCGATTTTGCCAGAGGAAGGCGAGGATCACCAATGTGGATAGCAATACGAGAAGGGCGATTTTTGTCCGTTTATGCATGGAGAGCAAAGGTATAACAGAATTTTGGATGGGGCGCGGTTGAATTGCAGAAGGGTGGGTGAGGGCGTGTTGTTTGAGTGGACACGAAAAATTATGTGTAAAAATTTCAAAGAGGGTTTGACAATTCGCGAATTAATACTATTTTTGCAGTCCTTTTGTGAGAATGACCACATCAGGGCGTTCTTATCTTTAAAAGCCACCATAGCTCAGCTGGTAGAGCAACTGACTTGTAATCAGTAGGTCGTTGGTTCGATCCCGACTGGTGGCTCCGAGTATAAAAGTGCACTCTTTAAGGCAGGCGGGAGACCGATTGTTTTAACTGGGGGTATCGCATAGCGGCAATTGCGGCGGACTGTAAATCCGCTCCTTCGGGTTCAGTGGTTCGAGTCCACTTGCCCCCACTACACTTTTATACACGAATGCGGGAGTAGCTCAGTTGGTAGAGCGACAGCCTTCCAAGCTGTAGGTCGCGGGTTCGAGCCTCGTCTCCCGCTCGCATCGAAACAAAGGCTTGTCCTTTGTGGGGATAAGCCGATGTAGCTCAGGGGTAGAGCGTTTCCTTGGTAAGGAAAAGGTCAGGGGTTCAATTCCCCTCATTGGCTCAAACAACAAAACAACACAAAACAAACAACTATGGCAAAAGAAACATTTGACCGTTCCAAGCCGCACTTGAACATTGGTACCATTGGTCACGTTGACCACGGTAAGACCACTTTGACTGCGGCCATCACTTCTGTACTGGCCAATGCTGGTCTTTCTGAAATGCGTTCATTCGAGTCAATCGACTCTGCTCCTGAGGAGAAAGAGCGCGGTATTACAATTAACACGGCTCACGTTGAGTATTCAACTGCCAACCGTCACTACGCACACGTTGACTGTCCAGGTCACGCCGACTATGTAAAGAACATGGTAACGGGTGCTGCGCAGATGGATGGTGCGATTTTGGTGGTTGCATCTACTGACGGTCCTATGCCTCAGACACGCGAACATATCTTGTTGGCACGTCAGGTAGGTGTACCTCGTTTGGTGGTTTTCATGAACAAGGTGGACATGGTAGACGATCCAGAGATGTTGGATTTGGTTGAAATGGAAATGCGTGAGTTGTTGGAATTCTACGAATTCTCAGCTGACACCCCAATTATCCGTGGTTCTGCATTGGGTGGATTGAATGGTGATGCCAAGTGGGTAGAAACCATCATGAGCTTGATGGCTGCGGTTGACGAGTGGATTCCAGTTCCACCACGTTTGGTTGACCAGCCTTTCTTGATGCCTGTAGAGGATGTATTCTCGATCACTGGTCGTGGTACAGTAGCTACTGGTCGTATCGAGCGCGGTGTAATCAACGTTCAAGACGCTGTAGAAATCATCGGATTTGGTTCACACATGACTTCAACTTGTACCGGAGTAGAAATGTTCCGTAAGTTGTTGGATCGTGGTGAGGCTGGTGATAACGCTGGTATCTTGTTGCGTGGTATCGACAAGAACGATATCCGTCGTGGTATGGTTATTTGCGCACCTAAGTCAGTAACTCCTCACAAGAAGTTCAAGGCTGAGGTTTACGTATTGAGCAAAGAAGAAGGTGGACGTCATACTCCATTCTTTAACAAATACCGTCCTCAGTTCTATTTCCGTACTACAGACGTAACTGGTGAGATTTCTTTGCCAGCTGGTACTGAAATGATCATGCCTGGTGACAACGTTTCTATCACAGTTGAGTTGATTCAACCTATTGCGATGGAGAAGAACTTGCGTTTCGCTATCCGTGAGGGTGGTAGAACTGTAGGTGCTGGTCAGGTAACTGAGATCATCGAGTAATAGAACATCGAAAAGATATAAAGGGGGCACTGCAAAGTGCTCCCTTTTATACGGGCATAGTTCAATGGTAGAATAGAGGTCTCCAAAACCTTTGATCAGGGTTCGAATCCTTGTGCCCGTGCTAATAAAAGCGCAATGTTTGGAAGAATAAACAACTACTTCCGTGAGACCAGAGACGAGTTGGTAAACAAAGTCAGCTGGCCCACATGGGAAGAATTGAGGGAGAGCACATGGATTGTGCTTGTTGCCTCTTTATTATTTGCCCTAGTAATATGGGCGCTTGATTCTGTATTGGGAGTGAGTTTGACTCAATTCTACAAACTATTCAAATAATCATGACAAACGCAGAAGACAGACACAAGTGGTACGTAGTTCGTGCGATTACCGGACAGGAAAAGAAGGTAAAGCACAGCATTGCGGTGGAGCTAGAGCGCGACCGTAAGAGCGACTTTGTGCCTGAGATTCTGATTCCAACCGAGAAGGTATATTTGATTAAGAATGGGAAGAAAGCCATTAAGGAGCGCAACGCGTTTCCAGGCTATATTCTTATTCATGCCGATTTGTCGGATCCCGAAATCATGCCGTTAATCAAAAGTGTAACGGGTGTGGTGGGATTCTTGGGGTCAAAAGATCAACCGGTACCCTTACGTCCTAACGAATTAAGTCGTATCCTCGGCACAGCCGATAATTTGTCGGAGGCTGAAGTATCCGATGAAGAACACTTCATGGTGGGTGAGTCGGTGAAGGTCGTAGATGGACCTTTCAACGATTTCGACGGGGTAATCGAAGAAGTAAACGAAGAAAAGCGCAAACTCAAAGTGATGGTGAAGATTTTTGGTCGTCGCACGCCACTTGAGTTAAATTATAACCAAATACAAAAATTGTAACAGTAACAATGGCAAAAGAAATAACAGGTTTCGTCAAGCTCCAGGTAAAAGGTGGTCAAGCCAATCCAGCGCCTCCAATCGGTCCAGCGTTGGGTTCAAAAGGTTTGAACATCATGGATTTTTGCAAACAATTCAATGCGCGTACTCAAGACAGAATGGGTAAGGTATTGCCGGTGGTGATTTCCGTTTATTCGGACAAATCCTTCGACTTTATCATCAAAACCCCTCCTGTTGCAACGCAGTTGTTGGAAGCTACTAAGCTCCAAAAAGGATCAGCTGAGCCCAACCGTAAGAAGGTAGGTTCTGTATCATGGGATGTGGTGAAGACCATTGCTCAGGATAAAATGCCTGATTTGAACTGCTTCACCGTTGAGTCTGCCATGAAATTGGTTGCAGGAACTGCCCGCAGTATGGGTATCACAGTAACAGGGGATGCCCCATTTTAACATTTGAATTATGAAAGTTGGTAAAAAAAGAAAAGAAGCGGAAGCGAAATACGACAACACCAAGTCGTATACTTTGCTAGAGGCGTGTAACATCCTCAAGCAAATTTCAACCACCAAATTCGACGCATCAGTAGACATCGATGTTCGTTTGGGTGTGGATCCTCGCCAAGCGAACCAAATGGTTCGTGGTGTGGCTTCATTGCCTCATGGTTTGGGTAAGGTTGTACGCACTTTGGTGCTTTGTACTCCTGACAAAGAAGAAGAAGCGAAGGCTGCCGGTGCAGACCACGTAGGTTTGGACGATTACATCGAGAAAATCGCTGGTGGTTGGACCGATATCGACATCATCATTGCTGTACCTAGTGTAATGGCAAAGTTGGGTCGTTTGGGTAAAATTTTGGGTCCTCGTAACTTGATGCCAAACCCTAAGAGCGGAACTGTAACCATGGAAGTGGGCAAGGCCGTTACTGAGGTTAAGGCGGGTAAGATCGACTTCAAAGTTGACAAGACCGGTATCATTCATACTTCGGTAGGTAAGGTGTCATTTGACGCAGATAAATTAAGCGAGAACGCATTGGAATTGGTGCAGGTATTGCACCGTTTGAAGCCAAGTGCCGCCAAAGGTACTTACTTCCGTAGTATCTTCATGAGCAGTACTATGAGTCCTAGTGTGTCTATCGATGTTAAATCAATCCCAGGAATATAAGCGATGAACAAGGCAGATAAATTAACGGTAGTAGCTGAATTAACGGAAACGTTTAAATCAAACAATTTCGTTTACTTGGCAGACACCACAGGATTGAGTGCAAACGATACAAACAAATTGCGTCGTATGTTGTTCGAGCGTGGCGTGTCTATGCGCATGGTTAAGAACACCTTGTTGCGTATTGCAATGGAAGAGAGTGGTAAAGATTTCGGTGCATTGAAAGATGCATTGAAAGGTACTACTTGCGTGATGACTGCAGAGGCTCAAAAGGCACCTGCTGAATCAATCAAAGATTTCCGTGGTGCAACGCAGAGCGTGGTATTGAAGGGTGCTTGGATTGACAACGCGGTATTCCTCGGCGACGACCAATTGGCTACTTTGGTGAAGTTGAAGACCAAAGAGGATGTTATTGGCGAAATCATTGGATTGTTGCAATCACCCATCAAGAATGTTATTGGTGGTTTGCAAGCCAGTGGACCTCAAAAAATTGGCGGCTTGATCAAGGCGCTTGAAGAACGTAACTAAACAATAAAAAAAACACTTAAATTAAATAACAATGGTAGATTTAAAAGAATTCGCGAACCAGTTGGTAAACCTTACTGTAAAAGAGGTTAACGAGCTTGCTCAAATTTTGAAAGAAGAGCACGGCATCGAGCCTGCAGCTGCTGCTGTAGCTGTTGCTGCTCCTGTAGCTGGAGGTGACTCTGGTGCAGCTGCTGCTGAGCAAACAGAATTTGACGTAATCTTGGTAAGCGCAGGTGATGCCAAATTGCAGATCGTTAAGATCGTTAAAGATTTGACTGGCTTGGGCTTGAAAGAAGCTAAAGACTTAGTGGATGGTGCTCCTAAGGCTGTTAAAGAGAAGGTTTCTAAAGCAGAAGCTGAAGACTTGGCAGCTAAATTGAAAGAGGCCGGCGCTACAGTTGAAATTAAGTAAGCACTAAACCAATGTACCCTAAGGC
>JACCDX010501796.1_pt1 | contig 17387 bp, 18 predicted proteins | sample 7449681 | NCBI WGS metagenome assembly JACCDX01 (sample SAMN15323450, study PRJNA562643) | freshwater metagenome | isolation source: river surface water | place: USA:Blue River Watershed | collected 2017-08-18
ACTGCAGTCATGGCTGCTATTTAACCAAAGTTATTTAACGCAAGCAGCACATGTGCCATAGATGGCAAAGTGTGTGACATCTGTTTTAAAACCATAATCATCAGAGAGGTTCTGAACAAAGTTCGCTGCAACATCGATTGGCGCATCTCCAACAGATCCGCATGTTCCGCAGACAAGGTGAAGGTGAGTTAACTCTTCAGCTGCGTGATAGGTAGCTCCACCATGGCCAAGGTGGGTGTGCTGCACGAGGCCAACATTTTCAAGTGTCTCAAGGTTGCGATAGACGGTGGATAAGTTGATGCCAGGATGAGTCTGGCGAACTTTCTCTGCAACTTCTTCAGGAGTTGCATGTCCGAGTGCACGAACAGCAGAGAGAACGAGCTCGCGCTGAGGTGTAAGGCGTAAGCCCTTTTCATGTAATTCGTGCTTTTCAACCATGTGTGAAGTCTACTTTAGATATGAATAACGTGATCAACGGGAACGCCTTGAGCGGCAACCACTGTCTGTTCCACGCGAGCACCTGGTGCCTGAACTACAAGAGTCCAAGTACCAGGGGCTGCGAAGAAACGAAATTGGCCCTCTAAATTCGTTGGAACTTCAGCGGTGAATTCACCTGTTGCATCAAGAAGACGCACATGGCCATTTGTAACCGGTGCACCGTTTGGAACTGAATCTTCAACCCCAGACTTCAATATAACGCCTTGAATAACTGTCTGAGTCTTTAAATCAATGCCATCGAGTGATGGACCACCAGGTGTTGCACCGCATGTACGCAATCTAGTTACGCTCCAACTGCAACAGGAACACCAACGAGTGAACCGTATTCAGTCCATGAGCCGTCATAGTTCTTTACGTTGTTAACACCAAGAAGTTCGTGAAGTACAAACCATGAGAACGCTGAGCGCTCACCGATACGGCAGTAAGCAATTGTGTCCTTAGCAAGATCAACACCTGCACCCTGATAAATCTCTTTCAACTCTGCGTCCGATTTAAATGTGCCATCTTCATTTGCAGCCTTAGACCAAGGAATGTTCTTTGCAGTTGGGATATGGCCCTTAATTTGACCGCCTTCTTGTGGAAGGTGAGCAGGTGCTGCAAGTTCTCCTGAGAATTCCGCAGGTGAGCGAACATCAACGATGTTCTTTGTGCCAATAGCTGCAATAACTTCATCGCGGAATGCGCGGATTGAATTATCACGGTCCTTTGCAACATAACGAGTCGCAGCGCGAGCTGGAACTTCAGTTACGAATGGGCGAGCATCGAGCTCCCAGCGCTTGCGTCCACCATCAAGTAAGCGCACATCAGCGTGGCCGTAGACCTTGAAATACCAGAATGCATAGGTGGCAAACCAGTTGTTATTGCCTCCGTACAGGATGACTGTTGAATCATTTGAGATCCCGTTCTTGGAAAGCAACGCCTCAAACTTCTCCTTTGAGATCAAGTCGCGGATAAGACCATCTTGAAGGTCATCGCGCCAATGAAATGTAATTGCATTTTCAATATGGCCTTGTGAATAGAGCGTTGTATCTTCATCGACCTCGACGATTACGACCTTTGGATCGTTGAGGTTTGAAGCTACCCAATCAGCTGTTACCAATGATGTTTCACGTGACATTTTTATCTCCTATATGTAATTGAATGAAATCTTTTTATTTTGATGTGAAGCGAACGATAAGTAGGTACATCTCACAACCGAGACAATAATTAAAGGCAGAGTTCAAAAAGGCTGCAGCGAGTGCGAAGCCAGTTGCGATTGTGAAAACGAGATCTGCGCCGGCAAATGCACCGATTGTTCCAACGAGTGCGAATATAAAGCCGACAGCTTGTGCAAACTTTGGTGGACGAACATCTTCTGTAGGTGCAACCTTAGAAAGACGTGGTTTGACAAAATTCTTAAAGATCAAGCCGTACGGGGTGAACTGTGGGCCACGGACTGCGCCAAGCAAGAAAACTAAACCTTGCGCAAGAAGCGCCCACTTATTTTGAGTAACAAGTGCAATCGCAAGAACGGTTGCTGTGATGGTCGCTGCAAATCGTGGACCACGTGCATCGATATAGATCTTCTGTACTTCTGGAGTATCGAGAACTTCTGACATGGCTCAAGATTAGAGAAACGCAATCAGATAAGCGAGTTGCGAATAATTCGCAGTAGCAAATAAGAAGTAATTAGCGAATGTTTGCGAGCGCAGCCAGCACTTGTTCGCGCTTTGGAGTTCCTGCGGCACGACCTACCTCAATGCCAGCTTTGTTAATAAAGAGCGTTGTTGGAGTTGATCGAATATCTAATTCGCGAACCAATTCAAGGTGTGATTCGGCATCGATATGGATGTGCTTCACATCGTCCATTGAGAGGACCATCTGAGAAAGAAGAGAGTGAGTAGCTCTGCAAGGAGCACAGAATGCTGATGAGAACTGAACCATCGTCGCTCTTGATCCCAGCGCCTGCCCTAGCTTTTCAGCAGTCAAGCGATGGCCAGGAATAGCCTTATTCGAGCGAATCGCGCCTCGAGAGAGCTTCCACCAGAAGCCATACGCTGATGCAAGCACCAGAACAATGAGAAGTGGAAGATACGTTTTCACAAGAGTATTCTCACACAATGGTCAAGGTGTTGCTACTTACTAATTCGCAAGGAGCGAGCACAGAAGTTCTGCCTGCACTTGGCCTATTGCAACACACTTGCAAGGTGATGCCTCTAGAAGCATCTGTTCTCGTTGATACACCAATGATGGATATCGTCTTTATCGATGCACGTCGCGATTTCCCAGCAGCTAAATCACTTACACGACTTCTTGCAACAACCGGAGTTGGTGCACCAATCATTGCAATTACAACTGAAGGTGGCCTCTCTGCATTCACTGCAGATTGGGGAATCAACGATGTCATTCTCGACACAGCAGGTCCTGCCGAAGTAGATGCACGTATCCGCATCGCTGTTGGCGCTCACGCTGCCCAAATCGAAGCTACAGATCCAACATCTTCTGAGATTCGCCAAGGCGATGTAGTCATCGACGAGAATTCATACACTGCAAAGATCAAGGGCACATCTCTTGATCTCACTTTTAAAGAGTTCGAATTATTGAAGTATCTTGCACAACATCCTGGTCGCGTCTTTACTCGCGCACAGTTACTGCAAGAGATTTGGGGCTATGACTACTTCGGTGGAACTCGCACAGTAGATGTTCATATTCGTCGCCTTCGCTCAAAGCTCGGCCCTGAATTTGAATCAATCATCGGCACAGTTCGTAACGTTGGCTACCGCTTCACAGTTCAAAACGGTGGCAAGGAATCAACTATCTCCGAACTCGTTTAACTGATGCGCCACATTCTTAAGCTTCACCGTTCACTTGAAGCGCCCATCGCGCATATTCCGCATAACTATCAATTCATAACCTTCGACCCTGAAATTCATTCAGAGGCGTGGCTTGATCTCAACAACCTCATCTTTGCTAAACACCCCGACCAAGGAAATTGGGCGATGGCAGATCTTGAAAACCGAATGGCCGAACCGTGGTTTGATCCTCACGGATTCTTCCTCTGCGTTCATAACGAGAAGATTGCGGGATTCTGCTGGACCAAGATCCACCGCGACTTTGTTAACCAGGACCCAATCGGTGAGCTCTATGTAATCGGGGTAGACCCTGCAGAATCAGGAAAAGGAATCGGTAAAGCTGTCTGCACCGAAGGTCTTATATACCTCAAAGAAAAGGGCATCAAACAAGCGATGTTGTATGTCGATGAAGATAATGAAGCAGGTAAAGGCCTCTACAAAACTTTAGGCTTTAATTAACCGTTAACAAGTTCGGCACACATAGCTCTAAACGCTGCTGTGTGGCCATCAACATCGGCCTCTGTGGTCTCGGGACACATCAAGGCCATGTTGTGGAACGGTGTAATCAAATAGCCATCATTGAGCAAGCGCAGGTGGATGTATTGCTCGAGTTCAAAGTCGCCAGATTCCGCAGCTTGCTTACCTGTTATTGGCGCCTTGCCTTTAAAGATGTATTCACCACGTGCACCAAGGCGATTGCAGTGCCAATCAAGATCGAACTCTTTAATTGCAGTATCAATGCCATCGCACCAACGATTGCCAAGTGCAATCATCTTTTCAAAGTTTGCCTCAGTTAACACTTGAGTCAACGTTGCCTTCATTGCAGCAAGTGACAGAGCATTTCCCGCAAGCGTTCCACCAATTCCACCGAGGTCGATGATCTCCAGTTCAACCATCTTCTTAATTGCATCTGCTATCTCTTGTGTCATTCCAAAGGTTCCAGTTGGAATACCCGCAGCAAGTGCTTTACCAATAGTCAAGAAATCAGGCTTCAAACCAAGAGCCTTAGTCATTCCACCAGGACCAACGGAAATCGTATGTGTCTCATCGATTATCAAATAGGTGCCGTACTTCTTGGCAAGATCCTGAACGCCCTGTAGATATCCATCGACTGGAAGCACAATGCCGATATTAGTCATCGCAGGTTCCATCAAAATCGCTGCAACATCGCCATGTGCAAGTGCTTTCTCCATGGCAGCCAAATCATTAAATTCAACGACGCGAGTTGTGACATCTAGATCTACTGGCGCACCAATATTGCCTTCACGTTTTACTGTAAATCCTGCATCATCTAAAGTCGCAAAAGTTTCATCAACTGAGCCGTGATAACAACGGTCGATTACAACAATCTTGCTGCGCCCTGTAATCATTCGTGAGTATCGAATTACGTGGCGATTGGCGTCAGTTGCCGAAACAGTAAATTGCCACTTTGGCAGACCGAAGCGCTCCTTCAGTAACCCCGAGACAATTGCAGCATCCTCGGTCGGAAGCATCGCCGTAATGCCCTTACCTACCTGCTCGCGAATTGCAGCCACTGTGGCATCGGGTGAGTGACCTGTCATAGCGCCGGTATCGCCAAGACAGAAATCAACATAGGTGTGGCCATCGAGATCGGTAAAGCGAGCACCCTTCGCCTCTTTTACAAAGACTGGGTGCGAACCTGGCCACTTAGCCATCCACGACATCGGAACACCTTCGTGCATAACCTTCCTGGAATCTTCAAAGGCCGCCGCTGATTTCTTATGGGTATCAAGAAAGCGCTGCTCTTCCTTTGCTCGAAGTTCCTTAAGGTGTTGGCGATTGATTTGAGTGCTCATGGTTGTAATTCTATTTAGCCGGCTGAGAAAACAAAGAGCGCTTCGATGTAGTTCTCGCCACTTATTCCTAAATTTGCGGCATCTGGCGGTGCAGTCTGTGGCTCGATACAAACCCCATCTGGATCTTCATCGTAGACAACCCACCATGGCGCATCAGATTCAATATCTATGCGCGCAACATCTTCCCAAACGATAGCTGGAGTTCCACGAATTTCGGTAAATGCATCGTCCCAAGGGCGAGGAGTAGGTGAAATGAATTCACCTGTTGGAAGACCATCTGATCCGCGCTTTAACATTTTTTCTGCCGTAAATTCAATCTCGGCCGTTCCACCACGATCGAGATCACGCACAAACCATGGATGCATACCCATCCAGAATGGAAGATCGCAACCATTATCGTCATATTCCAGCGACCAACGAATTGCATCATCTAAAACTTCTATGGTCTGTTCAACAGTTGCACCCAAGTAAGGCTTTGGTAGATGCAAGAGAGATCGACCTGGCCCAATCTCTTGCCAAGAAGATGTAAATCCAAAACCATGAATTGCATTAGGTGGATCAATATTTGTTGGCAGTTGGTGTTCCACGCCGGATGCAGATGTAATCAGACCATCGCGAATGCGACCTGCCCACGGAGCCATCGGGTACCAACCAGACGAGAGAACACTTCCGCGGAAAGGAACTGCGAACTCCATATCGCGCCATTTGAGCGAGGTAATTTTTCCGCCACCATCGAGATCGATAGCAACTTGAAACTCTGCATCATCAATAAATTGCATTACATCTGCTTCCTAAACATTCTTAAGTTCATGCTTATATGGTGGCTGGGCACCCTTGCGTGAACAGGTAATTCCCGCAGCAACAGCTGCGCGGTGCAGAGTAGCTTTTAAAATATCGCCAGTAAGCGCCAGAATTCCCTTTTCAATCATCGCTTCCACAATGATTGCGCCCACGGTATCTCCTGCACCAACAGTGTCTGCGACAGTGATCTTTGCACCATCGACTTCTACAGAACCATCTGCAGTAAATCCAATAATTCCTTGTGATCCGCGAGTAACTACAACAAGTGCTGCTCCATCGTTAATCCAACGCTTGGCTACATCTTCGTACTTCTGGCCTGGATATAACCAAGCCACATCGTCATTGCTGACCTTGATTACAGATGAGAGTGCAGCCCATTTTTCCACTGCTGCTTCATATAAATCGCGATTGCCCATTACCGATGGACGGATATTTGGATCAAAGACAATCGGTGCAAACTCGGCAACCTGCATCGCCCAGTCGTATAGAACATCAGCACCTGGCTGAATAACTGTCACAAGTGTTCCGATATGCAGTACCTGTGGCTTATATCGAGATGGGTCTGGCAGCCACTTCAGATCAAAATCAAAAGTTGCTGTGCCATCAATCTTAAATTCATATGATGCGCCACCATTTGCATCGAGTGAGACGATTGCCAAACACATTGGCTTATCACTCGTTAAAGCTAAATCTAGCTTTACTTCATCATCAAGTAACTCTTTACGTGCAGCCACACCATATTCATCAGTTGAAATTCCATCGATAAATTGCACATCGTGACCTAAGCGCGCCAGCGCCTTTGCAGTATTTGCAGGACCTCCACCAACGTGTGGAACACGAACTCCATCGGCGCCAGGAATTAAATCAATGAGCACTTCCCCGCAAACCCAGATGCTCATAGCTCTTCTCCCTTACGTGCCAGATATTCAGTCAAGACTTCAACACCGAGTAAATGATCATCAACTTCTGGCAGACCACTAATCAACAAAATTCCAGTCAAGCCAAGGCCAACAACATTGAGCGCCAATCCACCACCATGAATTGCATGGTCTGCTTCCAATAAGCCTGTCGTTTGAAACCAATCAATGCCTTGTTCTTCCGCAATTACTTTTTCGTGCATGGAAGAACGACCAGTTGCATTGACAACATTTGCTTTACGACGAATCCAAGAATCATTATCGGGAGTCGATCCAGGAAGAGAGGCATGAAAGACAACCCACTCTTTCATCCGAACTTCGATTGCAATCGGTAACTTGCGAGCCAAACCAATCTCTTGCGCAATGGCTCCAATTTCAAGTGCCTGCGCTTGTGTAAGAGATGCAAGAGTCAGAGTCTTTGCCTCCAGCGCCAAACCAGCGCTCGTAAACCCACCTGTTGTCGTTGCCACGCGCCTATCTTGCCGTAATTAACGGCCCAACGCCCCATGCTCCGCCGTCATTACGTTCAATGACCCAAGCCGAGTATCCCTCGAGGTCTTCTCGCCCAAACCAATTAGCACCGTCATCACCACTGACCATCAAGGCAGTTGCCATCGCATCAGCCAATCCGCCATCAGGGCCAATAACTGTTGCCGACTTAGCTCCGATTGCAATCAGCCCTGAGTGCGGATCAACAATGTGGGCGCCTCTTTCATATGTTCCAGATGTTGCAATTGCGCCATCGTGAATCTCAAAGACCCGCAAAACCTCTTGGCGATTATCTAGATTTACAACGCCGATCTTCCATGGCTCGATAACTCCTTCTTGAGTTAAGAATCCACCGCGCAGAGTGAGATCACCAGCGGCATTTACCTGCACATGTTCAACACCTGCTGCCACCAAAATCTCTGCCACGCGATCTGCCGCCCATCCCTTTACATATCCCGATGGATCAAAACCACCATCAACAGCCCAAGGATTAAATGCGCCATCAGTTAGTTCAGAGGCTGCACCACAGGCGTTCCATACTTCAATAACTTCATCACTGCAGCCACTGATTTCAACCTCGCCTCTGCGCAATCGCGAAATGACTGACTCCGATTTATATGTCGAGAAAACCTCATCGACATGAAAGACAAACTTCTTTACATCTTCAATTGCGGCATCAATCGCTTTTTTATCTAGCGTAGTTGAAATCGCCGCTATATAGAGCATGGTTCCCCATACCTCTATCTCGTACTGTTCGCGGACCACAAAGGAAACTTACAGGCCAGCTTGCTTAAGCGCGCTAACCAGCGATGTGTACCAACCGTATGAAGTGTAGGACGCACCAGAAACTCCATTGATGTTTGCACTCTGCGCAGCCAAAGTGCGCTGGCGAAGAACTGGTACCGACATATTTGTCCAACGATCGTTACGACCGTTTGGAGCCTGTACAGCCTGGGCATCGGTGATCTTGCCGTTAGCAACAGTAATTTTTACTTGGACAATTCCATATCCCACATCAACAGCACTTCCAGTAAATGTTCCACTGACCGCCTTACTCGCTGGAACGGCAGTTGTTGGTGCCGCAGCAGGTGTAGTTGCAGTCGTAACAGATTTTGAAGTTTGTGTTGCAGCAGCCTTTGCGCTCTTCGTTGGCGTTGGTGTCGCCTTTGCTTTTGTAGTCGCAACTGCACTCGTTGTAGGTGCGCTAGATGCAGTAGGGGCATCTACAGGCGCAGGAATTGCCGCCCCAACTGGGCCGCTTGCAGAAGTATTCGCTGAAATTTGTGGAGGAGTGATCGCAAGAACTGCACCCAGACCACCAACTGTTCCGCCTGCAATTAACAATGAGCGTTTCATGCCTTTACTATCCCTCGCCTTCCTGAGAAGTAACTGAGCCCATTCTGCGCCATACCTACGAATCCTTATTCAGAGTGGAAGGCAAAAGCTTCATCATGGAAACGGTTCTTAGGCACCCCAAGTTCGGCTGCTGCAGCCTTTACAGACTCTACGAGAGGCGCAGGCCCACAGATATAGATATCAGAGTCTGCAATACGAGGAACGAGTGCCTCAAGTGTCTTGGCATCCATCGGATGCTCGCGACGTGAACCCACCAAGTAATGAATACGAATCGTGCCATTTGAATTCTCTTGCAAGTAATCAAGTTCCTCTTTCAGAACCAAATCCTCTGCGCGCGATACGCGATAGATGAGATCAATCTGCACGCCATTCTTAAACTCATCAAGGAGTGCACGCACAGGTGTAATACCCACGCCACCGCCAACTAAAACAATATGTTTCATCGTTGCGCGCCCCGCAGTAAAGGCGCCATATGGGCCTTCAACAAAGACTCTTGTGCCCGGCTTCAAATATGCAACCGAACGCGAATGATCTCCTAAATCTTTCACAGTAATGCGCAAGTGGTTCTCAGTAGGTGCAGCCGATAATGAATATGGATGCGACATCTGGGCATGGCCACGAGTTAAAAAGCGCCAGCTAAAGAACTGTCCGCCTTCGGCAGCCAACTTATGAAGCTTTCGCCCCTTCATGATGATGGAAATAATTCCAGGACCTTCTACAACAACTTTTTCCACAACCAGGTTATGTCGAAGCGAGCGCACAATTGGAATACCAAAGCGATAAGTAATAATCGATGCCGCCATCAAGACATAGAGCGCTGTCCAATAAATACGATTGAGCGGATGATTTACAAACATCTGACCATTGAGCACCTGGTGCATAAAGGATGCAGCGATGGCAAAGTAGGTATAGATATGGATGATCCACCATGTCTCATAACTCATCTTTGCGCGAGCCTTCTTATAAGAAGTAACTCCTGCCATCACCATCAATACAAAACCGGCGAGCGCCAGCCACATCCAATCGAATGTGTTAAGCATTCGCCACATTTCAACTGCCAACATCACATTGTCTTGCCCAGCAAAACTCAAAACGATAAACAAAACATGCGCACCAATGAGATACAAACTCCATGGCCCCAGCTTTCGATGCCATGTCACTAATCGATCATGGCCAACGCCACGTTCCACCCACGGAATACGTGAAACCAAGAAGATTCCAACGATTGCAAAGTAAGTGCCCGTAAGAGCAGCCACACGAGAGATTGATGCAATGGCCGCATACGGCGTTGAGATATCGCTCCAGCGCATTGTGGTGACCTGTAGCGCCAGAGTCAGCCCCAACCCAATGCCAAGAATCCACGCAGCCCAATCAACCCCAGCCGATGAGTACTTCTTAAATGTGGCGCCCGCACTTGTCATGCCCAAACCATCTCCTACTTTCCTGAGAACCTCCTGAAAGGCGGCCGTGGGCAAGCCTCGAAAGATAGACTCACCTCATGCGCGCTTTCATCACCGGTGGTGCCGGATTCATCGGATCTCACCTGGCAGATGCCCTCATCGCCCGCGGAGATACCGTCACAATCCTCGACAACTTGAGCACCGGCTCACAAGCGAACATCGCCCACCTTGCAGGAAAGATCACCGTCCATACTGGCGATATTCGCGACCAAGCACTCGTTGAAAAACTCGTCGAAGATTCCGACATCGTCTTTCACATGGCCGCAGCCCTTGGCGTTAAGAACATCATGGAACACACCATCGAATCCATCGACCGTAACTTCAACGGTTCTGAAGTAGTTATCAATGCAGCTACCAAATACAACAAGCGCCTAATCATCGCCTCAACTTCAGAGATCTACGGCAAGAACCCAATCCAACCTCTTCATGAAGAGTCAGATCGCGTAGTTGGCGCCCCACAAAAAATTCGCTGGACATACTCAGATGCAAAAGCACTAGAGGAAGCAGTCGCCCACACTCTTCACAAAACCCACGGCCTCAAAGTCACCACCGTTCGCTTCTTCAACACCGTCGGCCCACGCCAAACAGGCCAATACGGAATGGTCGTCCCCCGCTTTATCCAAGCGGCCCTCAAAAACGAAGACATAGTCATCTACGACGATGGCAGCCAATCTCGCGTCTTCTGCCACGTTGAAGATGCCGTCCGTGCCGTAATCACTCTTTCAGAAACAGATTCAACAATCGGCGATTACTTCAACGTCGGCGGCGTTGGCGAAGTCACCATTAAAGAACTCGCAAACAAGGTCATTGAGCGCACCAATTCAAAATCAACCATCAAACACATCCCCTATACCGAGGCTTACCCGGCAGGCTTTGAAGATATGCAGCGCCGTGTTCCAGATATCACCAAAATCAAGAAAACAATCAACTGGCAACCAACTCACTCACTCGATTCAATTATCGATTCAGTGGCAGAACATTTATCAAACTAGTTCTTGATTAATTCTTACCTGTTTCCTTCGCTGCAACGCTAGGGAGTAGATCTCAGCGATGAGAGGAACAAGTAGTAGTTCCGAAACAATCTTGAATCTAGTCTCTGTATACATAACCATCCCGGGAACCACGCCAAAAAAATATGGAAGCGCCAGGTACCAAAGCTTTGGCTTAATTCTTGAGGCTTTTTCAAGCATCAACCTGGAAGCTAACAGGATGCCTGCCGCAAGTAGACCAAGCGTCACAAGCAAAGTTCGCTGAATCTCAAAAACTAGGTTACCTAGGACTAAATTCCAAGAAAGTCTTTCGTCTTGAATTTTGATGGTTTTAGTAGGGAGATCTAGGACGTATGAACCGGGAAGATGTGGGACTTTCTGCACATCAAAGAAATAACTATCAAACTTTTGCATCCAACCCAAAATGGTCTCTTTTTTATTTACCCTCATCGACTCTAATGCAGCATCTTGAAACGCTTGATTTTGCTGAGCCCCGGTTGAATCCTCAGAAAATTCTGGCTTGTATTCGGGGGAGAAAATTCCATTTGGCCCTCCTAGGAATACATCCATATCCATTTTGGGAAGCGAAAGATAATGGTATTTTGAATAACTAAAGTAGGCAGTCATCCCACCCTCAAGAGCCGGGCTTGGCGAGTCGTACACCACAAAGTTAAATGTGGACGCAATCAGCAGCAAAGGGAAAGCAAGAATTTTCGACAGTTTTACTTTGTTTTTTCGAATAAGGTCAATGGCTAAAAGAAGAGCAGCGGTTCCAAGGAAGTAAACCCAGTATCCTGCTCGAGTTTCGCAGAGCAGAAATGTGGTTAACGAGAATGACAGGTATTTTTTCCTTATCAGGAAGTAGCCAGACCAGATCAACAAGGTAAATTCGAATACCGTGTCTTGAGAAGAATTAATTAACCAGATTAAATAAAAATTCAATGGGAGAGCAAGGCGAGCGGCCACCTTCAAAAACTCATTCTGCAAGAGTGAAGTTAGTTTCCAATATCCAAGTGACCCAATCATGAAATACGTTGCCGTGACAATGATTAGGTGCTCTTTTGCCCAGAGGAAAGGCACAAGCATGATTGCAGCTCCTGGGCCATAAAAGTTATCGCTTGGAATTGAGAATGACGCTATCTGTTCAGCCTTGGTTATCCAATTAGTAATCGAAATTGGTAGATCGCTAATGCGATTAAGTAAAAGAAGTTCAGCAAGCAAAAAAACAAGATAGCCGATTAGATATTTGCTCTTTAGCAATAGGTTGGGCACTCCGCGTACTTTATTCTTATAGCCCATGTGCGCCGACTATATTTCCCGTTGTATCAAATACATATGGAGCACTAGCCATAATTGTTTTCTCGTTCACAACATCATGCTTAGTAATTACAATCGCAATGTCAGCACCAGTTAAATCAGATGACTTCTCGCCGTGCCAAGTACCCACAACTTCATCATGCCAAGCTACAATCGCTCCTCGTGCTCGAAGCTGCTCGATAACCAACTCTGCTGCGGTCTCGCGCACATCTGCCACATTTGGCTTATAGGCAATACCCACAACCAAAACGTTTTTCCCTTGCAGCGATCCACCGTTTTCAGCTTCTACTCGATCAATCACATATTTAGACATCTCAAGGTTCACTTCATTTGCACGACGAATAAAGGTGGCAGGTACTCCACGTTCTTCCGCAACAGTAGCTAAATAAGTTGGATCGACAGGAATACAGTGTCCACCAACTCCAGCGCTGGGTGTGAACTTCATGAACCCGTAAGGCTTTGTGTTCGCCGCATCAAGGGTTTCGTAAACGCTAATGCCTAAGGCATTTGTAATCTGTGCGAATTCATTTACGAGTGCGATATTTACCTGTCTAAAAGTATTTTCAAATAATTTTGCGGCTTCCGCGACCTCAGGTGAAGACACCTCTATTAATTGGTCGCAAAACTTTGAATAAAACTCTTTAGTTTTTGTTGTAGCTTGCGGCGTCAGACCCGCGTAGAGACGTGGAGTGTTCCTTTGGTTGAAGTCTATGCGACCTGGGTCGACTCTCTCCGGAGAAATCGCATAAAGGTGCTCAACTCTTCCGCCAGAATGTTTTTCAATTTCAGGCTTAATGTAATCTCTAATCGTGCCAGGGAAAGAGGTCGACTCGTTAATTATGAGTGCAGAATTCTCGAGGTTCTCACCAATCGTTTTACAAGCAGCCTCAATGTAACTTAGATCAGGCTGACGATCTTTGGATAGTGGGGTCGGAACAGCAATCACGACAATGTCTGAACCGTTAATGTCAGAGCCATTAGTAGTTGCCTTGAACCGCCCAGCCTTGATCCAACTTTTGAGAACCGAATTTTCGACACCCTCAATATGAGAATTTCCGAGATTTAGTTGATCTACGATCTTTTGATTGTTATCAAATCCCACGACCTCGTAGAACTCTCCCGCAAATGCCGAGATCGTAAGCCCCACATAGCCTTGCCCAATAATTGAAACTTTCATCTAATTTGCTGTGACATTCGGGTTGCGTGGATCTAATCGCTTCATATTCTTCAGCGCTATCGCTTTCTCTTCTTCAGTTGAATTGCTCAGAAAATAAACAAGTTTCCACGCATCGAAATAATCGGGGTTGTATGCTGTTGCTTTTTGAGCAATTTCACGAGCTTGATCCATTAAATTACTGGAAGCGAATAGCTGCACTGCTTGAGCGTATCGCTGACTATCACTTGGATTCATATATCCAGGCTCTAAAGCTGTCATGACTTTATTTGCATCCTTGGAATCCAGTGCTGAACGCCACTTAGTGTCAGCACTTAGTGGTGGCACAGCAATCAAGAGGCCGGCTACAACTCCAAGGCCAGCAACCAACTGAGGTGAAATGACTGAAGCTGTTTGTTTATTGATCGACGATGAAATTTTCTTGTTTGTGGATTGAGTTTCAACAATTTGCTCTCGAGTGACTCTTTCATATGCAATAAGAGCTCCCGTAAGAATCCAACCCCACAACGCCAATCCAACCTGGTTGATACTAATTAAGGACTGGACCTGATAGCAGGCCCACGCTCCGAACATGGCTACAAAGAGTGCGTCATAGCCCTTATTTCTACGAACTACTTTAACTGCCGCAATTCCAGCTAGCAGTAGCATTCCTAAATATGTGATTAACAGTGGGAATCCACCATATGCAAAAAAATCAATAACTACATTATGAGCAGCATTTGTTATAGTTGTGGGCCCAGGCAAGACTGTTGCAGCATTCTCCGACCGAGCTCTCCGGTACCAGTCGCCGTAAGAATCCATTCCGACGCCATTTAACGGGTTTTCCATGCCCATTGTAATTCCAGCATTCCAATACGCACCTCGCAAAGACACCGAGGTTTTGTAAATAAATGTAAACGGGCCCTTCTGAAGTGCCCCAAGAACTGCGAGCACCCCAACTCCTAAAACTGTAATCACATAAGCACTTGTGAGTGATACTGATTTGAAATAGGCGCGCACTGCAAAGAACCCGACTATTGCCATGCCACCAGCTGTAACTACGATGCCTTGAATGGCATTGGATTTGATCACTTCATAGAAGGCTAGGAGTGCTACAAGCACGCCGCCAATTCGAAACTTCATAGAAGTTTTAGGCGCGGCAACTCCTGCCAAAATTGTTGTAATAAAGATTCCTAGAAAGGCTGAGATGAAGTTGGGATTTCCAAATAGACCGAGAATGTTCCCATATGGGTTATTCCAAGATAAGAAGTCGCCAAAGAATAAAACCCATGCACAGTAAAGAACATTTATGACGCCTGCGATTTGGAGACCAAAAATGAGTCTCTTAAAACTCAGAGCTTCCCGCAAAGCCAGCGCAGAAATCGATATAGAAAGTAAAATGAGATAGGTGATGAGGCCAGTATTTCTTCCAAATGAACCATAGATGTTCTGTGAAGTTGGAGAATTGCTGTTGATGACTGCGTTAACACCCGCAAGCACAAAACCTAGCGCAAGAACTGAGAAAAGCTTGTTTTCCGATAACAACGGTTTGAAATTGAAAAACAGCGTTAGGGAGAGAAGGCCCATACCCAGTGCTCCAGCAGCAGCTAGCTTGGTGGCGTTTACTGGGTCCGTAACTGAACCCGTCATCAGGAATACCGTAGTAAATGGCGTTCCAACCAAGATTAATTGCGATGCCGTCTTCTCTGCTGCTTTATTAAACATGGGCTAATCCTAACGATAGAAAGGCCGAAACCCGGCTCTCCCGAAGGAGAACCGGGTTTCGGTTCTAGAACTTTCCTAGAAAGTATTCGTTGTTAGACGATTACTTGCGTAGGAGCTTGTTTACAAGAGCAGTCAAGCTTGTGATCTGCTTCTTGAGTGCCTTAAGTGCTGTGTTAACAGACTTAGCAAGCTTTGCAACCGCTGCTGATGCATCTTCAGCTGCAGCTGTTGCTGCATCTGCTGCATCTGCTGCAGCTAGCGCTGCATCAGTAGCAGCGTTAGCTGCATCTGTTGCCTCGTTAGCTGCATCGATTGCTGCGGCTCCTGATGAGCTTGAGACGTTAACAGTTGTTGAGCCAGCCTTTGAATCGTTAGCTGCATCAAGTCCTGTTCCTGTTGTCCATGAGAACTTAACGTCTGACTCTGTGATTGGCATGTAGAGAGTGAATGTCTTCACGCCTGACGCAAAGTTAACAACGTTTGTAGCTGTTGTTGTATCTGATCCTGCACCAAGTGTGTAGTCAGCAACAATTCCGCCTGTAGCGAAGATGTCTGCATATGTACCGTCTGCAAGCGCTAGTCCGTCAGCGTCCTTAACAACAACTGTAAGTGTTGCCTTTTCGCCTGGGATGTATGCTGCCTTGTCAAGTGATACAGAGATTGATGCTGGTGTAGCTGATCCAACACGAACTGAGACAGCAGGAGCGTTTACACCTGTTGTCGCTGTAGCTGATGACTTTGTACCAACTGTGATGTTAGCTGAACCAGCTGCAACACCAGTCAAAGGAATGAGGTAACCCGCACCCAATGTTCCGTTTGTTGTGCTGTATGTGATCGCTGATGCTGTAGCTGTGTATGCACCTGAGATCTTTGTAGTATCAGAAGAAGTTACATAGAAAGTAGTAGCTTCTGAAACAGTTGTTCCGGCTGCATCCTTGAGGTTAACAAGGATTGCGTTCTGGCTTCCAGCTGCAGCAATGATTGGCTTAACAACTGTTGCTGTTGCCACTGTTGCATCACCGTAGAATGTTACGGTCTCGGTTGCAAGAACCTTGCCTGCTGCAGATGAGATAGTAATTGTTGCTACGCCTGATGAACCATCTGGGTAAACAGTTACTACATCGCCAGCCTTAACTGTAATTGCGCGACCCTTTGCAGCCTCTGAGAGGTTGTTGTCGAGTGGCTGTGAAGCCAAAAGACCAGGACCAGCAATTGTTGCTGTGTATGACTCACCAACAGTAGCGACGCCAGCTGCGTTAAGTAGACCTACCTTGATCACTGCCGCTTCGTCCGCAGTTGACGCAGCCTTAGGCCATGTAACTGTTGCATCTGTTGTTGTAGTTGTATCTGCAGCTGTTGTGATGATTGATGTAGCTGAAGATGCGACTGTATCTGTCTTTGGGTTTGTAGATACTGTGATTGTCAGCGTGACGCCTGTTGTATCAACAACTCCGCCTCCGCCAGCAACTGCTGGAACAAGCTTAACTACGTATGTACCAGCAACTTTAGCTGAGTTCATGTAGACCTTGAACTTAGCTGAAACTGCGGCAGTTGCGGCAGTTCCTGAAACATAGGCAACTTGTGACGTGATCTGATATCCAGCATTGTTCGCTGTGCTTGCAAATACAGCATCTGCAGAAACCTGTGCTGAAACAGTGTCAGAAACCTGTAGAACAGGTGTAGCTGTGTTACCAGCTGGTGCTGACATGAGGTAAGCAGTTACCGACATTGTGTCGCTCACTGCTACTGAACCGTTTAGGAAGCTAAGTGTTGCTACAGCAGCAGTAGCTGTTGAAGTTTCATCTGTTAGCTGTGTTGAAGTTGGTGATGAGAGTGTTAGAAGTCCTGCTGAAACTGCTGCCTGTGAAGGAACAGTTGTGAGAACGCCTAGACCCAAAGCAGCAACAGCAACAAGCGCTACGCGCTTGAAAGTTGTCTTTGTAGACATTTGTTTCCTTTCGATAGTCGATCCACGGAATTTCCGCAGGTCGGCTTGGAATTGGTTTCCCAACTCCGCTCGATTCATCGCACGTG
>JACCDX011506558.1_pt1 | contig 17380 bp, 15 predicted proteins | sample 7449681 | NCBI WGS metagenome assembly JACCDX01 (sample SAMN15323450, study PRJNA562643) | freshwater metagenome | isolation source: river surface water | place: USA:Blue River Watershed | collected 2017-08-18
GAACGGCGAACGACGACTTCGTTTTCGCGTGCGCCCTCGTGGCCCTGATCTCCGTCATCGCGTTCCCGGCCGCCCATCTGCTCCTGTTCGCGCTGCAGCAGGCCTCCGAGGCGTGGCTGCACCGCCACCCGGAAAAGCCCGCGAGCGAGGACGAGGGCGACGCGAACGCCTCCCGATCGTGCTGCCTCGAGGTGGGGTACTACGTGAACGACGCGAAGACGAACCTGGCCTTGTTCTTCGGGATGTCCGCAATCACCCTGAGCTTCTACGCCCTGCTGGACCTCGAGAAGCATCGCAACTGGCAAGTGCCGTCCGAACCGGGCGCGAGCGACTTCGTCTACCTCCTGAACTGGGCCCAGGTGCAGGTCACCATTACTCACATCCTTGGGGTCACGTGCATCTACTTCGGCGCGGCCAGCCTGACCGACATTCTCACCTCGATCGTCACGCGAGGCCTGAACGTAGGCAACTTCGCGAGCAAGATCCAGACGCTGTTGTACCAGCAGCTCGTAATCATCAAGCTAACCGGAGGCGCGCCGTTCAAGGAGGACGAGATCATGTACAACGCCGTCAGCGACACCGGTACCCGTCACTCGCCGATCATGACCAAGTATCTTTTGAGACACTGCTTCGCGAACCCGTTCCGGTTCACGATGCACAGCAAACCGGACGACTTCTCATTGTTCGACCTGGACGTCGTTGTGAACAGCCGTCCGGCCACGAAGGCTCTCGCCCGGATCTGCTACAGAAACGTCAGGTACCATCTACTGCCCATGATGTTCGACGCGGCAACCAACGCGAGAACCCGGCAGCGGAGCGACCAGACCACGCAGTACGAGGACAACTCTGTGCACATCATAAACATCGACGCCGTCAGCACGACAGAAAGCGACGACGAGGAGGAAACGAAGAAAGAACCCGATCCGCGTTTGGTGATCACCTTCAAGGACGTAGAAAAGACCATCGACCGGAGGAACCAGATGGACGATAACAAACACTCACCGCTTAACGCGCTGGAGGTCTGGAATTTTTTGACTAACTCCTTGCCTGGTTCTTCCTCGTCCACGGTCAGGTCGTGCTCCGTGTACGACGTGGCCACTGCCTTCCATAACATGTACCTTAAACGTTTGCACTTTTCCAAGAGTCTCCGTGACGCGGAGCTCATGAAGCAGAACGTGCATTTCATTATCGCTGTCGCTCTCAATGTTCTAGTAATCTTCATCGCGATCGCGATCTTCGGATACGACATCAACCAGGCGTGGCTGTCTTTCTCGTCATTGTTAATTGCGTCGTCGTTCGTGTTCAGCACCGCAGCCTCAAGGGCGTTTTCTTCCCTGGTCTTTTTAATCAGTGTGAACCCCTTCGACACTGGGGACATCGTGATCATCGATAAGGATCTGTACAAGATCCTGCAAATCTCACTCCTGTACACACGAGTGAGGCGATGGGACGGCGCGGAGCTGAATCTTAATAACTACGACATCTCCTCGCAGCAGATCGTGAACCTACGAGAGATCGGGTTCTGGTACCATTACCCGATCTTCATTGATATCCAGTCCATCACGGACGATAACATGCGTATCCTACACAGTAACATAGGGGAGATGATTGAGAAGAACCATAAACGGTTCACAGGAAAGTTTGCCATAGGATGTAAAGACGTGGGGTCCTTGCTCAAAACCAAACTCGTTTTCTCCATTGAGCATAGATACACGGAAGACTTCGCAAAGTTTAGTGCGGATGTGACAAAGTGCCATTCTGCTATTGCCGATGCGTTACGTGCTATCTCTGCTACGTACAGCGGAGTCGAAATAGGAGTAATGCGTTTGGCGAACGGAGAAATTGAGAAAGAGCTCAGTGATTTTTAAGAGGTTTGTCAATATACCTTATAGTGGACGAAGTGGCAGGCGATTTCGTAGTAATTGTTGAATTGAATCAATAAGGAGTGGCGTGTGTGGGGATTTGTAACTACTTGATTGTTTGCGCAATTCATTTTTTGGGAGCACGTTTACGTTTTGGAGAGAATATATTGCTTCTGGCATATGCTCAATCATTTGTTTTTTTTTGCGACAACTACATGCTAATTCATACATTCCTTTATTCGTTCAAAATCACATTGTTGGACTTCATCATATGATCCTCTCAGTTTTTTCATATATGACTCACCTAATAACTCATTTACCTCAATTCTTCGATAGCGATTATATCCATAGGGATTATAACACTTTTGTGTATACTGCAAATGTGGACGAACCTTGTATGTTTTGAAATAATTCATCAATAGTTCTACCCCATTTGAGCAGTGTGGTTTTGGACATAGTGATCCTAGATAGATATCAAGTACTTTGGCATCAGCTTCATGATTTCCCATAAATGGAATGACATCCAATGTTGATGAATCCATATACTCAACCATATGATATAGTGTCTCATTATAATATTCGTCATCATGGATACTAATAAAGGTGCCATATGTTGGATCTTCCTTGAAGCACATATCCATATGAAGCGAAACGTTCAAACGTTTACAGGTATTGTAAAAGGCCAGCCAAACGGTCTTGTTTGGTGGTCTAAGTCGATCATGAAAAAACCCATGTAAATAGTCGATCGCTGTACATGTATCTAACTCAAACATGCATCGCATGAGTGTCGACAACTCGTCTGGTGATTTCAATGTATTCATGCATGCCGATAACCATTCCGGCTGAATCATATAAAAAGCATTTCTAATATCAGCGCGGACACTTCGGGTATTTTTATCATCCCTATTATACATGTCATCAAAACGGCGAAGATATGCGAGAATATGCGGAGTAGAACCCCCATATTGAAACAATATGATTAGATAGGATTTCATAAACACCGTATTGGATGACATCATCGTATCGATACATTTGATTAAACGGTTTATTCCATGGACAAGTTTGTCTCTATTGTCTAGAATGAGATCAAACAAATGATCATTGATATATGGTTGAAAAACTCTTATGAAATCCGATGCATAATCACATTCGACAATTTTTTTGACAAACTCAGGTATTTCATCACAATCAGCTACTTCATGATCTTTCAATGACTGTTCATAATTGTCGACCGCATTCGAACAATGATACTTATCATCCGTAGAGTACATCTCAATATGATGTTCTTTCATGCGTTCAATGGCGTTAACCATATCTTTTTGAAGTTGTTTAACCCAACCGTTGTCATTGAATTGATGAATGCATGTATGGTACCATTGTAATGCCATTCGTTTTTCATCAATCTGTTTGTGATCAATAACACGATGAACTTCATAGATAACATATTTTATCATTTTTTCTGTTAATCCACTACAATACGGAGAAATTCCGCCGTTGTTATGTCTATACCATGCATCACATGGTTGATCAACATTCTTATCAAAGTTTTCGTTCATTTGACGATATGTGCGATATTGTTGAATCTCCGAGTCATTGAATGATCGTGTAGATAGATCGTTTAATGTGGTAAAACACAAATTGATAACTTTAATGTCTTCCAATAAAACATCAGGAATGTGATTGTTGGTGAATAACACCATCTTCATCAACATATAGTTACGCCATTTTTCTCGATAAAATAGAATACCATCGAGAATATTCTTCATAAATAACACATCATTCTTCTCAATAGCATCATCACATAACTCTCGAAAACAATCGTCTTGAAATTGCATATAGTGATATCTATTTTCATGAAAAAACGTATTGATATGAGCAATGTCCTTATTTGTGCGTGCCTCATTCATGGCGTTAGTGAGTGCTTGATCATCCATGATGAATGTAATATTACAATAATTTTTATATGACAATAAATTCGCATTTAGACAATTTTTTCATTAACCTCTCTTTTTTATTGACCATTCATTTTTTATTGACCATTCATTTTTTATTGACCATTCATTTTTTGTTTACTTCCATTATTTTCACCATTTTTAAATTCAGCACCTCACACACACAAACAAATGGAGTTTATTTCATTATGGTTAACAATCTCGGTCAACGAGGAAACACCAGTCGAAATGGTACAAGGTAAGCATTACGACGAAGCATTAAAGGAAGAACCTGACAATCAGTCCTACAAGACAATTGATGTTAAACAACTCGATATGCGATTAAAGGAATTTGTTCACGTATTTGAACAGCACGAACACGAGCATTTCCTTGGGAAGGCGAATACGCACTTGCCGTATTACACCTACTTTGATTTCGCATCACAAAAACGGCTTGCACAGCCGATCACATTACGAGACGCAACTGGTAACAAAGTCCAAGAAGAAGCCTTCTTGCCTCAAGCAAAAGATGGTGTAAAGAACGTTGTGGCTGTCATTGTCTGTGCAGAGGAAGGATCTTTGAAGATGGCCGTCCATCGCCATGAAGAAGGAAATTTGTTCGGATATCCGGACATCTTTGACGCGCCTCCAGGCGGAAGAGTTGACAATGGTCATTCTTCCTTAACCACGGCTCTTATCGAATCGTACGAAGAGCTCGGGTACCAACCACCAGTGAGGTCTGGCGACCAGTTGGTTGGGTATATCAAGCACGAGATGAACCTCTTTATTTTCTTCCTCTTGAAACAAAATCATCTCAAAACATGTGCGAGCAGTGCGTACAAACCCTCATTCGAAATGGGCTTCATGCCATTTACGCTGCGAGTGGTTTCTGACGAGGCAAAATTGAAGCAAGAATTGGAAAAAATTGCATGCACCGTACCATCCAAGGACTGGGTAAGCGAAGTCGCAAAGGCTAAAAAGAATCATACGAAAAAGGTATTGATCCCAAGGCCAAATGGATTGTACGATTCCGTGAGTGTTTCAATGGAGAAAGTGGATTTCACAAATCCTTTGGCATTGGTGAATGATTCTCCGGGACGCTTCTGCAGCTTTGTCCACGGATTTCCGATTTGGAAAGGATTGGATGAGATTCAAAAAATTATCTTTAAACCATAAAAGAATCCATTAAATTACTCTTTTTTAGGTGTGTTGTCCTTTGTTTTTTCTTGTGAAGTAGCTTTTGCGTACCACACATTTGCAAGCTTCTTCATACTCTTCCCAAGATTTTTTATCAACCTTCTGAAGTTCAATCTTCAATTGACCTATATCCGTATAATTCAATTCCTTCAACAAGAGCGAATTCTCCCGGACTTACATATGGAATACCATTTCTCATTTCCTTTATCAACTTGTGTATACCTTCATGCTCCTTTTTTTTTTCTTCATCGTCCATTTGCTTTTTTACAAACTCATCCACACGAGTTTTGATTTCTTCTATTTTCGTTTTAACGTATTTTTTGTACCCTGTTTCTTCTGACTTTTTTTTTAGTCTTTTCATATAGTTTTCGTACGTATCCTTTATTTCGGTATCTTTTTTCAGAAACAATATAGACCGGAATAAATTAATTTCAAATAAGCTATCATACCACAGACCGTCAGGATTCCATCTGTTATCAATATTAGTTTTCTTGTGTTTTAAATAATCTTCGATTGTTGGTGCGTCGAGGTCATCGTCTTCATCGTACAGGATTTTTGCAACAGATTTTAATTCGTAGGCATTAGTCAACCCATTAATAGCCTCTTTGGTTCCTTCACCAAGAGTTTTATAATCTTCCAGTATTTTTTGCTTCAATAAAGCAACTCTTTCATCTGTAATATGATGATCAATATAATCAATTGTATTTTTTTCAAAATCATTAGCTGCCTTTGACAAATCCCAATAAAGCCCTACCATTATGTAGCTTTTGATTATAACAAATACTACGATAACAAAAAAAAAACACCAGTTACGCCAATTATTGTAAATGTAACAATTTGTTCTGTCGTCATGCTTTTTTTAGGGGTTGAAGAATCCGTGTTTTGAGGGGGCTTAGATGCCGTTTCGCCAGAATCACCCGATGAAGCAGGTGGTTTTTCCACCTCTGGTTGGCTAGTAGTTGGTTCGGGAGTTGATGAGTTGAATGGAGATACAGTAGACGTATCTGATGCATTTTTTGTATATTTTTTCACAATGTAATACACTACTAACACGATAAATGCAACCCCAAGAAGAAATACAAAACGATTTAAATGTTTGACCATTGCACACAATATGAAAAATACTACTGAAAAAAAAAATCGAAAACAAACACAAGAACGACTTTGTAAGGCATTCGTTCTAATAATGTTTTCACTCCTCTTTTTTAAGCACGGAAGTCGTGCTTGTATGTGAAAAAAAAGTTGACGGGCTGTTAAATAAATAGTATATATATACTTTTTTTTAACAGCCCGTCAACTTTTTAAGTCCAGCTTTAAGCACAAAATTAATTTTTTTGCACCCCGAATACAAGCACGAGTAAAGAACACAGCAGGATTTTTTGAATCTGATGTATGATAAATAATTATAAATTATTACTGATAATAGGTATTTGTAATGAGATTTGTGAAGTTAAGACCATTGTGTAAAAATACGATTTTTTCGAAATTTTCGATTTTTTTGACCTGTGAATGTGATATTTTTTATAACCACTCATTTGAAAAAAAATGACATTGAACTTGACTATAGATTTTAAAAGTAGATTTTTGTCTTTATATTTTTCAACACGAGGACTGTGATTGCTTCTTGTGAGGGTTCATCTTTGCGAATTTCCAGTACTCGCTTAGGCTTCGCACGGACCCCATTCCGTACTTGTGCAATCCAGACACAAAGGCAGGATCGACTTTCTTCTCAGGAACGATGCCCATGAAAAACGATGCACGAGTCTCTGAACGTTTTTCGCACCGATCTCGTCTTTGTTTGAGATTGTCCCAGAACCGAGGGCGCTTAGGGTCGGGTTCGTAGTTGTGGGTGCAGACAGGGGTGTGAGGCGCGTACATGTTGTACCCGTGCGTCCAGAGCCGGGCGGAGAACACGATCTCTTCAGGAAAAAAAACAAAGATGAGGTACGGATCGAACGGTACGTCGTACAAAACGGTTCCGGGCATAAGCAAGAAGTTCGCGCCCACGTACTTCTGCACGACTGCTGTTTTCGTCCCGGCCGGTGCGATAGAGGCACGCATGGAGGGTAGCTTTGTTTTTCCAAACGCAAGGTTGCAGTTGTAAGTGGTTCCTATTTTACCCTCCTTGAACTCGGCCATCTGCTGGTCAGTGGGCGGGTAGTGCCCGAGAACGGCCTTCGGGTCGTTCAGCTCGCGCCACTGGTTGATGATGCTCGTGTCCCAGTTCTTCTCGAACTTGGTGTGCGAGTCGATCTGCAGGTAAAACTCCTGTCCGTACCAGAGAGAACTCGCGATGAATCGCGCGTAGGCTGGGCCCTTGGCCTGTGTGTAGTCCAGATTAATCACCTTGATGTGCCCCGATTCCTTCCTGGCCTTGCAGACCTGGCACTTATCGAAGCAGTCCTCCTTTTCGTGAGTTTTTTCGTTCTGCTGCACCACCCCGACGAAGATCTGCTCCGGGAACTCGGCCTTGTCAAACAGGTCATAAACCGTGTTCTTGCACGCCTCGTCTCTGTACGATGCGATCGAGACGAAAATGGTGTTCTTCACGATGGGCACTCGAGGGTACTCGAACTCGTTGAACTCAGGGCCGCAATCGTCCTTGTATGCCCTTTGTTGGTCCTCGATCGAGGATACTCGGGTGGAAAAACCGCTGCTCACGGGCTCCGTTCGCCGCTCCACGATCCTGTTGAACGAGTCCGAGGTCTTGTCCCTCAGGGACCTGAAATGGTCGATCAAGGGGATCGAGTCCAGGGACAGCTTTTCTACCTGCGCGGTGCTCTGTTCGTAAGGCGAAACCGGGCCCAGCAGGTACGAGTAGATCACGAAGTAAGTGACCACGATGAAGGCAATTGCCGTAAAAATGAGAAGATCTTTCATCGTTGTATATATTTAATGTATAAGATATTTTTCCTCTTTTTCGAATCATTGATCCTCGTCTTCGTCTTCGATGATTACTCGGCGTCTTTTTAGGGGTTCTACTTTCGTTTCTTTTTGGACCAACACCTTTATTTCCTTCCGAACCATCGGCTTGCTGGGTTTTTCCTTCACAAAGAACACTGGGGCTAGGAGCCACTTGATCAGTGCATCGTCGTCCTCTTTCTTCTTCTCAATTGCGGGATACAGGTCTACCGTCTCCTCGATTTCCTCCTCTTCTGGCTCGCTTTCTCTCATAGAAGACTGGCTGTCCTTTACCACAAACCCGTCTTCTTCGTACTCGTCGTCCTCGAGTACAGAACCATGGCTCATCGTGAGCTCGATTTCATCGTCACTCATGGCGAAAAAAATAAAAAAATCTTTTTTTTTCTAACCATTCGTTTGTTTTTTTTGAAAAAAAATAAAGAAAAATGCAAAACAAACTCTTGTCTTACAATAAATTGCTCATACACTTCTTGCTCACGGTATTGCATATCAATCTCGTTTACGTCTATGTAGATCCAATGTTCTGTGATTCGTCTCTCGAAGAGTTGTATTGTTTGTGCATAAGACTCGTTTTGATTCTTTTAAACTTCGAGCTTATGATATACCTTTGCTTTTGTATCGCAGAGTTCTTATGGCAAAAGTGGCATATTACCGTGCCAATTGAAAAGAATGATGGAGATGATATCTGAAAAATGAATGGTTTAAAAAAAACCGTTAAAAAAAAATCCGATCGTGTCGAGATTAGAAAAATGCGTTTATCGCCATTTTTATCTATATTAAAGTGTAAATAATCTTAGATGCAAACTCAGACTCAGGATTTCAATACCTATATGAGCAGTACGGGCTTCGGCAAGGGGCTTTCGTATGCGAAGACCCTCAACGGCTCGGAAGAAGGGATCGCGCCCTCGCAGAGAGCCTCGGATAGCGCCGCGAATGCGTTCAAGGACAACTTCGATAAGAACAACACGAACTACGGCGACGGTCCGGCAAAGATCCAGGCCGCTCCCGCGTTTCCGTACGACAAGAGCAGCGCGATGAGCGCGATGCCGCTCGTGCCGGGCCACGCGACGCAGGCCATGCCTGGCAAAACGCCAGCGCTGAATAAGACCCCGTACGATCACGGCGTGGTGGGCAAGCAGACGTTCGACACGATCCCGGAACATGCGCAGAAGAACTGGCACGCAGTGGACGTAGCCGACGGATACAACGGTGAGAGGGCCACGGCTCGCGATCTCCCATCCAATGCCCGTGTTTTGATCCAGTCTGTGCTCGTGCTGATCGCCGTCATGACCATCGCCTTTGCATGGAAGGCGATGAGCTCCACAAAAAAACGCGTGCAAAGAGGTATGGGCATGGCCACTATGCTGTGCTTCATCGCCTTCGTCGCCATCGTGGGCTCCATCAGCTCGGGGCTGATCAAGTTCAAGCCCCGGTCGGAGGGCCAGACGGCTTCCGTGGCCGACATGCTCAAGGTCGCGAAGACCCGGGACCTGGAGGACACCTTTCCCCACCCCGAGATCCCGGACGTGCAGTACGCGCAGAGCGACTTGCTCAAAGCCCAGGGCTCCAATATAGCCCGCGCCGAGGGCCCTCGGCCGGGGTTCCAGTACCAGCGCTCCAAGGACCCGATGCCCAGCCTCCAGCGGGAGGCCATGATGCGGGACCCAGCCACGATGAACATCCGCTCCCAGGCCGCACTGGACACCTACATGGCCCAGATGCGAGGCGAAAACATCGACCAGTTCTACAAGGCTCATCCGTACATGCCCTTTTCGGCTGAGTGGGAGAATCGGGTGCAGCTCGACGACGCGGAGACCGTGCACGGAATCGGCGGGTCGCCTGACGGCTACATGCGTAAGGCCATGCTCCGCAACCCGCGGGTCGAGCAAGGCGGCGCGCAGACGTCCCACCAACAAGACCCACCCTCCTATTACCAGCAGCCCATGGACAAGGTGCACCCCTGGATGGGACAGTCGCGAGTGGCCGAGGAGCCCTCGGTGATGCTCAACGCGGCCTTCCGCCCGCCCGAGAGCCTCGTCGCATCTGCGGCAAACCCCTCTGGATACCCCGAAGTGCAACAAGGCTTCTACGACGCAGAGCGAGGCGCTGCCATGTACGCACAGGAGCGGAAACAACTCGACGACTTGCTCCAGGCACAGCGTCCAATGGGGCCAGGACCTGCGGCGAACTCGTCCTGGCTCGTCCCGCAAGAAACCTCGACTAAACGCCAAAACTACGGCGAGTCAGGGGAGAAGAGCTTTGGGTTCCAGGGTCAATACAATCCCCAGCAAGGGTTCTCGAACCAGCCGCCTCCACAGGCCATGACGCCATGGATGGCCCCCATCGATACTTCCTCCAAGACAGGGTTCAACTCCGTTCCGGGGAGTGCCGAGTGGGCGAAGAACTACTCGCAACAGCAGAATCTTTTAATGATGCCTCCTCAGATGCCTCAGATGCCGCAAATGCCCATGATGCCTCAGATGCCCATGATGCCGCAGATGCCCATGATGCCGATGGCGCCTCCTGGGGCACCGCAGATGTCGGCGTCCCAAAAAGCAGAGGCTTTGTTCTCCAGTGCGTTCGGCGAGAAGCAACAACCCACAGCTCAGGATATCGAAAGGGCTCAAAACGACACACGCAGATAATTTTTTTGTACATCAAAAAAAAAATGGACGACTTGTTGAAAAGAATTCCAAAAGAATTTCAGAAGGAATTTCTAGATGATATGGAACATCTTGAGCAGTCGATAAATCAGTGTCTTGTTTGTATTTTGACTTCAGGAACGCAGTGTGACGTTCACCTGAAAGATACACGAGAGATTGGAAAAAAATGGAGAGATAAAATTAAGGCTCATAACAAACCACTTATTTCATGTGTGTTGTCTTGATCATATTTATTACGAAAAAAAAGATCTTTCTCCATGCTTTATCATATGAGAATCAATGGTTTGAAGTTCATTCAAAAGGACTACCGGACATATCTTGTATCGATCGATCAAAAAATCCTTCAATCCTTTCAATGTCATTTTGAAATCAACAAACTCATATTTCCCGGATGTAATCAATGTTAAACCAAATCCAAATGGATATGTTCCTATAACTCTCGCCATGGCATTTAATTCACGATCGTCTAACATTTTATCATCATCTACGTCAAAAAAGTCAAAACTTTTTTTGATGAATAAGTTTCCTTCTACTGTAATCTCACCGCTATCGTTATCAAAAACTTTTGAAAACAATCTTGTGTTCGAGCGATGTAAATCAAGTAGCTTCTCACAGACCAAAAATATTTCCAATAAAGAAATATGCATGTTTATTGGCCCAATCGATTTGTCAACAACCCTATATTTACGCGGTATGTTAATATCATAGTCGTTTTCAAATAGTAACAATGATCCTTCCTTGCAATGACGCGTAAGAATTACCTGAATGGTCATGAAACCAGCGTTCGGTGCTTGCATACTTGAGTTCACAAAGTTACAATACTCACGGTAAAACCGAAGTTTCAAATATTCTGACGCCATTTTAAACACGAGACCATCCTTGAAATCGCCAGGATAAACAATGGAAAGAAAACGATAAATCCGAGGTTCGTGTTCTTGGAAATGACCATGGAAATATACCTCGTTCTCGTCCCTTCTGCACAAGGTATAGATCAAAGAACGAAATCTACGGTTCACCAAAACACAAGATTTGAGAAGAAATGGGACGCCTAGCATCTCCATTATTAAGAACCAAAGATCATTTGAGAGTCTTTCCATGTTTTTGTGATTTTTTCTTTTTAAAAAGTAAACACTGTTCTTATATACGAGTAAAAAATGACTGGTGACTCCCTAAGTATATAATCTAAACAAAAAAGCACGTGTGTATTGTGTTGACTTTGTAATAAATATAAACCCCTAAATTACTTTTCTAAATTCTCGAAATATATGCGAATTTTGTGCAACTCAGACGACATGCAATGTGGTAGTTTTTTTGCACGGTTGATGAAAAAGTCTTTGAACCCTTTTAACGTTAACTTGTTTTCTATGGTTTCATAATTGTTATGCACAAATTTGGCGCTAAACCCATCTCCCATCATGTTTAATAATGCCGATGTTTCCGAAAAACTTAACATGTTGTCGTTGTCGCTATCGAAAAAATAGAAACAACATACTACGAATTCATATCCTTCTTCCGTAAAAGAGTCGTTTTCAATATCAAATACACGTGAAAATATTTCTTCGTTGTACCGATGTAAAGCCATTATCTTTTCACAAACGTTTTGGATATACTCGTTTTTAAAATTCCAGTCAGGATTGTTTGTAATGATTGAATAAATATCATGTTTTCTTATTTTTAATTTTCCCTCTCGACAATGTTGCGTCAAAATTCGCCAGAACGTAAAAAGACCGCTCACATCACATGATTTTAAGAATAAACGATAATAACTACAAAATTTGATTTTTAGATAATTAATCATCATTCTCATAACGGGACCGTCTAGCCTATCATTCTTTTCACGAATTGAGAGAAGGTGATATATTCTAGGTTCTTTTTTGCTAAAATTCTGTTCGAACATGACGTCGCATTCATATTTCTGACTCAAGTGGTATATCAAAGAGCAGAAACGTTTATTTATCAAAACACAATTTTGCAACATAAATCGAAGATCTAAAAACTCCATTGTTTTACAAAGAATATCATCAGGTAGAACGTTCATTTTTTGGTTTCTTGATTCACTGAAAAAGTTCTTGTATCCGAGGTAAAAAATGAGTGGCCATCAGTGACCCCCATATAGTAGAACATAGCATCAGAATTTTTCATCACCCTTGGATGGAAGAAACGCAGAACACGCCGATATCCTCTCCAAAGAGAGCGGATATCAATGATACTACACCCAATTCACACATGTCTCTTCGCTCATTCACCATGTCATGGGGTGGACGATCACAGGCAACAGTGAACGAAGACTTTTTTGACGAAATTGATGACGACTTCGAGGAAAGTGAGATGTGCAATACAACGAAAGAAGAGGAACAATCAAAAGAAGAACCTAGGCCGCGGTTCTGTAGGACGTCCCGCCATTGTCCTCCAAACAAGAACGTCGATAACCTGATGACTCGAACTATCCCCGACCATAGTCGCAATCTTCGAAAGAAGCGAAAGGCGCGATACAACTATTCCGATGAAGAGGAGCCAGATCGCCCGGAGGACTTTATTGTTCCGAAGGCCAAAGCGGTCGTCATGACGATACAACCATTGAAAAAGACCACGGCGAAACCCCGAGCGGAAAGCGCTGCGAATGATTCGCGCGCCCTGGTGTACTCTAAGAAGATCAGCGAGTGGCACAAGTTCCCGTGGGACAAGACGTTCAAGTACTTGTCGAACGATGCGTCTGACAACGCGTTCCGCTTCCTGCCGATCATGGCGTACTCGCGGGACGGCGCGAAGACGCTCTTTCCGGACGGGATGCCGGGCCAGATGACGAACGAGGCACAGGCGCGAAAGGCTTGGAACGCCTTCATGATCCTAAGCAACTCACCGCAGAAATCACCAGGGTTCCGTATCAGCAGTGCTCTCGTCAAGGAGCAGACGTGTGCTACCTATGCCGTTCCGGGCCTGGTCCCGAACCTGAAGGGCAACAAGGAGGCGGCGCAACCGACAGTGAAGCCCTTCTCCGGCGGCTTCAACGAAGCGCTGGAGCGCATCAAAGTCGCGGGGCCGGTCCTGCTCAAGACGATGTTCGACGCCTACGATCGGTTCATTCAGCTTTCCAGACGAGAAAAAAGCCAGGAGAACTTTCTGCACTTCTCCACTCAGATGCCGTCTGATTGTACCCTAACGGCGCAATGCTTCGTCGATCTGAAGTGCTTCCTCCAGTGCTTCGTGAACATGCATGAGGTGCTCTACGAGGACGAGGTGGTCGCCGATGCCGCCCTCGAGGTCAAGGACATGAGCGGCAAGAGGCATCCGGCGTATGATTTCAAACCCCTGGTCGAGTTCTTCCCTCCAGTCGAAGCGTAGCAACAAAAAAGAGGATTCCTTTAATTTCTGATATAAATACTAAACTGCAAATGTACCAAAGATTTTATGAAGACGACGGACTGAGCACCAGCGTGTCACTACAGCCCCCGGACGAGGCGATGATCCAGCAGATGGCGTCCGACCCCGAGCCCGTTGCTCCGGCGATCACGGCAAGGCCGCTGACGAAGGAGGAGATCCGAGAACAGAACATCGAGAACGTGAGGAAGGCGAAGGAGCCCGCGCACATGAAGTGGCGCGCCAAGATGGGCGAGTCCCACGCCGCGAAGCTTCAGCTCCCCGATCGGCTCTCGTACAACTCGTACGTCCCCTACCGCTGGGCCCTGGTCTCGTACATCGACTCCAAGTACTACCGGACCATTTCGCATGGCGATCGCCGATACAAAGGGCGGATCCTGAAAATCAGCGGGGTGTTTCACCACAAGCCAGACGCCCAGGCCTGGTCGAGCATCTTGCTCAAGCAGAACCCGCACTTCATGATCCACCTCGTGCCCTTTTTCGAGTGGACTCCTGTGGACGACGCGTGCGAGTGCACGACCGCGGCCCGCGACAAGGCCATCACGACGATTGTTTTGAAGGAGTACGTGAACAGCCAGGAGCAGGCCAAGAACCAGATGCAGCGGCGCCTCGAGGCCTCGGTGCTGACAAAGGACTTCACCGAGAAGGTGCAGCTCGACCCGAAGGCGTTCCCGACGCACCAACCAAGGCCCGACCGGGACGAGGAGGCCTGCAATTTTTTTGCCCGAGTCCAGTACGAACAATCGCACCCCGAGCAGTTCCGGTTACCCACCCCGAAGGAGTCCGCTTTGTCGATAGGGTTCGAGGACGCGCTCAAAGAAGAGAACATTGCCAAGATGAAGGAGAGGGGAGTCGTGCTCGCGCTTCATAACGACGATCCCACCGGAAGCATTCCCAAAGAGTTCATCGACGCGTACAGGTTCATCGTGATCTCGTACCTGCAGCCCGAGGACTACGCCGCCAACAGGAAGAACATTGTTCTGACGTACAAAGAGCCAGGCGATTCGGACGCTACGCAGGTGAACTTCTCCGGTCTCTTGGTCAGGCCGAGGGGCGCGTTTGAAACGTACGAAGACGCGGACAAGTACGCAAATTGTCTGGTAGAGGAGGAAAAAATCGTGGACGTCTACGTGGTGGAGAACTTCAAGTGGGCCCCCATGGACGAGTACGAGGAGGACCAGCGCAACTACCAGGACGCCGAGATCAAGACCCTGATCGACGGATATCACACGCAGCAGAAGGAGCTGCACTCGACGCTCAATATGCGACTGAAGAACGCGTGCAAAATCCAGGCGCCCATGTTCGAGCTCGACCCTAAAACGGGCGAGATGAAGCCCAGGACAAAGAAAGTCATCGAGGATGCCGCCACTACTGCGTCTTAAATATATATGTATTGGAGTAAAGCACATGTTCGAATTGATCTTGCTAATCGGTTTGTTCTTCTTGATTTTTGCCGTGTCCACTACCACGATGCAGACGCTCGTATGGGCCCCTGTCTACCTGATTTGGGCCATCCTGAAGCAGATCTTTGTCGCGATAGGCACCGTGATCATCTTCATTGCGAGCTCTTTGTGGGCAAAAATTTTTTGATGTTGTCCCATGTGATGCCCAGATTACTATTCACGAGCTCGGTCTTCACAGAAGGGGCGTTTTCGTTCACCTCTCTGATATTTCCAGGATTGTCGTCGAAGAACACGATCTGGTCGAATTTTTCGGGATGCGAGAGCTCGTTCGCGATCATGTGCAGTATCATGCCGCTCTTGTCCATGTAATCCCTCATGCTCTCGTCGTACTCGGAATGCCATGGGAAGTTGGACCCGAATCTTCCGCTCGAAAAATGGTGATACAGGCCCCACTCGCGTAATATGTTTTGGGCATCTGGGTTGAACGAGGCGACGGCCAGGGTGCAGTGATTCGCGCATTCTTGCAGAAAATAAGGCACGTTCAGGAAATGGTCCCGCGTCCAAGGGATGCAGAGCACGCCATCAAAGTCGAAAACGAAGAGGGTCTTCTTCATCGTGCTATATACTTTTGGGCGCAAAAAAATATTGATATGTTTTTAAAAATGAACAAAAAACTAGTCCTCTTAACAGTGCTTATAATTCTCAGTGTTGCCGCAGTGCTGATCTATCTTAATTGGGATCGTGTTTATTCTGCTCCTACAACGGCCACTTCGACAGTGCCGTCTACGACTCCGTCCGTGCCATCCCCCCCGCCATCGCCAGTAATTCCCGTGACGCCAATTGCGCCAAAGAGTGATGTCACCAAGTATATTATTATATTCTTTGCTGTTTTTATCTCACTTGGAATGGGTTTCTTCTTTTTGATGGTGGGAATAAAGATACGAGACCGTATGAACAAACAGAAAGAGACTAAAAATGAAGATCCAAGGGAAAAATATAAAAAGGAAATTGAAGAGTTGTTTCGTATGCACGGTGATGACGATGCATTTGTGTTAAATGAACTTTCAAAAAAAAAGAATCATGAATTCACAGAAGCATATTTGGATAAGAAACGAAAAATAAAGAATCAATTTATCAACCAAATTGAATGGATTTTATTCAATACTGAAATGTCGACCGAATCCAAACGTCAACATCTACTAGAGCTAAAAAAGGACGGAGTTTATAAACACTTCGGATATGATATCGATCTCTATTACAATCGGCTTGGAAAGAAATTGATTGATCGTCTTCGCAGTCAGGTCAGTACAAGAGACTACGTTTCTGATATGACCGACTTGAAAGTACTGATGAATAATGCAAAAACAAAAGAAGAAAAAGAAAAAATATTGTACGATTACTTTGAACATTTACCGAATCGTGGACAAGTCTCGCTTATGAACGCTTTTGAAACAGGAGAGTGATTTTATTTTTCCGATTTATTACTGGGCAATAAATATTGGTTTTGATCGCATGCCAGTATCCGAGATCACCACGCGGTTGTCAGTGGACCCATCAATGAAAATGTCATTGACGAGAGCGTCCTTCATGGCATGGTTCATGTACGGCACGGGACCGAGCACGGTTTCGATCGGGCCGAAGTGGCTGTAGGGTAGGTCCTTGCTGTGGTCGACCGTGATCATCTTGGGCACGAGCCTCGTTTCGTCCCGGGGCGCGTAGTTCGCGTTATCGAAGATCGCGCTCTTCACGATGTTCTTGTCCACTCGCTTGCCGTCGATATCGATCTTGTCCACCTTGGTGTCCTGGGAGGTGAAGTCGGTGAGGTCACGCACGGCCTCGCCCCACTGGCTGTTGTTGATGGGGAGCGTGGCGTCGCGCGCGATGCGCTGCATGGCCGCGTCGTTCAGCTCCGGTCGGCCGGGCTTGAAGACCGAGACCTGCACGGGCTCGGAGCCGAAGACCTGGTTGCTCGGGGCGGGCACGTCGGCGTACTGCCGAGTGCCGGTGCTGACGGGTAGGATGCC
>JACCDX010213348.1_pt1 | contig 17379 bp, 16 predicted proteins | sample 7449681 | NCBI WGS metagenome assembly JACCDX01 (sample SAMN15323450, study PRJNA562643) | freshwater metagenome | isolation source: river surface water | place: USA:Blue River Watershed | collected 2017-08-18
CCGAAACTCTCGGAACAGCTTGCCGAGTTCACCCACAAGGTCAATTTCAAGCCCGCACAGTCTGTTGAAGACTGGGGGCTGTACCTTCGCCTCTTCGTGGGTGTGCGAGAAACCCTTGACCGCTTTGTGCCTGATGTTTACGACCGCCCGCTAACCGAACTCATTGCTGCCACCGCACCTCGCAAGGGTGTCGCGCGCGAGGATCGCTCTGCAATGTCGGGGGGCAATCGCCGACGCCTCAAGAAATTGGCCAAAGAGTATCTTCGGGCTGGCATGCATGTTGCTGACATGCACAGCTCGCTGAATCAGATTCAGGAACAGCGCGAACTTTGGCAAAAGTACTGCCTTGCGCCAACCGCGCCGCAGGTTCCAAGTGGTATTCAAGATGCTCAGGTTGCCTACCAGGCTTTCTTGGCTGACCTCGAAACATTGCAGAACCACATGGATCCTGAATCTGACGAGCCACCGCTGGCCAAACTGCCTTTTGCTGCTCTTCAGGCAAAACTTGATTCACTTGCAATGAATTCGGAAGCGCTTGAAAATCTCGGCGATAGAGCACTAATTTCAGCCAGGCTGCGTGAGGCGGGTCTGGGACAACTGGCCCGAAACCTTGCCGAACTTCACTGTTCCAAAGAGCATCTTGCCCAGGAACTCGATCAGGCCTGGTGGCAGTCTGCCCTTGAGGTTTTGGTCTCTAGGGAAAAATCAGTCCTTGGTTTCAGCGCCGAGCAGATAGCGGACAACGAGTACACATTCAGTCAAGCCCACTCTGCCCAGATCGCCAAGGGAGCCGCGGTTGTGGCTTCTAAACTTGCAGCTACTTGGCACGCAGCATTGAAGTCCAACCCCGCAGAGGCTCAAGCGTTTAAGGCGCTTCTCAAGACGGGCTCGGCAACATTTGGTCAGTGCCAGCAGGTTGCGCCATCGGTGTGGAAGGCGGTGGCACCGGTCTTGTTGGTTTCGCCGTTTGACCTGCCTAATCACCTGACAAAGGTCGATGAGTTTGACGCGGTGGTGGTTCTAGATGCTGCTGGCAGCACGGTTGCCGAAAATCTCGGTGCCATTACTAGGTCCAAGCAGATTATTGCGTTTGGCGATGAGGCCGTAGCCGCACCAACCGGATTTGAGATTGAGAATCGTGCCCAGCCACTGGGGCGCGAAATTACTGCCCCGTCTATTTTTGCTGAAGTTTCCAGGGTTTTTGGTTCAGAGGTCATGCGCCGCAGCTACCGAACTACAAGTCAGACTTTGGGTGATTTCATCAATCGTGAGTTCTACCAAAATCGCATTCTTTACACACCAACAGCCGCCGAGTATTTTGGCGAGAACAATTTTGTTCTTGATGTGGTGACCGAAGGTAACCGAGCCAAGACCACCATTGAGGGCGCGACCGAGAGCCTCGATGCCGAACTTGAGCGGACCGTTGAGCTGGTCTTGCATCACGCTAACTGGCACCCGCAAGATTCTCTGCTTGTTGCCAGCGCTTCGAGTGTTCACGCAGACCGCATTCGAACAGCGGTTCTGGCGGGTTTGAAAAACAGGCCTGACTTGACCGAGTTTTTCGATGCCCACGGTCACGAAAAATTTGAAGTTACATCTATTGCTGATCTGAGTCACCGCATCTCCGATCGGGTTATCTTCTCGCTAGGCTTTGGCCGCACCTCTCACGGTGCCGTTTTGTCTAACTTTGGTCAGTTGAGTGACGTCGACGGGCGTCGCTACCTTGCCAATCTCCTGGTGAGCGCGCGCAAGCAGATCACCCTGGTGTCGTGTTTTGGTGCCGATGATGTCCCTTCAGACCGGCTCAATAACGGAGCGTCATTGCTTGGCGAGCTTTTCCAGGCGGCTACCGCAGACCGCGTTCCGCTTGAAGCCGAACCTGATCCGATGCTCCAGGATTTGAGTCTGCGTCTCAAAAAGTTGGGTGCCCGCGTAGACACCTCGTTCTCAGCCGAGCTTCCACTGGTTGTGGCCTATGCCAAGAACGCTGCAGTTATTGACCCTGACTGGGCCATTCCAGGTTCCACAAGAACCGAGAAATTCCACATTCGCCCAGCGTTGCTGAAATCAATGGGTTGGAAGTACATTCGCGTTTACAGCTTTGAGCTATTTTCAGACCCGCAAAAATTGGCCATCAGAATCGCTGAAGAGCTGGGTTTGCAAGTCACAAAGCGTCCGCTTCCGCTATTTGATGCGGCAGATAAGGCTTTTGAAGACACCGATCTTGCTTGGGGCGATCGGGCTGCTCTAACTAATGACCAGCGATTGCATCAAGATAAACCACCACACTGGGGGTAGTGCGATCGGTGGGTGTTAGTCAGACTTCTTTGAAGAGCTAGCTGAATCGGTGCGGTAAAAACCGCTGCCTTTGAATGTGACGCCAACTTGGCCAAAGACTTTTCTGAGCTCTCCGCCGCACTTTGGGCACACGGTCAACGCATCGTCGCTAAAGCTCTGTTGAATATCAAATGTGTGCTCGCAATTTTTGCAAGCGTAAGAGTAAGTAGGCACGAGCCTATTTTAACCGGTCGTTGAAGATCACGCGCTGTTTAGGGGTCACGACCGCATCTACTGGTTGATCATGTTCTTCAGCAGGCACCACTTCGAGCAGCTCATCGTCAAACACCACAGCCACAATTGGTGGCTTTACCGTCAGTGCCTCAAGCGTCCGGTCGTAATAACCCTTGCCCTTGCCAAGCCTCATTCCCTTCTGGTCAACTGCCATTGCAGGAATAATCATCAGGTCAATCCCCTCGATAGAGGTATCGGCGCCGGCGGCCTCGGCGAAACCAAAAATGCCCGCTTCGGTCTCTCCTTCGAAAGTTACCCAGGCAAGATTTCCGTCTGTTTTGGCTACCGGCAAAATCACTTCAATTTGGTTTTCCAGAGCCCAGTCAATAAATAGTTCAGTGTCTGGCTCGTTGCCAAAAGGCAGATAGCAGGCAATTTTGGAAGCACCGATCATCAGACAGATTTCAGCTAGGTTCACATTAATTGCCGCTGCATCATCGGGGTTGTATTCGGCGGCAGCCCGTCGCGCTTTTAGGTCACTTCTAAGCTCTCGCTTAACGTTTTGTGCATCCATGGCACTAATCTTGCCATCGTGCCTGTGAATTTTGGTCTTGCCCACGGTGACGTAACTGTCCGCATCGTGCAAGTTCGCGATGCCAAGACCCTACAACAATTGATGTTGAGCAATCGAGAATGGCTGAGACCCTGGGAAGCTACAAATCCATATGGGCCGAATTCATTTGAGATGAGGCATCAGGTAAGGGCGCTCAGAAAGCAAATGGCCACTGAGCAGGGGCTGCCTTTTGTAATTGAGGTGGATTCAAAAATCGTTGGCCAACTGAATGTTTCCAACATCATTTTTGGTTCGTTAAGCTCTGCGACTATTGGCTACTGGGTAATTCCTGAAGTCGCCGGCAGGGGAGTGACTCCCACCGCTGTTGCCCTGGTCATCGATTACCTTTTTAATCGCATGGGACTGCACAGATGTGAAATCGATATCAGACCTGAGAACTCCGCATCGCTGCGAGTGGTCGAAAAATTGGGGCTCAGATACGAGGGGCTCAAAGAGAGATTCATCCACATCAACGGGGCTTGGCGAGATCACTATGTGTTTGCAATTACACACGAAGAGGTCATTGGTGGCCTTTTGAACCGGTGGATTAGGGGCAAGGTTCCCGCACAAAAATACCCTTGGCAGGTTGGTGGTGGTCCCACTTTTAAACACACCGAATTAAATGACGGCCACCTGGGTAGCTGACTCATATCTTTGAATTATGAACTTCAACGGATCCGGCGGGCTAATGCTCCTTGTCATCGCCTCGCTATGGATTTGGGTCTTTGTGCCATCGTGGTTCAAGCGAAGTCAAGAGCGCCAAAGTGAGCGCAAATTCGCGGGCGAAATTAAGTCAGAGATCAAGACCGCAAAGAAGCAGGCTGTTTCTAAGACGGGTTCAATAGCCTCATTGGCTGAACGAAATTACCGATTAGCTATGACTCGAAGAGTATTTGGCACCGTTATGTTGTCAGCCATTGTGGCAACAGTGTTTTTTGCAATTCAGGCGCCTTCAAACCCTTTGCTTTGGTTGGCTGCTGTAGGCTCCCTGTCGGTTGCCGTGTTGTCAGTAATTATCTTGAGAAAGGCAACTGCCAAGGCGCGCGAGCTAATTTCGAGATCTGCGCGGACTCGCTCGTCGATTTACGTTGAGACAGCTAGTGCTGTGGTTGCCTCTGTAGAGGTGGACGAGCGTGCCTGGGAACCAAATCCCCTTCCCGCCCCGCGCGAGAGAATCGGTGCTCTTGAGGTTCCTGAGTTGGCCGAGGTAATCTCAATACAGCCCGCTAAACAGCTTTCTTCGTCAGAACTCGACGAAATTCTGAGACGCCGCCGCGCCAACGGGTAAGGTTTTAGAGAATCCGAAATCAAATTCAGGAGATTATCATGGGAATTTTTGACAGCGTAAAACAGCTTTTCAGCAAGAACGCAAAGAACATTGCAAAGGACGCAGGCAAGATTGCCGCTGAGGTTGTGGACGAGGCTGCCAAGGTTGCAGCTGAGGTTGAGAAAAAAGTAGACGAGACCGTAAAGGTTGTCGAAAAGAAGGTTGCTGCAACTGCCAAGGTTGCAGAGAAGAAGACTGCTGCTGCGGTGCGCACCGCAGGCAAGGCAGCAACTCAGGCAACCAAGACTGCAGGAACCGCAGTTAAGAAGGCAGCGGGTACTGCTGCAAAGACCACTGCAAAGGCTGCAGCTGCAAAGCCAGCTGCAAAAACGGCGGCTAAGCCTGCTGCAAAAACTGCGGCTAAGCCAGCTGCTAAGACTTCAGCTAAGCCTGCAGCAAAGACTGCGGCTAAGCCAGCTGCTAAGACTTCAGCTAAGCCAGCTGCAAAGACTGCGGCTAAGCCTGCAGCAAAGCCTGCAGCTAAGACCGCTGCTAAGCCTGCAGCTAAGACCGCTGCTAAGCCTGCAGCTGCAAAGGCCGCACCAAAGAAGTAGTTTTGAAATAAAAAGCCCCAGCCAATTTCCGGCTGGGGCTTTTTATTTTGGCTTAGTTTTTGGCGACCACCCAAGCGGACGCGGAATGCAAAGTTGGGTGAATGAACTTGTATCCGGTGGAAAGCAATTTGTCAGCCGACATATTTTGGCTACACAGCAACAGCTCGTCTGCGCCTTCACCGATCAACAACCGCAAAGCGAACGCTGGAACCGGAATAAAAGTTGGCCGCTTCAGGGCCTTGCCTAGCGAGTCAACAATCTGCTTGCAAGTGGCTGGTTCAGGAGCAGTCAGGTTGTAAGGTCCTGATGCTGTTGGGGTCTTGATTAGGTGCAAGATGGCTGCCGCTTCATCTTGAAGTGAAATCCAGGCCCAGTACTGCCCACCGTTGCCCAGTGGCCCGCCAATACCCAATTTGATTAGTGGCAGTAATCTGCCCAATGCTCCCAGTTTCTGTGACATAACCATAGTTGTTCTGGCCAGCACGACTCGAACCTCTTTGGGTGCTTTCAAGGCTTCTTGCTCCCAGGCAAACGCTAGGTCACTCAAGAAGCCCGTGCCCTTTGGGGCGTCTTCGTCAAGAATTTTTGACCCCTGGTCTCCGTAGATACCCGATGCTGATCCGCTGACAAATACCTTGGGCTTATTTTTTGCCGAGTGCATGGCTGCGACCAAGGTTCTAGTTGATTGAATGCGGCTGTCAATGATTTCTTGCTTGTACTTCTTTGTCCAAGGAAGTTTGCCGGTGGTTGCCCCGGCAAGATTTACCACCGCATCAATGCCTTCTAACGCGCCTTCTGGCAAAAAACCCGTCTGAGGGTTCCACTCGATCTCGTCGGTGCCTTGAGCCTTGCGCCTGACTAATCTGATTGGCTCATCGCCCGATGCTCGAAGTTGTCGACACACTTCGGTGCCAACTAAGCCACTGGCCCCTGAAACTAGTACGCGCATTGATGCTCCTCTGTAGTCCTAAGACTGTCATACCTTTTCAACAACTTTTTATTCCGGAGTTCTCAGTCAAAAATGGTTTCTTAGAATAGAGGCATGAACATTGAACCTTGGGTCTGGATTGTCACTATTACCGCACTGGTCGGAATGATCGGTTTTGATCTGATTTACCAGTCGCGCCACCCTCACGAGCCTTCCTTCAAAGAGTCCGCGTTGCAAAGTGGAATCTTTATCGGGCTCGCCGTTGTTTTTGGTTGGTTCGTTGGCCAGATTTGGGGTCCACAGTATGGCAGCGAGTACATCGCTGGTTTCATCACTGAGAAGAGCCTCTCGGTAGATAACCTCTTCGTGTTTTTGATTATTTTTACTCAGTTCAAGGTTCCGCGCCGACTTCAGAGTGAGGCACTACTTGCCGGTATTGCCATCGCATTGGTTCTTCGAGGAATCTTTATTGCACTCGGTGCCGCCGCTATCGATGCGTTTAGCTGGGTCTTCTACCTGTTCGGCTTCTTCTTGGTTTACACCGCGGTCATGCTCATTTGGGATACCTTCCACGAGGCCAAAGAAGACAAGGTTCCGGGTGGTTTCCTCATGGGCTTGGTGCGCAAGCGCTTTGCAACCGTCGACGACTTCCACGGTTCAAAGCTCACCGTCAAAATTGATGGCAAGCGCTATCTCACACCGCTACTTTTGGTGATGATTTCAATCGGTAGCACTGACGTGCTCTTTGCCCTTGATTCGATTCCAGCCGTGTATGGTTTGACCGATGAGGCATACATTGTGTTTACTGCCAACGCTTTTGCACTGCTTGGTCTTCGCCAGCTCTACTTCTTGCTCAGCGGCCTAATGGAACGCCTGAAGTACCTGGGCCTTGGCTTGTCGATCATTCTGGCCTGGATCGGTGTCAAGCTGGTGCTACACGCAATGCACGAAAACGAGTTGCCGTTCATCAACGGTGGCAAGCACATTGAGTGGGCACCTGAAATCAGCACCGAGCTCTCACTTGGCGTGATTCTTGTAACACTGGTCGTGACTACCGCGTTGAGCTTGTTTGTTACTCGCGAAAAGAAAGCAAAGATTTAGCCAAATTCGTCTGGGTTTAGGCCGGTGCGCGCACCGGTATTCAGGTTGGCGATCTCTGCCATCTCTGATTCGGTGAGCTCAAAGTCAAAGACTGAGATGTTCTCAACCAGACGCTCTGGATTTGTGGTTTTCGGAATTACCAAAGTACCCAACTGCAGGTGCCATCTGAGAATCACCTGAGCCACGGATTTGTTGTGTGCTCGAGAAATCTTGGCAAGAGTCTGATCCTCTGCGTATCTGCCGCGACCAAGCGGCGCCCAAGCTTCAGTAGCAATACCGTGGTTGGCATTGAACGTTCTGACGGTCGGCTGCTGAAACGATGGGTGCAACTCAACTTGGTTGAGTGCCGGTATCGTTCCGCCCAAAGCAATCAGGCGCTCGAGGTGGCTTGGTTGAAAATTGGAGACGCCGATGCCGCGAACTAATCCGCTGCGCAGATAATCCTCAAATACCTGCCAGGTTTCTAAAAACAAATCTTGAGTTGGGCATGGCCAGTGAATCAACAGCATGTCCACGTATCCAAGATTCAGCCGCTCAAGACTTTCCTCAATCGCAGCTGGTGTCTCGCTGCGCCCCTGACGGTCATTCCAAATTTTGGTTGTGACAAAGATCTCTTCGCGGGCAATGCCAGATTCACGAATGCCCTGGCCAACCTCTTGCTCATTTCCGTATAGCGCCGCGGTATCGATTCGGCGGTAACCAGTGGCAATCGCCTCACCAATTAGATCAACGGCTGCGGCCTGAGCCACTTTATAAACGCCAAGCCCCAACTGAGGAATCACCTGACCGTTGTTTAGCGTGATTTGGTTCATTTGACTGATATCAAATGGCATTAGTTGCTCCATGGGCTAAAGATTGGGTTCCATTCTTCGATTACGCGTTCACCAATAAAGCCCGCAATATCAAAAGGGTCGAGGTCTAGCAGCGCCGCCAATTCATCGACTGATTCGGCAGTCCAGATTAGAAGCGCCCCAGGGGTGTTGACCTTTGGGCCGCTAGCCAGCAGTTGGCCACTCTCAAATCTTGCGGCTAGCCATTCACGGTGCAGTGGGCGCACCTCGGCAAGTTGCTCAGGCGAGGCTGAATAGAAGTATGTGACGGCAAAAATAGGCATGGATAAAGCCTAAATCCAGCTTGGCAACCACATGTGAACACGCCAGTAATCATAGGGAATTAGCGTTCCATTCCAGATTGGCAAAAAGAACAATGTCAGGGCAAACGCTGCAATTAGGTAAATCACAAAACCGGCTTTGATTTTCCTTGCCACCTCTGGTTCAGCCCCTCGAATGTATATCTGAACTACATAAACCAGCGCCAGAATCATCCATGGCAAAAATGAAATTGCGTAGAACTGAAACATGGTGCGCTTCATTAGGAAAAGCCAAGGAACGTACCCGGCTACTATGCCCAGCAGAATCAGGCCCGAGGTGCGGTCTTTCATTTTGATGAACCAAACCAGCACAAAGAAAATGGCCAGAGCGGCCGGCCACCAAATAAAGGGATTGCCTAGCGCAGTTACAGCTACCGAGCAATTTTCGACCGCCGTGCACCCTGCAGTGCCGCTGTCGACACCCTCGTAGAAGAAGCTAGTCGGCCTGAGTGCAAATAGCCACGTTAGCGGGTTAGAAGCGTATGAGTGTGGCGTCGAGAGCCCAACATGGAAGCCGTAAGCATTCTCGTGATAGGCAATTAGCGATTCAAACCAGGTGGGCGCATATTGCCGCTGGTAGCCGTCTGATCCTAAAATCCAACCGCTCCAGCTAAGCAGGTAAACCAGGGCGGCGCCGGGTGACATCAAAGCGAAGACTCGTGAACCTTGGCTAAGTGATGCTGGCAACCAAGCAGCACCCTCTGATCTGCGTCTGCGCTCAAGCGCCTCACTGATAACCACCCAAAGTCCAAACGCTGCTGCAAAGTAAAGACCGGACCATTTGACCGCTGTGGCTGCGCCTAAGAAAACTCCGGCCCAGACTAACCACGAGCGTCGCCAACTTAACCGGCCTACGTCTCGAGTTTGCAGATCCCGAAGCACACAGTAGAAGGCCAGCAATACAAAGAAAGCCAAAACGTTGTCGAGAAGTGCTGTTCTAGATAAGACAATGGCGTGCCCGTCTATCGCCAAAAGGAAAGCGCTGGCAACTGCCCAGAAGTTTGAACGGAATAAAAGCTTGGCAACTAAGTACAAGACGTAGACCATAGCAATGCCCAAAACAGCAACCGAAATTCGCCAAGAAGCCGGGTTTACTGGCCCGAAAAGCCACATGCCGAATCCAATGATCCACTTACCCAGCGGCGGGTGAACCACAAAGCTTGGGTCCGCCAAATAGCTGTCTACCTGCCCCGCTTCGAATGCGGCATTAGGGTCAGTTGGCCAAGATCTTTCAGCACCGGTGTTCCAAAGTGTCCACGCGTCTTTTACGTAGTAAGTTTCGTCAAAAACCAACTTCTTCGGGAAGCCTAGATTCCAAAGCCTAAGTGCTGCGGCAAGAGCCAAAACTGCCCAAATGGCCCAGCGGTCAAACGCGGCAACCAGTTTTTGGTTTAGCCCAATGCGGTTTAGTAAAGCAATCACAGGCCCAATGCTAGACAATAGAGCGTGCTCATTCTTGCTGCGACCCCCATCGGAAATCTTGCCGATGCTTCACCACGCCTGATCGAAAATCTTCGAGAGAGCAGGTACATTGCCGCTGAAGACACCCGCAGCCTCCTCAAATTGGCCAATTCGCTGGGCGTCAAGCTAAATGCCAGATTGTTCAGCCTGCATGAACACAATGAAGGTGACCGAATTGAGACCATTCTGCAGATCGCTCAAGACGAGCAGGTTCTAGTGGTCAGTGATGCTGGAATGCCCACGGTTAGCGATCCAGGATTCTTACTGGTGCGCGCGGCAGTCGCAGCCGGCATCGATATTTCTGTCATTCCAGGGCCTTCAGCTGTTCTGAGTGCGCTAGCCGTATCGGGGTTGCCAACCGACAGGTTTAGTTTCGAGGGTTTTCTGCCGCGCAAACAGGGTGAGCGTCGAAAGGCGTTCATGGCGCTAGCCCGCGAACCGCGCACGATGGTCTTTTTTGAATCCCCCCACCGCATCTTGGAGTCTCTGGAGGATGCCGCTCTTGAGCTTGGCGGTGAACGTTTGGCTAGCGTCTCTCGTGAGCTAACCAAAAAATTTGAGCACACCGAGCGCGGAACGCTTTTGGACCTTATCGCCTGGGCCAAATCAGAACCCCGCGGTGAGATGGTCTTGGTTATTGCCGGTGCCGAGGTGGTTGAGGCTAAGCCTCAAGACTTGGTCGAGCAAGTGCTGGCTCTAACTGCCGAAGGGGTCAAGCTAAAAGAAGCGGTTGCTGAAATTGCCAGCGCTGCCGGAGCCAGCAAGAGCGAGCTTTACCAATTGGTCTTAGAGCAGCGCAAAGCCACGAAAAACTGACCCCGCACCTCGGTTAAGATGGAAACCATGCCAAATACCAACGGAAAGTCGTTTTATGTCACGACTCCGATCTTCTATGTAAACGACGCACCTCACATTGGCCACGCCTACACTGAGGTTGCCTCTGACGTTTTGGCACGCTGGCACCGTCAGCGCGGTGAGCAGTCATTCTTGCTTACCGGAACCGATGAGCACGGTGAGAAGATTCTGCGCACCGCTGCGGCAAACAAAACCACACCCCAAGATTGGGCTGACAAGCTGGTTGAAGAGTCTTGGCTGCCGCTACTTGAAACCATCGACATTGACAATCAAGACTTTATTCGTACCACGGAGCCACGCCACGAGCAGGCTGTTCAAAAGTTCTTGCAGAACCTGTACGACACCGGTTTTATTTACCGTGGCTCCTACGAAGGAAATTACTGCGTAGGTTGCGAAGAGTACAAAACCGAAGCTGACATTCTCGAAGGCGAAGGGGCTTTTGCTGGCCAGGCGGTTTGCGCTATTCACTCAAAGCCGGTTGAAAAGCTTCAGGAGACCAACTACTTCTTTAAGCTCAGTGAATTTGAAGACAGATTGCTAGAGCACTTTGAGCAGAACCCAACCTTCATTCAGCCAGACTCAGCTCGCAACGAAGTGGTGTCATTTGTGCGCCGCGGTCTTGAAGATCTTTCAATCTCGCGCTCAAAGGAGAAGTTTGACTGGGGTATCGACATTCCTTGGGATGACAGCCACATCACTTACGTTTGGTTTGATGCGCTCCTGAACTACATCACCGCTATCGGTTATGGCGATGACTCGGCCGAGGCTCAGGCTAAGTTTGCTGCTCTGTGGCCGGCAAGCGTGCAGGTAGTCGGAAAAGACATCCTGCGTTTCCACGCAGTAATTTGGCCAGCTATGTTGATGGCAGCTGGGCTTGAACCTGCCAAGCAGATCTTCGGTCACGGCTGGTTGCTGGTTGGTGGCGAGAAGATGTCCAAGTCAAAGCTCACCGGTATTGCGCCAAGTCAGATCACCGATACTTTTGGTTCCGACGCTTTCCGCTATTACTTCATGAAGGCCATCGCTTTTGGGCAAGACGGCTCATTCTCTTGGGAAGACCTCTCGGCTCGCTACCAGGCTGAGCTGGCAAACGGTTTTGGAAACCTTGCCTCACGAGCCATCGCGATGATTCACAAGTACTTCGATGGCGTTTTGCCAGAGGTTGCCGAGTTCACTGAGGCCGACCTAAATGTGCAGAAGGTTGCCGCCGATGCGGTAGACAATGCTAACCGAGCGATCGATGGAGTCGCTATTCACGACGCAATTGCCGCAATCTGGACTCTAGTTGATGAGCTAAATAACTACATCACAGTTCAGGAGCCTTGGGTTTTGGCCAAGGATGAGGCTAACAGGGCTCGTTTGGGAACTGTTCTGAACACCACTGCCGAAGGCCTTCGAGTGTTGGCAACGCTGCTCAACCCAATCACGCCAAAGGCCACTGCCAAGCTGTGGTCTGCCCTAAATACCGGTCTGGGTGAACTTTCAGTTCAGGCACTTGATAAGGCTGCCAACTGGGGTCAGCTTAAGCCTGGCAGTATCTTGGCGGCTCTAGAACCACTGTTCCCTCGCATCGAGTCAGACCCAACCGCAGAATCGAAGTAGCAGTGGCCGAGCAGCAGTTCGTGCGAAGTTCTAAAGCCGGAAAACCAGACTCAGAAACAAAAAAGTCGGAGCGCAAGGCGCCTAGTTTTCCGCCGAATCCGGAACCACTGCCAATTGCCGTCTATGACAACCACTGTCATTTGGAATTTGAGTTCGATGAAGAGCTTGGCGTGATGCCTTGGGAAGAGAACCTCGAGCGGGCTGTATCGGCAGGCGTAAAGGGCGTCGTTCAGGTGGGCGTCACGCTAGAAAGCTCTGTGTGGTGCGCTGAGATGGCCGCCAAAGACCCGCGTATTTTGGCTGCAGTGGCTCTGCACCCAAACGAAGCCCCGCTATACGCAACTACTGAAAACTTGAATGCCGCAATCGCTGAAATTGCAGAATTGGCAAAACAGCCAAGGGTTCGTGCAATCGGTGAAACGGGTTTGGATTTCTTCAGAACTGAAGGCGCCAACGAAATAGCGCTTCAGAAACTTAGTTTCGAAGAACACATTCGCATTGCCAAAGAAAATGACATAGCCCTAATGATTCACGACCGTGACGCACACGACGAGGTAGTGGCCACGCTCAAGCGGGTTGGGGCGCCAGACAAAGTGGTCTTTCACTGTTACTCAGGTGACACCGACCTTGCCGAAATCTGCATCGAAAACGGCTGGTACATGTCTTTTGCCGGCAACATCACCATTAAGCGAAACCAGCATCTGCGAGACTCACTGGCAATGGCGCCTGCAGGGTTGATTCTGGTTGAGACCGATGCGCCATTCTTGGCGCCTGAGCCTTATCGTGGCCGACCAAATGCACCGTACCTCGTGCCAATTACAGTTAGAAAAATGGCAGAGGTTAGAGGTCAAGAGCTTGAAGATCTGTGTTCTCAGCTTGCGCTAAACACTGAGGCGGTTTACGGATCATGGTCGGAGGGGCACTAATGGTTGATTTGCTCGGTGGAGTAGATGTCCGAGAGTTGGCCGCGCGCCTTGATGTAACTCCAACCAAAAAGTTGGGGCAGAACTTTGTGACAGACCCAAACACCATTCGCCGTATCGTGACTGCGGCTAAGTTGGACGGCACAGAGTGCGTGGTTGAAATCGGCCCTGGTCTAGGTTCCTTGACACTCGGCCTCCTTGAGGTTGCCAAGAAAGTAGTCGCTGTCGAGATTGATCCAAAAATGGCTGCCGAGCTTGAAGCAACGATTGCCAAGCGAGCGCCCGGAACCGACTTCACTTTGGTGAGAAATGACGCACTCAAAGTTGTTGAGCTTCCGGCTGAACCAGATGCCTTGGTCGCTAACTTGCCCTACAACATTTCGGTGCCAGTGCTGCTGCACTTCCTTGAGCAGTTCGTTTCAATCCAAAAGGGACTGGTGTTGGTTCAGGCTGAGGTGGCGCACCGCCTTGCGGCAACTCCAGGCTCAAAGATTTACGGCGTCCCGAGCGTGAAGCTGGCTTGGTATGCCGATTCTTATTTGGCTGGGAATGTGGGCCGAAACATCTTCTGGCCGGTTCCAAACGTTGATTCCGCCCTGGTTTACTTTGCTAAGCGTGCCGAACCGCTGGGTGATGATGCGCTGAGGCAAGCGACTTTTGAGGTTGCTGATGCCGCATTTGGTCAGCGCCGCAAGACCCTGCGCCAGGCGCTAGCGGTTTGGGCCGGGTCTGCAGCTGAGGCAGAGAGAGTTTTGGTTTCCGCCGGGGTTAGCCCGCAGGCCCGGGGTGAAGAACTCGATGTCCACCAATTCTTGGCGATTGCAAAGGCTCGATGATGGCGCTTTCATTCAAGGTTGAAGAAACTTTCAACGTAGAACTACAAAGAATCTTCACAGTACTCAACGATGTTTCGTCCTGGGCAGTTTTTGATCGTCCTCGTGTGCTGGGCACTAAAAATGGGCAGATCACACTGGCTTTTGAAGACCGCACCAGGGCGCTAATCAGTTTTGACCTTGAGTCAGGTGCTGTCAAAGTTCGAGTGGTTCACGAACTTGTGCCGGACATTGACGGCATAAAACCGCGGGAGCAATACTGGCGTGAGGTTTTTGCTGGCGTTCACCGACGTTTGGATGTTGCGTGAACCACTCAGTAACTGCCGAGGCGCCAGGAAAAATCAACCTCTATTTTGAGGTTGGCTCGTTGCAGGCAGACGGCTATCACGAGGTTGCCAGTGTGTATTTGGCCTTGGCTTTGAGAGAGCGGGTGACTGTTACCACTTCCGATCAATGGTCTGTAGAGGTTTCGGGTTCGCTTAGCGACAGTCACCTTTCTGCAGTGCCTACTGGAGAGGAAAACTTGGTAGTGCAGGCGGCCAAGTTGGTTGCTGCTGGGGCGGGCCTGGAGGTTGCGCACCCGCTTCATTTTGCCATTGATAAATCTGTGCCGGTTGCCGGTGGTATGGGTGGCGGTTCAGCCGATGCTGCGGCAGCTTTTTCTGCTGCTAATGCCCTCTACTGCACCGGTCTTAGCGATTCAGATTTGGCTGTTGCAGCCGCAAACTTAGGTGCAGATGTGCCATTCGCGCTAATGGGCGGAGCCGCAATCGGCACTGGCCGAGGCGACCTGCTGATACCAATCGATGATGTGCACCAAACGCACTGGGTGTTGGTCGCCAATCATGGCGGGCTGAGCACGCCGTCGGTGTATCAAAAACTCGATCAGCTGAGGTTAGGTCGCGGTCAAAGCCCCGAGGCGATGCCCCACCCGGAGGTACCAGCAGCATTGATTCAGGCGCTTCGTGAAGGCAACCCGCACGCATTGGCGGGTTACCTGAGGAATGACCTGCAGGAGTGCGCAATTATGGCAAAACCTGAGTTGGCCGAAACGATTCGTGCTGGCCTTGAAGCCGGAGCTCTGGCAGGAATGGTGTCTGGCTCTGGCCCAACCGTGGCACTTCTGGCGGAATCGGCAGCTGCCGCTGAGGCAATTGCCAACCGCCTTTCGATACTGGGCTTTGACGCTCTGCCAACCTTTGGCCCAACACCGGGCGCAACCATTGAGGTTAACTAATGGCGCACTTGCTCGGAGCCGAGTCGGTCACGCTAGAGTTTCCGACCAAAAAAGTTTTTGATGACATCACAGTGGGTGTAAACGAGGGTGACCGTATTGGCATCGTTGGCCGAAACGGTGACGGCAAATCCACACTGCTGAAGCTATTGGCAAAACGAATGCAGCCAGATGATGGCCGCATTACCCATCGAAATGACATGACGTTTGGGCTTCTTGATCAAGCAGATGTCATCGATCCAGGGCAAACTATTGGCCAAGCTGTGGTTGGCGACACTCCAGAACACGAGTGGGCAGGCGATCCAAAGATTCGCGATGTTATCGCTGGCCTGTTGAACGACCTGGATTGGCAGCAGCAGGTTGGTGCGCTTTCTGGTGGCCAACGCCGACGGGTTGCCTTGGCCAAGCTTTTGGTTCAAGACCTAGACATTGTGATGCTTGATGAGCCAACAAACCACCTTGACATTGAAGGTGTTGCTTGGCTAGCGCGGCATCTCAAGACGCGTTGGTCAACAAACAGCGGTGGCTTGCTTGTGGTCACCCACGACCGTTGGTTTCTCGATGAGGTTTGCAACATCACCTGGGAGGTTCACGACGGGGTAATTGAGCCCTTTGAAGGCGGTTACGCGGCCTACATTTTGCAGCGAAATGAGCGCGATCGAAGTGCAGCTGCGTCTGAATCAAGGCGCCAGAACCTCATGCGTAAAGAGCTGGCTTGGCTGCGCCGCGGGGCTCCGGCCAGAACATCAAAACCAAAATTCCGGATGGATGCAGCGGCAGAGTTAATCGCCAACGAGCCTGAACCTCGTGACCGTGTAGCTCTTTCTAAGTTGGCAACGGCCCGCTTGGGTAAGGATGTTCTGGATGTAGAAAACCTCTCGTACTCGATTGATGGGCGAGAGTTGCTGCATGATGTCACCTGGCGTCTTGGCCCAGGTGATCGCGTGGGTTTGGTTGGTGTCAATGGTGCCGGAAAAACCACTTTGCTCAACCTTATTCGGGGCAGTCTAGAGCCAACCGCCGGCCGCATTAAGCGCGGAAAAACAGTAAAGATTGCCACCCTGACTCAAGATGTTCGTGAGCTTGATGAGTTTCATGGTGAGCGAATCTTCAGCCTGATTGCCCGCGAAAAATCATTCTTTGTGGTCGACAAAAAAGAAGTGGGCATTGGTCAACTTGTTGAGCAGTTGGGCTTCACTCAAGCCCAGCTACAGACGCCCATCGAAGATCTCTCAGGTGGTCAGCGCCGCCGTCTGCAGTTCTTGAGACTGCTATTCGGTGAGCCAAATGTCTTGATTCTTGATGAGCCAACCAACGACCTTGACACCGATATCTTGGCAGCGATGGAAGACCTGCTTGATGGCTGGCCCGGCACGCTGATCGTGGTTAGCCACGACCGCTATTTGCTTGAACGGGTAACTGATCAGCAGTACGCGCTTTTGGGTGACGGAAACCTGCGCCACCTAACCGGTGGAGTCGACCAATATCTAGAGCTTCGAAAACACTCCCTCGGAATTACAAAAATTGGCGCAGCGCCGCAAAACCAGGTCGCTAAGTCGGCTGCATCAGGTGTAAACACCAAGCTCTCATCTAATTCGGCGCTGACCGGCGCTCAAATTCGAGAAGCAGAGAAAAACCTGTCTCGAATTGAACGAGCTCTTGAAAAACTGGCTGTCGATGAAACCAAACTGCATGCTCAAATGGCTGCCCACGATCAAAGTGACTATGCCGGTTTGGCAACGTTTGTAGCTCAGCAGACTGATCTGAACAACAAACGTGACGAACTCGAGCTCGAATGGCTCGAAACTTCGGAGTTACTTCAATAGAAATTGCACCAGCGCCCGCTCTTATCTGGCAGACTTAAGGGGTAGGCCAAAAAGCCTACGGATCCCCCATGGTGTAATGGCAACACTCCGCCCTTTGGAGGCGGCTTTCTTGGTTCGAGTCCAGGTGGGGGAGCGCAGCAGAAGTTGAACAGGAGCAAAATGAGTGAGCAGCGACTTGCCGTCATAGTTTTGGCAGCCGGTTCTGGAACTCGTATGCGTTCATCAAAGCCAAAAGTTATGCATGAACTTGCTGGCTTGCCTCTGCTTGGTCATGTTTTGGCTACTGCCAGCTCACTAGGGGCTGCCCATGTGGTGCCTGTGGTTCGTCACCAAAAAGAATTAATTTCCCAGTACATCTCTGAGTACTTTCCGGCCACACTGATTGCTGAGCAAGATGATGCGCCTGGAACCGGCCGCGCAGTTGAATGTGGCTTAGCAGCGCTGCCAAGTGATTTTGAAGG
>JACCDX011142244.1_pt1 | contig 17376 bp, 34 predicted proteins | sample 7449681 | NCBI WGS metagenome assembly JACCDX01 (sample SAMN15323450, study PRJNA562643) | freshwater metagenome | isolation source: river surface water | place: USA:Blue River Watershed | collected 2017-08-18
CCTACGGCGTTCACCGCTGATCCCCCGACCCGAGGCCCACGACCATGAAGACCCGAAACTGGACCGCCGTCGCCGCCTTCTCCCGCTCCGCGGGCCCCATGCGGGACCGCCGCGCCCCCCGCGGCGGCTCCGGGGAAGGCTCCGCCCGCCTCGACACTTGTCCCGGCTGCGGTGACACCGTCGCCCGCGGCGAGACGTGCTGCGAGGTGTCGCCGTGAGCGACCGCTTCGCAATCGTCGTCGTCGGCGCTCTCTTCTACGGCGCGGTCGTCGGCAGCGCCGCGGATCTCGCGACCGACTCCGACCCGCGCTCCGGCTGGGTCGCGCTCGCCGCTTTCGGCGCCGCCGCCCTTGTGCTCTACATCTTCACCGACCCGGAGACGGCGCCCGGGGCGGCGGCGAAGACTCCGCCCGCGCCCGTCGCGTCGCCTCCCGTGCTCGCGGCGGCTCCGTTCCGCTCCCCGTCTCCGCAAGCCCCGTCCGCGCCGCAGGGCCGGTGCGGGTGTGAGGGGTGCGAGGCCAAGCGCGAGGCGGCGCGCGCCCGTTGGAGCATTGCCGCCCGGGCGGCCTCGGTGCTGCTACCCCTCGCGCCCGGCTCTGGCATCCTACTCGTATTCCTGCGCGCGCGAGGGGTGTCCCGGTCTGACGCGGCGCTGCTCTCCGTCGCGGCACTGCTCGCCTCCGCGGTGCTCATCTACGTCGGGTCAGCGCGCGTGACAGCCGGACCGCCCCGGTAGACCTTCCGGGCATGAACGCCCGAAGCACCCGCACCCTCCGGGGGCGCTTCCTCGCCCTCGTGCTCCTCGCCGCCTCGAAGTGCCTCGCCGGGTGCGCGCACCCCCGCCCGGAGCTGATCCACGCCCGGACGGCGGCACTCCGGGTCGACGTGCCCGACGCCGAGTGCGTGCGCTGGCTCTCCGCCCGCCGCACCTGGGGCGGGCTCTCCCTCGGCGCGGCAACGGCCGCCGCGGGCACCGGCGGTCTGTCGGCAGCCTTCGGCGACGACGCCGGTGTTCGGCTCGCCCTCGGGATTGCGGGACTCCTCGCGGGAGCCCTCTCCGCGGTCGCAGTAGGGGTGTCGAGCGGCTACGCGACCGACTTCGGGCGGTACTGTGCCGAAGGCGGTAACACGCCGCCATGACCTCCCCGAAGCCCCACACCCAGTTCGTTCTCCAGCTTCACGACGCCGAGCGCGGCGTCGCGATCACCCTCCGCGACGCGAACACCGCCGAGTTCATGGGCCCGACCGGGCCCGCGACGGTGTCCGGCCCGAGCACCCGGCACGCCCTCATGCGCGCGGTCGACCTCGCCCTCGGCGCGACCTCTCCCGCGGGGGGCTTCTCCTTCGTGCCCCTCGGGCGCCCGGGTCCGTCGCAATGGCGCGCCCTCTACGCCGCCGCGGAGGAGCTCCTCCGGCGCCCGGGCGCCGAGGCGCAGGAGAAGCTCGCGGCGGCGGTCGCCGCGACGGGCGTCATCGACCCCATCGCCGAGGCGCCCGTCCCCGAGGGCGCGCCCGCCTCGGCGGAGCTGCTCAAGGCCGCCGAGGAGCTCGCGTCGCTGATCACCCGCGACACGCTGTGGAAGGCCGCCCTGGGCTACTGCCGGGCCCTCGCGGCGTCGTTCGACCCGACGGCCGCGACCTCGCAGGCGAAGCAGTGGGACGCCGCGAAGCTCCTCGCGACCCGCCTCGCCGACCTCGTCGCGACCGCCCGCAAGGCCGGGAAGCCCGCCCCCAAGCGGTGACCGCAGCCGTCAGCGCAGGCACTCGACAAGCGCCTGCGCCGCCGCCTCCGCCCCTCCGACCGCGTACACCTCGGCGACCATCCGGCGCCGATCCTCCTCCATCAGCAGCGCGTGCGAGACCGACCACCGCCGCGGGAACTCCCTTGACGTGCACGCCGCGAGGATCGCCGCGAGCTCCGGGGTGACGAGCCAGTCCCCGCGCGTCCCTCCGGCGCTGATCACCCGCAACCCGTACACGGGGGCCCGGTCGTTCAAGGGCGGGCACAGCACCCACCCGGGAGGCGGGGCGCAGCGAATCTTGCGGAGGTGCACCTCAACCCGGTGCGGGCGAAACCCGGCGGCCCACTCGGCGGGAGGGGTGTCCGCGACGTGCTCCTCGACATCCTCCTCCTCCTCGGATAGCGCGACCCGCGCGGCGTCGGCGCAGTCCCACCATCCGACGGAGTGCCGGTCGACGAAGTCGGCGAAGATGCTCCGGGCGAGCCCCTCGTGAACCGGCACGCCCCGGAGCTCCTCCCACGCCTCGGGGATGCCGAGAAGGGCGCAGCCCGCCGCGTCGATGCCGGTTTCGTGTCCGACGGCACGCAGCCGGGTCAGGGCGGCGTCTTGGACGTGGCGCCGTCCGGCGCCTGTGCGGGCGAGGTCGAGCCAGGAGAGGGGAGGTGCCATGCACCGTCAACGTGCAAGGGGCACGCCGCGGGTCTCAAGGTGCAGCGCCAGGAGCACCTCCCGGGCCGCGGAGACGCCCCCGACCGCGTACGCGGCGCACACCGCGTCGAGGTCGGCAGGGGTCATCGCCCGGAGTAGGCCCTCGACGACGAGGCCCGTCGAGGCGGGGTTGGCGACCGGCACCGTCGCTTCGACCGCGTGCCACAGCCAGTGCACCGGCTTCGGACGCACCGGGAGGAAGGACCCGGCGGAGCTTTTCGGGGTGAGGTCGACGACGAGGTGCAAGCTCCGGCGCGGCACCTCTTCGGCCGTACGGTAGGTGCCCGAACCGAGAAGTTCCCACCCCGGGGGCACGTCTCCGAGGTAGTAGGACGTGCTCGCCCCGAGATTTGCCTCGGCGGCTTCGATCCACCCGCGGACCACGTCGTAGGCGGTGTCAGCCATGCCGGGCCGCGTCACGCTCCGCGGCCTCCAGGGCGAGGCGGGCACGGCCGTAGGCCGCCGCAGCCTCGTCGCGGTCGTGTTCGGCCGCCCCGTACGCGGCCTGGGCCGCTTGCACTGCGGCGTCGGCCTCGCGGAGAAGCCCCTCGGCCGCTTCGAGGTCGCGGGCGGCCGCCTCGTAGCTCGCCCGGGCGTCGGCGACGCGCTCTCTCGCCGTCTCGGCGAGGGCACGGCCGAGGCTCGCCCAGAGCGCGGCGGGGTCGACCCCGGACGCGGAGATGTGCGCGAGGAGCCCCTGCGGGGTCATCGCCTCGACGGCCGTCGTGAGGCTCTCCGTCGGCGACCGCCGCACCTCGGCCGCCCCCGCGCCGTGGCTCTCGTCGAGGATGACGCCGGTGACCCGCCCCGGCGCGTCAGAGGCGCGGTCGCCGCGCTTGCGGTGCGCCGCCTTCACCAACGACCCGTCGGGGCCCACGACCCGGATCCGGTCGGAGGTCACCCACATCCGCCTCCCGCCGACGAACTCGACCTCCGCGCCGGTCGCGCTCTCTGCGAGCACCGTCGCGTCTACCGGCGGGAGGTCCCGCCCACCGCCGCGAAGCAACACCTTCACCCGATCACCCTTGGCGTATCGCATGAGGGCAGTTACCGCCCGCGTTCACCCGAGGCATGCCGCGAGCGCCTCGACGCCCGCGGGCATCCCGCCGACCGCGAAGGCGTGCCGCACGGCCGCCCGGCGCTCCTCATCCATCAGCAGCGCCCGGGACATCGTCATGCGCCCGCTCCCGTCGCGGCGGCCGACTGCGGCGGCGGCGTGCCGGATGTTCCTGAGCTCCGGGGGTGCGACCCACCACACGGGCCCGTCGCTGCACTTCACGCGCACCCCGTACACCCCCGAGAAGCCGGGCAGCGACGATGAGGCGGTGTCGACGGCCCATCCGGGCGGGGTGAAGCTCCTGGGGTTCTCCAGCATCGCGTCGAAGTACGGGGCGTGAGACCGGAAGGCGAAGTCCCAGGCGTCGGTGGAGATCGGCCCGTGCCGCGGCCCGCTCCCTACCCCCGCACCCGCAACCCACCGGGTGACCTCCGTCACGGGGACATCCCACCACGCCCCTGTCGCCCGGGCGAGGACTGCCTCGCGGAGCACATAGATCCGGTCCCGGTCATCGGTCGCCCGGGCGAGCGCCTCCGCGGCTTCGGGGATGCCGAGCGCCTCCGCGCCGCGGCCGTCGAGCGCGAGCCCGGCGCGGTACAGCGCGCTCCTCGCGTCGTCGAGGAGGTTCGTGCGAATCGCCCCGGTCATCGCGTAGTCGATCCATCGGAGGAGCATGCGGGGGGTTACTGCCCGCATCGCTGGCACGCCGCGTGCACAACATCGGAGGCATGAACACCGCCGCCAACACCCCCGCCTTCACCCACGACTGCGACGACTGCCGCTACCTCGGCACGCTCGCAACGCCCGAGGGGCGTACCGACCTCTACCGCTGCGACGGCGGTCCGACCGTCGGCGCCTCCCTCATCGCGCGGTTCGGTGACGAGGGCCCCGACTACAGTTCGATGCCGGAGTCGATGGTCGACGACTCGGCCCGGGTCGAGCTGCGAGTCGCGAAGGCGCTCGCCCTCGACTCGCTCCGGCCGTCCCCGCTCCGCCTGCGGAACCCGCGCGGCTGATCCGTCAGCGCACGACTTCGATGGTGACCGGGGGCCGCACCTGGGTCGACAGCGCGACCGCTGCCCGGTAGGCGGCCTCGACCCGGGACCGGGCGGGCATCCCGGCGGTGTGCTCCAGCACCCCCCGGGCGATGTCCTCGGCGACACCCGCGGTCGCGTAGCCCCGCGGCGTGCTGTAGAGGGCGAAGCTCTCGTCGACCGTGTAGGCGCGCCCGGCGAAGGCCAGGACCATCGCGATGGGGGCCTCGTCGCCGTTCGTTGCTCGGGGGAGTAGCCCCGCGGTCGACAGCGCCTCGCGGACGGGCGTCACGACGACTCGCCGGAGGTACGCCTCGACGCCCTCCTCGGCCTTCTGGCGCCGAGCACGAAGCCCGGCGGTCGCGATCTGAAAGGCTCCAACCGACCCGGCAAAGGCGAGTCCGACCCGACCGACGCGGAGGATTTTTCCGCCCCGCAGGCTGTCCGCGAGGTGCCCCCGCGTGACCGACGAGTCGGCCGCGAGGAGCACCGCCCCGCACCCGTCCTCAACGGCCAGGGCGAGCGTCACCGGCGGCTCCGGTCGCGGAGGAGCTTCTTTCGGGCGGCCGCGAGGAGCGCGGGCCCGTCGTAGAGGTGGCCGCCGTAGGCGAAGCGCCCGTCGTCGGTCATCACCAGAGGGAACGCGGTCGCGTGCTTCTCCCCGGGCCCGAAGGTCTCGATCAGCGTAAAGCCGCGCTGCCAGTCCGGCGACACCGCGTAGGCGTGGTCGTGCGTGAGGCATGGGTTCGCGATGGCGACGACCGTCTCCCCGTCGCAAGTCTGGGCGTAGAGCTGCGCCCGGTGGTGGTGCCCGACGACCTCCGACCGCCCGAGGGACTTCGACAGCCGGTTGGCCGCGATGTGCTTCGCCCCGCCGAAGCGCCCCGTCTGGTTGTGCCCGTGCCGGAGGTGAAACGGGCCCACGCGGTGCGCGGTGTGCCGGGATCCCTCGCGCCGCCACTGGATCGCCTCGTCGAGCCCGTGCGCGACGCACTGATCCCGCAGCGACAGTCCGAGGGCGCCCTCCAGGGCGACGGGGTTCGTGCCGAGGGCCTTCGACCACCTCTCGTCGTGGTTCCCCTCCTGCACCGTCACGACGGAGCCGCGGGAGGCGAGGCGGTTCGCTTCCTTCACGAACAGGGCGATCTGCGGGATCGCCTTCACCGGCGCGTCGGCCTCTTGGATGTAGCGGGACAACATCCCGAAGTCGACGAAGTCGCCGAGGATCACGACCTCGTCCGGCACCTCACGCCGGTGCCATTCGACGAAGGCAGCCCATCCGGCACGGTGGTGCTGGTCGAAGTGGATGTCCGAAACGACCGCGACCCGACGCACTGCGTTCATCGGAGGCCACGGTACGCGGGGCCTTACGGGAGGTCCAGAGCGGCGGAGGCGAGGACCGTCGCGAGCTCGACGATGTCGCTGCGCCGGAGCGCCATCGTCACACCTCGCCCTTCCCCGACGACGACGCGGAGAACGTCTGCCCGCCCGTGCACGCGCTGCACCCGCCAGGGCGTCCCGTCAATGCCGACACCGTGCCCGAGCACCTCGACCGCCGCTACGTCCTGGGGATCCATCGACCGCTGTTACCGCGGCACGCGGCGTGCAACACTCATCGGGCATGCGAGACACCATCCCCCGCGCCCCCGACACCTTCTCCGCACTCATTGAGCACGCGACGCCCGACTCCATCGACCGCGGTCGGTTCCCCGAGACCACAAGCTGCTTCTACGGGGTGCAGCGACGCGCCCGTCGACCGAACGCCCCCCTCACCTTCGGGGAGGCGGTGTACGGCTACGACCCGCACGAGCCGTGACGCAGCCGGAGGGCTCCCGACGCGGCCGTCTCCCGCTGACGCCTCGCACCGCCGTCGCCCCTGGCGACCCCGACCGTACGCCCTTCCCGTACCCCCGCGCGGACTGGACTCCCCTCGAAGACGGGAACGCGCGACGGCGGGCGCACATCCCGCCCGATCACGACCCGTACGCGGGCGACGAGTAACCGCCCGCATGACTACCCCCATTCGACACCCCGGGGGGCGCCCCCCGGGCTTCTGGCGCACCGTTGCCGGGCGCCACCTCATCCAGCTCTGCCACGGGAACACCCAGGGCGACGCCGAGGCGCTGTGGCTCTCCGCGGTTCGCATCGTCGCCGACGGGAACCCGGTCGACTCGCGCGCGGCGAAGGTCGCGGGGGTGTCGCGCCGGACGTGGGCGCGGTGGCGTAGGTTCGCCGCGGGCAGGAAGGCCGCGACGGGGTGATCAGCGGGAGAAGGTGACGCCGGAGCCCCGGACGCCCATCGTGACGCCGGGGTTGTGCTGCCCGAGGGCGGGCACCGGCGAGGCGTTCATGTAGAAGCGGCCGAACACCGGCGCGTCGGCGCCCTCGTCGCGCGACGCCTTCGGCCCGTCGCCGGGCTTCTGGCGCTTCGACTTGTCGGCGTCGTCGCCGCTCTCCTCGGGGAGAGCGTCCTCGGCGGGCTCCGCGGGCGTCTCGGGGGGCTTCGGGCGCTGCCCTCGGCGGCTTCGGGGGGCCGCGGGGTCGCCGTCGCCCTCCCCGAACCGGCCGTTCTTGTCGCGCTGCGGGTCTTCCATCGTGATGTTGCTGCGGTCGGCGCTCATGCGCCAGAGGATAGCCCCTCCGACGCGGCCCGGCACGCTCAACCGTGGGGAGGCGGGGCGGGGGGCTCGCAGGGGGTCCAAAGCCATTGGCTTCGGTCAGCCGTGAGCACGCCGAGGCACACCGTGTACGTCGTGAGGTCGTCGCCGAGAGCGACGAGAGCCCCTCCGACGCCGAGACCGGGACACGACACCCACCACAACCCGGCGCGGGTCGGCGCCGCGAGCCAGGACACGGGGGCGAGCTCGGCCCGGAGGCGGAGCACCTCGGCGCGGAGATCATCCCGCTCCGCGGTCACCGCCGCGAGCTTGTCGAGGGACGGCCGAAGCAGCGCCGCGGCCGTCTCGTCGGGGATCTCCATCACGACCCCTCCGGGGTGAGGAACACGCCGATGGACGCGGCGCGCGCGACCGACGCCTGCGTCAGAACCGCCCGCAGCCGGAGGAACTCGCTGTGGTCGACCCCGCAGAAGGGATCCCAGGTCACGAGGGGGGTCACCGGCGGCGCGACCTCGATGCCCGCGTGCTTGAGAGCCGCGTACACGCCCGCGGGCCACCCGTCGGCGCGGTTGAACGTGAAACGGTTGCCGGTCAACGGTCGGGCGACCGCGGCGATCACTTCTCCTCCAAGGAGGCGGCGAAGGCGTCGCCCTGACGGACCGCCCGGGCGAGGTCGTCGAGGAGCATGAGGGCGGCGGCGATGCGGCTCGACGCGCTCCGGGTGTAGACGGGGCCGCCGCCGGGGGCGGTGACGCGAACGCGGCGCTCATCCGTCTCCACGCACACGTCGGTCGAGACGGTCGACGCGAGCCCGTGCAGGGCGGAGTACATGCTCCCGAGGGCGGCCCCGACGTGGCGGAGGGTCGACGAGTCGTTGCGGTTGATCGCCAGCTCCGCGCGGGTGAGCGAGGTGGCGAGGGAGGTGCGGCGTGCGTAGGTGCGGTCCATAGGGGGCGGTTACTAACAAGGGGCATGCCGACTCCCACCCCGCCGCTGTGCCCCGTGCACCGCACCCCGATGACGCCGAAGATTTCCGCCTTCGGCCCCTGGTTTCTCTGCGTCGAGCCCGATTGCGACTACCGCGTCAGCGCCGACCGACGCACCGGGGAGCCCCTCGGCACGCCGACCGACGCCGCCGGTCGCGAGGCGCGGAAGCGCGCCCACGCCGCCTTCGACGCTCTCTGGCGCCGCGACTACGAGGGGAACTCCCGCCGCCGCTCCCGGTGCTACCGCTGGCTCGCCTCCGTGCTCGGGCTGACGGAGGCGGAGTGCCACATCGCGCGCTTCGACGTGGCCCGCTGCGACGAGGTCGTGCGGGCGGTCCAGGCGTTGACGGCGGGCCGCGCCGACTGGCGCGGCGTGCTCCTCTCTGCGCGCTTCGACCCTCCGCGCGACTCCGCGGAGGCGGAGAAGGGCACCCCGGAATGGGGGCTCGCGTGAACGTCCGGGTGCTCGCACGTCCGGGTGCTGCCCGGACCGATGCGTTCGTGCGGGCGGTCCCGTCCGTCGGCTGGAGCATGGGCACCAGCGTGCTCGACGTGCGCCGGGGCGACCTCGTCATCGCCCGGCAGTTCGCGTGGCCGTACCCGCGGCAGCTCGACATCGACGTTGAGCACCAGAAGGGGTGGCTCCTCAACGACGCGCGGGCCTTCGCGTTCTGCGACGACATCCCCGAGTGGACGGTCGCGCTCGGAGAGCACACCCCCCGCGTGTGGGTCGACTTCTCACAGCTCCCCGACGACGACTCCGCCGGGTACATCCTCAAGGGGCATCACGCCGACAAGGCGCGGTGGAACCGCATGTTCGCCCGGGGGAAGGCCAAGGCCATCGCGCTGCGGTCAGAGCTCTGGCGAGACACCGGCATGGCCGGGCAGACCATCGTCGCCCGGGAGTACGTCCCCCTGCGGTGCATCGGGCGAGCCCCCTTCGGCGACGGGTGCCCCCCGTGTGAGGAGTGGCGGGTGTTCGCCCTCGACGGCGAGATCATCGGGAGCGCGCCATACTGGCCCGTCGAGGACTGCGACCGCGAGCTCGGGCCCGCCGAGGTCGTGATCGGGGTCGACTGGCTGCAAGCCCGGGTCAACGAGGTGCGGGAGGCGTGCCCGTCCCTGCGCTGGCTCGCCCTCGACGTGGGGCGGTGCGTCGACGGGCGTCCCGTCGTCGTCGAGGTGTCGGACGGACAGCGGGCGGGGATCCCCGACGCGATGACCCCGATGCAGCTCGACGCGATGATGCTCCGCATGGCCGCGAAGCTCGGGGGCGGCCGGTGATCCTCCCGCCCCCGCCGGATGTCCCGCCGGTCGTCGTGTTCCGCCGGTCGACCCTCGGGCACCTCGTCGCGAACGTCTGCCCGGAGGTGCGGAAGGTCGCCCGGAAGCCCCTCCGGGCCGTCAGCGGGCTCAGGGTCCGGTGGCGGTGGGCCTCTCTCGGGTTCGGAGTGCGGAGGAGCTGCACCGGGGCGCGCGGCCGGTCGGGACGCCGGTGTCGGCGCGCCGACCGGGGGCGATGCGCCGACTAGCGCCCGGCCTTGTCGTCGGCCATCGCCATCTCCGTGCGCCACGCAGCGGCGACGGACTCCATCGTGTCGCTGCCCTCCATGCGGAGCCACCCGGCGGGGGTGCCCGGCTTGCCGAGGCGCTCCAACCCGGCGAACATCTCGGCGACCGCGGTGATGTAGGCGGCGACGCGGGCCTTCTCCGCGTCGAGGTCGGCGAGGGGGTAGCGCGCGCGAACCTGCGCCTCGCAGGGGTGCGAGAAGAGGGCGTGTCGGGCGACGAGGTGGTGCAGCGTCGCCTCCCCGGTGAAGGCGTTGCGGCGAGAGTCGACGCCGTGCTTTCCGGCGAGGAGCACCTCCCGGGTGAACCGACCCTCGACGCCCGCGAGGGCGGAGGAGTCCTGGGCGGCGTTGACGACGAAGAGCAGGTTGGCGAAGTAGCTGTTCATGGTGCCGTTCTCCGTTGCAGGGGGTGTACCAGGGGCGGGGGCGAGGGCGGGCGCGGTCACGCCGCGAGGGCGGCGACGCCCGCGGCGTAGGCGTCGAACACCGTCGCGAAGGGGCCGATGCGGCGCCCGCTGACGAGGGCGTAGACGCCGTCGGCGGCGATGTCGGTCGCGACATCGAAGTCGTCGGGGGAGGTCACGGTGACCGTCGCGCCGACGAAGGTCGCAACGGGGGTCGAGGGACGGGCGGTACGGGCGGAGCGGGTCGTCTTCATGCCCCGCTTTGTTGCAGGGGACGTGCCGACCGTGAACACGGGCTGTCAGGATGTACCGACGGCGGGCGGTCGGCCGCGAGTATGACATCCGTGTCGCGGCCTCGGGCCGGAGATGCACGAAAGCCCCGAAACTCGGGGCTTTCGTCGCTATGACATCGGAGTCGCGGTGTGCCGGGGGTTCACACCGGCGATGTCGCGGGGGCGCCTCCCGTCGGCCCGCGAAGCAACCGCACCACGCGGTCGACCGCCGCGGCGGAGTCGGGGCAGCCCCGCACGGTCAAGTCCAGGGTGCCGACGGTGAGGCGGACGCGCCAGCCACCGTGGACCTTGTGCACATAGGCGAAGGTGTCCGTGCGGTCGACGCCGAGGAGGCGCGCGACCTCGGAGCGGAGCACGTTCTCCACGATGGCTTGGTCGGTCGCGTCGAAGTCCCCGGAGTCGAGGAGGCGGAAAGACGGGATGGTGAGGTCGTAGGGTCGGGAGGTCGTGTGCGTGTTCATGCCCGAACACGGTGCACGGCGTGTGCCGCGTGTCAGTTCTCGCCGCACGTCCACGGCGGCGCCGCGGGAAGGTCGTTGGTGAGATCGAGCACCACGTCGCCTTCCCGCAGCGGGCGGCACAGGCAGGCGTGCCGGGAGTGCTGCGCCAGGAACCGGGCCGTCTCCTCGTCGGAGGCGCGCCGGAGGCGGCGGCCGGTGCGGGCACAGAGGGCGACGACGTAGTCGGTATCGCGGAGGGTGGCCATGCCCGGTGCGGAGCACGGCGTGTGCCGGTCATCCGGCGGGCGGGGGCTGTCGGCGGCTCACGCGCCGGGCCTCGACGGCGCGCCCGCGCAGAGATCCGCGTCGAGGGCAGCCGCCGCGTCGGCCTCGGCGACGCCCCGCTTGAGCCAGACGTTCGTGTGCGTCTGGGCCCACAGGGAGTGCACCCGCGCCGTCAGCCGCCTCCAGGCGTCGTCGCGCTCACCCGGGGTGACGACGCGGGTCAGGGGGCCGCGCCACACCCGCCAGAGCTCGACGGCGTCGCCGGGGGCGCGGAGGCGCCCGACGGCGTCGTCGTAGGCCGTCAGCACGTTGCGGGCGAGCTCCTCCGCGATGAGCTGGCGCGTCGCGGAGGTTGCCCCGCTGCCGGGCGCTGAGGGGTCCCCGGGCGTCACGGCGCCCTCACTTCGAGGCACCCCTCGGGCTCTCGCTGCCCGCCGGGCGTCACGGAGGCGTCCCATCCGGCGGCACGGACGGTGTTGGCCGCCGCGTTGAGCACGTCGGTGTTGCGGTCGAAGTAGCGGGCGAACGCCGTGGCGCGGAGCTGCGCCTCGATGTTGCGGAGGGCGGCGTCGACCGCGTTCTGTAGCTCCGCGCGGCGGGCGTCGAGGATGGTCTCTGGTCGGGGGAAGCTCATGCCCGGGTGTTACCGCCCACGGGAAGAGCGTCGAGGGCCGCGGCGAAGGCGGCATCCCCGCCGACCGCGTACGCCTCGGCGAGAGCTCGACGCCCGGCGACGCCGAGGGGCGCAAGGCGGGCGACGAGGCGCCGCGCCGTGTCGGCCGAGACGGGCTTGCAGTCGACGAACGGCGCGAGCCACGCCGGAGCGACCGCAAGCCACCCGGCACCCGCGCGGTCAACCTGCTCTGCGTAGAGCGCGATGGGTAGGAGCTCCGCGGCGTGAAGGGTGCCGACGGACAGCAGCACGTCGCGGCACCCGAGGGGGAGGGAACCGCCGGGGAAGTGCCCGTCGGCGTTGAGCCGGAGGTCAATGGGAAGCCACTCCGGGGGCTCCCACCGCTGTGAACTTCTCGGCGGTGTGAACTCGGGCTCGGAACGGGAGTTCACACCCCCAAAGCCCTTGTTTTCGGGTGTTTTAGCGCGATTCCGGGGTGTGAACCGCTGTCGAGCCGTCACAGTGTACCGCCGTTCACACCCCTCGGGCGCAAGCTAGAAGCCCGGGAGGCGGCCCGCTTGAGAGGGGAAGTCGGGAAAGTCTTTCGTGGTGACGCTGTACCCCTCGCGGACGTAGGAGATGCGCCTCTCCGATGAGTGCCGCTCCAGGGTCGGGTTGCCCTCGTCGTACACGTCGAAGACGTTACACGTCGTCTTCCCCTCGATGCGCCGGGTCGCGCGGCCGACGCGCTGGAGGGTCGCGATGGGCGACTGCCCCCCGGCGGCGATCACGACCGACCGCAGCCCTTGCACGTTCACCCCTTCGTTGAACACGCTGTTGGCCACGGCCACGTCGATGAGGCCCCGGTTGAGGTTGTCGATCACCTTCAACCGCTGCCACCCGTGCGAGCCGCCGTGCACGAAGCACGACCGCGCCCCTCCCGCGGAGACCGCGCGCTCCAAGGCGCGGCCGTGCTCGACCTGGGTCACGAAGAGCATGACCGGGCGGGGGAGGCGGAGTGCGGCGGTGACGCACAGGCTGTTGCGGGCGTCGTTCTCGGCGATCCCGTCGCGGTAGAGGGCGGGCCACGCATGCCCGAAGAGCTCCGGGCCGTGGTGGAACCGGACCATCTCGATCTCCGGGCGGGCGAGCGTCCCGCGCTCGACGAGGTCCCCGGCGGAGAGGTCGTAGAGCATCGGCCCGAGGATCGCCGCGTTGAACACCCCGCGGGCGTCGCTGCGGTCGAAGGGTGTCGCGGAGAGCCCGATCCGCCAGTAGGCCGCGGTGAACGACTCGATGACCTCGGCGAAGGTGTTGGCGCTGACGGTGTGCGCCTCGTCGACGATGAGCCCGTTCGTGTCGCGGAACAGCTCCCGCGCACCGTGCTTGCGGCGGTTCGCGTAGAGGGTCTGGAGGGTCGCGAAGGTGACCCGGCGCACGTCCCACATGCCGGACTGGATCCGTCCCGCCTTCTCCCCGGTCTCCTCTTCGAACCGCTGCGCGAGGTCGTGTAGGAGGTGCGCCCGGTGTACGAGCACCACCCAGGTCGTGCGGGCCGCTTGCGGGATCGCGGCGACGATGTTCCCCTTCCCGGCGCCGGTGCCGAGCTTGAGAATCCCGCGCCCCGCCCGCAGCGCCGCGGTCACCGCGTCACGCTGATAGTCCCGCAGCCCCGCCGGGAGGTCGCCGGGGGACCATTGACACGGCGGCTCGCGCACGTCCTCCACGTCGAGGGCGATCCCGTCGCGAAGGGCGGCCGACCGCACGAGCTCCAGCAGCCCGACGGGGAAGGTGTCGCCCCGGAGGAGAAACACCGGCTCCGGGTTCCGCGGGTCCGGCGGGGAGAAGGTGAGGAACTGGTGGAGCCAGGAGGTCGCCGCGGGAGTCGCTCCGAGGAGCTTCGCGCGGCTGATCTCGGCCCGGATGTAGAGGTCGACGCCGGGGGGTAGCACCCCCGGTGTTACACGCGCACGAAGGCGCGGAAGTCGTCGCGATTCACGCGGATCACGGCGCCGCCGTCGAGGGGGCGGTACTCGACGAAGGTCTTGCCCTGCTTCGCAAGCCGCGGGGCGCACAGCCGGAAGTCCCCCGTGCTCGGGCTGTAGAGCACGACGGCGGCCTCGGCCTCGGGGGTGAGGAGGTCGTCCAGGGCGTCGTGAAGCGCGACAACGGCCGCGGCCGCGCGCACGGCCGCGTCGTACGAGGCTCCCGGCTGGTGCTGCCGCCGGAGGGTGCCGCGCACCGCGGCAGCGGCCGTGATGTGCTGCGCGAGGTCGGCGAGCACCTCCGCATGCGAGGAAGGGGCGACGCGGCGGGCTACCGCCCGGACCGACGCAGCGACCGCCGCGGTGATGTCCGATGTGTTCATCGAGCCCAACGTCGACGACGCCTCGACGGCGGCGAGGGCGTGCACCGGGGCGTCGAAGTGCGCGCCGATGCGGACGCACCGTGTGAGCGCCGCCGCACCGTGCCCACAGACCGACGCAATCGCGCGCCGGACGATGTCGTCGTGCGCGACCCAGGGAACGCCGTCGCAGGCATCGGCGTAGCTCCCGGTCGGGAAGCTGTGGTCGTCGAGACGGGGACGGCCCTCGCGGGTGGACGCGGAGGGCGGGGAGGGGAGGGCGAAGAGGGTGTTGGTGCTCATGCCTGCCCCGCGATGCACGGGGTGTGCCGCGTGTCAGACGCGGGTGTAGCGGTACGACGACTTGGACTCGACCCGCAGGGTGCCGCCGCGGCGCGTGCGGTACTCGGCGAAGGTCTTTCCGCCGCGGACGTACTCGCAGACGACGAGGTCGCCGGTGACGGAGTCGTGGATCACGGTGCGGAGCTCCTCGTTTTCGGGGATGAGGGCGTCGAGGCGGTCGTGGAGCGCGAGGGCTGTCGCCACGGAGCTCGACGCCTCCGCGTAGATCGTGGCGTAACCGGCGTGGTGATCGCGGTAGAACCCGGCGCCGGTCGAGTCGGCGGCGCTGACGAGGATGCGGGCGAGCTCCGTGAACTGATCCCCGTACTCGACGGGAATCCGGTCGGCGACGCGCCGGATTCCCGCGGCGGCCGGACCGACTGCGGCGACGGCGTCGTGCACGTTCGTGCGGATCGCAGCGAGCGCCAGGGCGTGCACGGGCGCGCCGAGGTGCGCGCCGACGCGGACGGCGCGCCGGATCAACTGGTGCCCGACGTGCCGCGCGAACTGTTCCGCGCGGGTCGCCGTGGCGGCCTTCACGCGGTAGTGCAGCGCGTCGAACTCCGCGGCCGTGAGGGTCGGGAGGCGCGCGTCCCCGAGCTTCGGGCGGCGGTCGCGGCGGGACTCGTCCTGGGGCGGGGGAAGGGAGAGGGCGTTGTCGATGGTGTGGTGCATGCCCCGTCGTGGTGCACGGGGCATGCCAGGGGAGGGGCGTCAGCCCCAGGGGTTGTAGGCGGGTGCGCCGGAGGGGGCGGCGGGCGGCGTCACGGCGCGGACATCGGCGCGGAGGCGGAGCTCGGCCCGAACGCGGTCGGCGAGGCGGGTCAAGGTCACGTCGGTCCACCCGGCGGGGATGTCCCGGGGGTCGACGCGGCCGTCGACCATGATCGCGACGACCGCGTCGAAGACCTCGTCGGAGAGGTCGGCGGTCGCGGCGCGGAAGTCGGCCAGGATCTCCCGGGTGAGGGCGCCGTCATCGGGACGGGTCGAGCGGCCACCGACGACCTTGCTCTCGTCGAGCGTCTCGCCGAGGGTCGCGACGGTGCCGGAGGCCGTGAGCCTGGGCGCGTCGAGGGAGCTGTATCGCACCGCCTCCGTCTCCGCGCGGGTCTCGCACCCGCCGACGGGGATAGACGCGCGGTGCATCGCGCCGGTGCACCACAGCAGGGCGGAGCGGTAGGCGAAGCCGCCGAAGGGCACGCCGTGCTCGGGTGTCCAGCGCCGGGCGGCCTCCAGGGCGACCACGGCGGCATCCTGCGCCACGTCTTCCCGGCGGTAGAACTTCTGGCGGCGGGCGAAGCGGCCGCCGACGGTGCGGGTCAAGCTGACGAGGTGCTTCGGAGACGCGAAGAACTCTTCGGGCGTCGCGACGGCGAGGAAGGTCCCCGCGGCGCGGGTACGGGCCTTGGCGACGAAGGGGGCAGCGGCGGTGTCGGTCATGGTGTGCTCCACGGTGTCGAGGGGGTAGGGGATCACAGGGCGGCGGCGAGGGCGTCGTCGTCGAGGCCGTCGAGGTCGGCCATCCAGGCGTCGCGGCGCGCGTCGCACACCTCGGCGAAGGAAGCGTCGTCACCCAGGAGGGCGTCGGTGTCGAGGGCGTCGGTGTCGATGTTCGTCGTGTTCATGCCCGAACTACCTCGCAAGGGTCGTGCCACCGACCCCCTCCGGCGGTCGGAAATCGACCGGGAGGGCCCAGTCGCGAACATCGGCACGGGACGTGCACGAATGCTTGGGCATGTACGACCGCAACGCCGACCCCAACGCCCGCACCCGCGACAACCTCCCGACCCGGGACTTCTCCGTGGCCCTCGACTTCGCCGGGATCGGCCGTCACGCCGCCGCCCGCGCCATCGCCCGCGCCCTCGCGGGCAAGGTGCGGAAGGCCGACGCGGGGGTCTACTGCGTCGACACCGCCTCCGGGACATGGGCCGTGACCCCCTTCCCCGGCGACACCGACGAGGCGAGCACCCGCGGCGGGACCATTGTGACGCCGCCGACCCGCCTCGCGGGCATCGGCGGCCACACCGCGGCGCACACCGCCCTCGCCGCCGCCGGTGCGACCTGGGACTCCGCGTGCGGCATGGCGGTGACGGTCCGCGCCCCGGGCTTCACGGTCGCACACCTCGCGTCGCTGCTCACCCTGGAGACCCGCTCCGCCCCCCTCATCGCCGACATCCTCGGCGACCGAAGCCGGTGGGTGAGCTCCGCCCCGGAGAGCCTCGCGGCGGAGCTCCGGCGGGCCGCACGCGCCGGAGAGGGCTTCGATGCCCCCGCCGTCGTCGCCGCGGTCGCCGCGCTCCCCGCGGCGGGCTCCATCGGGTTCCTCGGCGCGAGCCGCGAGCTGGTGACGTACCGCGCCCTCCGCGCGACGGTCGACCCCGTCGAGTACGCCGCCGCCGTGCACGTTGCCCTGGGCCTCGTCGCCCGCGCCGTCACCGTCGAGGCCCGTCCGGGCACCGGGTGGTGCCGCTTCGGCGAGGGTGCGAAGTGGGCCGCGGTGCAGTTCTGGTACATCATGCACGGGCTCGTGGGCCCCGAGTTCGCCGCGACGCGGGCCCTCTTTCGCGCCCGCGTCCGCGCGCACCACCCGGTCGATCACTCTGATCGTCGCCCCCTCGACACCTGGGGTGCTAACCCCTCGGCATGAACCCCATCGACCCCGACCAGTACCTCGCAATCGAGGTCGACGGGATGACCTACTCGGGCCTCCCCGACGCGGTCGTTGCCCGTGCGGCCCACGCCGCGCCCGGATCTCCGGCCCCGTCTGACTTCCGCGCCGCCCGGGTGCCCGCGATGCGCGGGGCGCTGCCCGAGGCGACGGAGCGCGAAGCGGCCGCGGTGTTCCTGACCGCGCTGTGTCGCCTCGGCGCCGCGCGAGTCGTGGCCTTCGGGCCGCCCCTCGCGGAGCTCAACTGATGGTCTATCCCGTCACCGGCTAC